>OGYI01000055.1_pt1 | contig 130123 bp, 136 predicted proteins | sample 1576521 | NCBI WGS metagenome assembly OGYI01 (sample SAMEA3541484, study PRJEB24748) | human gut metagenome | biome: human gut; feature: human-associated habitat; material: faeces | place: China | collected 2012
TTCCAAATCCATTTTATTCATCATACTTTGCAGATTATTGCGTTTTTCCTGCTCTCTTGCCTTTCGATTGAGACGATAGGCTTCCAGCAGATGGAGAAATAGTTCCTCTTTGGAGCAAAATTGCATTGCCAGCTCCACCTTGATATCTGCTAGTCTTGCGGAATTGATAGAGTTTGGATGATGAGATTCCATTTTTTCAAGATTGCGATATAGCAGATATGCCTGATCCTTTAATTTTAATGAAATGCAGATGTGAATACAATCCATATAGTTTCTCACTGTATTTTTATAATCAGATGTATGGGGAGCAGCCTCCAGAAAATCATATAATCTTTGCTTTAATTTCGCTATATCCTTTCTGTGCCACAATTCGAATATGCTGATCATGATTCTATTCTCTGTCAGTACCACATGGTCATTGTCTTTGAAATAGCGTAAGAATGTTTCATACCAGGGAGCTGCCTCTGCTGCGCGGTTCATTTTCATATATACCATCAGAATATTCGTTAATATAATACCGTCATTCAGTGAAAATTCAAGATGCATTTTTCTTCGTTCCTGAAATGCCCGTATGAAGTATTCAATTCCTCTTTGTTCACAATCGATATCATGAAACAAAGTTCCCAGATTGTTAATAATCGCATAATGATATTCGAATTCCGGATGATCCATTGTGAGATAATAAGCCTTTAGAAGAAAATGCAGGGAGGTGAGAAAATCCCCCAGATCAGAATAAACGATTCCCTGTAGATTATGTATGTATGCAAGAATTTTCAGATATTCATTTTTTTCACAGTATTCCTCACTTTGAAAGCAGTGCTGAAGACATTCTTTGTAATTTCCTCTTGAAAATTCATAATATGCCTGAAAATACAATGCAGCTGCAATGTAGTAGGGATCCTGATGAAGCTGCGCAATTTCCAGTAGCCGGGAAGCCTTTTGAAGAATCTCCTCCGGTCTCCCCTGTTTGCGCAGTATAAGAAGCTGTTCTTCAAGCTCTGTAGCTTCTTTTTTATAAACTTCCATGCTCATCCTCTTTTCTTTAATTAAAAAAACTTTGTATTTTTGTCAGGAATAACTGTTAAGTTATCCCTATATTATACTTATACCATTTAACCCATTCCAAGCGACTCAAACCCATCGATTTCAGTTAAATACTCAGCTTCTATTGCTTTACGTTCTTCCAGCTCCGCCTCAACTTCTTCCGGCATCTTTGGACGTTTCTTGCTTTTCGTTTTCTTTACAGTTATAGATCCACCTTTACCTAATAGGAGCTGCAGATCCTGTTCACGGATATACTGAGCAATAGTCTTTTTATTCTGAAGTAATAACTGAATACCTTCGTCATAGGTATCCTCACAGATAAGATCAATATATACTGCTGTACCTGTCATACCAATGCGATGCTGTCTATCTTCTGCCTGGCTTCGTTCTTCAATACTGCTCGTATTTTCAAAGAAAATAGCACTGACAGAATTGGTTTCACATGTAAAGTCGTTGCCTCTGCATTCTGATGCTATCTGTAAAATAACTACCTTTAATTTACCCTTTTTAAAGCGTTCCTTAACTATTTTGCGCTTACTGTTAGATACCCTGCGGTCCAGTACTTCTACCGAAACTTTTCGAGCCAGTAAGTATTCCTGCAGCTTTTTCAGTACGTAAGTATGACTTGCCCAGATAATAAAGGAATCTGTACTGTTAGATATAATAGAATACATTTCTTCATATTTAGGGCTATCAAGCCATAGATACTCTCCAATATCAGTTTTTAAGAACCCTGCTGTTACCTGTTGCAACTTTTGGATCATGGCCACAACATACTTAACCGTAACTTCAGATGTACCCGCCTCGTCCACGAGGTTCTCTTCTGAGACCACTGAGTCTATCTGCGAGACCAAGTTATCATACCACGCTGCTTGAGAGTCGTAGAGGGGAAGCTTGCGTGTCTCATATACACGTGGCGGTAGATCAAGGCATTGTTCCTTGGTTCTGGAAAACGCTAGAAAGTAAGCGCGCTGTTTAAGCTCGTCCATATTTTTATAGCCCTTGATATACTTGCCAAACGCCGCCTTACCATAATTTATATAACGTTCTGAAAATATCCACTGATTTGTACCGTAAACACTGGGATCTAATGCCAGGAACTGTGCAAATAAGTCTAACGGATTATTTACATATGCCATACCGGTCAGTTCTACACCGTAAGGAATAGTCTGGCATAACTCTGCAGTAGCTAATGTACGTTTGGCTTTGGGGTTCTTGATCTTCGTAGCTTCATCCATAATAAACATATCAAATTCCTGCAGCTTTAGATCTTCTTCCAGATTAAAAATACCTTCATATGTTATCATGGAAAACGAGAGCCCAGTATCTGGTATACTATACAGGGCCTTTTCTTTTTGCCTAGGTGTACCCGCTATAATAATACTCTGCGCTTCATCTGCGATATCCCTGACTTCTGTATCCCATTGGTACATCAAAGATCTAGGGGCAATCACAAGTACCTTTTGTACATTGCCTAACGCTGGAATAGCATGGCGTAACCTTGCAAGTGTAATAGATGTAAATGTTTTCCCAAGTCCCATATCGAGCCAGAGTGCACAGCGCTTCATATTTAGAGCAAATGCAATAGCTTCTTTCTGATGCTGATAGGGTACTTTTTTATAATCTATTACATCCGGAAGCACTACGTCACGTATACCTTCTCTTTGGGTACCCCGCTGCAGTTCATTAAGTCTACGTAATACTACTTTGCAATCTGTTACCCACTGAGCGGTTTCTGCGTCATCCATTCTAATATTCTGTTTAAAAAATAACATAATATCAATAAACACGGAGTAAGTAGCGGGTGCAGTCCACGCTTTTATCCGTGGGCTATATTGGATATATCTCAGTTTACCTTTGAATATCCCCCGCTCTTCTATCCGTGTCTTGAATATTATGGTATCTTGACGTTTAACAAGTTCCATAATATATTTCCCCTATTTTACAGTGACCCATCTTACAAAGGCACCATTTTCTACATTGAGATCTACATCTTTCGGAATAGGTTTACCTTCTTTTTTATACTCGGCTATTAATGCTTTAACCAAGTCAGTAGCAGAATCCAATGCATCTTTAAGATTCCTGCCTTCTGTACTTTTATCAAAGCCTGGAATATACACATATGTTTTATCGATAGATTCAGTAAGAATCACTGGGTATGCTATCGGATCAATTTGATTTTTATTCATCACTTTCCTCCTATTTGTCAGTCAAGATAAAAGGAAGCTGGCCTCCGTTACCCATATAGGTTGGAAGTTTACCATCCCATTTATCAATTGCTTTCTCTTGAAGCACCAGTGGGCTAAGAGATTTCTGTTTCTGCAGTTGGGCCTCTGCCTCCAAAGTTACACGTTCTAAATCATATTTAGCTTTTAAAGCTCCTTGCTCTGCTACTTTTTTATTCTCGATAGCTTTATTGTATTCATCAGAAAAATCGTGGTTTGTAATCAATAAACTTTTCACAGCAATACCACTATTTGCGGTTTTAGCAATAAAAGCTGCATTGATTTTATTGGAGATCTCAGCTCTCTTTTCTACAAATTCTTCGATTGGATAATTCGCAATAACTGAATTTGTAATCTCGAGCAATGTAGGTTTGATAAGAGTAGTTTCGTAGTTCACACCGTAAGTTTGGTAGATCATACCTACACTAGCAGGGTCCAACGCATACAACAGGCTTACATCTACCTGAATACCCTGCATATCTTTACTGGATACTTCAGTTTGAATTGCATAATTCACATCACGTACATTCATTTTAATAACAGTATCCACAAATGGTACTTTGAAATTCAAGCCCTCATTCATAATGTGGGCGAATCTACCCAGCCGGAGTACCACACCACGTTCTCCAGTATCAATAATCGTAAAACTGGAGAACACTATAACTGCGAAAATAACAACTCCAGTAATTACTGCCCCAAGCCCGGCAAACACTTTTACTGGATTTTTCTTAGGCTTAGGTTCATAGAGAAAATCATCATTCATATATACTCCCTACTTTCTTTTAAGATTATTTTAATAGTCAGCTATGTTTAATCTTAACCCTTACAATACGCCGACCCCATTGATACGCTGCTTCCTCCGAGTCCATAGCGATATCTATTTTATTTCCTTTTATTGCCCCACCAGTATCATGTGCTATACACCATCCAATATCCGGCACATAAACCTCGCTTTGCATTGGGATAACATTGGGATCTACTGCAATCGTTTTATACGGGACAGCAGGTTTGCCGTCCGCAGCAAGTCCCGTACCAGAAGCATCTACCGGATCCATTGTCCAGTACGCCGTAGCTACCACGTCCAGTACATAATAATCTGGCTTTTCTTCTGGTATAACTGCTACTCCCTGAGGCTCTTCTTTTTTCGTATCAGGTTTAAGGGCATCCTCTACCGGCATTGCGACAACTTCATTCTGTTTATGCTGCGTATCTAATTCCCATACTACCACAGATAAAACAAGGATTGCAGCGAGTAACAGTGCTAGAAAACAAGATTCCTTAATCTTCACTATACGGTTTCTCCTCTCCTAATTCTACCACATTGTTAAACAATGCGGAATATTTATCAAATTTATGGTCTACATGAAAATGTCCGAAATACCATCTTTTATACTTAAGCCTTGGACATATCTCAGCATCGAACCATACACTTAGTTCATCGTCTTTTTTATCGTCAAAGCTGGGGCTCCATGGCGGCATTAAAGGTTCCAGGCTGGGCATTGCAGATAAAGGACAAGTATGGGTGATTACATAGTCCACTTCCCAGTTATTCGCTTCCAGATTCTTAATTGCATTGTTTTTCTCTGCCTGACTGGGATATTCCTGGGGCCACCAGCTTATCTGAGGAATACGGTGGTTTTGATCAACAGACAATCCGCCACCCATTGTAAATATCTTTTTACCTTCAATAGTATAAACCTCTCCACGCATTAAATGGATGCAATGAGGACTTATTTCTTGAACTCTACCGCCAAACATTTCTGTTACAGGATAGCCCTCAATTTTATTAAAGTTTTCATGGTTTCCATCGACCCATAAAGTCGTCCACGGAAAAGTATCTTCATATAACCTTTTAATCAATTTTTCATCCGTGTTAGGAGCGTTTCTTCCCCAGATGCCGCCAAAATCCCCAGCTATGATAAGATAATCGTTACGGGACAGCTTTAAATGTACATCAAGTTTTTGTAGATAATAAAGCTTATCTATATCATATTCACCATGTACGTCACCACATACAAATATCATAGTTATTCTCCTTTACTGCTTTTAAATGCACCAGTCAATCCGCCCAGAGCAAGGGCGGCCAGTGTAACTATTATAAAATGTGGAATTATCATGTCTATTACAATGACTGCAAAGAATGCCAATCCGTACCACATATATTTTATTGTAGTATCCATATACTTTCCTTTCTATGTATCAAAATTTAAAATCATCAGGGCCAATGCTGCAATAGCTACACAATGCAATCCAAGATAACAATGCTAATCCGCCTGAAAAAATTGCTATTAATAAGGTTTTTGCCAGAAGCATAAATATTATAGACATTAGAAATAATATTGTCCAAAACCAGATAGGCATTCCCGCTACTTTATCGAACCACATTTTATCACCCCATTTGTTCACGCCATACAACTAACTTCCCGTTTTTAACTTCATATATTTCCTGATTTGTACTGCCATAATACGGGACTGCGCTGCTACGCATACTTTCTATATACGGCCCTATCTTTACATAATCCAGATAGTCTGCGAAGTCAGGAAACGTATTTAAAAACTTAAGACATGAAACACCTGTATACAAAATGCGTTTCAAGTTTTTTTCTTTAGCTAGTTTGTATACTTCTTTTACAGCGTCAAGTTGAAGCAATGGTTCGCCACCAGATACTGTAACCCCAGTTGTGCTTTCAGTAATATGATTAAACAAAGGCTCAATCCTCATCTCCCTGCCTCCGTCCAACGGATGAGTATCAGGATTATGACAGCCTTTGCAATTAGCCAGACAGCCTTGGGTTACCAGTACAAGGTTTATCCCTGGTCCGTCTGTTATACTGTCCTGGATTACTGTATTTAATCTAATGGTTCCCATTCTTCAACACCCTCTTGTTTATTTTTCGTAACTAAAGCGCGTAATTCTTTTCTTACCAGTATATCAAGGTCAATCATTTTATAACCATTACATTCCAAAGCTATCGGATAATGCAAACAGCAGCTCTTAATAGTTGCTAAGCTATGTAAATGCCCATGGATATTTACATCTGCTTCATGGAAGATACGCGGTGCATGAGTAAACAACATATCAATACCATAACGCCTCATTGTCAAGGAATCACATGCAAAGTTAAATCCACGCTGCATATAATAGTCTAACGAACATGGATCATGGTTCCCCCTAACCAAAATCTTTTGGCCTGGCAATTCTTTGATTATCGAGAGATACTTACCGCCCCAGGCTACATCACCTAAATGAATAACAGTATCTTCCGGAGATACCACTGCTTTCCAATTAGCGATAATTAGCTCCTCATAATTTTCAGGCCTATTAGCTAATTTTATTATATTTCTATGCCCAAAATGGGTATCTGTAGTTATCCAAATCATAAGCGTCTCCTTCCCCATCCTCTACGTTGAACCAGATATTTATTTGCATATCTCTTAAACCTCTTATCCATTTCTTTTCTAAACTGAGCAGTTGCATAAATAATAAGAGTAGAATGAAATTCAGTGATCTGTGCATTGAATTTTTCTTCTTTTTCTTTTAAATTATTAAAATCCCTTAGTAAGTCAACCATTTTTATATCATGTCTACCCGGATAAGTTACAAACGCTTGTTCTACCTGTTGTAAATGTAATACTATTTTATAAAGTATTATTACCCAGAGATATACAGGATCAATTCGGTTTAATACTTTAAGAGCTTCATTTTCTTTGATTTCCTTAATAATAAAATCTCTTCCTGATGTACAATTCTTTATAAGTTCCTCTGGAAGATACTTGAAAAGTTCTTGTGGAATACTAACTTTATCCAGCATCTTAGGAAGTTCTTCACAGATTTCTTCAAAGTCTTTCTCAGTAAACATTATACCACCTCATTAAATTTATTGGTAAGACTAGTATACCATATATTAGTACGATATACTAGTCTTAAAATGAATTATTTGTTCGTAGTTATTCTTTACCTTGTTTTATTAAGGCTAGTGCTCGATCAATATATTCCAACAATTTCTCTTTTTCAATTGTAGGCGGAGCCTTCTCCTCCCCACTTAAAAGATCGGCTTTCCAAGCTTTTAAAATATAATCCTTTCCATCAAACAGTATATCATCTATTTTACTTGACCAAGCCTCTATAGCATCCAATAGAAGTTGATGCGAGAAAAATCTGGGTGTTTTCTTCATTACTGTCCCTGCACCAAAACCACAGGTACAGCATTTTATTCCACCAAATACTCCCGGAGCTGCATCACCTTCAAAACTTATTATAAAGTGAAATTTTTTACCATAACATATAGGGCATTCCGTAATCCAAGTATTTTGAATTACATGAGAACAACTTGAATGTGTTTGTACCTCTCCTAAAACAGCCTGTATAGCTGCTTTATTTTTAGTTGCTTTGATATACCGAGTAAAATCTCTGATAAGTTTCCATTCCTCTGCAGTAGCTATAATTTTTCTCTCACTGCCTTCTGTGGTTTTTATAGTTTTTGTATTCGTCATTTTACTTGTCCTTTCATTATAACGCTTCTAAATTATTGAGTAAAGAATATTTAATTTGTTTACGCTGCAGTACTATTGTGTATTTGCATATACCGTTAGTCAGCGGTGCCCAATGGTTATAATATAGATTATATTTTTTACTTTCTTTAATGCAGGGATTTCTTATAAGACTCTTTCCCATACGTTATTCCCCCTCTGATTCTTGATATCTCTTACATAACCTTGTATGCTCTTTAATAGCAGCTTGATTCATAATATTTTCCCAGAACATCTTATCGTGTTCCAGGTTTTTCTTCGCTGCCTCCATTGTGTCATAGATCAGACCTTGAGTATAATATAAATAATTTGATGCATAGTTATTATCAAAGTCAAGCCTTTGAGTAATAATCTCACCAGTGTTAGGGAAAAATCTATTGATATATCCATACCCATTATCTGTGATTTTATTAACAATTCTCCAGTCTACTTCATCCTTTAATATCTTTGTGAAAATAGAATCTAAAACAATATCAGACTTAGCCTCGGGAGGTATAGGAAATGCATACTCTACCCCATTAGGTCCCATTTTATAAAACTCGGGATCACCTTCGATTTTAAATACCGAACCTACTGCCGGTACAATATCACCCATAACTCTTTTCCATAGATTGGAATTTTCTTTTTTACCGCTCATACCAGTCAATCCTCCTCTAGGATACTCTAAATTGTATCTTTATGTACTATCTGTACCTCATTTGAATCTAATATATGACGCAGGCTTAAAATGAATTCCAAACCTACAGTCGCTATTACTTCTGCTTGTTCTTTAGTTGGATTTTTACCACAAAATACTCGATTGAATTGATCTTCTACATAAGAAATTAGCCTTACTAGAAATTCAGGGTCCTTAGCATAGCTTTCACTGATCCAATGTGCTAGTTCTTCTTTCGTAGCATCAAAGATATCTACATTGACAGATTTACCCTCCCGGGTTACTCGAATATAAATACCCGTAAAATCAGTTGCATCAGGGTACTTATTAGTCATTTTTATTCTCCTTTTCCTTATCCAAATGTATTTCACGTACTTCTACTATTTCCGCTCCCACAATTAAATTATTAAGTGCTGCTCTACTCAGACTCAGACCACAGTCTTTTGACATTGTACTAAACGTTATATCAAAAAGTTCATCGTCGTTTATACGGGACTTAATTGTTATGCCAGTACAGTTTTCAAAATACGATATATCTGCGTCTTCAATACGTGACAATACCCTCAGTCCAGGGTCACTTCCTGCGAAATAAAGTGTAGCATACCCAACATGATGGGCATATTGAAATTTTACTCTTACGTCTTGGACATATAACTTTTTATTTCTAATTGCTACCATGTACTTTTTCAGGGGACTTTTTACCTGTTCATACCCTAGTTTTCCCAGATCCAACTCTGGAGCGTTATCAATAAGGGCTTGTATTTGTGTTCCTTTAGTTACCCCTATGCTGAATTCAGGTAAATTTTTCAATGCGTCGCCATCAATTATTCTCATTTTTATCAATTCCTTTCTCATGCTCTTTTAATTCTCTTTTAATAATTTCTATATCTTTGCCATACACATTAGTAACAACTGTTGCTTGAGGTAAGCCACCATGCATAACATAATATATATCCGCTAAATAGTTATTTGGTGGTTTAATTGACGCTAAGTAAAACGCAGCCTGGGCATAGCATACCTGCATATACTTACTATTCCAACTAGGCATATAAAGAATATCACCGTTAAATATACGATTATCTTTTGTATCTAAATAACCAGTACATTGCCCTACAGTTTCAATATCTACCTCTTTTGCAACCATTTCTGAATAATCATCACCTATCCAGTTTGAGTACTCAACAATAAACGCTGCATCTTCCTGGATTACCAAAAATCCATATACCCACTTTCTATTATGGATATCCTGTCCTCTGTATAGGAAGTTATTTAAGTTATTATTCATAATTTTAATCTCCTTCGATTTCTAGAATATACTTATTTCTTTTCAAGAATTCTACCCAACGATCAGATACATCATAGCCCTGACGACGATATAACCTGAAAGCCTTTTTTTTTAATTGTTTTATACGCTTCATTTCTTCACCTCCTTAATTACTTCAATAGCTTTATCTGCAATAAAATTTACAGTATCTTTCATTACTTCCGTAGTTAATTCTTTAGCAGTTGTAATATTATTAGGTGTTATTTGCTGTGCGATAATCATTTTTGTTAGGGTTGTACTGTTAGGCATAAGCATTGCAACTATAAATAGTATAACAGATACTAAAAGTGCTTTCCGGGCTCTTTTATTCCATATCTTCTGTTCCTCTTGTATATATATAATTGATGAACCTTCAACTAAACACAGTATACCTCCTAGACACCCTGCTATCCATGCAATAAAGAATAGTATACCTACCATATCTATCTTATCAATAAGATAGATAACCCATGGGCTAATAATAGGGTCATCCATTTTTCTCACCGTCCTCGATCTCAATTAATGGACAATCTTTATGTCTACCACTTTCTATGACTCTCATATTCTCGTTTATACCCTCAATATCTGTACACCAAATATTAGGTACTAATGTGTTACCCTCAATGCAACAATACTGCCCACTGTCATCTATGAAATTACACTCGAAACAATTCCTGGGCAGAGCAGACATTCCTTTAATTGCTATTAACTTAGTCATTTCTTTATCTCCCTAATTATCTCAATAATTTTATCGTTGAAATAATCTACACCATTTTTAATTACTTCAGTAGTTAACTCGTTGCTAGCTTTAATACTATTAGGAGTTAAATGCTGTGCAAGTATCATTGATGCTAGTGTTCTACTGTTTGGAATCAAAGTAAAAAGAGAAATGAATATAATACTCACTATCAGGAAAATTTTAGATCTTCTACGCCATTCAGGTTTTTCATCTTCCTCGTAATAACTTGCTGTGCTTTCTATAAAGCAAGCTACAGCAAGAGCTAAAGAACACAATCCAATAATGATTACCCAAGCAAGCACCCCATCTACGCTTCCAATAAGATAAATAAGCCACGGACTAATAATAGGTTCATCCATTTTATTTATTCCCCTTTTCTTGCATTCTAGATCCACATTTAGGACAGTAATTTTCCAAGTTATTAACTCCAAAATTATTATAGATGTGTTTATTACAATTTGAACAAATCCAGCACCCGTATAATAATAAATGTTCTTTCCAATATCCCTTCTTTTTAGTCATTTGATACATCTCCTTTCTTTTCTTCCATAATAGCACCACAAGCCTGACAATAATTGTCTTTACTATATAACCCAAACTTGCTTCCACATTCGCTACATTGAATAAAGTTGTTATACTTATCAGGTTCTAATTCAATCCAATGACCCTGCTTGCGTTCTTCTACTGTATGAAAGGATAATATAATACCAACGGCCGTTGCTAACCCTGTTTTCTGTCCCAAAATATACTCATTACCATCTGCTTGCATTTCATTTCGCGTTTTCATTAAATATCGCACTATAGCTTCTTTATTTATCAATTGCACAGTAATCCCTTCCCTTTCTTTTCTTCCATAATAGCACCACAATTCCAACAATATTTCTGTTCTTCTTCCGCAATAAAATCAAAATGTCCATCAGTTGCAGCAGATTCACCACATACACTACAATTACCTTTCTCCCAATGACCCTGCTTGCGTTCAAATTTTTCTTTTGCTTTTTCATAGCCCAACATAAATGCAATGTGTACATAGTTTACAAGTGGCTTAGTAATATCTGAATCTTTTAATAACTGTTCTACTTTTGTAATTTCTGAGTTATTAGGCATGACATATACTCCTTTCAAATTTTGCGCCACAGTTCCAGCAAAATTTTATTTCATCCCGTGTGACCGCTCCTCCACAACTTGTTTCTACTAATGGTTTATGACATACACTGCATTCTCCATACTCAGGATACCTGTTGCCCCGGAAATATTGTCGTACCGCTGTTGTACGGTTTTCTTCAGTAGGTAATCTATCCAATGCGTTAGCCGCAGAAAGGTACCCTGATTTCAAACCTTCAAAATAGCGCTCCCATTCCCCTACACCTTTTATAGTATTAGCTATACCCTGTAGGTACTCTATGGCAGCTTCTTTACTTACCAATTGCATAGTAATCACTTCTCTTTCTTTTTCTGGTCTTCAAGGGGTATATGATCCGAGTAACTAATAGAACATGCTGGGTTATACTTGGTTGGTGGACTGGATGCACTAATCCAAAAACATTCCGCACAGATCGGTGAAAAATAATAATTATGTTTAAAATGGATACAATGGAAACAATAACTTGTATACTTTATCATCCTGGCTCCCACCTTTCTCTTTTTGAATTTTACTATTCATAATTAACACCTCCTTTTACTAAAAAGCAGGAGAAGCGACGGCATTGTTTACTTCCCCCATAATACTTATACCAATTTAGGATAAATAAAAAAAAAAGCCCCAGGATAGTCCCGGGGCTCTCTTAGTTTTATTCGTTTGTTACAATCGCATCGGCTACATCATTGAGTCCCAGTGGGATACCCAGGTGAGTAGTTCGATCAAATAGTTCTTTCAGCTTGCCTTCATTGAAGTTGCTGTAGTTACTGAAATACCCTGTAATGCGTCGTACACGGCGAATGTCTGTACAACCACATTGCGGGCAGCCTTCCAAGGGGATTACTCCCAGATGTCCACAGCCATTGCAGAAATCAATTGGGAAATTGATCGCAATGTACCCCGCATCTGCATTGCAGGCTTCATTGATGATCTTTTCTATCGAAGCAATATTGCCTACAGGAGAAGCTCCCGCTTCGATATACAGGATATGGCCTGCATTTGCATATTTATGATACGGTCCTTCTAGTTTGATCTTCTGCTCAGCAGTTACTCTGGCAAACGGTGCCACATGGCAGGAGTTTACAAAGTACTCCTTATCTGTAACATTAGCTACTACGCCAAATGCACGTCTGGTAGCTTTAAGCAAGGTATGACATGCAGACTCTGCAGGCGTTGCAATCACTGAGAAATTCAAGTGGTGCCGCTCTGTACAGCCTACCGAATAGTCATACATGAACTTGGCGATACGCAGGCCAAGCTCCTGGGACTCTTGAGATTCATGCTGCCCCTTGCCGGTCAGTGCCATCAGGGTTTCATAGATCCCAATATACCCAAAGGAAAGTGTGCCGTTCTTCAACGATTCTTCAATCGTTTCTTCTTCTGGCCGGTCTTTAGAGTTTAACCACAGACCAGACATATTCATCGGTACATCTTTTCTTCTCAGTTTCTTTAAAATATTATAACGATGGATCAACTGGTCCTCACACAGTTTCATGCGGGATTCCAGGATCTCAAAGAATTTATCAACGTTTCCCTTGGCTTCCAGTGCGATCCATGGAAGATTTATTGTAACAAATGCAATATTGCCTCGACCATTTGCTACTGCGGGACCATTGACATTTGACGCTATACGGGTACGGCATCCCATGTAGCTTACTTCTGTACCATAGGGCTCATTAAAGCTAGAGTCCATATTGATATACGTTGGGAACATACGTGTTCCAGTGACTTTCAGTGCTAACTGGTATAGATCGTAGTTAGGATCTTCTGGATTACGATTGATACCAGATTTTATTTTGAACAAAATATTCCTTTATACCGTCTCTTTCGAGATATTTGTACGGAGTAGACTATCTCATAGAGTCAGTGACTCTCAGTGCGCTTCTCAAATAGGAATCTCACCTATCTATTACTTCCTGTCGGAATAGTCGTTACACTTTTCTATACACGTAATAACCGATACCCTTTACCAAGCCATTTATTTCTATAAATATGTGCATGTAATGTTGCTTTAGCATACCCTGTTATAGTAACTGCTTGATTTAGAGTTGCCCCATGTGCAATACATTCACCGATGGCATCAAAAATATCATATTTTTTAGAATAAGTACTAGTATTTCTCGCCTCAGCATTTTCTTTAACAGATAACCACTGTGTAGTTTCTTTAGAATATATTTTATTGCCGGGTTTTAACGTATCTTTATCTAATACAAGTTTCCCATTTAAAATATTTGATAAGTTATAACCAGGTAAGGTGCATATATCTTCTAAAAAATATTCAAAACACAACCAGCGTTTTGATACCCTACATCCCCGTCCGCCATAACTTGAATAATTATGACGTTGAGGGTCATAGCATCTACGTAACATATTTTGCCATGTTTGATATATATAGTTATTACCCTTTACTATTACATTCCCAACGCATCCTACACCAAGAATAGCTGGGTAATAAGGATCTTTTACATTACCAGATGCTATAGCATACCTAGCTGCTGATTTAATAGTACCAGTTTTAGAGAATTTAACAATATATCGTTGTCTTTTGCCAGATATAGTATCGTATCCAAGCACTTTAAAATCTCCATAGTGTAAACTATGAAAATTATTTCCGATATATTTATCCATACACTTACTCCTTACGTTATTTCATATATAGACTTAGCACGGTATCCGCTGCTATCCATTTCTGGACCGTAGCATCTCTTCTGAAGCGTATTCGCCTATGGACCATGAGTTCTAATTGTCGTAGAACTAGTCTTATTTAACTTCTACCGTTAGCCTGGCAAACCAGACACGGGGCATTTACCCCTTCACACTGTTATCAGTCCTGTGTCACCACAAGACGCCCCCATATTTGTCGAGGGAACATTGGTTGTTCTCCATGCCCTAATCCTGCTTCATAAGCTTCCAGAATAGCTTTAGTGATCAAGCGTGCTTTTGGAGAAGTATCCATACCTAAGGTAATGGACGTAAACGGTACCTGATTCAATATGTTATCGTTAGGCTTTTTATCCTAACTTCTTATAGTCACCTATAAGTTCGGCGTACATTTTCATCGTCGTTTAACGTTACGTATTCTTGTTAAAGAATAGCTATACCTATATTATAGCATGCCCAACACTCTTGGTAAGATTATATTTATTCACTTACTACGCTCTACGGTGGTTATCAGCCTTTCGCTATCTGATAACTTACCTCGGTATTCTCTTAATTACCCGTTTAATAATTAAGCTTTCCACCGATTTTGCTGGGTACATTTATTATATTTCTATAATAACGGGCCACCAAGACCTGCTCTTGCATGAAGGGTATTCAGGTTTCCAATAAATCCCTCACATGCTTGAAATAACTCGTCGTAGGAATCTGAATCACTCAGAAACTCCGACATTTCAGTATCTATGTTGTTTATTCCTATACCCGGAGTGTATTACTACACGGCCTGACTATATCATTAGGATTTATCATTTTACAGATAAAATCCGTGCTCTGCGCTTCGGGAGCAAGAGTTTCACTTGCTACCTACTCTACTCATTTACTGGGTAAAAGGTTTCCCTATTACTTACACTTTCGATAGTCGATTAACTTAAATAAAAATTTAAGCACTGGATTTTTCTTAGTCCGGAATAATAAACTAAGACGTTCCCAGTTAGCCTAATTACTAACTACCATTTCCTGTAGTTCCTAAACGTTAATTAGACACCTTATATTTATAAGTTCACAGAGTTTCAGTTCGGCAGTGGTTGTTCACCGAACTGGCTGTTCGCTGCACTTTGAAGTGCAATGGCAGCCAATGCAAAAGCTGTTCCGATATGTTTAGGCCTACGTAGATACCCGTGAGGCATTTTCATATCATTCAGTAAATCACTAACTGCAAAGTTTAAACAGTTATACGTGATTTTATAGAAGCCTAAATCGTGGATATAGATCTGTCCAAGTTTATGAGCTTCGGCCATGTCTTTCGGTAGTACATGTTCTAAAGCATAGAACTTATTGACCGACTCTGCGATCTGTGCCATCTTGGATGCCGGGGAACACAAAGTATTAGCGTTGTTTTTATCTGTTTCTCTGCTAATAGCTTCGATAGTATTAAGGATATCATCCATCTGTTTCTTACCCTGTTTACGGGTATTACGATATTCGATATAATTTCTGGCAGCGTTTTTATCCAGTTCCATCAACGCTTCTTCTACTAATCGATGGATAGCCTCGTAAGAAATCATTGTGTTGGTAGTCATAAAATCAACTACCTGCTCATGTACCTTTGCTGCTACACAGGATGCGATTTCGTCAGCCTCTTCCCTGCTATGACCTGCGTCCATTAGTGCTGCCCAGGCAGCTCTGACGATCTTCATGGAATTGTATGGCACGACCTTACCATACTTGTTTAGTACTTGTAATACAAACTCTTGAGCCATTTCCTCACCTCGTAACTAAAAAAAATTATTAGAGTTAAAAGTTGGGAAGTCTCATTGACCTCCCAACACTATATATTGTACCTTGACTTCCTCTGATTGTCAACTCATTTTAGTTTATGTTTTGTATTGCTTTTGCGTACATTTGTTCTTGTATACTATATGTTGTGCTATTGTATTTTAACACTATATATAGTACATTCAGCTTTTACGTTACTATCTGGTGTCATGATTCATTCTCGTACTCTGTAACCATCAAAATTTTTGATTCATTCGTGTATTCTGTAACTATCAAATTTTTTGATTCATTCATGCATTATGGAACTCTTTAATATTTTAATTCATTCTCTACACATGGTACTCGCGAATTATATGATTCACTCTCGTTCTTTATTACTATCAGTGCATTTGGCTCATTCAACATGTATGTTACAATCGGTATATCTGATTCACTCACGTTCTTTGTTACTATCGACACAGCTGGCTCATTCAACCTTTATGTTACGAACGTTTGGGATGATTCATTCTTTTCTCTCTGATACTATCTTCTTCCATGATTCGTTCTCCTTTTGTGTTACTATTAGATATTTTGACTCGTTCTCTTTATTTGTTACAATCTTAGGATGTGACTATCTTCATCAGTATGATACAAACTATTAATGTGGATCACGCGTTACAAATGTTACTATCAATTTATGTGGTTCTTTTAGTAGGGTTGTGACGATCAAGTAAAATGAATCTCTCAGCCAATCTGTTACAAACAAATTACATGGATCTCTCAGCCAGTCTGTTACAAACGAATCACATGGATCTCTCTAATTGAATGTTACTATCTACACCCATGGTTCTTTCCGTCATAGTGATACAATCAGCCCTTATAAATCTCTCTTCCACATTGTTACTATCCACTTATATGGATCTTAAAGTAATGATATTTATGCATTGCAATGCATAAACTTATTAAAATCAATCAATAAATGCACTGCAATGCATAAACTTATAAACTCTTTTTTAGTGAATCATTCTTATAGTTTGGTACACTTCGATTTCCTGATTCATTCTTGAAAAATATTACTATCACGTTATATGGCTCATTCCCTCCGTTTGTTACTATTAAAACTTTTGATTCATTCTTACTGAATGTTACAATTGTACATTTTAATTCATTCTAAATCTGTGATACTATCAGCTCCATTGATTCACTCGTATATTATGTTACTATCGAAGATTTTAGTTCATTCATCAGCAATGTCACTATCTAAATATATAATTCACTCTGGTTTTTTGTTACTATCCTTTTATTTAATTCGTTTATTTGGCATGGTACTCTTCATTATCATAACCCATTCATCTTTTCTGTTACTACCTAGTTATTTGGCTCATTCTGGGGATTTGTCACTATTTAATAACTTGATTCATTCGGAGGAGTTGTCACTATCTCTCTACTTGATTCATTCCCTTTTATTGTTACTATCGAATACTTTGATTCACTCATATCTCTCGTCACTAATTCGCTTCATACGGTTCATTCTTTCCCACTTGATACTATCTTGGCACTTGATTCGTTCTTCTTATTTGCTACTATCCAACTGATTAACTCATTCGCTAAAGTTGGTACTGTCAGTTTACATGATTCATTCGCAGAAACTGTTACTATCATTTTACATAATTCATTTGGGGGATTTGTCACTATCCTTTAGCTTGATTCATTCATTCTTTATGTTGCTATCAAGGCTCTTTGATTCAGTCACATTAAATGATACTATCTGTGTTTTTGCTCCACTTACTAAAATAATAATTTAAAAATAATAGGCCGCAAGATATTACTCTTACGACCTATTAAAGGGCATTTTATTTACATATTACTTATACCAGATCTTCATTGGGCCAATTGGGGATAGGAATTTCATGTGCATGGTTCAAAATTGCAATTGCATAGGGTTTTGGTGGTTTCTCCTTATGTTCCATCTCATACCATACACTAAAAAGATGACTTAAGAAAATCTTAACTGCATACCTGGATGCCCTTTGATTGATATGAGCCGGAGGCAGTTTACCCTGGCTATACCATTTATACGCGTCCGTAGTCTTTTTAATATTAAATCTTTCCAGCTTAGCCTTCGCCTGGTCTGCCAGTTCGCCTTTTTCATTTCTTTCAATTTCATATGCTTTACGAATGGCAAAGATTTTACCGTACACATCTTCCTCGTTGTTTTGTACTTTGATAAAACACTGACCAATTTTCCAGCACAGTGTTTTAAGTCTGGCATTATAGGGACGTTTTTCACCTTTATGCCATTCACGAGTAGGATCAAGGCCTGCAAAAGCCTGGATCTGACCTGCAGTTTGTACTTTAGTAATATCAATGTTAGCCATGAGCCCTGCAGAAATAACAGGACCAATACCACAAATACTGAGCATCCATTGCCCAATCGGTTTACTCTCTGCGTATACCTGAAGTACAGATTTGATATTGCGTTCCAATGTCCTAAAATTGTTGGCAAAGAAAGCCAAAGTTTCATGTGGTTCTTTGTTGTCTTCTTTCTGCAATTGACGAACTTGATTATCACTTGCTTTTCTATATTCCTGCATTTGATAATATAAGTCCACGAGATACCTTGCTTCCTCTTTGGATAACGTTGTCCCTGCATTTTTGATATCACGTTTTAATTTGTTTAAAGCCTCTAATTCAATATAATCACTCATGTTTGTGTCTCCCATCTTTTATTATTTTATTTTTTTAACTTCCTGGGCCTATTATTTAGTTACTCCTTTCTACTTATCTTTGAATTGTACTGTTATCTCTGTACTCTTAGTTCCCAGAAATTCAAAATCCTCCATATCTTTGTGAATATCTGTCAGTTCCTCTATATCTTCTGTAATATCATAGTCATTGTCAAAATCTTCCTTTTTAACAATAGTCCATGAATTATCTGCAAAAATTATATAGTCACCTTCGTGTGCTTCAACAGAAATACTAGGTGGTAACGATCCCCAATCCATAATTAAGGAGTCTCTTCGTACCTTCAATTTAAACGTGTCGATATCCGTATATTTATCACCAATAGTCCCAAATAATTTTAAAAGTTCGTCTATGTTCTTTTCCCGTATTTGAATAGCTTTATACCGGTTATCCTTAGGTTTAATAGTATATATTGCTAACATTCTTCTATACCATACCTTTCTTTTAATGTAGTTTCAGTAATCCTACCTATATAAGGTTCACACCATTCACGGTCATATGCAATATAATCATAAGCATAAATAACTGTCGCATCTCCGTTTATATTCAATGAAATTTTGCGGGCATGTTTGTCTAAAATACATATTTCTAAAAATTTTATATCGTCAATTTTATCTCTAAGCCAATTTATTATATCTAGTATTTCGCCTGGTCTAAACTGAATTGCTTCACTTTCTTTCGGGTTACGCCTTTGTAATTTTATAATTTTAGCCATTATTATTCATCTCCTTTAAAATATACGCAGATAAGTTTCCCGTTCTCCGCGCAATCTCCTTATTAACCCGCTTTTCTATACTCAGACATTCTAATTGTGTAACTATGTGTTTACATGAATTACATTTCAATAAATTGTAATGACCGCTTAAATCTGTCTTATATGATGGTTCCAATTCCATCGCATTACAATATGGACATGGATACTGTTGAGCGGTTTCTTCTAAAATCGTAACTTCTCTTCCAACTTCTGCCCGAGTCAGATTTCCCTGAGTATTAACATAATTACACCTTGCAAATTCATAAGATAAAATTTTAACTTCACCTAAATCATTAACTAAAATACATTTATCTGGTGTTAATTCTACTTCTGCAATACTATTTGGAAGTTTAATAAAAATCTGTGCATCCTTCCCAATCGAACTAGTTCTTACTGTTACGGTATTTGGAAGCATATCTACTAACTGGGATACATCTTGCAAAGGATCCTTTTCAGTAAGTTGTACCAATTTCCACACTTGATGTGTAGGACATACTACAGTTTCATACATGCTCAGGCATCCCCGATCCTATAAATTTATAATTTTCACGAAAATCATATACATTATTCCTAATAGTATTAGCTAGCACTCTAGCAAATCCCTCTTGTTTGCAAAATCTTTCTTCTATATTCAATACTTCCTTAGCAGTTTTAAAAGTCGTTGTATAAAATCCTTCAGGTGTAAAAACTAAATAGTGATCAGATATTACATACTCATCGCATCTGTCATTGAGTACTAATACCTCTTCAAATTCAACATCTGATTCCGTATACGATAGTATAAGCCCCTTAGAATTTAGTCTATAAGGTATTGCTTTACCCTGCCTTGCGAGTTGAATATCATCTAATTGATCATATACATCGTGCAGCAGCATCAATAACTCCACAATGCCTGCCATATTTTCTGGTGTGACCGGTATGAAAAAAGTTTGACGATCTAAATAATATTCAAGCATCATTTTTACCAACTCCTTCAAGTTTCTTTATCTTTATTCCATGATAAGTCATAGTAAACAATATATGGCCGGGAACCTCAACCTCATATGTATCTATGTCTAAAATTGCGTCACCATAGAGTATCCATATAGCTACATCACAGTCTAATTCCCTGAAAAGCTTTACTATATCCCACAGTTTTTCCTCTGTTATCGGCATATAATGCCATTCTTCTCCATCGACTATCATTGTTCTCAGATTAAATTTTGAAATTGTTTTATCATCGAATTTCATTGCCTGATACCTCCTTTTCATCTCTAATGTCATAAAATGATTTAAACTCTTTATATTCATCCTCATTAAAATATAAATACTCATCTGCAGGAAGAACCTGTTCATCAAATGATTCTACTTTTTTTATCTTTTCTTTTGTCCAACCAATTTTATAAGTACCGAAATATCCTAAACTCTCTCGATCTTTGAAAAAGTTTTTTAATGTTATTTTCTTTTCAAATAAAGCAAGGACGTCCTCGATAACTACTGGAACAATGAGCCATTCTTGTTTAGAGCGAATTTCACAGCAATCACATAAATAATACTTTCCCTGTTTATCCTTACATATAAACAAAATAGGAACTTCATACTCAACTATACAATAGTCAAAATTTAGATCACCTATTCCTGGCACATTAGAAAAATAGGGATCTGATATTTTCATCTTGATCATCCCACCCATCCTTCATAACAATATAATAATCCTCACTGATATGAGAAAGGCTACCTCTCACATCTATTCTTTCAATATTATCTCGATCATTTAAAATAAATAGTATATAATCCCCAACACATATTCTATTATTTATCTGAGAATTCTTAGTGTCGAATATATGTAGCTGTACTGTGGCATCTACACAGAGTATGAACTTTGCATCTATCCCAAACTTATAGAAACATTGTAAAAGTTTATCCGTATTATCCAAAGTAAAACGTAATGCGTATATTTTATTAGGTTTGTACTGTAGTTCAAAGAATTTACTATCATCCATATTGTAGTCCCTTCTATTTAATGATTTCATATTTTTCCTGGAGTTCTTTAGGAAATAAATTGTAATCCAAAATACTAATGCTACCATCTGACCGAAAATCAAGTACTATATACATACCTTCATATACCCTAATCGTCTCGTCTCTAAAACCTCCCATGCTAAAGAAAAGTCTTCCCAGATGTTTTGAAATTTCAGTATTATTACCGTGGATGATAAATAAATCTACGAAAATATCGACATTCTCTGGACTCAATAATAATGCCCTAATATCCCCACTATTATGTGGTTCTAAGGTTACAGTAGCTCTGCTTCTATTGAAGTCTGCGATTTTATACTCATTTTGAATTTCACTTAATTCCAAACCTATTTCTAGTATACGTAACTTTTCGCATTTAGTATCATCGAAATCATTATTAAAAGGATAAGAATATACTATATACTGATCTACCAGTAGCATACAAGGTGCACCCGTGTATTCAATATCTAAGGTTGGACATATATATGAATCGTTATTAACATTAAATTTTATGTCATGCTTTCTGAATAATCTGTAAATATCATACATATTCTCCCCAGTATATTGCATTGCCTGATAAATTCTTTCTACTTTTGGTTTTACATCTATTAGTCCTTTCATCTTACTTTACCGCCTCTTCAATGATTTCATATCTTTCCTGAAATTCTGTAGGTGATAAATCATACTCTACAATACTAATTGTCCTATCTGGTCTAAATCTGAATATTATATAATTATTTTGATGTAACTCAACCCCATCACAACTAATTTCAGATACGTTAAGTACAAGTCTACTCCCCCTATACGTTGAAAGGTTAGCAATGTACTTTCCAGTGAAAAACAGGTCTAAGAAAATATTTACGGTTTTCCAATTAAATGGCAATGCCCTAAGCCCCTCCATAACCGTTGGTTTTATGCTTAGATTATGCATAGGCTTATCAAACGATATAATTTCAAACTTATTTTTTAATTTCATTTATATTTTCTGCTACTGCTCGTATACATACATTATTAGGTATATCCTGGTCAACATAATAAGAAAATATTATATACTTACCTACTGTTAAATAATAATTCGCATTACGATCTTTAATTATTAAAATTAGATTATCATTCCATCCATCTTCAACATTGAATTTTATTTCACGTCCCTTGAATATTCTATAAATATCATGGATATTCTTCCCCGTATATTGCACTGCCTGATAAACTATTTCTACTTTTGGTTTTACATGTAGGATTTCTTCCAGATTTCCCTGACTCTCCTTTTCAGTTACTGAAGTTTTCATTTTTGCATTCTCCTTTCAAATTTCCTAATTTTGACTAAAATTTTGTAGTCAAATATTTTTACATATTTTTCTACAATATACTTATACCAATTTTATTATCAGGTAATAATTGTGTAATTTTTATCGAATTCCTCGTAAGAGGAGATCTCCTGAGTCCCATCTTCCATTTCTACTATAACATGTTTCTCTGGGTCTATCAGTATAAATTCATTTGGTATAAATACTTTTATAAAATATTTATTATCTTTGTATATTACGGATGCTCTATACATTGGTTCTAATTTCTTTATCCATACTAATGGATCAGAATTAAAAATAACTACACATTTTTCCTTTGAACGCATTGCAGTATACTGAGACCCTACAGAGGACGTCTTTTTTAATTTTCGTGACTCTGATGCTGTATTAGACAAATCAGAAATCCCACGTATAACATAGAATACTAGTATCGCACAAATTAAAAATCCTATAAAACTTAACATAATATTACCTCCTTTTAAAAAGCACTAAACTCTGTTACTTTATAATAAGAATTTTGAATAAATGTTTTTCTTGGTTCTCCCTTTATTACTTCAACGTCATCAGAAATTATAACGAGATCCCCATTGACTATATGGATACCTGCACCAACTATTTGAAGCTCTTTATTCACTACTGTCATCGTACACCCATATATCTCAGGTATGATTTTTAAAATTGTCTCAAAAGTCTGTCCTGTAGCCCTTATCATAATCGCTGTATCCGATTTCTTGCATATGTGATTAACTAAATCGGTTCGAGTACTATAAGCAAGAGTACGTACATAATTATCTGATTTACCTAATCTTATAAACATTTCTATACCTACTATACTAGTAAATACTAGTATATAATATAATACATACTCTAATGTACTTGAAATATCAACGGCACAATTGATTATTGCTACGATCAAAACAGTAGAAACTAATATAAATAATAAGTCGGCTATACTAAAGTCTAAGAAATATTTAAAATTATAATATGCGCGTTTAAATTTAAATTTTAAGTTATCCATATTTTTATTCATACTTCACCTCATAAATACTCCCTATTTCTTTCAATCATAATATATACAGAAAAACTTGAAAAAGAACTAATACCACGAACCTCCCAGAAATCTTCTGGAACATATGTAATATTTTTAATACAATAATGGGGATGTAACCTTTCTGCTAATTCACGGGCAACTACGTCTACTTCTTCTGGTGATGGAGACTTCCGTAATTGTACATATCTCCGTCTAATTAATTCATAAGTTTTATTTGCATCATTTAATTCTACTAAAGCTTTCTGCACACTTTTATTAGGTGTAACAACCTGGTTCTCATAATCATCAAAGGTTAACTTCGTTTTTTCAAACTCCTCAACCCTAGCTGCACGTTTATCTAAATCTACAGATTTATTCCTCGATGAAACTGTATTATCCTTACATCCAATTAAAGTAATCATTGTAATACATAATAATATAGCTATTACTAAGCCCACCCTTACTTTTTTCATTTAAATATTCCCATCCAATCTACCACACAGGCTGTTGATATTCCTAGTATTAAGCACAAAAGTACTTTAACATCATCAAACCCCCACCCCAAACAACTTCCACAATCTGAATAATGATAATTATAATTTGGGTGCTTACAGGAAAGTATACATGAATCCTTAATTATACAATGATAACAGCATGTATGGTCTCCACAGAAATTAGCACAGCCGTATCTACATTTTCTAACTTTAAACAATTTTCTAAACAAACTCGTCATTTAAAAATCATCCTCCTTAATAAAGAAAGAGCCCCGGATAACCGGAGCTCTCTAATTATTTTTTCTTTGATTCTCTTGCTGCTCTGCGTTCAGCTTTGATTTTCTCTGCCCGCTCTGCTATCTTTTCTTCTAGAGTTTTTCTACGTCTGGTAGGTTTTGGGATTTCAATTTTAAAGCCAGATCCACTGCCTTCAGTACCTGCTTTCGATTTCGTACTGGTACTGTCAGTCTCTTTTTCGCTCTCTCCAGTTCCTGCCTTTGATCTTCGTCCAGGTTTGCTCGCTTTAACTCGAGTAGAACTATCTTCAGATTTATTTCCGGGATCTTGCTCGTTATGTCCCAGTACAGATTCTTCTTTAGTTCTTTTAATTCTTTTTGATTGAACTGTTCTCGTAGAAGCTCCGCAGTCCCCACTATCCCCTTCTCGGCTAGTATGTGTTCTAACGCTTCTCTCATTTTTTGCGCTGCTTCCAGAGGTCCTTGAGGTCCTTGATTCGAGACTATAGGAGAATGGTGGGTAGAGGAATCCTCGATCGAACTCTTCTTTCGGGACGTTGCAGGCGAGGTGGATGGCTCCAGCCAGAAAGTCTGGAATGCGTCGTAAACAGCTTTCACATATTTTACGATTTTCAATTTTACACGCCCTCTCATCTATTTTGATTTGGAGGCTAAAGTCTCGTATTCCTTTACTCCCTGCTTTATAAGTTCTTCTACATATATGGCAGGATACCATGGAAATATTTGAGTCACTACCTTCTCCAGATTTTTTCTTACTTCTGGACTGTATGGGTTGAACTCCGGCAACAGCATCGGCAACGACTGTATCAGTCTTATTACCAGCTCGTCGTCTTGCAGCAGGTACTCGGACGTCTGCAGTTTCACACTTGACTTCTGTGGTGTTTGATATTCCAATGTCGGTAGTGGTACTGGTTTTTTTGCTTCTTCCCATATACGTTTTCTCTCCTTCTCTTCCTTCGCTTTCTTCAAGCTAAGGCGACGTTTGGTTTCCTTGATGTGGCGATAAACAGCATTGGCTGGATTTGCTTTATCAAGGACTTCAATTTTTATCGCTGCTATATACGCCTGAAGCTTTTGAAGCAATTCCGTAGGAGGAACTTTGTTAAGCTGATCTCTAAATTCATTCTTCGTGTGCCCGCTGCCTGTCCGTACTATCCCACGTTCCTCAAGATACTCAATGAGATACGCGGTCAGTATGTCTATACACGTATTACATAATGGTTCTACCGGATACAATTTTACTCCGTTTATTGTAATCTCACTGTTCCACTCAGGGAACATCGTGTTGGTACGAATCTCATTGTGATCTTCTGCAACACAGTATTTACGAGTGGTAGTCAGTACTTTCTTTGACTGGAGCTCTGCTTCCAAAGCTCTAAATTGTTTAAACGCGCAATACTTACATACCGTACCTGCTATTGCATCTTTTTGACGTAATAGATTGTGACATATCGCGCACCGCAATTCCTTATCTGCAGGTATTACAGGTGCATCAAACGCTGCAGTTTCAGCAGCGATATGCTTGGTTTTTTCAGGTACAACAGCAAGATCGACTCCCGCTTCATCCAGATCCAGCTCCTCTGAAAGCCCAGCGTCGCTAACTTCTCCCAAGTCATCATTTATCACTATATCTTTTTTTGTATCTTCCATACTTAACCTCCAACCAGTTATAACCGGTTTTGAAAACTATAGACATGCCTCTCTTAGCTCCATACTTGACCTACAGGATTGGTCTAGATCGTTTCATGAAGAAGTTATCCTGTCTCGGCCTAAATCTCCTCTGAGGTGAAATATGAACGCTAGAGATACATGTCTACTCCCATTCCTACTTAGAGAGGCGTTTACATTCCCGGCATAAAAATTCGTCCGGGTTTTTCGGTTTACTGGGGTCATCTTCTTTATATGATATCATGCGATTGCATTTTTTGCACTTCGCAATCTTGATTCTATTTTCTATCGATTGTACTACATCTTGCTCCATAGAGCGATCTTCTCCTTTCTTTTATAAGTCCAAATTGAGCACAAGGTTTCTCTTCCATACACGCACCATGCCGTACGCATTTAGGATAAAAGAACTTACTAAGCTCTGGCTCTGCTTCTGCTACTAAAGCCACCATCTTACGTGTAACATCCTGGATCTCCCACTGGGCATGGCTGCATAACCTTTCATTTGCCAGGTTTATCAGTGCCTCCAGGGTAAACGAAATATTCATTGCAGTTTGAGAGCCCTGCCCAATAATATAACGGGCATCTGATCTGGGAATCTTGTATTCCTCTATCAGTATATTATAAACCTCCTTGCAATGCGCTTCTGCTCTAATAAACAGATCCCTGGCGTCTTCGTTTTGAGCTATACTCTCGGGCATTACATACTCCTGGCTGGTATCTAAAACCTGGAATACCCCGGATGCCTGATTGATAGCCACACCCACACTATGCCGTACAAGCTGGTGCGAACAGACACGGCTGCACCCATCTACCATAAATCTAAACATAAAGTCTCTGCTTGCTGAAAAGTGACCCGCATTTATTACGCTAAGCCCTATGCGTTTATATACATCATCAGTTTTCTCTTCACTGCTTTTGCAGATATTAGCAAATCTACCCACTCTTGCTAAAAAACCTTTAATCTCGTCCGCATTCTTCAATATTACCGTTGCACTCATGCTCCGTCAGCTCCTTCTCCCTGCAATAATAAGTTGGAGGCCTGCCTGCTGCATACTCCCAACAGTACAGACACCTCCATTTCACTATTGTCCCTGGTTCTTTTATATCCCTATACTTGCAGTCGTTACACCATTTCATTTTACCTGAACAGACTCTTTACTGCCTGCGCTCCTTTGACAATCAAATCAATTAAATCATTACTGGCCTCTACTTTAGTGCTCGTATTATTTTTACTCGCTTTAAGCGATAAATCACAGATTACATTGTCTGACGCCGTTTCTACAGGCACTTCATTTTTACATTGCTCTTTTTCTCCTGGCATCCCTGCGTTCCCTCTCTTTCTTTTTATCGATGGTCCTAATATATGCTTCAAATTTCTCATCTTTATGCCAATTATTGATTAATGAATTTCTTTGAACTTTTTTGCTAATTTTCTGTTTATTCATAACTATTTATCTCCATATACACACTTTATTATATACGTAAAACAAATAAACATTACACACCAAACTATACACTCATATACATTCATTTCCATTTCAATACTATCTCCTAATATTATTTATTACGCTTCTTTACGCAATCTGCAATACTGAATCCCCCCTGTTTTTTTGTATCATCTGTTACAAGTGTTACATTCTCTACTGATTTTAAATTACGCAGATATTCTTGTTCCCGCTTCTTCGTCTCTATGATACTCTTCTTTTCTTGCAGGCTGAGCTCTGCGTCCTTTTGTCTAAACTGCTCATAAATCTCTTTCTCTCTAGAACTTAAATCATTGAGTTTCGATTTGTCCTCGAAAAACAATATCCGCTGAGGAGTCCACTCATTTACCAGAAAATTATTATAAAATAATTTCAGATACATCTTACATACATAACAGGCATTGATCACCGCTACTGTCGCGGAAGTCAAGCCTGTCAGATATAAATTGATACCTGTGATCCCCTCGGCTTTCCAGGCTAACAGTCGTCTCTCTGCCGCTTGCTGGAAAGCAATGAAGTCAAGGGGAGACCATGATTTGTCCTTACCAAATACATAGTCCGTCACATAATCCGGGAATAGATGTCGGTCCTCAAACAACGCCACATTCTTAACTACCATCATTCTTAATAATCACCTCCTTCCAATACAACTTCAGTAATAAAATATAGGTAATTACTACCCTATTACTTATACCTCTCAGCCAATCCTACGCAAATAAGAAATAGCTGAGGTATTTAACACTGCATAAGATTCCAGGATATTTTTCAGCGTTTCACACATGTCATCTGTTACAATGATCTTGGATTCCAGCAAATACTTCACTCTTGAAATACTCATCTTATGGATCAGCAAAGCATCGTTGTCCTCTTTGTCTACCGAGTGTGCCGCTTCATACGCATCATACACATCCTGTAAATATTCCTTACAGGTTCTTAAAAGCAAATCCCCTGCTTCCAAAAGTTCCGTAGTCATACCCAGGACACTCACAAGCGTCAAATCATTAGCGTTCTTAAAGCTGTCGATCTTAGCCTGAACTGCTTTACACTCGTTGTTTATAGCCGAAGTAATAGCATCCAAAAACTTATCAGTTTTAAATACCTCTGGTACACATTCAGTAACCTGACGCAGGTTAGTCATTGCTAAAAAGCTTGATACTGATTTTTCTTTGTTATATGTAAACGTCCATACAAGCCTGTTGCCTGTATACTTACACGCAGGTAAACCGAGAAACTCCGCTACCCCCGGGTCTGTTATGCATACATCAGAAAAACAAATTTGGTCAGTGCATCCTGCCACAATACTTCCATTCAGTAAATGCACATTCAGCATAAATGTACGCGGAGTTTCTCCTACGTCCGGATTAGTTTCATTGGTATTTGATATTACCCGAGCATACTTGAACGGTGCAAAATCCGTTAACACGAAATTCCTTCCTGTATATTTACCTGTAATTATTGTTCCTGCTTCCTTAATCGTTGCCATTATAAATTCCTCCTTTTGTAGTAATTATAGCATACCTAGACGCATTAAGTCAATTGGCCCAAAATTATATAAATTGTTTTTTTGTATTCCATACTGATTATCCATCCTATGTTCCCCTATAGTAACATATCTTGTGTAAGCCTCATGATAATAATACCATGCAAACTTTGATACAACAAAGGTATGCAAAGCTGAAATATCAATATAATTTACTTCTTTCTTAATAAAATAGTTATGCAAAGCTTCTGCAGCCTCAATTATTTTATCCAGTATTTTTAGGTCCTCACTTTTATCAGTTCCTGTTATAACCATATTATTATGGTTATATAGTTTTCTAAACTCCTCCATGATTTTACTAAACCCTTGATCATTCCCAATTGATATCCCTGAAAAGAAAAGACGAATAAAGTTTTCATGCAGGGTAAATGGTAATGATTCTACCAATTCGGTATCATGGTCGCCCAAATACGATAATGCAGTATAGTTTCCATTAATAAAACTGATACAACCTCGCACTCCTGTAGTTTCACTATGCAGTATTTCAAAAAGCGTATCATAAAATATCTCTAAAAACACAGCAAAATCTGCATTAGTTGCATACGTTTCTTTGCTTTTTATTTTCATTAATTCAATCCAATTTTTAAAACATTTTAAACATAGATTTTCATAAATACAAACACTAATTAGGCCCTCTATAATACAATAAATAGCTACATTCATACCTGGGGGTTTATTGTCCGCAGTTATTCCTCTATTTAAATCATTTAGCAGCATTTGACATCCATCGGCATCTAATATTGCATTATAGACAGAACTTCCATCTCTAGCAGTATGATTAAAGTTATAGGCAGAATAATCTCGATTATATAGGTATTCCAAATTTAGTGTATATACTTTTAAATCTGGGCGATCACAAAAAATTATTTCACGAAGCGCTGGCTGTAAAAATATGGTATCTCCATTATCCCTTTCTATTACTATATTTTCTGTTTTCAATGCTTCTATAACTTCAGTTATTCCCAAAGGCAAGTATACACCAGCGTCGTCAAGTAACTCACCTAATTCCAGTATTTTGTTATTAAGTCCTACCAGTTCAGATTTATTGAGCGAGGCATCTAATATATCAAAAATCTCAGGTAACGAAAGATCCTTATTTAAAAATTCTTGGATACGGTGCTGAAGCATATCAACCCGGTCAAATATTAAAGTATCTTCCTCTAGGTTAAAATACTTGCACAGATTCTTAGATGTAATATTTTTGGGTATACCATCGAGTTTGAATCCCCAATAAAATGGTAATACACCTGTTATATTTATTGTTTCTGGAATTATCTTTAAGCTTAAACGATCAACTATAGTCGAGCTATCTACTCTTCTTTCAGTTATAAATGCTGAACTCAGTGTCCTAGTCTCTACAGGTGATGCTACTTTATGTTCCCATTTTTGACCTTTATAACTCATATATAATCGGCTTCCCTTCCCAGCCTTTTAGAGAAGAAAACCCATCTGAATTATCTTCCCATGACTGCAATATTTTTAAATAGTACGCTGGAATCTTTTGTAATGCCATTTTTTCTGCTACCTCTCCTATTTTATTAAATATCTGTAATATATCTTCATTACCACTTACTAAATCGTTTTCAATGGCCCATTTCTGAAATCCTTGACACGCAAGTCCTAAACATAAATATTCTGATCTAATCCCAGTTATTAACAATGTAAGCCATGATCCCAAGTCAGCATCGGAACAGCCATACATCAAATAGTCTTTAAACGCGTATTCCGGGAAACCATAAGGTCCATTAATAAAATCCCTGTCTAGCGAATACTTATCAAAAGACAACATATATGCTTTAAAAGCTTTTTCTAATGGTATTTCTGCAAGTTTCTTTGATTTTTCTTTCATCATCAAAAGAGATGCCGGAATATTTGCATGTACTGCTTCAATATTTAACTTGAAAAGATTTTGATAACACGGCATATCTTTACCATATAACTGTTCTGAAGAAAATAAATGCCGTGTATTTATATCTCTATATTCTGAGGTATAACGCTTCTCTACAATTGCAGTATAATAATACACATGTACACTTTTTCGACAATCACCTTCTATATACCCATATAACCTTAAAGTGTTAGCATTATATCCACGAGATTGGTTCCATATAGGAACATCTATTGAATACCCACCACTTAAAACACCAGTCTCAACGCAGTTCAGAGTCCTGAGTAGTCTAATTAAATATGGCTGCCCCAAACACCTCGGAGTACCCATCTCAAAACTATCACTCCCCTCATCCACACTTCCTAGTGATATACCTGTAGCATTTGTTAAAAATCCCTGTTGTTTTCCTGCTACCCGACTTATTTTTCCTAAAATCTTCCATAAATAGCGAATAACAGGGGTATAATGGTTAAGTACTCGCGGCTGATTAGCTCCTAACCGAAGTGCAGTTATTTTGCCTGGCCAATAAGGTTGGTGCTCTTCCCGCCGTATAGTTAATCTTAAATCGTTAAGTTCATCCAGATTTGTTTGGTTAATAAACTCATATCGAGTACCTTTAGTCTTTGAAAACCAAAAATTACCCCAATATCTATATCCACGTGTACCCATAGACTCCCATCTCATACACATTGTAAACATGTCCCGCATAATACGTGTCATATTTGAATTCCGTTCCGCATCACGCTGAAATAACTCCGGTGCAATACCAGCTACACATCTGGCAGGAGTAAGCCGGGCTTCAAAAAACTGTTTTACACCCATATACTCTACCCAATCATCAGGCAACGTACCCCAGTAATCCATAAGTTCAACCTTCCGCTTTTCCCTGCGCGAAATTAATCTGGAGTAGATGTTCGCTTTTAATCCCAATTGAGTCATTGCATATGCAAAAGTATTATAAATCAACGTAAGCTCACGGGCTACCATTTCTATATCTTTAGTTTCTACTGCAGAACTAGAATATAAGAGTCTCCCCTGCATTATATAGTTCCTCCTTTATTTTATTTCGCTCTATATGAGAATAACATCGTAATTTTAACCTGAAACGATCAATATAATTCCGATTGAAAACTCCTCCTTTTTCATCATGTAATATTACTTGCGGTAATCCCAGAAGCCTATGCAAATAGGTTGCAAAGTTAAAATTTCCCTGTACTAAATTTAATATATCCCCTATTACACGTTCCCCTATTTCCAACATTAAACTCAGAGATTTTAATTGTACCTGAAAAGAAATTGGATACGCATCAAAATCCGTAGAAATAACATTTCTTTCAGCCCCAAATATATGAGTTAAACTACTCATAGCATCAAGGAATTCAGAAATTACCACTCTATCTTTGCGGGTAAGAGCTAGTCTGTGGGTAATCATATCTGTATATTTTCTCGTCTTTTTCAATTGCTTGATTAATATTTTATATAGTTCAATCCTATATTCCATGGATATATTATTTAAAAGCCTTAATATACTTCTAAAACCGTAAATTAACCTCTCTCTATAATAACTCCCGGAATAAATCCCGGATAGCTTAATCGTAGTAAGAGATTCGTAACTGCGTAGCGTATTTTTATAAATATTATCTAAAATTCTGTGTAAACTTTTAATAATAAGTTTCAAATCTATAGCCGAATAAATAATATGGTCATAGCTATTTAACCTTGAACTAATCTTATTACCGAATAGCTCATCTCTGTTATACACTATATAATCGCCAAGATGACGAAATTCATCTAGTTCAAATTGAATATATCTGATCATGCGTTGTACCACTCCTTTATATAATATAATTTAAATGACTGGACCATTCTGTGCCATATTTCATATCCCATTTTATTATGCCCGCAATGTACTCAGATAAAAACGACCAGTTACCCAGCCATTCTGGTTTATCATTGGGCAACATATACTGTTTCTGAATCCCCTCTTTGTACCAGGGATCATTAGCTAAGGGATTAAATGTGTCATCACTCCATAAGAATGGAATACTATTTACTTTCGGCATTTTTTTATGTATTACTCGTACCTGATCTTCTCTTACTAATGAAATGGAAGTCATCTGGTAGCCAGCGTCTGGGTTATAGTATTCAGACATTGTATTATCATTACTTAAATTTACAACATGACCATATCTGCAGGTCAAGTTTGGACCTCTGTTTCTGAATGCATCAAATGTAAACGAAGGAATCATAGGGAAAACAAGGTTGTACAAAGGTTTCCTGTGTGTAAAACTATTATACAATTCGTGTATTAACCAATTTAAAATAGCGACAAAATCTCCAGGCGACGCATACTCCTGTTGTACCATACTCTTATCTTTATATAGAGGCTTTAGTACACGATAATACAGGTTTGCATAGATACCCTCAGCAAAACTACATAAAGAGTTTAAAACATTGAGATCTTCATTTAACATTTTCCGTAAATCGTTAGACCACATTGGACCTGGGATAATCGGATTATCAAATAGATAAGGGACATCCTTGTTACCACGATGATTCTTCGCATATACAACATTTTGTCCTATTTTAATAGAATTCGCTAAATCTAACCATTTGTAGTATAAACATTCCTCCAGTACTTTTACATTGTCAGGACAACGTGAGTCATTGAGTTCTTTAAGAATATTAGTAACATATAAACGAGATAATAAAAGCATTCCATATAAACCTTTAATTTTTCTCATTAAATTCTCTCTAGGATAGGGAACTGCATCTGCGAAAACATTGTGCGAAATCACATAAAATATTTCAGTGTAATGATTGTTTAAAATCCATGATCCAGAATCAACCATATAAGATGTTGATTCCATCGTCCTTTCATCCATTCCTAAAATAGTATTTATTACATCTAAAAGGTTAGTATTGCATATAAGCAGATATCCAGGAGCATAGGGTATACTATATTTTCTAGATTTTAATTCCTCTATGATATTAGTTGACCAATCATTATGAGTATCATAGGGTGTAATACTTAACAGAGTTTCCTTAAAATCGATATCCTTAAAATTAGAAATTGGTAAATCTGCTTCCCTAACCACATACATTATATTACTTTTAAGAATCATTGGTGTCGCTAGAATATAAAATAAATAATACATGTAAGATAGTTCATCTGGAAAATAACAGGGAATAGATAGTCGACTCCCCCCAAGAAAAATTCATTTTATTCTCATTGCGTTTAAAAAGTTTTTCCAGTACATCCCTATATCGGGGTCTACCATTTCTGATATATATAAAATCAGAACCCTTACCAAAATATAAACGTATAAACGTGGAAGCAAAACTGTTATTATTATGCCTATAATCCCACTGTTGATTTAATAACCGTAATATTTTTTCGCTCTCATTCATAAATACATCTCCTTTTCTGTTAAAATATAGGCAGTTATACAAATGTCTACTACCATTATACTTATACCAGCCACTGAAATTCATTTTTTCCCGACGCCATCGACATAAACATAAAGTGTAGACACTTTTATGTCGATAAACTAGCAGAATTAGAATGTCTGTCTACACTGTCTACAAATCATCTTTAAAAAGTGTAGACACTTTTTTGCTTATAATATAATATAAATTATATGATTGTCTACATGTCTACACTTTTTTTAAGGTAGAGACACATGACGCGAGATTTTTTACATGTAAATAGTGTATACTATATATAAATAGTGTATACTAAATGAAAAATAAAAAATGAAGATATATATAAGGGGGTCTACCCTGAAAAAAGTGTAGACATGTAGACAACGTGACATTTCATAGCACCGCGTCCTCAAAAAAGTGTCTACACTTTTTCAAAAAAATTTGTAGACAGGTGTAGACAACTTTGTGAACTATTTGTGAACTTTCTAGGTTTAATGCTGCCCGGAGGGGTGTAAAAACCTGGGAGCAAAGTGTAACCACCGATGGCATCGACAGAATTAGAAACCTCCCGAGTTTTCTGTTTTTAGACACAATTATTTTGCACTGTTTTCTCGGCGAAAAAGTGTCTACACTTTTTGAAAGTATTGTGTACTCAGCGTTTTGCGAAGGGAGGCATTGTAAAACGTCGATAAACGTGGATATTTAAGAGATATGGACATTTTAAGAATCTAGTGGACACTTGTGGTTAAAAAGTTAACACTTTTATGTAAACTGAATTAAAGATTGTAATGTTTACAACTTCACAATTATTTTACATTTATATTTATCAACAACACATGTGGATAACTGTGTCCTATAGCATAAAGCAATGGGTCTCGTTGTTTTTACTTGCTACTCCGAGTGTAACATTTAATAAAAGTGTAACATTTGTTACATTGTTAACCTGTGGATAACTCATTTTCAAGGTTTACACTTTTTATCATTTTTTATCAAAACAAATGTCCACAGGTTCAAAATATAACAAATATGTCGACGACATGCTGTGAATGATGTGTAAACCTGTTTCTATTTTACCCTGTGGATAAGCTGTGGATAAGCTGTGGATAACTTTTAAAAATCTGTGGATAAGTACATTTGTTTTTTCACTGTCTAAAGATTATTCCCAAAAATATCCACAAGTTATCCACATATTTATCCACAGGGAACAGTGAGTCACCATGCGGTCTAAGACCACTTATCCACATTATCCACAGCCCCTACTACTACTGCTTTTAAAAGATTATATATTTTCCTAGTAATAGAAAACCTTACACACGTGCGTAGGTTCCAAAAACAAAAAACTTTTTGATTTCGCAATTTAGGTTGACTTGGTTTAGGTTCGTATGATATACTTTAGGTACAGCTTCTGGAACTCCCCTTAACACCTGGCTGTTTTATCCAAAACTTTAAATATGAAAGGCGGTAAGATCATGACAACCGAACAAATCACAAACATTGTACCAGACATTATCACAGTATATGGGCTCACAAAAGTCCACAAAGATCTCGTTGAAAGCATTACTGATGAAGGTACTACGCTTTTGCTGACCATTAAGTTTAACGATGCCTTAATGAAAATCCGTATCCTGAAAGATAATCCCAATATTGGTGTACGGGTTGACGACCATACTGACGAGGTGACTCTGTAATGTCAGAAAATATTTTGAACAAATCTAAAGAGGATCCATTTGCTCGGCGTAAAGGTCCTAAAAAAGAAAGTACTTCACCTGTACAGAATATCAAATGTACTCCTGATGGACTGGGAAAAGTCAGTGAAGTCGATGATACTCTTCGTGACGACCTTAGTAAATTAGAAGGCCTGGTTCCCCAGGAAGCTTCTTTGGATGAAGGTTACAATAAGATGCTGGCTATTATGGGAGTAGATCCTAAGAAAGCAAAAACGGCTCAGGAAAGACGTCAGCAGGCAGCAAGTATCTTAAATACTCCGCCTATAGAAACGGTATCTGATCCGATTGGTACTGCTCTGGATGGTCCACGTATGACAGATCCACAGACAGTTAAAACTCCTGAACCTGTGAAAGAGGAAACTCCTACTTACACAGACGAAGAACTTCTTCCGTACATTGATGCTCTGTTTACCCTAGGGTACATTACAGACGAGTTTATGATGCGTGGGGCTAAGGTCGTACTGAAAACTACCTTTACCTGGGAAGAGCAGATGGTCCTTACCAAGCTTGATGAGTACACGCAAGATCACCGTTTGAACAGTGCTGTTGATTTGATGTACCAAAAGTTCATGTTGGCTGCAGCTATTCAGACTATTGGCGGTGCCAGCTTCAAACCTATTAGGGAAGGTGACCCTGTACAGCTTGAAAAGCACTTTGATGCTCGCGTAGAAGTACTGAACACTTTGCCTACACCTATCGTACAATTCCTGTGGACTAAATACACTAACTTTGCTCAGAAAGTAAGTTATGCCACTAAGGAATTTGAACGGCTTATAAAGGTTTTTTAGAAAGCCCACTATATTTAACCAGAGCATCTATGCACCTGGAGGGTATCCCACTCGCTCCCTTGGGTACCCTTCAAGATTCTCTGTACCAAGCTGTTTGGACTAGACGAGAACAAATGAGGATTTTTGAGACGCTGATCAATGTTCTGGCTAGTGGGCTCTCTTTAAACCCATCAGTATCTAAAAAAATAGAGAAGCTGATGGATGAATATATCAATCTGGTAATACCGGGAGCAGAGCAGGCTAAGAAAAAAGCTGATGAAGCTTTTGTTACAAAGACTGCCAGTGCTTTAAGTGATGTCGCTAAACTGCTTGCATCACATAGTAAAAAAATTGGGGACAAATAGAAATGAACGATTATATTGCTGTGGTAGAATTCTCGGCTAAGGAAGCAATGCACAGAATGTCCAGCGAGAAACTGAAATGCAAGGTTGTAAAAGACTCCAGCAGTTATTATTATATCAAAGATAATCACCTGATCCACCATTTATACAATGGTAAAGAAATTCAGGTATTCTCTGATATCAATGAACTGCGGCATTTCTCAGAGCTTCTCATTGAACGTACAGCGTGGGAAATTGCAACACCGGAAAACTGTAGTGCGTTAAAAATTCACAAATAACCAAAAGCCTCTCAGGTATAATAGGGCATAGAAACTTAAGTGCTTGATATTATCTTGGGAGGTTTTTGTATATGGGTTTGATGGATACTTTACGGGCAGGCAAACGTCTGGTACGTGGAGATAATGTAACTGCGATCATGAAACGCAAAGAGAATATGCTGAATAACTTGGCAGGAAAAGTAATGAACAGGAAAGTAGACGCTAAGCATGGTATCGAAATGGGTATCCGTGGTGCTAACAGAATGGATAAACTGCAGCGTTCTGCACAGCGTCAAACAAATTTAGCAAGGGGAGTCGTGGCTGGCAGTGCCCTAACGGGGGTATACAAAGGTGTAGAACATGCTACTAAAACTCCGTCTGCAGATTTCGATGCTACTAATATTACAGATGGTGGCTATGATACGTATAAATATGCACGTGAAGCACTGGAGTCTTTTAAGAAAAAGCATGCATCCAAAATGGTAACTGATAAACCTGTCGAGCTGATAGAAGCTACAGATACCCCTTCGTTTGAGTCGCCTAACAGTGCTGTACCTACAGATTATTATGACTTTACGGAGTATGTAAATACAGATCCTGGTCCAACAACGCCAGACAGGGAAAGCCCTGTATTTAAACAATGGGCACAGGGGGATGCACAGACTATCATTGGTAACACAAAGACTGCTGCAGATTTACTGGGAGTTGACACTGAGACCCGTGAGTATATTGATAGCGTATTTCAAGGCAGCACAAAGACTGCTAGTGCTAAGGCAAAGTTAGTCAAAGATACCGTTGGCAAGAAACTGTTGGGCAGTGCACTCATTGGTGCTGGTGCAGGAGGTGTGACATATGGCACAACAAGATTTATTAAAAGCGATCTTGTCCAAACGCCCGACTACTATAAATAAAGCTACACTGGCTGAAGTAGGTTTAGGTGCAACAACACTTGCCGGAGTGCATTCCATGTATGCAAATACTGAGAATGAGCTCGAAAAGGCAAGACGAAGTGCTAAAGGTGTTATTACCAGGAAAACAAAGACTGCAGGTGCAATAGATGAATTAAGAAGATTGTTTTTAAAGCGCCATCCGGAGTTCAGCAAAGATGTCATTGAGATCAAAGATGATGGTAAGAAAACCAGTGTTACTGTAAATGGGCCGCATAGTATTTTCAGTGATACTAAAAATGCTATAATGACTATCAAAGATGACCCTGGTAACCATAAGAAAAAAGCTTTGGCAGGTGTAGCAGGGGCATTAGCTGGTGCATATGTTGCTGCCAAAAACATGACTCTAGGTGGGCATGCTGAGAAGTTGGATAAAGCGCTAGAAGTTGATTCTTCCAAGGCATCTAAGCTTAACCAGGTGATTGCTGATGTATCCCAATGGTTATTACCTGCAAGTGTTTATTATACATCGAGAAACCTGGACAGGGACAGCCGGGCGATTGCAGGCACTGCTGCTACAGTCGGTGCTCATAAAATCAATCAGATGGCTTTTAAAAACAGTGTTATGAAGAACCAGAACATAAAAATACCCCCGGAGGCAGTAGCTCCAATGATGCGAGCTAATGCGGGTATGGCAACTGCCGCTGGTTCTACCATATACGCCTTACATCAATTTCAGGCCGCCGCAGATGAGGCGGAGTTAACCAAGTTGAAGACCGTAACCGGATTGGGTGATGCAGAAAAGGCTAAGAAGATAAATGCAATCAGATCACGCCGCGATTTCCTCACCCGGTACCCAGTGTTCCGCTCTGCACCTTACTCTGAAAAGTTGAGAGGCTGGTACAACAGGTTCCACAAACCGGTACCTAAAGTAACTCCGGAAGACTATAAGGAATATTTTTTAAAGGCTGAAACTAATCGTAAAGACATTGGTAATCCTTTAAAAAACCGGTAATCTGGGATCATAGAATGAAGGGGCTGGGAGAAATCCCAGTCCTTTTATTTTTATTTCCGGTATAATAACTACCAGAGAGAATAGTATTAAAATTTAAAGAAATGAGGAATATATTTATCATGTTAAACAATGTAAGAGCAAAAGGCCCGTTGATTTTCAGTTCTGATGTAGGACAATACAATGTATTAAAGAAACATTTACAATTATGGTACAATAGTGCTAGAATGGTAAATGGGGCTACTACGTATAAAATGCCGGACTTTGATTTACCTGAGGTAGTTGAGAAACTTGAACTCATTGATACCGCGGGCGATCTCCGCATGGTACTTCCTTTGGACGTTTTTTTAGCTACCAAGCTGGAAGATGGCGGTTATGAATTACCAATTGAAGAGTGGAAGGCTAAGTATAAACCTGTTCGTTTTTAATTAAAGAAAGGAGGGTACCAAGAGATCTATGGGACCAATGGATTATAATAACTCAAATCAAAACCTGGATGCACGATTTGTCCCGCCGGTTAGGGGACTTAATCAGAATACCCTTAATTCCGATCGGATGGCAGGAGTGCGTGAGGATCTCAGCAGTACTCTCCAATCTTTTCGTGATTCCTTAGCGTTTAGTTTCCAAACCTTGAATCTAACGTTGTCTTCGTTGAATAACAGTGTTAGACTGGTTGGAACAAAACTTAATATAAATGATCCATCTTTATTAAATTCACAGTACGTACCTGCTAGTAAGCTGAATACTTATTACGGTGGATTATCCCGTGGATATGCACAGTTTGCAGGGAATCAATCCTTAACAGGGATGCTATTTGCAAATCCGCCGTATAACGTATCTCCAATGGAATATTGGTTAGAACGTAACAGAGAAATGCCTATGCGGTTAAGCAGTGCTGCCGCAGGGATAACCGGTGCTGCTATAAACACTGGTGCGTACATGGCAGGCAGTGCAGCAGGCGGTGCATGGGCAGGCAGTGCCCTCGGTGTTAGCAGCAATTTAGGCAGGATGATGCTGGGTGTACCATTTGGTATGGCTGCAGGTGCATTAGTTGGCGCTGTAGTAGATCCGATGGTAGCTGCAGCTCAGGAGCATAACCGTGATGTCTCTGCCATTCGCCGTATGTCACCGAGATTCAGATCTCAGTTTAGTTTACGTGAAGCTCAAACTGTTGCTACAGGTATGGAAGACCTGGCGTTCTCTGAAATAATGAATACAAACTCCCTGATGCCCAGACTTAATATGTCGGGTATGCGTGATATCGCAATGATGGGCATGCAGGGCAATATGTTCCAAGGTACATCTCCGGAACAAATGCTGCAGCAGCTTAAGCAGGCAGGTCAGGTAGTTAAATTCCTGACAGGTGTAATGGGTAACAAAGATATCCAGGAGACCATGCAGGCTGTGAAACAAATGAAGGACATGGGTGTTAATCTGTTTCAAACAACAGGTGCAGCCCAAAATATAGGTACAGATGCGTTCCGTTATAGTAAGGCTATGGGTGTCGATGCTGCTACGCTGTTGAACCAGTCTATGAATATGAGTGCTGCAGCATTTGGTCAGTATGGTAACCCTGCATTTATAGGTATCCAGCCTACAATGCAAAACCTTGCTTACCTTGCGGAACTTGAAAAACGTAGAGGACTGAGTACCGCAGATATCGCATCAGGCGGCGGTATTTCTACTATAGCAGGGAAAATATCTGCAGCTCAGGCTACACTTCTTAACAGTAATAATATTGGTATGCCGCTGCTGGCTTCCGGTTGGCAGGGATCTGGCTTTAATCAGCAGATGTTTAGTAACACTATGCGAAACAACGGGTATTTTGGTGCAATAGCTCAAGGCGCGCATAATATGTTTAGCCAGGGGTTACGTGGTATATCCAATTACTATATGAATAGAAATAATATCGCTGCTGACATGGCTAACCAGGGGACACTAAGTAATAACATGCGTGATATCCTGGAGAGCGTAGTTTCCCAGATGCCTGGGTTGAATGACCCTACATTATCGCCATCTGATCGTACAAACATGGTCGCCATGTATCTTCAGAACATCATGGAAAGCAATGGGAATCCGATAGATGCTGCAACAGCTAAAGCCTATGCGATGCAAATGGTCCAGCCGAGCTATATGAGAACTGCTGAGCGTAATGCAAATCAGCAGTATATTTTGGGTGTCGGTGAAAACATGCGTGCTCAAATGGGACCAGGTAGATTTATTGAGCGTATAGGTGAAGGTGTTGAACGTTTTACAAGTAAAGTCCATAAAAATCTTATTTTAAATCCAGGCCGTGCACTGGGAGACTGGTTCAGTAACTCCTTCGACGGGACTCTTGAGGGTAATGGCGCACGCACTAATGTACCGTTAACAGGTGAGAGTCTCCGTAATTACAGATGGGCACTTAATGTAGCCAGAGGCGCTGATTCACGTGCTACTGGTAGTAGGTACCAAGCTTCTGATTTGTATAATTCGTGGAATAGATTAGGTATCCGTGATACTTTGGGCAGTAGTGTTTTGTCATTGTATTCCAGTATTACAGGTAATGCAGACCAGAATAGGTTAACTGCTATGCTTGATACTAATATGGGATTCCAGTATGCAGATATGTGGAACAGGATCGCATCTGGTAATACTATGAGTAAAGATCAAGCACTGGGTGACATGTATGCCTGGCTAAAAGGAAGTACTACTGTAAAAGATATTGAAAACGTATTTAGCGACTACGAGGAAAATGGTACTGCAGCAGACCCGCTGCGTGCAGCAGCAGATCTGTTTATAAATAAGGGTAACGGTGTCATGGCGACACAGGCTGATGCTATGTATGCGGCGTTACGCAAGAAAAACGTATTTAGCACTGACTCTCTGCGTCAGGTCTTTGGTGACCAGTTTGTCAAAGACAACGTAGCTGGCGGGAGAATCGCGGGTACTGCGGACTTTATTGCCTCCGGGTATGGCAGTGATCCCAATGTTCGTAAACGTGCAGAGAAATATGTACAGCAATTACGTAGTCAGGGAATTAATATCACAGTTGACCAGTATCTTGGTGGTGTTGGTTTAACGTATGCCAAGGATACGAATAGAAACCAAAGTAATCTAAGTAAGGTAATGGTTGCAGGAAAACTGGACAGAGTAAAAGAGTTTGCAATGCCTTTTGCCAGTCAGTTCGGAGCTGAACGTTATGCTAATTTAGTACCCGGTACTGAAGGGTTTAACTTAATGTCTTCCGGTGCTAATAGATTACTGGAGAATCTGGGTATTACAGAGACAGGACTCGCTGATTTAATGTCCAGCGACAGTTCACCAGAGGAAATTGAAGCCTTTGGTCAGATCCTGCAAATGTATACTTCTGGTAATTATAGCCCAGGAGAAGGTCCTGGTGCAGATCAGGTAGCATCTTATGCACGAAAAATAAAAAATAAAGAATTATCAAGTGCAGTATCTCGATTACGAGAAGAGGGAAGCTTATGGGCACGTAGGCAGGTACGAGATTTCTCTGATAAAACTCCGAATGGTACCAGTGACTATGAAAAGCTGTACAAAGAAGATACAGCCAAGTTATTCCGTGATGTCGTCGGGTTCAAGATGGTTGATGATACCCGTGGAAAACTTGATACAACACTGTCTGACATTGGCTTTAAACTGAAAAATGGTCAAAGCGCTGCTGAGGCTGCAATTACTCCTGGTGGACTTGGTAAACTTATTATGAGTTCTACCGCTCTGACTGACGAAGCAGCACGTGCAAAAGAGTTTATAAGCAGTGTTTATAATATGAGTGACAATGAGATCCAAGAGCGATTTGGTGAATCATTGAATATTGATAAAGTAAACGCATCCAACCGTGAAAGTATCCGTGACAGCATAGTAACACGAGCTATTCAACTCCAAAAAGAGGAAACTCAGCAATCTACTGAGAAGATGGCACGAGTTACCAAGAGTGCTATTGATACCGCGGTAGACAAAGATGGCGCTGGTAAACCTGCAGTTCGAGTAATAATGTCAACTGCACCGGAAGAAAAAGCAGAAAAAGCTAGGGATAAATTCAATAGTATTACAGGGGAAACCAGTTTCAAACCTAATTGGTGGACTTGGGACAACAGGCAGAATATACAGAAAAAAAGGGGACTAAATGGTATGCCCCCTACAACGTTTGACTTAGGATATGGGTCGTAAGGAGGTGGACATAGTTAATGGCAGTCGATACACCCTATGAAGATATAAGTTCCAGTGTTAAAAATAAACTTGCCAATATTGCAAATTTACAAGTAAAAGCTGGAGTTCTATTTAATAACAGTACCTATCAGGATCGAGAAAACATTATGCAGACGACGTATAACCTGGTTAAAAACTCTGCAAATGAAGCTGCAATGCTTGCCAGCTTAAACTCGATGGAAGTTTCGATCCAGAGACAGATTGATGAGCATACTCTTAGCTCTCAAAGTGCATCTCCTGCGTCTACATATAGTAATGCGATTATGTCTGACTCCAAGGCTACTGAACTGTTAAACTCTGCAAATCTTGGCAGTTCATTATCTCTGGAAGATGTTCCAGGTGCTATTTCATCTAATAGCATTTTAGCGGGGATGACTGATGAGGTTCAAAACTCTGAGGCTGCACAGGCAGCAGTGGGATCACAGACCGCAATGGATATCGGAGCTTTGTACAGGCATGGCTCTGGTAGACTTGTTGATTTTACATATACCGATGGTACAGATGACGATTCTCGTAGAGCTTATATGCAACTGCAAGGTGAAACAACGGCTTTAACAAGTCAAATTGCAGGCGAGGATAAAGATTTACTGCAAAGTGTATACAACCACTTGATAAACGGTTATACTAGTATTATAATAACATCTGTACAAGAGAACTTAATGGAACGGCAAAGTATTATGCCGACTATTGGGGATAACTTTGCAGCTACATTTTCTGGAGCCGAACCTCAGATCCTGGTAATATCAGGTCTGTTGCCATTTGATGCATCTGCAGAGGGCTCCTGGTTCATCTCGTTTCTCAATGCCTATAAATTTTTTATCAGGGCAAGTAAATTAGCACAGTTTAGGTGCAGTCTTAAAATAACTTTCCCAGATTTTACATCGTATACATGTTATCCGGTATCAATAAATAACTCGTTGGTATCAGATCAGGACAACGTTATACCATTTAGTATGACAGCAGTAGTTATCCAACCGCCTCCGAACAAAGCATATGGCTATGATAGTTCAGTAACTGAACCGGAGAATACTGCAGAAGAGGTTGCGGAAGAAACATCAAATGAAACAAAACAGGCTGATATTGAAAAGGAAGTAACGAAAGATCCCAAAGAAGTTGCAAAAACATCAGAAAAGAAAAGCTTTGTAGATTCAGTGTCAAGCTGGGTAAATAAGGTTACTACCAGTAAGGAAATGCAGGAAGTAAATAAAGCGTTAACGGTAGCAAATCAGGTTTCTGGAGCAATAAGTGCTATTACCGGAAAACCATATGGATCACGGTATTATTCAGGCAAGATAGGAAGGGGGACCTATGATTAATGGCTAATGAAGGGAATAAAATAGGTTCAATATATGAAGACCAAGCGAAAATCATAGAGAAAAAAGCAGAAGATGGTTTAGCTTCATATGAGTTACCAGGTGTAACTGTTGAAGCGGAGAAAGAAACCGATACTGCTGAGAATGCAAATCAGGAAGAAACCAATAGCGGTCCTGGGGATTCCCCTGATACCAATGTGTTTTTTTTAGATACCAAGGTATTTTTAGAGGGAGTCCAGATCCCGCACAGTTCTGTCGCTGTTTCTTATGGAATATCGGCTCCTCCGACTTGTACTATTGTATTACAGGCAAGCTCTTTTTTACGTGATTTGCCTGAAACGACAAAGATCCACATAATTTACAGAGATTTATTGCCAGATAGCACTGGTGCGTATAAATATAGACTGTTATTTGATGGGGAATTATCTGGCATTAGCTATTCTATTGATCCTAGTGGTGCTCAGATGACTATTACAGGAATACATTCAACTGCGTATTTGGCTTTGATGCAAATTATGAGTTTGCCTGCAGCGCAATATATGAGTTTACCTTCTGCAACAATGCTGGGCAATGCTACTCTGGTAACTGTAGCATCCGGATTTGATAAAGTAAAGGTAGATATAATTAGTAAACTTATCGAGCGTAAATCATTTCAGAGCATGGGTGACCTTGTTTACCAGATTTTAAAGAATATTATCGAGGGCGGCAAGGACAAGGGCTCGGTAGGCAAGTGGTTTTATCAAAAATTAGGACCTGAACCTAATGGGTTAAAGATTTTAGATAGAATTTATGGTGTAAGTGACGTCGCTAAAAATGCACCTTTGGTAGACTGGAGCATTGAACGCAATAAAGGCGGTGCTGGGGGTGTTGGTGGAGCTATAACAGGTAAATATAGTGATAATCCAGCATCAAGTATAGTTCCAACAACTGATATAAACTTTGAAACAAGTACTGGGATAGATTATAAATTATATGAAGCAAACGGTGAAATAGGAACTGGTGGATTTGGTACTAATAGTGAATCTATTGTTCAAAATGCGGAGTCAGCTCTTGGTACTCCATATATTTTAGGGGGGGATGGAACTCCTCAAAATGGTACAGATTGTGGACAACTTATAAAAACATCTGTTAATGAAAGCGGTATAGATTGGAATAGTAGATATGTACCTGATATGCTTAAGGAAGCTCGTGAAAAAGGAGTTTGGCATGAAGCTAACGATGGCTATGTTCCTAAAGCAGGGGATGCAATTATTGTAGGTAAGGACTTAGGACATATTGTAATGAGTGATGGTAATGGTGGATGTTATCAAGCATCTACATCTAGAAACGGAGTTGTTCATGATTCTTCTGTTACATATATGTTTAATGGAGAAATTGCAGGATATATAGCTTTTAATGATTTATCATCCGGGGAGAAATATACATAATGGCCAGTACAGACGCATATAGAATAAGTAATGTTGAACTTACAGCATATACCTATAATAGTAAAATAGAAAATGGTAAAGATGATGGCGTAGGGTCTACAGGTACCCCTGTTGTTCCGGGTAAAACCATTGCAGTTGACCCAACTAAGATACCTTATGGTTCAATAGTAGATATCAATGGTACAAAGTATCTTGCAAATGATACCGGAAGTGCAATGTCCAGTGATTTAGGTAACTATACGACACGCATTGATATTCCGTGTTTCAGCTATACTGAGGCGATGAATTTTGGCCGTCAGACAGCGGATATCATTGTATATCCCCCAGGTAACCTTCAGGGTGAAGTTATAAAGGACTCCATAAAGAAAAACTATGATATCCAGGAGGGTACAAATTTTTCTGAGTCTTGGAACTCACGACCTGAAACTCTCAGTGAGACCCAATTAGCTGCAGCTAATAAGTTGTCTAGCGCTATTGCTTCTGGCGGCGGCTCTGCGATTGTCGGTAATGCACTCAATTCCGTAGATAAAATGCTTGCCAATGTAACCTCTGAGGGTGCAAATCTTGCAGGGTTTGACTCTGAGGTCACTGAAAAAAATGAAGCTAAGATTACCGGCGCAGGTATTGCAGGAGCAAAAGCTACAGAAACGGGTATTATAGACTTTGCATCGTTTGTCGGTACATTAGCGTTTAATACCCAGATGAACATGGATTTCAATGAAGACGGTGAACAAACACTGTATGAATACTTGGCGAAGTTCATGTCTAAATTTTACCACCAGATATACTTTGTCCCTAATCTGAAGAATAATTATACAATACTTTGTAAACCGGAAACCTTGTTTATCCAGGCTCCGTCCTGTAATGTATTGTTTCCTAATATAAAAGCAGGAATTGGCTACAGCAGGCCTATGAAACAGGAGCCTACTCGTATTTTACAGGTATCAGATCCTATAGCCCAAGTATTTAATAGATCAGGAGGTGAACTTTCCAGGTTACTTTGTATGCTCTTTATAGACTCAGAAGACGAAGAGGTAACTCGGAACGGCATGCCTATCCATAAAAACTTTGTAGCATCGTTAGGCGAGGAACATGCAAATCTTACAGATAAAACATGCCCTATGCTTAATATAACAAAGTTTGAAGAAGAAAATGGTGTTCGCTGTACTACGGTAAATAAAGGTGCGGATATCTGGCTATACTTAAAGTCAAGTAAATTAAAAGGCAGTTCTTCTTCTGGTAAGGACGAAGATAAGTATACGCTGTCAATGCCGGCCAGCAAAGCTGAACAGGTTGGCATTGGTATGACAATTGCCAGACTAGCTCGTTATGAGCTTTTAAGGCAGCGTTATGGATATCGCAATGGTACAGCGGAGTGTTACTTTAATCCCTATTTAGTACCAGGATTTCCTTTTGTAAGTGTTGAATCCACTGTAGAGCAGTTAAATATATATGGATATATCACAGATGTTACTCATAATATAACAGATCGTTCTCAGACTACCAGTATATCTTTTACGTGTGCCCATGGGGACTATGAGGCAGCACCTGAAGCGTTTCCAATCGTAGAATCTGAGTACGCTGATAAAATAGACGCAACTTATAAGGATATGTTAGGCGATAATATCAAACCAGTGTCTAACGAGGATGTTCCAGGTCTGATAGAGGGGTATAATCAGTCTAACAAAACCGTAAGTAGCTCGCTAAAAAAAATCTGGAGAGAAACGCCGGACATTGAAAGCTATTTAAAAGAAGTAGCTGACGGTGCGACTATAGTAGAGGACCAGAATTACTGGTACTTCAAAAACGGTGAAGGGTCTCAATTCTTTGACGAGACTATCCAGGCGCGGCTTAAAGAGTATATGTCAGATATTGTTAATAAAGGTATTGCGTTGAGCAACGCTGATGTGCGTTGAGAAAGGTGGTAAACATGATAAAAGTATTTATCTCCCAGCCTATGGCGAATAAAACCGAGGTAGAAATTCTTCGAGAACGTGAACGAGCAGTAAAGCGAATAAAAAAGCGTTTTGACGATGACGATATTGAGATAGTAGATAGCTATTTTGGTATGTCAGGTTCAGACCATCCATTAGCATCACTGGGTAAATCTTTGATAGCACTGAGCACCGCAGATGTAGCTTATTTTGTAAAAGATTTCGAGAAGTATCGTGGCTGTAAGATAGAAAACATGGCAGCAATTGCGTATGGCATTGAAGTCATTGAGGAACATGAGTAACCATGAGTGTTCTAATCCAGCATGATATAAAAGATACTGTGTATTCAGCTTTCGGTGCTACAGAGGCTGAAGCCAAAGCTAACGCTGAAACCATGGCAGCAGAGTTAACAGCAAAGGGTCACCACGTGCGCGTAGATGACTCAGGATCAAAGTTAAGAGATGACTTATATGGTTGGACCGTGCTAGCTAAAAAAATTCAATACAGATAAAATTTAGAGCTCTGAGAGGTACTTGCGTATCAGTCAGAGCTCTAGCTGTTTTATTATTTAGTTGCTAAGGAAAGCCTCGATATCGATGTCCTGCAGGGTAAGCAGTGATCCTTTGGGAACCGGGTGCAGCTTGTGGTTCTCAGGTATATTACTCAGTACAGATATCATCGCAGGTCCATATACTTCAGAATTCAGGGTATCGTAGATTTGATCTAGTATATCCGAGTACGAATCGCCACCTGCCAGTAATGATACCTCAAAGATATAAGCTATATATTTCGACGATGGCAGAGTAGTTAGTCCAGGAAGGGTATCTACATTGAAATTCTCAGTACGGGAAATGTATATTGGTACTTTCATGTTAATTACCTGTAGAACCAAACCCGCCTTGACGGATTGCTTTTCTGGGAATATCAAGTGCTACAGTTAAGTACTTTTGAAAAATACCCTGGACAATTCGTTCACCTTTTTTAAGTTCTACAGGTTCGATACCCGGATATAACTGAACCATAACACCAATCTCCCCACCGTTATCTTCATTGTCTGCATAGTCTGAATCAATGACTCCTGTACCGTTCAGGAGATACATTTTTTTACTCAGAGAGGACCTGATATACAGTGCAAGCCATTCATCTGCTTGCATATAAGCTTTAACACCAAGTCCTATGAATACCGGTTCATCACTTGTAACTGTTACGTCCTTCGGCAGGAAAAAGTCGTAACCTGCAGAGCATGCAGTGCCGCGGGTAGGAAGTTGAATATAATCAGGCTGGGGGTACCATACAGAATCAAAGGTTCTGCTGGATTTAGCCATGGATTTAATGTCCTGGCTATGGTCCCCAATTCTAAGACCATGCTTATCTATGAAAGCACGCAGAGATGTATATTCTGCTTCACCGTAACATTGTTCTGCCATACTAAGAGTTATGGGATTAATAAAAATATCCTTACTATAGCTTTTACTTACGTTCTCAAATTCAAGAGAACAAAATTCTTTAAACTCTTCAAGAGTAGGAAATGAACTGATTGCTTGCATTGCGTATACCTCCAAAGTTATTATTTAATACTAACTTTAGTATACCATATAAGTCAATGCAGGTCAACGTAGATTACACTAGGTGCTTTATTTTAAGATTAATCGTATCTGAAGTTTGATATGTATATTGTAAAAGTTCTTTTTCCAGATTTTTATATTTAGTTGTAAGCACTGAATATTTTTTGTTTAGCATAACATTATTTCTCCGTTCGGAATTTATAGCAAAACAAAGCTTAATCAATTCATCCGGGTCCATTTCAATAGTTTTCTGATTATTTTTCTTAGCTGTTTTAGCTTTGGCGATTACAGCATCAATAGCTTCTCGTGTAAGCTTCATTGTTAATTATCTCCTTCGATAGTAGAATCTAACATTTTTAATACTTGATTAAGAGCTACAAGTGTAGGTGGAAAAAGATTAGCTTCTGACATTATTTCTTCTCTTGAGAACCATTTGAGTTCAGTCATTTCAGTTGTTCTTTCTCCTAATTTAATATCCATTGTTGGAATTTTGTACATAAATATGTAACTGCGAACCATTTGTTTTTCGCCTTTTATAATTGCAGGAGCAAAGAATCTGCCTACAAACTTCATATTGTCCGGATTCTCTACTACATAACCGAATTCTTCTGCACATTCTCGCATAGCTGCTTCAAACGGCATTTCATTGTTTTCAATTTTCCCACCTGCAAGTCCCCAGCCCTGACCATCACTTCGTAATCCTAATAATACCTCGTTTTTCTTGTTTACCAGGGCAACCCCTGTTCCTTTGTCGTAAATATTCATTATTTTATTCCTCCTTTATAGTAAAAACTAACCATGAGTCTTGCGTATATCCAGCTTCTATAAGTTCTTTGTGCAATCTATTTATTTGGGAAGCCCATAGATATGACGTATCTATCATTATTATCTTTTGTTTATTTGCAATTGCAGTACGTACATCCTGAATTTCATTATTCATACGGGGTACTGTATAAATATATGTAAGTGTTGGTATTATTGCATTCAACAAAATTAAAAGGATGACTGTACCTTCTTTCAGTTTACCCCAATTAGTGCCTATATATAAAACCAAAATACATATACTTGCAATTGTTAATGTTGTACCTATCGTAACGAATATATCCATTATTATTTCTCACCGCTTCCGTAAAAAGAATTTTCATTGTAAAAATAGTGAGGCGATGATTAACATCGCCTCTTTTAGTATTATGGATTTACAAGAGTATCTTCAGCGACATCCATGATTTCCCTGTTTAATACATCAATAGGTATTGACAGAAATCTATTGTATTGACTGTGTTCTGCAAAATCCTTTAATATATCACCTACATTTCCAGGTATAAAATCTGTTCCGTCTGCGATATATCCATTACTATTAGTATGTAAACTCATTGGGTATCCAAAATTCTTCGTAAACCTACACAAGACATTTTCATCACGCCTAAAGCTCCCAATAAATTTACCAGGGTATATAATCGTATCATTTTCTACATAGAATGGGAGTATTGCCATAAGACCATGAGTTTCATTTAGCATCCTCATTGCCAGGTCAGGACTCACCTCAGATTTCATCTGATTACGCCTAATATACAAAGTCATACGTTTATTGAAGCGATCATGAAATTTATCTTCATTAAAGTCTGCAGGGAATACTACTTTCTTATATACGGCATCTCTGAACTTCTTAATTAGGATTTTAAATCTTTCCTGACGAGGAGGTCTATTTTCTTGAGGCTTGGTTGCAGCTTTATCTTTAGTTTGTGGAACCTCTACTGGCGGAACAGGTAATTCTTTACATTCAGCTTTAGATTCCGCGTCTGCAGATATGACGATGCATATACTTTTAAAGATTTTTTCCAGCCTATCTAATAACGTTGAGTATACATTATGTATATTAAGTTCCTGGATATCCTTGCACATCTTTCCATGCCTTTTTCTAACTAGTTCTAAATCCAAAGATTTAGCATCTAATGTTGTTAAAGTAAAATACATATTTGCAAGTTCTTTTAGAGATGCTTTGTTGAATACATCAGCTAAAAAGGCATCGATTGTAGGGCATATATCTTCATATTCTTTTCTTGGGGTAGGTGTTATTTCTTTAGTAGAGGAATCGTCATCTAATACTATTGCACTTGAAAACCAATCTATAAGAGTTTTTACGCACACACCTTGAACTTTACCATATAATGCCCAATCGAGATCCGGGGTTCCCCAGGGGTATCCTCCATATACATCTCTAAGCCAGTGATCAACAATACCATGGGATAGTACAAATGATATAAGTTTACCAGACTCCAATTCTATACCAAATTTCCAGTCATCTTTACGAGTATAGGGTACCGATATCCCATAGCAGCATTTTTCATAGAAAAATCTATGAACTAATTCATGTTGTAATTCTGGAGTAAGTTTTTGATTGAACTTTAATTCATCCTGAATAAATTTAATTAGCGCATCTGTTATTTCTCGATGATCTGGGGATTCATGGAATACCTTTAAAATGTGATCTCTTAATTTTATGTCGTTTATCATATCAACGACCTCCTTATTAAAATTTTGATACTATTACCTAGTATCTATACAATATACTTATACCAATCCAGGTATAATAAAAGCATAAGAAAGAATGTGAAAGGAGAAATAAAATGGTTAGACCTAAGTTAGTCGGGTTCCAAGAGGGTAAAGTTGGCCTTAAGGCATCTAATCAATATTCTGATTCCGATTTGGAACTTTGGCGTAAATATAAACAAGGTAATATTCAAGCTAAATGGGATTTATTGAAAAAATTCCATGGTGTCATTGTAAGCAATGCCAGAAAGCTTAGCAATGTACGGCCGTACTCTGTTGTAGAAGCAGAGCTTAAAGAACTTACGTTGAAAGCCTTTGATACTTATAATCCTGCAATGGGAGCCAAGTTATCAACGCATGTAATCAATACTTACAAAAAAGTAAGCCGTGAAAATATCAGTAATCAACATGCCATCCGTATTCCGGAAAATGTACACTTTAAGTTTCGACCTATCACTGAGGCTACGGAATACCTGTCGGAGGCTCTTAATAGAGAGCCAACTCACCAGGAGATAGCAGAGTTTACTGGGTGGTCAGTGCCGAAAGTTATTGACGCTACTACCAGGCTTCGTCGTGAACTGGTAGAGAGTAAACAGACGTTTGACCCAGGCGTGCATGAGACTGATCCTACTGAACAGGCGTTATACTATGCTTATCATGTGCTTGATAATCCTGGTAAATATATACTTGAGCATACAACTGGTTATGGCGGCAAAGTAGAATTGCCTGACTCCAAAATCAGGACTTACTTAAAACTTACACCACATATGTATAATAAAAAGAAAAACGAAGTTATCGGAGTTGTACGAGAAGCTCTTAATACAGCGTCTGAAGGCTTCTAACGAGGTAAGGCTATGATAGTTCTCCATCCATTAAAAGGTACACGTCATACAGATACCGATACTTTTAGGATCTCTACAAATTATAAATTTGCTGAATTGTTAAAAAAATATATCGAGATAAAAGGTGACGAATGTATGCTTTCACGGGAATCGCTGGATGCAACAGAGCCGGACCTTAGAGATATAAAAGTTAAATATGCACCTACGGTAACTATAACTATTGATTGCTATACCGACCTTGATGCTTCTATTTCAGGCTATAACATTCTCTGTGATAGCTATAACGCCCTTGTAGGTACAATTAACTATGAAACTTATCAGCAGAAACGTACACCAATAGATTCATTGGGTTATACCCAGACAAACAGTTTAAAATATGGAACTATTTCGGATATAACCTATTATATTGGGTATGTTACTAATATAGATGATATGAAGTATCTAAAAAATGATGAAAATTTAGATACTCTGGCTAAACGTATTATTGAAGGATCATATGGTCCGCCTGTTAAAACAGTAGAAGATAATGACCCAGTTGGTAATGATGACCCTTATTTTTACAGAATAGATACCTGGAAAGAAAATGAAACAGTAGATGGTTGCTCAGGGAAAATTCTGGAAACTTTGTATTCGGGATTACCTGTTAGGTATCTATCGATTTCATCGTCCCCCAAAGCTGATACAAATTATAACTGGCATACGCCGTTAACATATACTACTCCAACTACTTGCTTGTTTATTGGCTCTGTTCGTGCCCAGGGCGGTACTGCCACTGCGTATATGAAAGTCGGGAATACGGAGTATACTGAGATCATCGAAGATACTACCTTCCGAATTGTAATATTTGAAGCAGAGGTCAACGAAGGAGACAATGTACATATCGGAGTCCAGGGTTCCGGAAGATTAGACTACTCAGGTATTTGGGTTTCCCCTAAAGGAACATTGGGTAACCTTGATGATCCGCGTTCTACCTATTCTATCTTCCCTCCGGGCTACCGTTCCGTAAGCCGAGTTTCATCTGTGTATAACAGTGCAGATGCTATTCATATCGCGCTTACCAGTGCTAAGACACTTATTGAGCGTGCTAAAGATAAAACGACGCCTACTATTGGCAGTCAATTGACTCAGGAAGAAGCTACGTCTGAAAGTAGTGGTGGGGATTCCCTGACTCAATTTGTTTTTACAGCGTTAGGCTATGCAAACGCATTAAGCGGTATCATGGGGATTTTAAACGAATTCTCCAGTGATAAATTAAATATCGTAGATCCTACAAAGATCAACGTAGATTATAAAGCGTTAGAAAATTCTATATCAGCTATAGCCAGTGTTCAAAAACGGACAGAGATGATTAATGCAGTAAATGATATAAAAAATATGGCAGGTGCTGTTGGTGGATTAACGAGCACTGCCGAAGAAGTTACAGAGCAAGGTAAGGCTTTGGCTGAAAAAGTTCAAAGTAAAATCGAGGCAAAGGGGGAAGCACTTAAATCATGATTTCAGGTTTAATAATGACACCTAGGCTTGAAAGCAATATTGGTCCTGTTCGTGTTAGTTATACACTTGATCCCTATGATAAAGTGGCAGGACCCTTGCGAGCAATGCAGAAATTTACAGTTATTTTAATGACCGGGGTAGGTACTGATCCTATTCGTCCCTGGTTTGGGACAAAGCTCTCTAAGTTAGTACGAATGAATGTTGTTGATACTACAGAGACAAAAGTGTTTGTAAGAGACCAGGTATCTGAAGCTATTAGACAGTTCTTTAAACTCCAGAGTCTTGAAAGCTCTCAAAATACACAAACAGCAGATGATATCATTACATCTATAGAATTGATATCACTTGATATAAATGCTGCTAATCAAATCTCCATCACTGTACGGTTTACTCCGGCTAAAGCTGCATCGATAGTATATTCGATGAAAGTAAACTGAGAAAGGAGGAAACAATGGCGATAACTGATAATTTTGATACAACAGTCAATATGGAAACGAGAATATTTAATATTCTTTCCGATGCCTATCCCAATTTAGATTGTGGTCCGGGTACTCCTATTTACGAAATGTTAATACGTCCGGCTGCAATGATCTGGACACGTCAAGCAGAAGGTGCAAAGAGACTTCAGGAATCTGTAGGATTGCAAAATTATGTATCTATGGACAATGAAGACCTTGAACGTTTGATGAGCCGGTATTTTTTAACCAGACGTACAGGCAACTATGTAACAGGTGTAGTTCGAGTAATCTTTGGATCTAAGTCTGATATTTATATAAGTGCGGGCGATGTATGGGAAGCTAGTAATAGCAGAACATATGAAGTAGTATCTGACCACTTTGTAACTAAAAATGAGCTGCCAGGTGATGATGTTAATGGTTACTATGTTGATGTCTCTGTTAGATCACTTGGTACAGGTAGTTTTTATAATGCAGTAACTAATGACGCCGTAACAGTTACGGGTTCTGTAGCTGCTTTTGTACGCAGAGCATATTTTCTTGCTGATACAAGTGATGGCGGTATTGTAGAATCGAACTATGTGTTTTATAATAGAGGCAAGGATGAACTGGCATTACGGGGACTCTTTGCGTATAAAACTGTTAAAGCTATTTTACGTGATAACTTTGATAATATTCAGGAAGTAGTACCCGTAGGTATCAGAGATAATGAAATGATTCGTGACCTGGTAAATATACGTGGTGTAGGCACTGTACACATTGGTGGTAAATGTGATATTTATATTCGCAATAATACCTTTAATATAAAAAGCGGTTATGTAGCTCCGCTGGGATTTCCATTAGCTTTTAATGGCAAGAGTTTGATCAATGAACCTGAAGAACTAATGCAGGCATGGAATGATGCAAACCTGCTTCCTAATGATACATCACTGCGTGGTTCTGTAAAAGAAGAGGTACCATTGCTTACCCCGGCTTCTCCTATGAGCAGCTTAACATCAAGTATCTCAGATGTTGAAGATTTTGTAAACAACTCTAATAATGAGCTGTTGCATACAGATAATCTTGTAAAACAAATGTGGCCGCTGGTATTCACTGCTTCAATAAAAGTCTCAGATATTGAATCGAGTACTGCGATTGCAAAGGTAAAACAGGCAATAGCTCAGTATGTAAATGAATTGCGAGATTCCGATTATCCCCAGGTAGCTGAAATTGCTCACATTATTCGTGATGCTGGGGTTATGATGGTACACTTGCCGATCGATGTAAAATGTTATTATTTAACCGAGGATCTACGTATGGAACGTATTGGTCTTGATTTATACCGTCAACCTCAAGATTCTATTCTTCGTCCTTTGGAATCTGACAGCTTGAAATTTATAATCGAAGATCGGTCACAGATTTCTATGCGTACATGCTGCTGGTACACAAATGAAGACTTGATAAAAGTTGATGTGGAGGCGTAGCCTATGCAACGTTATAACTCATGGCTTCAGACCTTAACACCAGACTTTTGGACTGAAAAGTTTAAGCCGAAAGATATTTTACGAGTAACATCACATGCTGCATCTATTTTATCCTTACCTACCGATATTTCTCTTTTAGCTCGGTATGATATAAATGAGATAAATGAGCATACTGTTGGTATTACAAAAGTATGGCAAGAGTTTGAGTTTGGTGAGCCTACGTACCTTGAGGATGAGGATTATCCTTATGTGTACACAATTGATGAGAACTGGCTATTTTTAGATGCGTTTTACGATGCTTATGTAGACCCTGAAATCAATCTTCAAAATGAAGTAGACTTTAAATTAACTAAAGGCAAACTGGCATTTGTAAAAGAGGTACCTAAAAAAAAGCTATTATTATCAAAAGGTCGCTATGCTGGACTGCGTATCTATAACGAGATCGGCAATCTCCTGGATTACAAACGCCTGGACTCGACTACCTATAGAGATTCTATTGCTCCGATATTAGCAGGATTTTACTTAGGACCTTCACCTAGAAATTTGCTTGCAATGCTTAACTTAGTCGTTGGCTTACCAGTTGCTAAGTATGGTGATGAAACCGTTATTAGTATTGCAAACCAAGTAGTAGAAACTGATAGATATTCTTATCCGATGGGTAATGCTAAAATCAGTGTAAAAGAGGGGGATGTTCTTTATAGATTTCAGCCTCTGTCAAACACTGTTGAACTTATTACCCATAAAACACATCCTTATTGGTGGGAAACTCGACCAGTAGATCTGTTTGCAAAGTATCTCATTGATGCTCCGATGACAGAAGAAATTAGAGATTATATCATGTCTAATTTCCTGTATGATGTGGTAGCTTATATCCGGTTAAATCTCCAATGGCAAGATCTTCAAGTATTCCAGGATAATCAGGATATTCTCCAGTTATTCTATGATGCTTTGCCTACCCGGACCGATATATTTTTAACTCAGCAATACGTAGCTGAGTCTTACGATGATAACAATATAATGAGTCCGGACATTGATAGTCTAGGTGTACGACTGAATTTATCTGCAGTCTATGGTCTTAAGAATATACCTGGAGATATGTTTATTTACTCTAAGGATGTAGGCCGTCCGATATTTACGGATGATCTTTCAGATCCATTAGCTCTTACTTTAAATAATTATTATTGGCATATCTTCGATAAAGAAGATGACGATAATTTTAATGAGTTCTGGAAAAGCAAGCCTAATCAACCGTCATACGTAGAACTTAACTACAGTAAAGTTTATTTTAGAGAAACAGATACTCCATTTGCTGAGCATAAAGAATTTCATCTTAGCCATATGACATTCCCTGCGGATGTAACTGACATGGGAATAAAACTTGATTTGAAGGGCGATACTTCTGGTGGTATTTACTCTGAGATCACCCAGGAACTAATAGATAGTACGCCCAGTTATAATTTTATACAGGGCGAAACTGTTTGTGGTATCCTGGAAATGGATAAGTGGGAAATGGATAATGTTGTTATGGCAAAAGATGGTCTGGTTGTATTTGATGGTGATAAGGGCAGCGTTGTTTCTCAGAGTTTCCCAATTGGCGGCATTCCTAAAAATATTTTTGCAAGAACAGAATATGATGCCCCAGAAGGAACTCTGGTTGATATAAAATATTCGCAGGATAAAACAAACTGGCAACCAGTACCAGAAATACTGCGAGATATGACTGGGGTTATTTATTTTAAAATAACGATGTATGCTCTGGACCGTAAGAGTCCAACTTTTAGACGCCTGTATGTAAATTTACAATATGGTGAGGAGGAAACAGTATGAATAATATAGCAATAAATGATATTGCTAATAAAAATGCTTTAGGTATCTGTTCAGGATCGAAACTTATCGGTAGAGTAGGTTTTAAGTTGAAAGATGCAGAGGGTAATGTAGTTCAGGAAGGTAAAGTACCTAATAATATTGTATTGGGTATTAGGTATCCAATTATAAAACTATTAGGCGGTTGGGGGACTGATTCAGCAGATCTTCCGTTTGTTCGCCAATTAGCATTGGGAACCGGTGGTACTGCAGTGACTATCGCGGATGAACAACTTGACAGTGAATTATCAGGTTCCCGTAAATTAACCGCTACTGTTCCTACAATTGCTGATGATGGCTTAAGCCTTACATTTTCGTTCCTGTATGACATGGTAGACGATGCAGTAGATAATCAGGATATTAAAGAGATGGGCTTATTTACTACTGATGGTACAATGATAGCTCGTACTACAGTTGGGTTATGGCGTAAAACTCCTGGGTTATATTTTGAAGTCTACTGGACTATTGGCTATCAAAAACAATAACTAAAAAAAAGAAAACCCCGAAAAGTCTTAACTACCTATAACACGCCCGATCATGCATGGCTGCCGGATCCGAAGTTCCTGGTTGGTTTTTAAGCTGTAAGCTTAAAAATAGGAAGACGACAATGAACTCATTGTCAAACTCTGTTATAGGTAGTTAGGGCGTTTCGGGGTTTAATTACTTTCATCTTATCTGACCTCCAGAAATTGGAGAAACGTTGATGGGAGTCGAACGTTAGGAAGCATGTGTTATATGTATAATATTAGTTATACATTAGAAAATAACATAAGGAGATGCTAACGAAATATTTCTGAAGGTCAAATAAGATGAAAATAAAGTATCTTGATATTATTAAGACTACCTAAGTAGTCCCCATGCGATTATACGGTCCCGTCGTTTTGGCGGATGACGAGGTATAACGCGATGTCACGGGTTGTTTTCATAGGTTTATGACTGCCGTCTAAACCATAAGAAAAAACCATTAAGAACTCTTAATGAATCTCGACTACCTAGGCAGTCTTAATAATATCAAGATAATAAAATACAGTATCCCATGTTGGCGCTATAATTAGTAATATCTTTCCTTACCGTTATCTATCCTATAATTTCTTATAGGAAGCGAGCATGTGACCAACGGTACACAACCGCAATTGGGCCAGATGTTATTACTATTATTTATTTTTTTTCCTAGAACTCTCGGAATGAAAATTATAACACATGAGATACTGTATTTATAAATAGAAATAATATCTAATATTATTCCTACAGATTACTTATACCAAATTTTTTTTAATTAAGCGCATACGAATAATCAACAATTTTAGTAAGATCATCCTTATATTTTTCTAGGGATTCACTGTCGATCTTATTGAAATCAAAGATATCTATGAGCAAATATACCAGTTTATGTCTGAACGTTGTGTACCAACGAAGGTGCATGGGCTTTTCAAAATCTACTGCTGTAATTGAATAACTGTTTGCTAACATCATAAGTCCATAAACCTTAATCGGGGTCAACTCAGCCTTTAAATTTATAAGTTTGAAGTATTCAGTACACGATTCGGATACCGATTTACAAAAAGCAATAGTTTCCATACCATCATTTGCGTATTTAAGTATGCACCCATGGTTTTCATAGGATTCTTTGCTGGCATAGATACGACTGTCATCAGTTAGATACTCTTGACACTTTGGATACCAAACAGGATTATCTTTCCGATATTCTAACTCGGAAAGGACAGCATCATTGACTTCATCAATATCAGGGTCTAAATACTCTGGTGTTTTAGTTACCATTTCTTTAAAATAAGAACTCTGCGCTTTCCATAACGGATCTGTTAAAAATTCGTCTTCAGTGTCAAACAAATCATATTCATAGGTATCATTTAAATAACTAACAGAATCACTATAATCTACGAGGCATAGATCTTTGATAAGTTTAGAATTAACTTTATCTGACATAATATCTTGCAAAAGATCTGTGAAGTGACACCCCAATTCATAGATTATTTCATCTGCATTTCGAGTATCTTGAATTGATGAATATATTAAATTCATGAATTCTGATAGATAATAGGTAACTTCAGAGGGAGATAACGGAGGTCCCATTGGTTGTTCCAACGCTTTACATCTAATTTCCCCTTTATTATGATGGCAAGTAAAAGGCGCTAAGTCCAATAATGTATTCTCGTCTTCTTTTTGCGCCCTTTGTTTTGCCTTTTCTTTTTCTTCTTTTTCTCGTTCAACTTTTTCTTGTGCTAATTTTAACATTTCTGCGTTGACTATAATAGGTCCACTCTCCAACGCCTTTGTATCTATTTTGCTAACAGGTTCAGCCATTTAGAACCCCTCCCTTTTAAATATGTCGATCATATCCTCTACAGTTTTTTGGCGATGCTTATCCATGATAGTTTTTAACTTTAGGGTTTTATCTGGATCTACTATACTGAGAAATGCCAGCTTGCCATTAAACACCCGTTTACTCAAGGGTTTCACCATTAAATTTCTAAATGATGATTTAAAGAATTTATTGTGCGCCGCATATTTTTTAACTAAAGCGATTCTAGCAGGATGTATATTATACATTATTTCTCGTATACCAAGCTGTTTACCAATCAGCATCGCTTCAACTCGCAGATCATTATATTTACTCCGTGGATACTTTACTTCCGAGTTAGATATATGTAATCCCAATACAGTTTTCACCGATTGTACATATTTATACATTGGTTTAACTATAAATTCTAAATTTGGATATTTCGTATGAACCAGTTCAGTAATACGTGTCAACGTTTCTGGCAATTCATCCAATGGAATTTTGGTATTCTTAGAGAACGTGAACTCAATGACTTTGGCAGATATTGTTCCACGTAGATCAGGCATCTGTAAATAGTTTGTTATAATCTCGATAATTTTAGCAGACTGAGTAGATGGCAGATATGTAACTTTTGTTTTTATACGGAAGCCAGTTACAATAGGATAAGCTTTATCCCGCATAATTCCGACTTTCTTATAATTCATCCGAAATGGATGTACTACCTCACTAAGTTCGCTGATAAAGTCCTGACATTCTGCATCACTTTTGTTACCTGAAAAGCATAAATCATCTGCATATCGAGTATATGTAAACCCAAACTTTTCTGCTAGTTCCGCTACTCTGCAATCAAAATCATAATTAAGGATTATAGTAAGAATTGGAGAAGTAGGAGCTCCCTGCGGTAGTACCCCATCTAAACAAACAAGTTTAACGATTCTACTCAGAACATCTAAGGGTAAACTTGTATTAAAATTTTTTGCAATTAAATGCCCAAGCCCTTTTTGTACATATAAGGATGTGTGAGCTGGGAAAAAGTCTTTTAAATCTACATGTACAAGTACCCCGTCATTAGCAACTGTTTTAGCTGCATCTACAATGTTTTTACCTTGCATAAATGCGTAATTACACGGATGTTTAGGAAACTGATTAAAGAATTCCATTAGCTTTAATTGTAGTTCCTTTAAAGCTTCGGTAGGGGCATTGATTTCTCTAAGTTTAATACCAAAAGAATAGGGAACGATTTTCTTAGTATTCTTATCGATATAAAACCTGGAATAACAGGCTTTTGCAGTAACGTCTGTTATAGACGTTAGTATTTCAGGAGTTACTCCCATATAACTTGAAAAAGAATTATAATCAATAAAGGGCAATTCGGATAATGTAAGTACTCGATTGCCACAGATACTTTCTAATTGACTATGCCGCCTAGTTAAAGTATTATAATACTCACGTACAAGCTTTGGAAACCTGTTAATATCCATTATACATTCTCCTTTTCTACAGGTTCATCTTTGAGATATGTGTTTGTATACCATTCCTCAAAGTCTTTATTACTTTTAAACTTTTGTAAAATGGGAAATTCGTTGCTGTCGATATCCAACCCTGAAATAATAGTATTTGCGTATAACTGTTGGATATCTTTATTGATTTCCTCTTTTGATATCGGATTTAGGGTAAAGAAGCATTTATAATCGATATCATAATTAATACATAAAGTATCTTCTTTATGAGCTTGATGTTTACATAGATTACACTTATTCTTTATTTCTATACCATTAAGGATCAGCTTATGTTCTACTGGAAGATGCATATAGTATTTTAAGGATCTAATATCTTCAGTATCCTTTAATAGAGTAACATATGCATTTCCGAAAACTAGGTTTGAAACAAATACATTAGCATCAGTTATTAGACTCATAACAGTACTAATAGGCATAGGGGAGGTATCAAATAACGGTACTGTACAAAATACGGGTTCAGTATTTTCGTCTGTAAAAACCTGAAGGTCATTAAAAATTAACCGTCTAGAAGAAGAATAAGTTTCTAAAACACCGTAGGTACATTCTTTTAATTTAGTACAAAAGTCCCTGAATTCATCTGCACTAAATTCCCATATAAGATAATTCTTAAAAATGGGGGTCAACGGTTTAAAAGAAAAATAAGCGCATCTTGCAATTACACCTGGTACGATTTGCAGCAAGACACCGATGTTGAGAGCATTAGGTCCCCAGTAAACAATAGTATTGCTTTTGTCTACTATAGTTCCTTGTCTCTCTTGAGTTTCCATAGAACTCATGGCAGTCACATTCCTTTCTTTTAATAAAAAATAAAAGACCCTGAAATCAATTGCTTGACTCAGGGTCTTCGGAGGATGGCCGCTCTGGTTTAGATTTGTGCACTAAAGTGAAATAGTGAATAACACTTTGTAAGGGGATGATGATTTCTGCACAAGTTAGGACCGAGCGGCGTAGTCCTAAGAGAAGAAACCACCCCAATGAGGGCTGCATCTATAACAGTACTCTCCTAAAAGAAAACTGCGTTAGGGTACATCTCCCAGATGCGTGCCGTCAGCGCAGACTTACGTTTTCTTTAGAGGTTTGATATAGATATCTTCTCCATATTACTTATACCATTTTGATCTCTATAACATTTTACTCATATTCTTCAGGTATTTCACCGTTAGGTGGGGTGAAATCATCTAACTGATGTTTGAATGCCCTTGGATTTTTAGCAAAGTATCTAGCACCTAAACGTAAATATACTAACGTATGTGCAAAGTCATCAGGAACATTTATATCCCTGATTATCTGGAATGCACGAATCCTATCATTATATTCACAAGATAAGGTTAATAGATCTTCTGCGAAAGGTTTCATAACCTTATATGCAGGGAAAATCATTCTTTGGCTTTTAATATCTAAAACAACGCCTGCCATTGCACGAGTACGATCTGTAACCCAGGATCTGGATTTATCGTTAAATTCCATACCTGCAGTTACACGTGCTTTATATTCTATTTCGTATACTTTTACATTCGGGAAATGTTTACGAAGCACAGAGTTCGCTAAACTACCGCCACCACGGTCACATACTATTAAAACTGGAGCGGCAGAAGCTATTAGCTTAACGATTTGATCCATCTGGGATAATGGATCCTGATCTACTGGGAATTTCTGGCTAAAAAATACACGCAGTTTATCCTGATGGTCCAAGCCCCCAATAGTTACTACGGTATGCGTGTTTCCACCAAGTACACCCCAGTCTACTGTAGCAACTACAGTATATATTCCCCATTCACCTTTTCTATTAGTAGTAAATTCTGTTGTTTCAGGATCACAGCAAGCAACGACATCTGATTCAACCAGAAGTTTTGCGCCGTTATCATATGAATAACCAAGACATTCATTGAAAAACTTTGCCTCACTATATAACGGGTTATTTAATTTTTCGATAAGACGGGACCAGGGAATACCCGTTTGAGGAACACCTGCGATCATTGCCTGAGAAATGTGATACCCAACAAAATCCCTGTTAGGATATTTGCCTACATATTCACCAGTTGCTACGTCCAAGGGTTTACCGCAGTATTTACATATAAGACCATCTTCACCCAGATTATCTACTACGATTGGTACATTCCACTTTGTACAACCCTTGCATTTCATTGCCCAATAGTGTTGGGTAGTTTGTTCCCAAAGCTTTTGAATACAATTATCAAATGTTTTAGGAGTACCGCAAAAGACCATACGTTTCGGAGTTTTACGTGCTGTACATTCTTCTATTACAGGAATGTTATCCAAAATAATATCCTGTACCTCGTCAAGATACACAGAATTTGCGGATATACCACGGATACCATCGGCTGTATGATAGCAGCTACGTAAATACATCATAGATCCGTTTAAAAACTCTTTAGCCTGGGTTTGCATAGTACACGAAGAATTAACATAATAATTCTTTATAATCGGAGAATTATTTATCATTGGGTTAAGTTTATCATTATTAAATTGTGATACCTGATTATCTCGAGGAGCTACGTATAATGACCTCCAGAATGGTTTGCTGGCAAGTTCTGTAATACTGGTTGCACCAATAGTAGTTGATTTTGCTACCTGGCGACCAGTCATAAGAAGCAATTTTTCTGAGTCTGTATTCATTATAGTAACCATGTATGGTAACCCATCAAGACTAAAAGGTTTACCATCCAGGTATAATATCTTCTGGGAGAAATCAGAGGGACTTGTTTCCAGTGTATACATAAATCGAACTCCTTCACTAGGTTCTACAATTTATTATACCGAAAATACTTTGCTAAAAAAAAAGAGAGAAGTATGGATCGGGATCAAACCCCGGAACCAAATATCTCTCGAAATATGCTTCTGAGCTAGTGCCTTGCTCTCACACTAGTGTCTCCTCAGCTTCAGCATATGCTAAAACAATCATCAAATCAAACCAAAGTATTGAGAAACAAATTAGAAGTCCAAGTGTTATCGCCACTTGGAACCTCCTTTCAGAGACGCATAAGATCCTTCTGCTTATGCATCTCGATGGAAACTTTGACATACTTCTGCCATTTTAACAGAAACGTAGCGTGATTTCTCCAACCTCTGTTTTGGAAGAATTAGTTACGTTTCTGGTGTGTCAGAGGCTCTCTGACAAAACCGTTGATTTCCAGGCGTTTGCCAACAGGTTCAACGGAGAAACGCTCCTTGAATTCTTGGTCAGGAAGTAAAACCCAGAATACCCAGCGAGCGTCAGGCTCGGAGCTTTCCTTCCTCCAGCTAACCGGAATTCCTTCTGCATTAATATAATCCACTGCGTCTTTGGCTACATAGGCTACGCGTTGTGCATAAGTTAATAATGCAGGATTAACTGGCGGGGTAATCTTTATGGTATTTAACAATTGCCATAAAGCCCATGTTTCATACTCAGCATCGTTTTCCACTTTTTCTTTCTGAAGTTTCGGAATCGGCGCTTCTTTAAATACCTCCTTCATCGTTGGCGAGCTATCAATAAGAGCTTCGATACCAAGATAGAACTTTGGAGTCTTAAGAACATAGCGCTCCGTAAAATCTTCAGGTTGAAATTTGATGTTTTTGATGTTTTGTACAGTCATGGTTAACTCCTTCGTGACGACTATTACGTCACTTTAAAAAATATTATTTTATATAAATAACGGAAGGATGGAACGATTACGTTCCCATTATTTATAGCATAGGGGTGTTGGGGCTACCGCATCTTCTGCTGAACATAGCCCCGAGTTGCTATATTATAATGATTAAGGATTAACTTAATCTTGTTTTTCTTTGCTGCGTTGATCGCAGCGCATAATGCTGTAGATAAACCTGTTACATATAAGGATACTTCTTTGAGATCCGTATTTTGTACCTTTAGGCTTTTAAATAATTCATCAGCACGTCTTTCCAGGCCTTTTATATCCATGGGATCTTTGATCTCTCCATAGATACATTTTTCTACTTCTTCTGGAAACGCATGCCTATCACGACACAAACCAATAGATACTGATGCACTCATCCAGTTCACCTCACATTAAATATTTTATTATCAAATGTAAGAGAAATAGAATAACAGTAGCGAGGAGAACCTCGCTACGTAGAATTATATTCATAATAATCACGATTATTTATCTGTGTTATTATTTTTATGTGCGGATTGCTGGTTTTGATTTTTATTACCTTTGGTATCAGCTCCAGCTTCCTTATTAGTATTTTCTTGGTTTGTAGTATTGGTATTCGGATTAGTATTAGTATTTTGTTTTTGCTTTTTATTATAGTATGGTTTAGATTGCTTTTGTTGACGATCAATACTTTCTTTGCGTTTCTTAAACGCATATTGAGCAATCAATGTTCCCGCAATACCACCTAAAATACCTAATGCTCCACCAATAATTGTTTTGTTATCCAGATTTTCCATATATATCATTCCTTTCGTTTACGTGCTTATAAATTATATACTTAAATTTTAATTTGCTGAATAAATGACGCCCTAGGATTTCTCCTAGGGCTATATTTGTTACACCTCTAATTAACTTTGTGCTTCTTGTTGTCCTTGTGCTTGAGTATAGGATTGAACAACTTGTTCTGCAGCTTTAGCCATTTTGTAACCTTTGTATAACAAAACAGCTTTTTGTCCTACGTATAATCCTATTGCGCCAATAATAACACCAAGTGCTACTGATTTTGTATCGGGTTTCCAACCTTCATTTTGTTTACCTTCTACATTCAAATCCATTTCGTTGTTTTCCATTGCATTGTTCTCCATTTCGTTATTCTCCATGATTACATCTTCCATTGTAAAACACTCCCATTCTTTTAATTAAATTTTTGCAGAAATAACAACTAATTTTATTTCTACAATATTCTTATACCAATAGTTTGAATTATTTTGTGAGACTTGTTAATATCATGTTGGTAATGCCAATAATACAAATAATAATTAACCCATAAACACTGATGCGTGCTATATTACGTAATATCCTATTAGGTGCATCTGCTTTACGTTTAGCAGCAATGATTTCTTTGCTGTTCATAAATAATATTTCTCCTTTCATTTTTAGTTTCGTACTATTATGTACATTTTTCCTTGAATATTTCTAATTGTTACATAGTAAAAACACTCCCATCTTTTAATTAAATTTTTGTAGAAATGTGACTAATTTTATTTCTACATTATTCTTATCCCACGATTTCTTAATTTTTTTTGCACCAAAAGAAAAGACGCCCCAAATCAATGGGACGCCAATAAAACATATGATATTATTTTTTAGCCGGGGACTCATTGACATCTTTGATCTTGCGAACAGATATCCGTCCGTCCTTTCTTTTAATGCAAACCACTGTATCACCAGATACAGAGTCGCCATCAAAGTCAGCGGCAAAGCCTTTAAGTACCAACGGCGGGATCTGGATAGACTTGCCTTCTGTGGGAATCGGTTTAAATGCCATGATGTTAAGCTTATGCAGGGTTGGTGCACGGTTAAGCAATACCGGCCGTGCTTCCATTTGTTTAAGCAAGAGTTGTTTAGCTACATCTGTACGATTTTTGATCTCCTCTTTAGCTTTCAGGATATTCACGCCACGTTTACGGAACTCAGCGATAACAAAAGGCTCAAAGATTTTCCAGGCCATATCCCAGGGGATCTTAGCGTTGTCAACATGGAGATTCGGATCTGGCAGGATAGTACCACGACCAGTCAGTGTTTGTTGACGTTTAAGCAATTTGCGGTGGAAGAAGGACTCCTTACTAGTACCCTTACCAGTATAGTTAGAACCAGTAAGTTGAGGTAAGAACCCCGTAACACCACGCTTTTCGTTCTGCTTATTGATAGGAGCCATAAGGCCTACAATAGCATGAGCCGATTGACGTAAGTCTTTTAATAGTGCAGCTTTTTCTTCATCAGGGTAGTCCTTCATGCGTTCCAACTTTTCGTTAACGTTTAACATATCTTTGTAGAGATAGTTAACGTCGGAAACCATTGGTAACCCACCTGTCTTAGAATCATAGATCGGCCTAAACTGCGGCGGGATAATCGGAAACTTAGTCAGTACATATTCTGTTGGACTCATATTGGCTTTCTTTAGTGCAGTAAGGTATTTAAGCTCTTTAAGAAGTTTATTACGATTACTGCCTTTTGCTACCTTGAGTGCCGCAGAAATCTCAGCAATACGTTTCGGTACATTGATCTTACCTAACTCCTGTTTGATCTGGTTACCGGTCATACCTGTAGTATCCTTGTGTAAAAGGGTAGCTACGACGCCCTCGAACAACGGATTTACTATTGGAGCTGCCAGGTTTACATGTGCCCAGTTCTGACCTGTTAAACCACCAGTTACTACAGGGTCAAAGATACCACCTTTTTCAGGTCTGTCTTTACCCATATGGTTTTCCAGAATAGAACCTTTTTGAATCGCACCCTTTGATAAGTTAGTAATCATCTTATCGTTAAGCGGGGCAATACTGATGGCATCTTTAGTTTCCTGTACACCGATACCCGATGCTGTAACAAGGGATTTAAATTTGTTGAAAGCAAATGGTTCTTTTGCAGGCATTGGAGTAATACCTGCTTCTAACTGGTTCCAGAAATCATCATTTTTATCGGATTTATAGGTAGCCATTTCACGAAGGTTGTTTCTAGCGTTATGTCCAAGTAATGCGAAGACATCTAACTGACCAACGCCTTTCGCACCTTCCTCACCGCCTTTTACTGGTTGATTATTGACATCATAGGCACCGCGGTACAAAGCAGAGAAGTTGCCTTCTGTTTGTTTATGCAGTTTAATGATATACGAATTACCAGTAAATACCTTGCCTAATTCCTTACCAGTCTTAGGATCATACAGCGGTTCTTCGATAGGTATATTATCTTTCTTCATTTTAGCTAATACTTTTTCGCTGGAATCAGCAGGGTCAAAGTTATCTATAATAGATACTTTACCCGTAAGTTTAGCTCGCTTACCTTCCATAGCTTCATACATTTGTCCAGGATTTACACGGGAAGGAACAGATGCAGGGTTAAGCATTGCGTCAACATGGTTGCCTCTGGCGTCTACTGGCATTTCCGAGTCCGGTAGGATCAAACCAATAGTACCTTTATTACCATGTAAACCCGAGATCTTATCGCCTTGTTTTGCTTTATCTTCCGTAGTTACAACTACTCGAGTAAGCTTACCCTGACGTACTACCTCAATTACTTTACCCGGAGTATCGTGGTCCCAAACTTCACTTGCATCTTTATACGGATTTACAAGGCTTCCACGTAAGCGGCGCATCATATTATCCGCATTGGTCAGGGTTTTACGTCTCAGGCCTGCAATTAGGATATCCCCACGTACTACAGTAGCTCCCTTCTTAATAACACCAGCGTCATCCAACTTCTGGATATTTTCGATATTTATTTTTGTGGGGAACCACTTGATAAAGGAAGCTTTATCTATGTAAGAATCTGGAGAAGACTCGAATTCCTTAGTATACATATGCTGGCTCGTAAGTTTCTCAGCAGTAGACTCCGAGATAACGATAGAGTCTTCGTGAGTCCAGCCTTTGTATGGAATATAGGCTACATTCAAATTAGTACCTAGTGCTAATTCACCATTCTTGGTAAAATTAGAATCCGCCAGGATATCACCTTTTTTTACTTTGTCACCAACTTTAACTAACGGGTACATCGTCAGGAACGTATTATGAATAACCAAGCCATTCTCTACTGCAAACATGTTGGACTCTGCAACTTCAAAGTCATAAACGTATTCCTCATGCGGCGCCTCAGTTATTGTTTTAATTGTATCCCAGCGTACATCAGAGCGTTTCCAACGCCTTTGCGTTTTCTCAGGCATTGTGCTATAATGTTTATTCGTTAGATTATAGCGGGAATTAGAGCGTTCAGGCAAGGTATCCATTAAATGCTGCAAGTACTTTTGTCTGTCCTGGTGGTAAAAGAGCGGCCAGTTTGGTAACTCACGTACAGGAATGGTAAAAATATAAGCATCGTTCCATTTGTCATTCAGTTTGCTCTTGTCACAGAACCCTTTGGTGGCCATGATACCCAATGATGCAAACATGTCCATCAGATCGTCTCTAAGGGCACTGGAAGCTGTTGAAGCGCTGATTTGGAACTGAGATACCTGTCCATCTTCTTCGGCCTTAGAATGGGCAGATATGCACCCGTCACCAGCCATATACCCGGCGAGTAATCCTTTACGGAACTCTGGCGAATAACTAAAAAAATGATTTGGTATCAACTTGCCTGTAGAATACTTTTTAAAGTTCTCTACAAGCCATTGACTTAAATCTTTATCATATAACCGAACACTGTCTGCATAGATATGTGCAGAGTTTTTATTGGATACAACGTTAAGGATATGTTGTACCTCCAATTTCCTGCAATCATCTAATACAGAGATTTTAATGCAAGTACCGTTTACGCAGCCCTCTGATAAATACAGACCTGCAAAGATACCCATATTATAGTTATCCTCGTCTCTAAAGATAGTAGAACGAGGCACACCAGGTAACATTGCCAGAGGACATTTGGTCTCGCCTTCTATACAGTCTTTAGGAAATATGGGTACCAGTTCTCCAGACTCATCTATAGTAATCAGGCTATGATCTTCAGTAACTACTACATTACGTCCAGACCTAAACTTGATATTATAGAGTTTTTTGTCGTTATCCTGGTAGTCAAAAGCATTGATCAACTGCCATTTAGACCGCTTGGCTTTGGTATCCACAGACTGTATTTTATCTCCATATTGGAATTCATAGTCTTTGATTTTCCCGCGCCAAACTTCACCATGTACTCGAAGAACGTTGATTTTCATTTCCCCACTAGGACATTTAAGGTTAAGTGGGAAGTTCTCATAGATCTCCACTTTAGTATTTCCGATCTTGATATATTTAGATGTTACTTCTGTAACTGTGCCATCAACAGGAGCTTTGGGCACAAAGTATTCTTTGCCATACCGTTCCTGGATAGTTTTATATTTACCAGACTGGTCACGAATTTGTACCAGCGGAGCTTCTCGGTGTACTAAAGGTACTGCTTGCGTAACCATACGGCCTGCCATTGTAACACGGTTACCCTGATCGTTTTGCAGGAACGGAACCAGGTTGGTCGTAATTGTAAACATATCTGCCGGTTTTGGCATCCAGTAATCTACCTGATTACGCGGCATATCTTTCATACGATTATTAATAAGGACTTTTACTACAGGTTTACCCTCTTGCCCCGGAAACCCTACTGCTTTACCTGCAAGGTCGATAGGCCTGAGCATAACTTTTTTGCCGTTTTTATCTATGAATTCAGTATAGATATTACGGTTTTTTATAACCGTGGGACCTGTAGTTCTAAGGTCGATACCTACGCGTTCAGACTCTGTAGTACGTACAGGGTCAAGGAACCCGAAGTGGGACGGATGAAGATTACGTGCATTCATAGGAATAGAACGTTCCGAGGTAATACCACCTTCACCCATAGCAGTGATTTTATGGTTGGTTTCCAGAATTTCTATTGGGTTGATTTCAGTTTGAGGAGCAGAAAGCGAGGATTTAGTAAAGAAACCTTCTACAAGCTTAGTCAACAAGTTTGGTAAAATGATCGAACGTAAGGGACGACCCTGGTCCAACTTGGAGATCAGTTTATACACAAGTCCTTCTTCTTTCGCTTTCTTCTCAATACGGAGCATTAAATGATCTTCGACAGCCAGGACTTCCTTGAATAACAAAGAATCTAAGTCATCTTCGTCATCTTTATTATTATAGACACGAATGATTTTCGCAGATGCGTCGAGCATAGCCTTCGGAGTAACTACATCGTAAGCTTTACCCAATGTAATTCGGGTAGTATCAGCATTAAGCGTGTTACCTTTGAAATACTCGCGTAAATCTTTGATGTCATTCCCAGTACGTTTAGTAGGATAGATAACCTGCTCTACGATTTTTTTAATATCTTCAGTAAGGTTGGATTTTGCAACGTTTACTTTAAAGATATCATTGCCCCATACTGCCTGGATCTCAGGATCAGAGGCTCCCAGTGCGTGTAACAGTGGGTACAGGGGGATCTTCTTGGAAGATGTGGATAACTTTGATTTATCAAATCTGACGCTGAATACACCATCTGTATCCATATGTATTTCAAAGCCTAAGCCTTTAGATAAGTTGAAATCGGCGAATACAGCATCGGAATCATTAGTCCTACGGGTATAAACACCAGGAAGCAAACGGGATTGATTAAATACGGAATAGTCCTTACCCTGTACAATAAATGTACCACGGTCGGTAAGGATAGGAAGATCCAATATTTTTATTTTTGCAGTTTCACTTTTGCCGTTAGTTTTTGTAAGCCTAAACTCACCGTATACCGGAGTTCCCAGGCTAGACCCGGCAAGCAGGCTTTGCTTTTGAGACTCAATAGATGAATTGGTCTTATTAGGGATTTCAAGACGGATCAGCTCGATTTTACCAGTCTTTCCTTCAATAGGAAAAAGGTGTTTTATACCCTCTTGAACTTTTTTTAAGATTGCATCCCATTTTTGGCTAACGTTTAGATACATTTTTCTTCTCTTCCTTTCCGTTTAACCCTTTATTAGTAATTGCTTCCTGTATTCCTAAACGTGTACCCCGTCGTACAGCTCGTTCTATTACAGGTGCTAAACTGCCAGCCGAGGGCAGAACTTGTTCCACCCAGGCCAGCTTCCGTAATTCTTTAATCATATCGGTACTCATACTTGCTGATTACCTCCTTCGGCACGTGGAGGCCGTTGTTCTGGTAAGTCACCATGCTGTTGTCCACCCATATCGATACCGTTGTTAGGCATTGGAGTCATGATCCCATACGAACGTTGTACATTATTTTGGACAACACTACGTTGAACCTGTTTCTCCATTTCGTCTTTTTCTTCCTCATTAAGATATTTTTGCTCCTGTTCATATTCCAGATGCGGGAACAATTCTTTGAGTGCTGTATGTTTGGAAAGCACACCGGCTTCGACTAACCTAAGCAGCAAATCTTTCTGAGCAATATCGTCTGCCATTTTAAACGGCTGCATACGGACTTTGATTTTAGGAATATCAAAGTAGGTATGGCATTCATCGATAATATAATCAATAACTTCCTGCATCATAGTGCGGTAATTAATGAATTGGTTTTCCAGCATCCGCAAAGAGACATTAGCACCAGACCACTGAAGACCACCATACACAAATTCATTTGGTACAGACATACCAGCCAGGATCTGATTGGTGATTTCCTGGATCTCATTGGTAAGCATTAACGCTTTACCTTGTGCGCCCAGGATCTGTGCATTTACAGGTACCGGCATGATACTCTTGCGTAACGGGTTAGCTTTCCAGTGTTTATATTCTGTTTCCAGTGCCCCACTGAATTGACCTAAATTTAAATCACCTGCAGGATCGATTGCTCCGTTAGAGGACGGGGAAATAATAGTCCAGGGTAAAATCTGATCAATTGCTAAAGCATCCTGTGCCCGCAATAAAATTAACAGGTGGAATAAATATTTCAGTACAGGGGATATGATCGGCTGACCATAACCCTTATTATACGCAGAAGAATGTGTTTCCCGTTTCAGGTGAAACACTTTTTTATTATACAGCTTAACATACTTACGTGATTGAGCAGCATTGATCAAGTACAGAGGATATGTTGCCCAAAGATTTATATTGCCTTGATCGATACCCGTAGTAAGTGAGCTGGGCAAGGAATAGAAGTACTCTGACATACCCAGGGTTTCGTCATAGTTTACTTTCATATTCAGCGGGTCCCAAAGAATCGGACGTATAGCGGAGATTTCCTTCGTTGTGACGTCTTTGATCTCTGCTACAACTGATTTTTTACAGGTAGGACAGTCGATTATAACATTTTTTTGACGAAGTTTGAACTTTCCTTCAGATGCAGCTATCGAGGTACGACAGCGCGGACATTCCAGCATTCGTTTAAAGGGCATCAAAAGAGAAAAATAGGAATTGCCGCTTACAAAATAATCAAGACCCATTTTTATAAGGATACCCTTCAAGTCAATCGCTGTAAATATCTCTTTGTACTTTTTAATGGTTTCTTCCTCTGTAGTATCAAAGATAAACTCTGTAATAGGATAGGAAACCATTTTATTGATTGCAGCATGGATTATCGGGTGCCAGTCGTAGAAATAACGTCCCCAGAGCATCATGATCTTTGGATCCATCAGCGTTTGCATAGCGATTGGATCAAAGTAGGGTGCCGGATACAACATTCTCCAACGGGCATCCTGGGTCATTAATTTATATTGTGAATTATTATAGGAAGTCGCGTTACCACTACCCATAATATCCGTATTATCAACAGGTACTGCCATGGATTATTTGTCACCTCCTCCGGCTATCGATGCCGAAGTCATTATCTCAATGTAATCCTTGATTTCCTCAAGATATGCACGTTGAATAGACTGTTGCTCTTTATTTAAAAAGATAGGCGGGATAAAGCGCTGAGCATCTTTAAGTTCAGGAGGTAAGATCGCAATACCCTCTTCTCCCGCTTCAGCAGCGAAATACTGAATTACTTTATCATCGAATTCATCGTTAGGGAATTCTTTTTTTAGACAGGTAACTGCAAAAGCTAATTCTTTTACACTGATATCCTGATCCACATCCGGAAGTACTGGCCTACCATTTAAAGTCAGTGCGATATTCTCAAAGACGATCGGATTATCCCAGGGTAATCTAGAAGTTTTAGCTATTTTAGCAGACATTAACGGTGCTACCATATCTTCGCCAAACTCATCTCGAATAGCCTCAGCTACCCAAGTATCAAAGTCTTTAAATTTCTTTTTAGCGTCATCATATGCCCTAAAGATTTCATTGCCAATAAGAAGACCGCTAGCAGCCATATTATTTCACCCAACTTCCAATTTCATTCTTTACTTGACTCGGAAGCCTTTCTATTTGAAGTTGCAGAGAATCCGGAGATTCACCATCCCAATCCAGGTCTACACCTAAATCTTTAATAGAATCCTGGTATTCGGAGATAACGGAAAGAGGAGCACTAACATTGCCCAGATTAACCATGTTTTCCGATGCTCTCTTTTCAAACACTGCATATTCAGGAGTACCTACCAAACGCTGCATAGCAGGGGTATCAAAGCCTAACTGTTCATCCAGGTCATGGAGGATCTCTACCATTCTTTCAGGAGGAACTGCGCTTGCAGTTTTAGCAATGGTTTCAATGGCTTCGATTTCTTCAGGCTCAGAAGCATGGTACGCACGAGCAGCCATACAGGTATCGAATTCAGTACCATACTCAGTTGCATGAGCGTATTTCTCGGTAGCCTCATCCTCTGGGTCTACCCAATCTTTTTCAAAGGCATCAATAGCTGCCATGATTTCAGGGTCATCCATTACAGATGCAACTTTATTTACTACCGGGATCTCGATATCAATGCCATAAATACTGCAGGCGTTATTGATACGATTTACTACTTCTTCCGGCAGCATAGACGCACATTTAGTAGCGTACAATGCAGAGATTTTAGTTTCGACCGGGGTTGCGATAGAAAACATACGGTTAATATCATCTGCAAAAACAGCGTCTTCCGCATAAGCTTGTTTTTCAATCAATTCACCCAAATCGATATCCATTTCTTCAGGTGAAAGAAGATTTTCTACAGCAAAAGATGCCAGCTTTTCAAAGTTAGTATCTGTAGATAAATCAATAAGTTCTTCTTTATAGAGATTAGGTTTCATAAAAAATTAATACCTCCAATGTATTGGTTTTTCCGTATACTAGTATTATACCTAGTATTTATACTCGAAAATTAAGTAGGTATAATATGGTACAGTAGAATAGAAAAACCGTTAAACCAAGGAGGTTATAATACCCCATGAACTTGTCATATCTATATAATCTTGATGAGTCTAGGTCTCAGGTATATGAACAGCAGATATTAGTACCTGCTTCTAAAAAAGTATACCTCGATCATATACCAAAAGTCAATACCCTTCAAATAGTTGGTATCCAATTAATATTTGATGGCGAACCATTAGCAGGACAAGCACTATTTAACTATAGATCGGAATATGATTACGTAGCTGCAAAAGGTATCGTTATTTTTAACAGTGCTGATGTTGGTAAAACGTTCAATGTCCGATATGTTCCTGTTGCGTCCCGTGTAGACGCCTCGATAATCAATGAACTTATCCGCGTAGGCAATGCATTAGACGGAAATGTATGGACTAAAGATGAATTACTAAATCCTAAAACAGGTGAAGTAATTGTCTGGGATATCATTAAAAATCGACCGCTTCTTGCTTCTCAGGTAAAGGATGGTTTACTGTCTAAAGAAGACAAAGCCAAGTTAGACCTTATTCCTAATCCTGTACAAGTTAAAGCTATTGGTTCTATTCTAATAAATGATGCCTATGCTGTACCTACAGAATGGGGCGGGTCTGTTAAATTTGTAGAGAGTGAAACTTTAGTACCTGTTATTAAAGACGCCAATACAATTGAGTTCCGTGTAAATGTATCTGCCGTAATGAAAGATCTCTCTGCGTACATGGAAGCATTAAAGGGTACGCATGGAGTCCCGTCAGACCTGAACAGATATGTAACTAATGATGATCCTAGAATGACTGATGCTCGTCAACCATTAAAGCATCAACATACAATCTCGGATGTAATTAATCTGCAACAGCAATTAAACAACAAAGCTGCTAAAGTCCATACTCATACAGCATCAGAAATCACCGACCTCTCTGTAATCCAAGGACCTCCAGGTGAAAAGGGTGATCCAGGTGATCCCGGACCTAAAGGCGAAAAAGGTGATCCTGGACCTCGGGGTGAAAGAGGTGAAAAAGGTGAAAAAGGTGAAAAAGGTGATCCCGGTGAAAAAGGTGAACAAGGCGATCCCAGTTTACCAATAGATGCAATTGGTGCAAGTGAGATCTTTAATAACTGGACTGTCAAAGGATTGGAACTGGAAGTCAATGAGGGCATGGGTATGTATACAAATGGTAAAGCCTATGTAAACGGTAGAGGGCTTACCATTCCTCAAAACGATGATAACCTTGTACATGATTATACACGGCTGCTCATTGAAACCAACAGACAAGTAACCAATGTCAAAGCATATGTATCAACAGACCAACAGAACATTGCAAGCTTTGATACTGATACTGTATTTGAAATCACTCTTACCGAAGTTAATGCCCGAGAAATCATTTTTACGGTAGTAGCAGATGGCAAAACATTTTCTGACTTAAATTCTAATGATACTCCGATGGTACTTGGTGTCACTATATCCTTTGATAAAGATAAAACAATATATAATGTTGGAGATACATTTACTTTAACGGTTTTGGAGACTGGTTATTGTCTGGTGTACTTAGCCTATGAATCGGGAGTAAATTATGCGATGTCAACTACTGAGTTCACTAAGGAACAAATTGATAGCTATACTGCTTCTGGGAATTATCCTATTACTATACTCCATGTGGTTCCTGGCACGGAACCTGATGAAGAAGGTGCTACCTGGCCTGAAATAACTGTTACGGATCTACAATACAGATTCCCCAATTATATTATTGACCCTGAAAATAAATTGGGATTAGTTGATATAATTGATTTTGCAGTAAGCGATTGGTCTGCCAGTACCAACTCAGATGGATTTTATACGCTTGAAAAAGCTGTAACTAACCGTATTCCAATTTCCCGCCCGTATCGTAAGCTATCCGCTGATCTCTGGGAATCATTAGAAGCTACTATCCAATTTTCTGATACTAAAATCATATTACTTTCAAAAACAACTTTTGCAGGGTGTATCCTTGCAGGTACAAAGGAATGGAGGTCGTAAACATATGGATAAAATTATAACCTTAAACGAACTTAGAGACCTTGCCAAGAATTGTAATGGCGAAGTTTATCATATTTATTTACACTGGACAGCAGGGAGATACGATCAGACATTTGACGACTATCATATCTGTATTACTGGTGATGCACAGATCCATCTTATGGGCGACCTGGATGAATATAAAGAACATACCTGGCACCGTAATAGTAACGCTATCGGAGTTACTCTCTGTGGATGCTTTGACGCATCGGCATATGCTGACGGAAATGTAAACTTTGGCAGCCAGCCTCCCACTGCCGGGCAAATTGAGGCCATGGCTAAAGTAGTCACAATACTTTGTGAGAATTTTAACATTCCAATCGATGCAAACCATGTAATGACCCATGCTGAAGCTGCTGACCTTGATGACTACGGCCCAGCAACAACTTGTGAACGCTGGGATCTGTGGAAATTATATGATATTCCGGGTGACGGCAAACTTAAACCAGGTGGCGATGTTATTCGTGGAAAAGCTATTTGGTTCCAGAATTACCCTGATACAATCTAATAGTTAGGAGGAGCTATTCGTGAAATTTCAAGAAACTCTTGCGGATATTATCTTAGATGATAACGACGCTCTTTTGCGTTTGATCCGTGAAGTATATAATAAAGGAGTAACAGCAGGTATGCAAGCTGCTGAAATGCAGGATTGTGAAAGTATTTTTAATGATTGGGAAGAAGTCGAAACGGCTTTGACCTACCCTATAACATCTATTGAAGATTTTGTAGATGAAGCACTTGATCCCCGTTACAGGAAATGGTGAAAGGAGATTTAATTTATGGCAACAACTAGTACACCAATCCTCAGTAAAGTTGGGGACATTACACTTACTTTAGACTTAAATCCGCCCGCTGGTTTTTTAAGTTTGGGTGAGGGGTTAGTCTTGAACCGTACTCAATACTCGGAGTTATGGACATGGGCACAAAGTAATATGAAGATAATCACTGAATCAGAATGGCAAACGCTAGCAAATGCCCAAGATGGTAATTGTGGCTTTTTCAGTAGTGGTGATGGAAGTACTACTTTTAGGCTTCCCAAAATTATCAGCTTACTTAAAATGTCTGAACTTGCGAATGTCGGAAATTATAATAAATCAGAGTACTCTAATCTGCATTTCCATGGTTTAGGACGTATGCAAAATAATAATGGTAACTGGGGTCGTTATAGCTATTCCGGTGCAACATACCCCTCTGGTACCTCTGGTTGGTTCTGGAATGGATCAGGTGGTACTGGTACCTCTGGCGGACCAGATTCCAGTGGCGATATTATTACATCTTATAATATAGGTGATAGTAGTAAAGCTCCAAAACCGGCATCTATAAATATCGTTTTATGTATTAGATATACTGTAGATAATCAGGCTACTGCAGTTGCTATCGGTTCTGAAGAAGCAGTTGCAGCAGTAAATACATTAACTGCAAAAATTGCAGAAGTAGAAACTGCATATAATGTAAATTGCCATCTTGACACAATTGGCTGGCAGGTGTATAATTCAGGTATCATAAGGGAATGGGGACGAACAGAACCTGGGGTCTCAATGGGAACTATCGTTTTCCCTATTGCGTTTAATGCTGATACTCCGCCTTATGCGATCAAAGTTACTCTTGTAGATCCTAACGCCGAAATTAGTACTCCTGGTAAAATATGTTTAGGGACTCCTACAAGTACAGATGTTTCCTTTACCTATTCTGGGGTATTGCCTGACTCTGCCTATATTCTGTGGGAAGCATTAGGTCGAAACTAAGAAATGAGGAATAATGATAATGTCTAATAAACTTGAATATTACTGTACTTTTGACCCTAATACCGGAATAAAAACTGGTGGCTATATTGCTGGTGTCCAACAGGTCCCTGTAGATGCAGTGCGTGTATCGTTCAATGACTTTAAGCTGTACAGTTCCAGTTCGCGCTACCGCTATGATTGGGATAACAAAAAACCTATCTACGTAAATGATACTTTAAGTGAAATACCTATTGAAACCCTGGTATGTAGGGCACTGGAATTAAATGATATCATTACTAAAAATGATATTACCTCCCCTTTTATGTTTAAAGTAGGTAATCAACAAGTATCATTTGATAACAGTCTAGAGTCACAAACAACGTACAATTTATTTAGTACAATGGCAAATGTAAATCCTGAAGATACATTTGAGGTTCGTGGTATTCCCAGTGGACTTTCAGATAAACAAGTGTTTACCCTTAACACTGACCAAATGAAGAACCTTGCCAGTGCCTCTGGAGAACATGTATCAGAAGCTAAGGCAAAAGGTTGGGAAGCACAGACCTATATTAAAGATCCTAAACGAACTATTGAAGAACTTCAAACTTATGTGTTAAGGCTTGAAGAAGTTATTAAAGGAGGATCTAATACCTAATGAAGATAGATGTAACTGTTAATAACCGTACTCTGGAAACCTCAGAGATTTATCGCATTCCCAGTCGAAGTCAGGAAGATGTTTCTATCGCCTTTCACATCGAACCTGGGTTTGGCTGGGATGCTTTAGATAAAACAGCAGAATTTTCTCGGGTGGAAGGTAAAACCTGGAAAGTTAATATCCAACCAGATGTATACTATAGCATTCCCGCTAGTGCTATCAATCGGGAAGGTGTGCTTTATGTAAGCCTGATCGGATGTAGCAAAGGAGAAAAACTTGCAACTACATTCCCGGTAAGCTTTACTGTTGAACGTAGTAACCTTGATTTACTGCGTCCTACACCGTATCCAATTGATGATGATGGCGACCCGGATCCGGATGCCTATGCCCAATGGGTAGCCATTGTTACCCAAGCTGTTGCTCGTGCTGAAAAAGCAGCCCAAGAAGCAGAGGGAGTAGCTACAGGCTGGTACACTAAAGAAGAATGTGATGAACGATTTGCTAAACGAGTTAAGCTGTCTGTAACGGCATCTGAAGAATTTGATTTAGCCTTAGCAGTAAGCGGAACTTTACCTGAAGTACAAGTTAAAGCATTGCCTGTAGATGTAAGCTCGGGTACTATCGAAACCCCTGCTTCTATGGTATGTATCGAAGGGGCAAGATTTGATGTAGCTAGTCCTAGTTCTACTACTTCATCTTCTTATTCTGGCTTTGCCTTGCGAAGATTAAACGATTCTCTCTATGATGAATTAGTAGTAGACAGTAACGGTGCTAATTGGGTAAAAAAAGTGCATTCTGTAAAAGGTTCTGATATTACAGGAATGTGGCTGACAGATACACAATATGCTTTCAATATTATTACCCAGGAAGACCCTGATCCTGCGTATAACGATGCTGTGCTTTTTAATATTGGTCCTGTAACTTATGAAGTGAAAAATAACAGTATCGTAGTGGATTTCCCTGCTAAGGCAACTGATGAACAGTTGGCTGAAGTTGAGATCTGGTATGCGCTAAAAACTCCCCAGATAAAATTGATTTCTAATGCTACTCTAGGTATGGTGCCTGTAAGTAATGGTACTATCAAAGGCTTTAAAACTATGAACCTGGAAGAATCCCCGCTGGCATCTTTTGGCGTAATGGTAGAGTTGGATATCACTAAGTATCTTAACTCGTATATGTCGATTATCCAAGACTTGCAGGCTAAAGTAACCGCAGCAGAAGAAACGGTGGAGGTAATGAAAACTACTGTAGATTCTAAAGCTAAAATTACTAAAATAGAATTTACGGCAGAAGACTTTGTAACAGACGGGGTTTATGGTAATCATTTTACTATCAATAACCCTAATATTGAAATCCTTCAGGTCTATGAGGCCAATGCCAAAGGTTCCTATGACCCAATTATGTACACGGTTTTTAAAACTCCGATCTCTACCGTCATTCAAGCTAAAATAACCGAAAAAGGTTATATAGTATACACTACTTACGAAACAGTATAACACGTTTAATTAGAGACTCCTGTATTATGCAGGGGTCTTTTTGTATTTATAGATAGGTATAATATGGTCTAGAAATAAACAACCGGAGGCTTAAATATATGGCAGATCTCGAGAAATTTAATATAACCCCTGCTGAAGCGATATTAGTAAAAAAGGTTGAAGAAGTAATAGATACTGTTAACCATAAATCTGATGACACCCATCTTCATGATGACCGATACTTACAATTAACGGGTGGCACAGTAACTGGATCTGTTAAATTTGACCTGGGTAATACTGATGCTGCTACGGAATATATTTCCTTGAAACGGGGCACTACAGAAACAAAGGTTTATCAGACTGAAGATGGTACTACTGTAAATATAGACGAAAATCGTATATTACAGTTAAAGAAAATATTAAGCTCTAATACCTCCCAAATAGTACTTGGTACAGATATCATTCAATCTCCTAACGCTGACAGTGATGCTGCTGATATAGTTTTAGCACATAAAATCACGGATGTTAACGAAGAGAAAATTGCCACAACTGTTGGTGGACGTACTGATACTTTAGGATTTAAATTTACTGAATATAATTTGAATACAGGTGCTGCCAGCTTCTTCGGTACTGCAACAAACGCAACTACTGCAGAGGCTCTTAAGACTGCGGTTTCTATCAAGCTTACAGGTGCAGTTACTGGGTCTGTAACGACATCCCTGAATGCTCCGGTAAGCATTGCAACTAAGTTTACTACTATACCTGCAGATAAAATTACAGGCATGATCTCTATCGATAATATTCCCCGAGAGGCAATGCCTGACACTGTTATCGTACAGAACGATGAAGAACGGTTTGCTTTAACTAAAGAACAGGTACAGAATAACGATGTTGTTATCGTTGAAGGTGCAACAGAGAATAACCCGGCTACTATGTACTGGGTAATAGATGATACTAAACTGAATTTACCAGAAGGTTACCGTGCATTTACATCATCCATCGCTACTGCTGTACCCTGGTCTGGCGTATTAGATAAACCTGAGACTTTCCCTCCGTCTGCACATAATCAGGATGCGAGTACTATTACTGGGCTTTCTACTGTCGCTACCTCGGGAAGTTTCAATGACTTAAGTGATGTCCCTGCGTTCGTTAAAACAGTAAATAGTGTAGCAGCTAACAGCAATGGGAATGTAGATGTAACAAATTTAAAAATTCAAAAAATAACTAGTGCAGTTGATCTTAATACTTACAAGACTCCTGGGCTTTGGGATTGTGACAATAATGGAATAGCAGCAACATGCACAAATTGTCCTACTCAGTTTGCTTTTTATCTAGAAGTTATTAGATTTAATAATACCAGAGGAGTCCGTCAGATAGTAACATCGTATAAACCTGATGCAAATAGCATGTTTATACGCACCTACTATAATGATACTGGGACAGAAACCTGGGGACCCTGGAAAGAAATAGCTTATCGTGGTACGACTTTGGCTGCCTATGGTATCACTGATGCAGTAAAAACGGTTAATAATACCACGCCAGACCCTGCTGGGAACATCGACCTTTCTGGGCTGCCTGTAAAAGACCTGGGTTCTTTTGCAACTAAAACTATTACTAATTTACGTCAAGAATTACAAGCATGGGTTACGTCTTACTATAACATGAACTCCAGTTGTGCATTTATATGCTCAGAAAATTGGATTTCGTTGTGGAATAATAGTACCCTTGATACCGAAATAGGTGATGGACAATTATATACTTGCCAAATTATTGGGTCCTCTAGGGATGCTTTATATACCCAATTGTTAATTAGCACTTATGCAACTGATAAAGTATACACCTGTGCTATGGTAAACAAGACCTGGCAACCTGTGCATCAAATATCTTACTCTGATAGTGTATCTGGTAGCTATTTGAAATTAGATGGCACCTCTACAATGACAGGTCCGATCAATTTTAGTAGTGCAGCAGGACTAGACTTAAAATGTAATAATGTATCAGTCTTGAAAAAAAGTGCTTCTACAGGTGTACTTATTGGCGGCGACTCCAGCACTGTTAAATCGGTTAATATCCGTCCTAACGGTATTGCATCAACAACCAATGAAAGTATCTTTAATGACACGGGTACTTTAACGTTGGGCAGTGTTACTCCGAGTACTAACAAAGATGCTGTTCCTAAACTCTATATGGAACAAAATACACTGATTACCACTGACCTTAAAAATATAAATGCTGAAACTACGAACTTAAATGAATATAAACGAACTGGTGTTTATTCTATTCAAGCCACTTCCTCTGTTACTCTAACTAACGCACCTATAACTACCCCGTTTACTGGCGTATTAGAAGTTTATACAGCGGGTGACCCTGCGTCTCCTCAGGCTAATGATGAATATACCCAGATTCTATATGTGGATACAGATACCAGTATCAATATGTATACCCGTAAATATAAAAACAGTACCTGGGGACAATGGAACCAATTCGTTCGTTCTGATCAAAAAGTAAACGCTGCACAACAATTATACACTACTGAAATTCCTAATGACAGTGATCTTAATAACTATACCACTGTCGGCTATTATATAGCAAAAACAGATAGTATTGCAGCATCTTTAACTAATTGCCCTGCAACAGTTGCCTTTGGTTTAAATGTTTCTACAACTGGTGCTGGCATTCGCCAAGATTTATATTCTTCTAAAGTTGCTGAACCTAAATTATATTTCAGAATAAAAACTGGAACTACATGGTCTGCCTGGAAAATCATAGGTGAAGATGTGGATATGACAGGTTATGTTAAAACTACATCAAACCTGACTTTTACCGGTGATAATATATTTGAAGGCAGTACTGAATTTGCAGGCGATCTGATTGTAGGTAGTAAAGAAGATCCTGCTCAATTTATTTTCAACGGGGAACCCTTTAATAATGGTGTCCCTATCGGACAAGTATTCCCAGTATTAGACGGTATTGTACCGAGTGATGCATTGCCCCTGACAGGAGGATTATATTCTCGTACTATTTATTCCGCATTATGGGATTGGGTTAATGAACACGCTGCAGAACGTCTGGTTACTGAAGAAGTATGGCAGGCTACTAAAACTGCAAATGAAGGGAAATGGGTACCTCAGTATTCCACTGGTGATGGCTCTACTACTTTCCGCATGCCACTATGGAACTCCTATACTAGCGGTACATCTGATACTGAGCTGGTAGGTAGCTATGTAACTGATACCCAAAGAAATATTACAGGTTCAATTGGAGAAATATTTGCGCCAGACCCACCATCTACTACTGGTGCTTTTTCTGAAGAATTATCTAGACATATTCATGTTCTTAACGATTCAGCGGCTAATCATATTTGGAAAATAAACTTCGATGCATCAAAATCAGTAGGAGCAGATCATACTGGTTCTGAAGTACGACCCAAAACCGGATATATCCTTTGGTGTGTAAAAGCTAGAGGTGGCTGGACTAACCTGGAAAATATTGATATCAGTTCCCTGCAAACCCAAGTTGATACTATAACTCAACAAATGGGTGACGCTGCTCTTAAAGGTAAAGCAAATACATTCACTAAAAACAATATATTCAATGGGTTTATAGATGTAATGAAAGGTATTCGATCTACGACCCCTGGAACTTCACCTCTGACTATAGATTCCAGTCTTTCCCAACCTGTAAGTATGTTTGATCCTACTACTGGGGGTACTGTAAACTTAGATTTCCAGCATGATCTGCATATTATAAACTTTATGACAAATAATGCATCGTCAGCTACGATCAACCTGGCAGGTCTTTATCTCCCTAAGAATACAGAGTTAAACCAGGCAGTATCTCGAGTAATCACCTTAGCATTATATACAGGTACTGCTATACCCACTATTACATGGGCTACTGCGAATTCATCTTTTGATTCTGTTATTGTATCTAAACCAAACGGAGATGACCCTGAACTTGATATGGGAGCCTGGAACTTCGTTAATATCTTGCTTGTAACAAATACTAACAATGTTGTTTATGTATTTATGTTCCCTACTACTCCGCTTGTTATTTCATAACAAAGGAGATTATAATTTATGTATAAACAAGTACCTAAACTAAGTCAACCTCCGACCTTCCAAATAATAACCGCTGAGGCAGGACCCACAGATCAAATAGAAGTACAAATGAACTATGCCCCCAAACAAACTATTAAATCTATAGTATCTATGAATCCTGAACTGGTAGTCAGTAGTTTTACATCTGATACTACTGATGTTACCATTAAACTGGATTGGGGGCCTGATGCTACTGCAGGGGATAAAGTATTTCAACTGCGAGTAATACTGGTAGATGGAAGACAATATTTTTCTGATGCTCTAACTTGTGTGAAAAATGATACGTGTACGTTAAATCTAAATTATACCAATGATACAACTGGTACAAATTACTGGGTAAGTATAAACGGAACTCAGTATACCGCATCTACTACATTACAATTCCCGTTGGGAACTGATATAAATGTTGTTTATAATTTAAACGGGACTGCTAAAAATCTTATATATTGCCAACGTCAAATAAATGATGGTAATAAATTATACTTCCATCAAGCTACAGAAACTACATATGCTGAAACTATAACGCTAACTAATGATATCAATTTAAACTTTTCTGTAGCTGCATGGAAACTTAGACCTGATATATCTCCCCATAATGGATCAACTACTATATCCGGGTTTGCCTCGCTATATGGTGCATCAGATAAAGAATTTACAGTATCTTTTGCTCCATCGACAGGCTACGTTTTTGACAAGTTTGTCTTTGAATATAAAGGAGATATACTTACAAATCCAGTAACAGGAACCTTAGGCGAATATGTGCCGCTTGGATGGACAGGGATAACATCGTCCCCAACTAAAGATCCAGAAAGCATATATTATTTAAAAGCGGATGCATATGGTAAATTAGCTACATATACTGTAACTATTACACAAACAGCTAATCAAACCATTAAAGTAACAACAAACGACGGAGTAGAACATACCTCGACATTCACGGCAAACTATGGTACGACCTATACAGTCACGGTAACCCCGGCTACTGGGTATAACGCAGGTACTCCCTCTGTTTCCAGTGGTACTATCACGGGTAACCTGACTATCACTGCTACCGCGGCTACTATTAAGACTTTCACCTTATCTATTGGTGCAACGACCAACCAAACGTACGTAGCTACTATTGGTGGCGTTGCTAAAACAGCCACATCTTCTGCTACAAATTATACAGTTGATTATGGGACTGCATACAGCATTGTATATACTGCAAATGCTGCAACTGCAGCTTACACATATACTGCATCTGCTGCAGTAAGTGGAACAGTAACTGCGGATGTCAGCGTTCCTGCTAAATCTGCAACATCCACATTAAGGTACTATAACTTGACTGTGCCTGCTACGACTAACCAAACATATGTTCTTAAACTCGCTGTCAACTCTACTTATGGTGGAACACTGCCCAGCTACACAAGTACTGCAACAAGTGCTGCCCAAAATAACCTGAGCTGTCCATATGGAACTACCTATACAATTACCTATACTGGTAATACAGGCTATAATGGTGGCGCAACTAAGACTGGTACAGTAACCGCTGCAACTACCGTAACTCACAATGCTGCTACTATTAAAGTATTAAAAGTTATTATTACTAAACCTGAACATGGTAGTATCTATGCTACCTATGAAGGGAAAAAATATTGGGGTGAATTAAATGTCAATTATGGCAGCACTGTTACCTTCACGTGTACACCTGATAGTGGTTATACCCTGAAAAACTGGACCAAGAATGGCTCGGTAATAAATTGACCTACCGGTAATAAATGGACCTATTAGATTCTCCTCCTCTGTTTTAGGGGAGGGGAATAACTAATATATTATAGCTTATATGCTAGGAGGAATATCAATAATGGAAAAAATCAAAGAAATAGCTACTAAAGTAATTACTGCAGTTAAAGAAGGAGCTAAGGCATTAGTTGCTAAAGTAGATTTATTTATCATGTCCAACCCCAAGAAAGCTACGTTAGCTGCACTTGCTGTCGGCGTAGTCCTTGGACTTTTATGGGCAGACTTAGAAAATCCTGTAAGACACTAAACAAAGAAAGGAATGTAAAATTATGGCTAAACTTGATACGGAAGCAAGAGACAGGCTTCCCACTGGAGTATTTGGAATCCCAGAAACCCGGTCTTATCCCTTAAATGATAAAAACCACGTGATGGCAGCGATTAAAATGTTTCGCCATGCCCCTGCGGATAAAAAACCGCAGCTTGTACGAAACATCCGCCGCAGAGCCAAAGAATTGGGTATGAATGTAAATATTGGTGATGATACTAATATGCACAGATACACCAAATCTGAAAAAATGGCACATCTTTTAGAATCTAAATACTTTACAAATTTTAATTATTGAGGTAAAATAATAAGTAGCATAAATATCTTGAAATTTAAGGTATTTCATGCGAGTAAATAGTAAAGGAGCTTGTTTTTCATGAGTATTACTCGACGACTACTTATGTCATCTGCTATATCTCCTGGTGAACTACGCAATCTGCGAGCTATCATTGGATATACGCCTCGATGGTATGCCCGAGAAGATCTATTTGAACCTCATAAAACAACCATTGTTATCCCCGCCGCAACAGAAATAAATGTTGGTGGCAATGGTTATGTAGTTTCTCAAGATACAACGTTAGACTTATCTACTATAGGGACTGCTGCTGATAGAGCAGGAAAAGATGTTTATATATATGCTTGTCAACCTACAAGTAATATTAACAATCTCGATCCTACACTGGTGCTTTCTCTTGACTCTACCGCTCCTGCAGGGTATACTGAACATACCAGTAGAAAAATCGGAGGATTTCATTGTCTATGTGCAGATGTAGGTGTTATTGAGGGACATGATCTGAGTGGTTATGTTGCTGGTGATATCTTACCTGCTAGTGTATGGGATCTATTACACCTTCCTAAAAGCGATCCTGAAGGCATGGTATATTCTACGGAATATGGACAATGGGTAGATATCTACCTCCCCAGTTGGGATGAAACTACGGGAAAGCTAGTTAGCAAGTATAATGGTGTTATCTGTGATGGAACCTCAACTCCCATGAAATTCAATGGTGAAAAATTTGTTGAGCATTTTGGAAAAGTTACTAAGCATTTAATTTCACGGAATGCTTTTATGGTAGTAATGAAAGGCACTCCTGAGTGTGTTGCTATTAAAGGTAGTGCTGATCCACATACCACAGGTGGACATATAGCTAGTAATGATACGCGCATTATAAGTCACATAGGAATCGAAGACTGTACTGGTGTATTATGGCAATGGGGAGAAGATACCTACGAGTATTTTCCTGGAACAACATGGTCGAGTAGTGATTTCGCTTTATCTGGGTACTCATGGCAATCTAACCCAGTTTTCAATAGTACCTATGATGATACCAATCGAGGAGCCTGTCATGGGCTTTTGCGGCGGGTCCTTTTGGGTGCCTACTGGTACGATGATGGCTCGCTTTGCGGTTCGCGGGCTGCTCTTTGCGACTATTTCTCGGCTTCTGGGTATGCCTATTTCTCGGCGCGCGGCGCGTCGGAGCCGCGGGTAGTTAACTTGTAATCATGAAAACGAGTAATCCTTAATCGAAAAACGTTGGCCGTCTGGCCGAAGAAAACTTAAAACGCCCGCGAAGCGGGAAAACGAGGGGCGGATCTGCTGCGAAGCAGCGGAGACGACCACAAATTTATATATAATGAATCTTCATTATAGAGGGTAGGTATACCATTACCTGTAATGGGCTTTTGCAGCAGGTCCTTTTAGGTGCCAACTGGAACAATGGCTCGAATTGCAGTTCGCAGGCTGCTAATTGCAACAATTTCTCAGCTTATGGGAATGACAATTGCTCGGCACGCGGCACGTCGGATACGAGGGAATTTAAAATTAGCTGGCGCGGCTAACCCTCGGCTGGGTATACCGACCTTATTGGACTAATAATTAGTCTAGTAAAATACACGAAAGGGTGAATAGCGGGCTAGTAGCTAAAGGCGAACGTCAGCTATTCAAAATTTTATTATGAAGCGTATAGGTAATTTATGGGACAAAATTGTTTCAAAAGAAAACATTGAACTTGCTTATACTAAAGCTAAGCGTCATAAAGCATGGCAGCGCAAGGTTATAGCAATTGAAAAACAAAAAGATAAGCTCCTTAATGAACTTCAAGAATCTCTTATAAATGGTACATATCATACTGCTAAATACCGAATCAAAACTATATATGAACCAAAGAAAAGAGAAATCTATATCCTACCCTTTTATCCTGACCGAATAGTACACCATGCAATCATGAATGTACTAGAACCAATATGGGACAGCTATCTTATCAATGATACCTATGCCTGTAGAAAAGGAAAAGGTCAACACAGCGGAAGTACTAGATGTATGGAGTTTGTGCGTAAAAATAAATTCTGCTTAAAATGTGATATCAGCAAGTTTTATCCGTCGATACCACATAAAGAATTGAAAGCATTGATACGCAGGAAAATAAAATGTAAGAAAACATTAGCGTTATTAGATGAAATTATTGACAGCGTGGATACACCGACCAATGTACCTATAGGTAACTATTTGAGTCAGTGGTTTGGCAACTTATATATGTACCCGCTGGATAACTTCATTAAACAGGATAATCACATCAAGTGTTATATTAGATACTGTGATGATTTTCTGTTGTTCTCTAATAACAAAGATGAACTTAAATTGATGGCTAAGAAAATCGAAGATTTTGTAGTCAATAATCTGAAGCTCAAATTAAGTAAATGTAATCTTCTCCCCACTTCCCAAGGTATCGATTTTCTAGGTTATAGACATTTTCCGCAGGGATACATATTAGTACGCAAAACAACTGTTCGACGTATGAAACGTAACCTAAAGAAATTAGACCGTGATCTTGATACTAATAAGATAAGTAAACTAAGTGCAGCCTCTAAAATTGGAAGTATTTATGGTTGGCTCAAATGGGCGAATACATATAACTTACAAAAATCACTAAAGTTGAATGACTTTAAAGAAAGGATCGATAAGTTACAAAATGCATAAATTTAGTGAATTTGCATCTACAGTACACTTTGTTGGCGATAAAATATCTATCAACAAAATCCTTAATAAAGAAATAAATGTACTCCACTATAAAATCGAGCCAAGCAAGCATAACACTGATGACTATGCTCAAATGCAAATAGAGCTGGACGGAGAGAAAATGGTATGTTTCACTACCTCTATGGTAATTAAAGAACAACTGGAAATGTACAAGGATAAACTCCCGTTTACAACTACTATTATCAAGCCTATAAAGTACTTTACATTTAGTTAGGGGAATGTTCTCTATGTCACCTGCAATTGAAGAATTAAAAGAAGCGATAATCCATGCTTGCGGTGGTATGACATGTGAAGACGTTAAGTATGTAGTAAATAAATATCTGGAAAAAGAGCTGCATAAACTAAGAAAAGAACGTGACTTCTGGATGCGAAAAGCTACAATACCACGAGAAACTATGGATTCAACTACGCAAACTACAGAAACTACAGAAACCACAAAAATCTCAGAGGAAGATCTGAAAGAACTGAAGGAACTGGCAGTTCTAGGAAAATACTATTTTCTTATGGATGAGGGACCAAAGTTTAAAAATGTTGATATCAACACCTTCTCTACTACACGTATAAAAACGGTGCTGAAAAATCTGTGAAAAACCAGATAGAAACAGAACTTGAAAGACTTGAAAAAAGAACGAAGAAAGGAGCTTGAAGAAAGTGTCGAAAAATAAATACAAAAATCTTGTAGGGGGGGGCAGCAGGTAAAGAGTTTCTCTATTTGCCGTCTTCCCCTTTTGTTACAGTTACATGCACTAACTGATAACCCTATGTCGTTAACGATCACAGAGGATATTACAGTTAGTGCGGCGTTAGAAGCTGATACTGCAACCTATAATCTAACTGTTGGTAATAGTTATGTCGAACAGGAAGATGGTTGGTATATTATCGAAGAATACGGATTTGGGACATCAGGCGAAGGAAATCCAATCACAAATGGAAGTATTTCGCCTACAACATTTAAGGGCTATAATATACAAGGCTTTTGTGTAGAACAACGCTATTTTTCAGACGGTGGCTTAGAAGCCTATGAGATTTGGCTGGCTCTTACAGGTGATACTCAATCTGCAATTAAACAGGTTGAAGTTATCTTAAATGGAGTAGCTTATATGTGTACTTATAATAAAAAATCTAGTCAAGCTACTTGGTATTCGTGTTACTTTGATAATAGTTGGAGTTTCCCTGCATGGACATATTTGTACCAAAATAGAGGGAAAACCGTATCAGTTACTTTTAATTAATGTAATATTCCTCTGTATAAATGGAGGAAAAGATGGCTGTAGAAAACCCTATGAGTTTAGTAATTACTAGTGATACAACAATCGGAGTAACATTAGAAGCGAGTGTGCCAACTACTGAAACTCAATTATTCTATATAACTGGAGCCTACTTAGATAAAACGGTAAACGTTACTATCCCTGCCGGAGTAAAAGTAGTATGTGCAGATGGAAGTTTCTCATCTAACTGGGATGAGGGAGAAGCTAGTTTTATGTTACGTAATACATCTACTAATAAAATCTGGTGTAATGCGTATGGAACCGGATCATCTGGTGATACAACGTATGTAGGAGTTACGGCTGGAAAAACATACTCTTTAAGAGCTACTTCGTCAGATGATGGTGATGGCTATATCAGAATACTTTATTCACAAGCTATAAATAATAAAACTCCAAGTGTCACTGATTACTAAGCTTAAACCTGCCATAATTTATGGTAAATATAAATAAATTAACATTAGTTACCCCCCCTGCAGGACAAAAGTCCATATCGAAAATATCTTGGAAGGAGGTTGGCAGGTAAAGAATTGTCTGTCAGCCATCCTCCAAGATTACTATTACAATTACACGCACTAACTGATAATCCTATGAATATTACAGTCACAGGGAATATTACGGTTAGTGCGACACTAGAAAATAGTGGACAAATAGGTTTAACGGTCGGTCAATATACTTATGGCGGAAATCAGTGGCAGTACGGTTATAGTAGCGCAGACTATGCATCAGATCAAGTATATGGCAGTCTAAGTCCTGATACGTTCTATGGAATTAAAATAACTTCATTAAGCGCAGGATTAATAGTTGATCCTAGTAGTCAGCAGCCTTTGCTACATATACTGTGGATATCTTTTGCTAATAGTTTAAGTCAGAGTTCGATAAAAGTGACAATTAATAATAAGACTTATACGCTTAGTGACCCTAATGGAAGCGCCTATTATTATGTAAATTTACCTGATAATGATACATCATTAGTGATGTGGTTACAATCACAGGTAGGTAAGACCATAACTGTAAACCTAGAGTAGCATTATTTTCAATATGTAATATTCCTCTGTGAGAAATCGGAGGAAAAATATGGCTTTAACAGACAATCCAATGAGTTTAATAGTCACTGAAAATGTGACGATAAGTACTAATTTAGAGCAAGAAATAATAGGTGATCCTGAAGTATTGTTATATTATGTATCATATACTTCGAAAAGTAGAGCTCGATTAGGTGCTATTAGTGGAGTCAAAGGTAGCAATAGTTCTAGTGATATTAGTTTTACTAATAATCTAGTAGGTGATATTGATGCGCCTAATATTAATGTTGATGATGGTGATATTACAGAAGTTACTTGTCATAAACATGTAGGTGACGACACTACGTTACTAGTATCTATACCTGAAATGTCGAGTGGTAGTTCTTTGAATAACTGGTATGATACCTCTTCATATAGTAAATTGACCACTGATACAGCATATAGTGCAGTGTTAAAAGCTGCTCCATATTCAGCATACTTAGACAGATGGTTCTATCTCCCTGATGCAGCGACTGGTAAAATTGCTGTTATTGATACAAATTCTAATTTTATGCAAGTATACCAGATAGAAGTACCGTCCGGTTTTAATACTGCTTATAGTTATATGTGTATGGATATGAAAGTTGTTGATTCGTATCTGTATGTTCTACACACTCAAAATGTAAATACTTGGACTTATGGTGTATCATATGTCTCACGCTACAGAATCAACCCCCGTTCTGGTAATCTAGTATATATGAGTTCAGTTGAACTTGGCTGTCTAGGCGGATGTAAAATGTGTATTCATGATAATAAAATATATGTTGGATGCGCTGGCGGGAATAGAGACGTAGCTAGTAGCGATAATCATGGAGTTGTTATGATAGATTTAGATAACTTCACTACAGATACAATGTATGCTACGTCGCCAAGAAATAACGTTGTAGATATGTGTATGACTGATGACGGTACATTGTACGTTTTATCTGGATTAATGACACGAAATACTGATCAATGTTGGACAGGATTAACCATTAGTCGAAAATTACCAGAAGAGTCTGAATTAGTTACTAAGTATCTTGGGTCTGATACAGAAACAGCTCTTTTTACAAATAAACCAAGACTATACGTTGAAGGTAGGAATAAACGATTATGGTTATTCAGAGGACGTATTATATATTTATGGGTTAATGAAAACTCAATGTCTAGTGATACAACAACTGCCGATAAATCATATGTAGCTGTTACCATTGGAGGAGCATTAACTAGTTCTGTTGTAGATATACTACCAGTATAAGATCGATTACTAAAGTCTCTAAATATTACTAACTATTAAACTTAAAAACCTGCCATAACTTATTATGGCTTTAACAGACAACCCAATGTCACTTACTATAACAGGTAATACTACTATAGGAGCTGAATTAGAAGTCAGTACTCCTACTGGAGAAACTACGTTAGCACATGGCAGCACATTTACAGTACCTGCAGGAATAACAGTATTAAGAGCTTCATTTAATCAATCCGGATATTTAAGTTTGACTACGTATGTAGGTGTGACACCTAATAAATCCTATAAATTGTATTCTAATTGGACTGAATATAATTATGGGGAAGGTGAAGAATATTTGTTGTACAATGCTAACAACAGTAAAGATTGGATTAACTATAGTATAGGCAATCTAGACGTTGATACTGATTATACTAAGTTGAATTTTAAACTCGAATGGTCGCCTACTATTAATCAACACGCAGTTAACGTTACAGATTACTAATATTTTTTTTTAGGGAGAGGCTAACTACCTCTCTTTTTTTTTGCTTTTCCAAGTATAATATAATTATGAAAATAAATATAAGGAGGACCTATGCCAAATAGAAACTTATTATTAAGCAGTGGAAAACAAACAATATCAGTAACACTAAAAGTCATAAATTCAAGTGGAAACGCTATAAAAAATGCTAGAATTGAAATTCAAGAGCTAGGGAGCTTTACAACAGATAATAACGGTAAAGTATTCTTGGAAGGACTGCTTGAAAATGAAATCTATAGAGTTACAATTTCTGCGCCTGGATATACCTCTGTAAACAGTGACCTGTTGGAAGACGGAGAGAACTCCGAATATAAAGTTTTAAAAAAGCCATTAACTGTTATGCAGTTAAAAACTGATATATTATCAAAGATAATAATTGAAGGAAAAAGCTGTGATACTCCAGAACGATTAGGAGAAACTTTGTACCTTAGTAATGTAAATGTGCATACTAAAGAGTTTCTTTTTGAAAACTGCAGAATAACGCCCCGTAAGGATTTACCTTTATTAACACTTACATATGCAGATCATCAGCTTACAACAGCAAAATCTCTTATAAACACTATAGTACTAGCTTATATGAATAAATTAAACTATAGATATAATTTGTGCCTAGATATTAGTAAAAAATTATATTTCATAGAACTTATCCAAAAAATAAATAAACATCTATATAGACTAATCGGAGACCTAATTTCGCCAAAAATATTAAGTAATTGTCTTCCGGATATCAACTTAGAGGATATGTTAGAGGAGAGGTTAGAGGATAGGTTTTCTAGGTATTTATATCGCCCTTGCCCCGGTAAACATTTTTTTTATGAAGTTAGTAAAGAACTTAACCTTATTTCCGATCCGACAACTACTGAACTAAATAGTTCATCGGTTATAAGTCCAAACGGACAGTCAATCCCTATGTACGATCTATTATTTGGTAAAATACCAGGGTGTAGAGTAGAAAAGCTTAGTGAATATTCGTATCAGGTAAATGTAACGATTCCTATGTCGGAATCAGTAAAAATAGATATAAGATGTGGAAACGAAGCACCTCTGCCCCCAAGTGTATTTTTTGCACAAGGAGAATCTATAGATTTACGTGATATAGCTGAAGAAATAGATGTTCCAGAGTATACCTTTTCACAGCCAAATTATTTACGAGATATGCAGGACCCCAGAGATATCCCCGATCCCCAAGATCCGGAACCTTCGACGGAAGCTTTACTGGGAGATAATCTTGACCAACTTATGCGATACTCGCGCTTATCAGGATATAGAGGTGATCATTTTGTCAACAACTAATGTAACGGGTAACCCCTATAACATTACACTAACTGGGGATACTATTATAACTCCAATATACGAGCCGATCATTGCAACTGGCAGTGTTACTTGGAAAAGAACTTGGGAGAGTATTTGGACAGAAACCTTAACTATACCCCCGCATGTTACACGTATCTACTGTCAGTTTACGTGGCGCTATGGGTCTGACGAGCGCAGCAGATTAAGCAGGGGTTTAAATGTAAATGGAGTAGGCAGAGGTTGCGGTATTCGCAACGCAAGCTCTAATATATCCTGGATATACTATAATAACAATAAAACTATGGGTGTAACTCCTGGTAAAACGTATACTTTTACTATTTGGGTCGATGGCTATAAAAGTCGTGACTATGGTTTTATATTATCGTGGAGCCCAACTATCAATACCTATAGTATCAACCAAAACGATTTATAGTATATTTCCCTTCCTCAGATCTCTAGGTATAATATATACCAGAGGGTAACGAGGAGGGGATTTTTATTTTTAAGAAAATCATAGATAATCTATTAGAAACGCTTAAGGAAGCCGGTGTTTATTCAATCAATCGTGTTGTACCTGTGGGAATCATTAGTATCGATATCACTGCTTTTGTTGGAGTAACCCTGTATTTACTGTATTTAAAGGAAACCTGGAGCCACTATGGAGAATTCTCTTCTACTATCATTTACCTTTTTGTTACCTGCATGATCTGGATCACAGGTAATAAGATTACTAACAGTATTTATAATACTACCCCTGGAGGTCCTGGTAAACCTCTGAACAATGTAGTAGACAAAGCTATGTCCACCATTATTGACCGGGTAAACGCTGCCAGCAAACCTGAAGAAACTGGAAATAAAGACAAAAAACAGGGTGACGCATGATTATTTGGATAGTACAAGCAATCTTTGAATTATGTGCAATGGTTATAGCCTACCTTACAAATCCAATTGTCGTATTGTTTGCCGATGAATACGGAAATTTACCTAAATGCTTACGGTTCTGGCAAACTTACGATAATTGCCTGGATATCTCCTGGATGATTTATGAAGACTGTGTACCTAAAATATTTCAGTATGACTTTAACAAACACTACATCTATCATTATGAAGATAAAAGTGATCCTAATCACATAATTCCAGGGTATGTTGAGATAGTTGACCCCATTTTTACAACGAAAGAACGTATCCAACGTTATTTTTGCAGAGTATGCTGGCTTTACCGCAACTCCAATTATGGTTTTAGCTATGAAATAAATGGACGCACATTTTATGGCAAAGATAACACTGTCTACACTGATATCAAGGAGCTAAATAATGAACAATGGTTCAGTGTAATCTACCCGGAAAGCATTAAATCTAAATTTAAACGCAGAATATATTTGCTTACCTGTGCTACATGGAGCTTATTTTACTGTAAAAAATACTGTAAGTGGTTCAGATTCAGGCTGTATATTGGTTGGAAGCTGAAATCATGTACTAAACCTGTTGATCAGCGTGCTATGCTCGCTATATCTATCAACCCATTTAAACCTTTAGAGATCGGAGAAAAATAAAATGCCTAATTTTGCTAATCCCTTTCAGGGAAATGTTAACAAACAAATGTCTCCTGATGAGCTTATTCGAGCAATTCGGCTTGATATTGCCGGTGAACAGGAAGCAATTTTCTTATATGAGGCCCATGCAGATGCTGCAGTAGATCCCCGTGCCCAGAAAGTACTGAGAGATATTGCCCATGAAGAAAAAGTGCATGTCCATGAGCTCCAAGCTTTACTGAATATCCTTGATCCTGAGGAAAAAGGTGCAGCTCGTGAAGGTGACAAGGAGACTGCAGATAATCTGGCAGAAGTAAAGACTGCGGGAGATGCGCTTCTTGAAACTTTAGCGCAAAAAGCCCGACGTCCCTAATCTATAAACGAGGTAACACTGTATGACAATGTATGACAATGAATGTGCTTGTGTCCAGGGAGTCGAGGTTTTCCTTGACCCTAGGATATATATGCCGCAATGGGAAACTCCAGATACTGGAACAATAGAAGATAGCGCCATTGAATGGCAAAGAAAAAGAGAAGAAAAAGCGTATGTGGAAGAACAGCAAGAAAAAATCGATAATACGAATGTAGTTATCAATGCTGAACGTGTAGCTGAATTTGTAGTACAACGAAATGTACTTGTACCTACTGGGTTTACACATTTTGTAGCATATCAGATCCAATCCATGTACATCCGTATAAAAACCCTTGACGAATACTGGCTTAACAGTGAGATCTCTGCTATCTTTACCCATAAGGAAAGCAATACAAGTCGTACAGTGCCAGTATTAAAACTGGATAGCCTGGTAACTATCCCTGCTGAAGTATTATGTCCTGGCACCCTTAATATTGCTCTTACAGGAATTAAGCTTACTGGTGAATACCAGGTAGTTACTACTGAGGCTATGACTTACAAGGTCTACGATGCTGGGATCAAGCCAATCAAATGGCCTAAAATGAAAGACTATGACGTCTATCTCAATTATCAGCGACTGGCAAAGAATCTCATTGCAGAAGTAGACAGTATTAAGAAAGACAATGTAGTGTACTCGGATAACATTGCTGTTACCTATCCCGTAACTGTAACATGTGATAACGCTGCACTACCAGCCCCTACGATAACCCATGAAGATCCGCTAATCAGTTATTTCTATGATGCAAATAGATTTACAATGCAGGTCAAAGATATCGAGCTGCAAAATGTTAATGGTACTGAGACTTCTGTAACCATTGAACTAAATCTGAAGGACATTGGTATTGAAGATCTGGACATTGACGGAAAAACCTTTGTAGGCTATACTCAGTTCAATGATCCCTCGTCTACATCGTTGCTACCAGATTTTAAAAGCGCAGTTACGCCAAGCTTTGTAACAATACAGGAACCAACTGATACTACTGGTGTTTATCAGATTATTATGGAATTACCTTATAACCCGTTGCCTGAAGGAGTAATCCGTCATGCTAAACTTGTTATTCCGGAGCTTAGCTTCCGTAGAATAAAAATCTAATTTTGGGAATCTTAAGATACTAAAGGAAATTTATAGGAAGAATAAGGACAGATAAACAACTTAGCCCAGCCGGGCAACATCCTGCTTTCATAGATTTTCCCGTGTAAATTAAGAAACTCTTTAGTTCTTAGTGATTCTCCACTAATGTATAGGAGATGAACTAGAATTATGAAATTAATGCTTAACGGCCCTCAAGCCCTTACTATTTTTACTATCGCCAAAGATGAGCAGGTGCCTGCATCTGCCAAAACTTCCAGCTTTGCTACTCCGCAAGGTTACTACTGTACAGAAACTAATAAATTGCATTTGTTTATCAAAGGTAATGAATATTGTTTCATTGATATGGACGAACATGAACGAGTAGTTACAGAAGCCGTAAGTACACGAGAACATTCCGCCGATTCTGGTGAAGAAGACGGGGAACTCGCGGAAAGACTCTGTAAAGTAGAAGCTGACCTGGAAAGGGTTGCTCATAAAGTACACTGTATGCACAAAGTTTTATATGTGCCCCTGCGTGATGCTTTTGAAAAAGAAGAAGAAAAAGACGAAGCTAAAGGAGAGTAATGGCTATGGGACTGACTAAGCAAGACCTGAAGGCGGTGGAGATGATGCTTCGTGAACTTCCAAAGCCGGAATACGAAGATCTATGCGACTTCATCGGACTAGATGCACCTGAATTAAGAATCTTGGATCTTAAATACAGACACTATACAGAACGGTACACTCGTGAATATATCGCAGAAGAACTGGGTATGTCAGTGTCTACCTTTGATAGACGTAAGAAAGCTATCCTGAAAAGAATAGCCAAGTACGCTAACAAAGCTATGGCTGCACTCCGCCATCCGGCAAAATAGCCTCGATAATCATTTGATAACTTCTTGATAAGTTATTGAATAATACCTGGCGAACTTTAATCCCCTCTTTATGTTATAGTTATTACAGGTTAGGGAAACCTAAACTAAGACTATATGTAAGGAGGGGATTTTTACTATGCCCGATGGTAACTCTTTAGATTTAGCTAACTTTCTACAGAACGCTGTAAAAGGTGACCGTAACAGTGATGGATGGGGTGCAAACGGCGGTATGCTGTGGATATTCCTGTTGATTCTGTTCGGCTTCGGTGGATTCGGTGCTGGTGGATTCGGCGGCTTAGGTCGTGGTGGCGCTGGTGCAGTTGTTAACGATGCCGCTATTACTGGTGCTGTAGAAACAGCTATTGCTAAGGCCCACGCTGCTGGGGTAACAGACCAATTGATGCTTCAAGCTATCAATGGTAACAAAGAAGCAATTGATAAAATGTCTATCGCTTTAAACTGTGACTCCAACCGCATCAATGATGCTCTCTGCACTATCAAAGGTGGCTTAGATAAAGTCGCTGGCGAAGTAGGTATGACTTCTCAGCAAGTTGTCAACGCTATCCAAGCTGGTAATGCAAGCCTCACAGCCCAAATGCAGTCCTGTTGCTGCGACATTCGTAATTCGATCACTACTTCCAATTACGAAAATCAACTGCAAATCATCAACCAAACCAATGCTTTGTCAAGTCAATTGCAGAGCCAAACCAACATTCTCAGTGCTAAGATCGATGCTCAAACTCAGCTCCTGAACGATAGATTCTGTCAGTTAGAGCTGCGTGAACAAGCTCGTATTATCACTAAACAAGGTAACGAGATCTCTGACCTCAAAGGTCGCCTGTCTACTCAGGAAATTCTCGCTGCAATCGGTACTAAAACTACCTCCTCTGCCAGTTGATCCAGTACCCACTACGGTGGAAACTTTGACAAAAACAGAAACCGAAACTCCTGAAAACGAAGTAGCTCCTGCTAGCTTATCCGTAGCGGTTCCGGCTCCTTCCGCTACTGACACAGCCACCACAAGGTCAGTCCCAATGGCCGCAGATACTTCAGCGAGTCTCACAAAGCGAGTAACGCGGAAACGCAAAGCTCCCCTATCATCGCCTGAAAATACTAAGAACCCCTCTAAGTAATTTTCAAGGCTTGGAAACCCCTAGGACTTTTTGTTCTGGGGGTTTTCTTTATGCCTGATTTCGGTATAATATGTAGTAGAGAAAATTCCCTTATAATAGGAGGAAAATAAATGGCTTTTGAGGATTTCAAAAAAAGCCCTCAGGTAATATCTGAGGTTGATTATGACGCAACTAAAGTCATCGCCGGTGAAGGCGCGACGACAGAGAACTTTAACCGTACACTTATATCTTCTATAAATGCAGATGCTGCCCTTGAATCTGCGCTGACTTACCTTGCCCGTTCGAGCTCACTCTATACAACAAATAATACGAAATTCCTATCACACTGTGAAGGCAAAGGTATTGATGTTATCAACGCTGTAGCACCAATTTTAACTACACGGCCTGAAGATGTGTTCCTCCCGGATAACACTTTTATTGGTGCTGCTTGGCCGCAACGTGCAGTAACTAACATGATGAGCTACGGTAGCACAGACTCGTCAATGAAAACCCAAACAGGCTGGTCTATTACGATCCCTGAAGGCACCGGTGTATCTATTATCTCCACGTCTGACGATTATACCCAGGTATCCAATCTAAACAAAGCAGACGATATCATACCTGGTGATGTAGTGCTTTCCACGGCAGTGGTCCCGATTACCGATGCAGGCGCTGAATCCCTGAATAAAATTTCAGGCGGGTTTACCTTTATTACCACGTATAACATGATGTCCACAGGTACTGAGCTTATTTATACTTTTGATATGCTCAATGACAATGGAGCTGTTGTCAAAACCCAGGATGTATCGCTTATCCGTGGTGAATATAACGGTGTTGTAGGCCTGGAAAACATTGATATCCCGCAAGGTGCAACGAAATTCCAGATCCATATCCGTATTAAATTTAAGAACTCTGACAGCCGTGCGTCCTTTACGCTTAAAAATGTAATGGTGCAAACCGGGGGTATCTTGTCGCCATACACTGCTGTACAACGTCAGCAATGTACTGTAAGGTATAACAATATCTCTAACCCTGATAACGGTGATATCACTGCTATGTGCTGGTGTACATTTAAGCCCTATACATTAGCTACTCACGCTGGTCCTATCGGGCCGCTCTTTGTAGCAATGCCTGATATCAAAATTGGTGGCGTACACCGAGCTAAAGACGGATACACCTTAACCCTCTGCCTTTATATAAGCCATACCGATGGCGGAGAAGTTGAATATGGCCCTGAATTCACTATCCCCGACGAGTACCAAGATAATTATTTACTCTCTGCTGTACGTATTCGTCCATCAGAAGAAACTGCAGGTAAATCCATTGTAGAATTTGCTGTTTGTGCAGGTCCTACAATATACAAATCTGAGCTGCTGATCGACAGTACTCTGATTAAACAAGGTGACTTTATTTTAGGCACTGATTTCGGTGCTACCGATTTCTTCAATGGTCCTGTTACTGAAGTACGCTATGATACAGAGTGGATCAACGATACCGAGCTCTACATTATTTCACTTGCTAAAAAGGCATTCAGTTTTAAGAAATCGAATGACCTTGGTGCATCTGACGCTGGCGATTCGATCCAGGACACCTTAGATAAAGTAGGTGTAAACCTGATCCTCAACCCCACTGGCCGCTTAGCGTTTATTGGTTGGAATAATTACCCTGAAAACTATTTTTCAGTTATTCACAACGACGCCTATGCTGGTAATGCATTTCTATGGGTAGGCAATGCAAACAATGACTACCAGATCATCTCGAACCAAATGAATGTCAAAGCCAGCAATGTTTACACAATGCGTGCAGTAATGTACTCTGACCAGAACTCTGCTGGTGAAGCTGGAATTGGTGTTACCTGGTATACCCAGGAAGGTACTGAGATCTCGACCTCTAAAATAAACATGACACACATTGCTACCCCCAAATACTACTCGCTATCTGTTGTAGCCCCATCTAACGCAGTATCTGCAAGTGTATTCATGTATGTCACTAAAACCCTTGAAACTACACGCCTCACCTGGAGCCGCCTGAAATTCGAGATGGGCGATGCTACCCAGTTTACCGATGATTCCGGTGCAGGCTATGCACTCTACTATTAAGAAAGGATTGGTATGATTTATCATGGCTGAAGAAAAAATCGCACCAGTTATCAATGGTACACCTATACCCAGAGAAACCATTGTAACACTACGTCAGGACATTGAGTCTGTAGCAAATAAACTGCGTGCTCATATCCAATCAAGAGGCAGTGATGCCCATATTGACGGGGATACCACATACCCTGGCTTTATGAGCCCAGAGCTCTATAAAAAACTTATTTCATATCAAGCAAAAATAGATATACTAAAAAATGAAGTTGAAAAGTCAAAGCTTCCACAAAGCAGCATTATCTATTGGGGAAAATCTGAAGATCTCATCCCAGATGATTATACTCTCTGTGATGGCAGTAATTCCTCTGATGATTTCCGGTCTAAATATGTTATGGGTGCGTCAAACGACGCTGAATGTGGTACAGTAGCCGGTAAAGAATCCGTTAATATTGGTAACCTGCCAGTACCCCGGCATACCCATTCTTTTAAAAACTACTACTGGGCAGAAACGGAATCTGAAATTAAAGACCCTGTTAATTCAACTTCAAATGCTGGTTATGACTCCAAATGGACGTTAGGCTCTAACAACGAGGGTAGTAGCTGGGATAAATGGTATCCACTGTGTTACCCTGAGACCACCAGTTCTACTTCTGGAAGTTCGACTAATGTTACTATCCAACCACCATACAGAGTTTTAAAAACAATACTTCGTAAAAAAGGTATTGTGCAGTATGCTGCAGATGGTATTGGAACCTTACATTTACTACTTGGTACCAATGTTCCTGCTGGATTACTGGAACTCAATGGTGCCCTGGTATCTCGTACACTTTACAAGGAATTATACAAATGGGCACAAAGTAACGCACTGTTAACCTCTGACAGCGATTACACATCTATTTTAAATACTTATGGTTCCTGTGCCCTCTTTAGCGAAGGAGACGGCAGTACTACATTTAGACTACCTAAACTGCGTGCTTGCTTAGCAGGCAATGAATTAGCAGGATCAGCTCTGTCGAACGAAGAAATCTATGAGCATCATTTCCATGGATTGGGACGCATGCAAAATAATAATGGTAACTGGGGTCGTTATAGCTATTCCGGTGCAAAGTATCCTTCTGGTACTACCGGTTGGTTTGGGAACGGAAAAGGCGGTCACTCAACGGTAGCTAACCCTGATACTAATGGAGATATCATTATATCCTATAATATTAGTGTTGGAACGACAGGTAATGGTGAACTCGCTGATTCTACTAATGTTGGCATAGCTATCAGAGCCTATCACCCTGAAGCAATAGCAACTATTGCACGGACCACAGAGCTTAACGAGGCAATCTCTGTTGCTAATATTACAACAGAAAATCTCAATGAGGATGGAATGGCCGTCGCTGATGCCAAGAGTAACCCGGATAACCTGGGCTGGTACTATGAAAATGATGGTACACTTGAAACCTGGGGAACTTATGAAGCATCTGTTGAAAACATGCCAACTATTATTTATACACAATCTATGAATAATAATCCAGTATACATATCTCTGCGTAACCGGAATCCTGAAAGTTCTGACCCTGTTTTAATCAATTTCGATGCTACAAAAATGGTTATCAATTTGGGTACTTATACACCTGGTGATATCATTGAATATGTAGTCCATGGATACTAAGGAGGAAAGTCTTATGGCAAGAGTTATTTATGGTATCATACGCTGGCTTGATGACCCTCTTTATTCCGCGGTGACACCTATTCAAGAAATACATGCTACTGAAATATCTGAATATCTAAAAAAAATAGATGATGACCTGGTATATCATAAATCCCTGCGATCTTACGACGCTCACGCTGCTGTAAACATCGCTGAGTCTGGATTTATAACACCTGAGCTCGTTGCAGAAATTGAAGGATTAGATAAACGTATAGATGACCTGATAGACAAAGCGAAACGGCGCCTACCTGCTGGACTCATTGTTATCTGGAACGAGCTTACATCGAATATTCCGTCGGGATGGCACTGGTGTAACGGTGAAGCCACTACTCCGGATACTCGAGGTAAATTCGTAGTAATGGGGTATCCTGGAGATACAAAGTATCCCCTTCATTCCTCTGGTGGTAACACAGGCGCGCTAACCAGTAATTTACCAGCACACACCCACACGTTCTTCAATGGATTCCACGCTGAATATTACAATGACTGGAACCCATACAAAATGCCATATGGTCGAAGTGTTGGTGATGGCGGCGAGAATGACTGGGATAATAGCTGGGCATACCTGAAAGACACGATGGACTATGCCGGTACTGATACTTCTGCAACGAATATTGATACAAATCCGTTTCATATCAAAAAGCCTTTTATGATGAAAGCATTAGAAAACCCTACTACATATAAAGTCGAAATAGTACAGCCAGAATCAGGTCTCATCATGATCAATGGATCTTCTACTTCTCCTTTGATGCTGCAAGAAGGAACTTTGATCTACATAACTCTTAATGTTGGTCCGGAACACTCAGTAAAAAGTTTTACTGTTAATGGAGAAAACCGTGAGTATCCATGTTATATCGTTGTATCTCAAGATATCCTCGTTACAGCAGTAGTAGAAGAACGTTGGGTAAACGTAACTGTTAACCAAAATTCGATCAGTAAAACGTATATCAATGGGACCTATGGTAGCAAGTTTAGTTTTCTATATGGTTCCACGATAAAAATATCTACAGACTCTACTAATGCATACAAGACAACAGGATATACGATTCAAACCTCAGATGGAAACACTGTTAAAGTAGTAAGTATGCGAGCTTTAATGGCATCACTATATGAGAAACCAGAGATATCCACTGAAAAAACAGAATATATACCGCCATTTATCGAGAGTGCCTTTGATTCCTTTAGCGCTAATGTACAACTGGGTAAAACAGTTACACGCCAGGATACCAAGTCGGTAACCATTGAGGAAAGTGAAGACGTTGTGATCCTTGTACAAACTTCATTCTGGACTAATTTCTATGGGTCTAGAAATCCAGCGCAGAAAATCTATGTTTATCTTAAAATAGATGGGAATACCGTAAGTACAAAAGAAATCACCTATATTGAAGGTGGGGAATATACGCTGCAAATGTTCAATGGTGCCTACCGATTAGATAAAGGTGAACACAAGTTTACTTTATACGTTCAAGCAAAGAGTATCGATGCTAATCTGGACTTAGCACTGACCAGCAGCGATATTACACTGACCCACACGGGTAAAGTTTATGAAAGCGAGGAAGTACAATGAGTTATCAAGACGTAAAATTAACGGATTATAGTGATGATCCAATTGTGGATACCACGCCCATCTCTGTTAATATCATATCTGAGGTACGGCTTAATACCCAGACTATTCTGACTGCTCTTGATAACCATTATGGGCGTAGAACAAGAGCAGCACATGATGATGTTACCTCATCTGAAAGTGGGTTTATGACACCCCAACTGTTAAACCTGTTGGATTCATATAATACCCAGCTGCAGGAAATAGATGATATCCTATCTGTTGACGATTTCCCTACCTATGGTATTGGGATCTGGTATGGTGAAAAAGCGGATATTCCATCTGGCTGGGCAGTATGTGACGGTACCAATGATACTCCCGATCTACGTGACAGAATCCCGATAAACTGGTCCGCAAAGTATACTATGAACTCTGTGGGAGGTACCGAAAACGCGACAGTCAGTGCTAACGCAGTATTGGCATCGCATAACCATACATATCAAAACTGTTTCTACTGTGCATGGGATCAAGGACCATATCAACTGTTTACAAAGTATTCCACTGTATATGCGACCTTCAGTGACTATGACTGGGATAACAAGATCTATGGTATTAACGATACTACTAGTTCTACAGGGTCAGACAGTGGATCTTACAATATTAATATCATGCCTGCCTATGTGTCGAAAATGTATATCATGAAAATGCCAACTACTAAACCTGAATATAAATACTGGAGCATCGTAGTTGTTAAACCTGCGCTGGGAACAATTACTACAAGCGTAACCGATAAAATCAGGGATGGCTCCAGGATTACAATTTCTGTCACGCCGGACATTGGCTGCCGCGTTAAAAAAGTTAAAGTCAATGGTAAAGAGGTTTCCAATAACCTGGTAATGTATGCCTATGAGAACATTGAAATCACTGCTGAATGTGAACGCATTGAGTACAATGAATCATTTTTTTACGCACCTGCCAGTATCGTAGGTACTAATGATTTGGCGTTCTCGTTTACTGTACCAGACGATGTTTATAAACTGAGAGTCGCTGCAGTTGGGCCTGCAAACTATGTGCTGAGCTCCGGCTGGGATAACAGCTATAGAGGAGATACAGATCCCTATGGCAAAGGTGCTAAAGATACTTACTTTGGATCTATCATAGCCCGCAGAGCACTCTCACTGTACCCACCGCAGGACGGGGAAGCCCCAGATACTATTCCCATTCAATCCAAGCAGACAATGGGTGGCTGGGACCAAACCTGGGACGCAGAGAAACTCCCTACAGGCAGCTATGGCGGCAGTAACAGCGGTGGTAATAACTGGTGCTGGGGTAGGTACATCGTTAAAGAACTGGTGGTTAAACCCGGCATGATCATATCCGGCAGGGTAGCTGCGCCGATGAAACTTGAAAGCAACTTTGAAAACATCTTGTATACTGGTTTTATATGGATTGCCTATGGCGGCGATATTGTGGATACTGATATTGATAAGTCAAAACTGGTAACTCCTGGCTGTGAACTGTTAGACAATGTAGCCGTGTCCAACGAGGTTGTTATAAATAAACCCGCTGAAGCTACAAAGATCAAACTGCAGTTCCGACCCGTGGATACACTGACGATCTATGAAGTCCAGGTAGACGGCAAAACTGTTGCATCCAATCTTATAGGTGACAGAACTGTGACTGTAAGTGTAACCGATGGTTATACAGCGCGAGTCAAAGCCATCTGTACTAAAGAGCCGAACACCGTGATCCGAGCGATTGCAAGTTGGGACTACGAAACTAATATCAGTTAATAGTGGAGCCAAGGGAGGAAAAATGAGTATATCATGAAAGCAGGTGACAAATTTAATTTAACTGTTATACAGGAAAAAATAAAGAACGCTAAGGAATATCTCAAAACGCGCAGGAAAAGAGTCCATAGCCTGTTATTACAACTGTTCCTATGGACCTCTGTGTTATGCCTTATCCAACTCTTTTACCTACGTCAAGACCTTGAACTATGTAGTCAAAAAAACCAGGAAACATACAATGATGTCCAGAATGCATCGAGTTACTATGTTAACGCACTGTTATACTCAGGGTACATGAATGCTGCCCAGCACGCAGAGAGTCTCCGTGACGACCTGGTGCGAACGATAACGACCCAGTATAACGGAAATATGCGGATGCTAAAAAGTGACTTGAACACGTATTTCTCTGCTAACAACGTCAACAACCAGCTTTACAGGATCATTGCCAATACAGCGTATACCTATGAAGATCGATGGTTCCAGAACCGCAAGGATGTACAGATATTAGTTGTCAGTCATAAAGGCGTACTGTTTAGTACTGACAGGCACAATGCCATTCGTCAGGCTACCGCTCTCGAAGAATTGTTTAACTGGGACGGTAACAATGTCCTTGCAATGAACATGCATGGTGATCCCAGTGATATCCAGGTACTAAGTCCAAACCAGCTTAGCAAAGACATCAATGCCCTTAATGAAAAAATATTCATAGCTCCTGCATATATATACGAAAAAGAAGATATCTTCGGTGTTTCCAACATTTATCCAAATGGAACTATGAATAACAATGACCAGCTTGTAGTCCTGGTAACTTACCAGCCAGGGTTAAATGATAACTTCTCAATAGTGCGTACCTATGGTGATAAAATACAGAGAAACGTCGAAGAGCAATATATCACAGTGTTGTCCAATGGGATTATCCGAGTAGGGGTGCTTGCGATGACCATGATTGGTGTTGGAATAATATGCAAAACTATTGATTAAATATGCAAAGAGAGAATGAATAACTGCATATAATAAATACACAATGTATAGATATTCATAATTAATGCATAGATATACATAGAAGTGTATACTGCTTACTTTTTAATACTTTAAGGATTGGTGGTGGACTTGGAAAATTGGAGCCAGAAACTGATAGCACTGTTCGTAGCCGCTCTAATGGATAAATTTGTAAATCAAGAGACTATAACACTGTGCATCGACGGTATTCTGTGCGGACTGCTAGGTATCATCAGTTTCTTGGGGATCTCGCTGATTTATAAAAATAATGATGACTCATATCGTATCCATTGGAGGCTCATCCTTGCAGCGTTTATCTTTGCCTCACTCTTAGGAGGCGCGCTGAGCAACTTCCTGTACCCATGGCTGGGATGGCTGGGGACAGTGCTTGTAACACTTATTATAGGCGCAACTATACAAAACCTGCATAAAGCATTTCAGTTTGGTGTTATCAAGAGCCTGCTGAACATCTCAATGACTGTCGTGCGGAGAGAGAAGATCACGGATGACGAGATACGTCCTACAATATCTGAGCATACCTGTGACTCCAAGTGTCAGGGAGGTACAAATGATCGAAAAGATAAAAAGACTCCTAACAAATAAATACCTGTGGGCACTGGTTGTTATATTAATAATAACTATTGCTATTTATAATTATATATCAAATAGCAATAAAATTACAGTACATGACGCTACCAGTACTGGAGTATCCGAATCAGTGGTCAAAGACATCTTGAACAGTGAAAACGTCGCTCACGCCGAAACAACAGCGCCACAGATAACTAAAAAAATAGAAAACATCAAAGAAAAAGACCAGGCTCCCATTGTCAATCTGCCACCTACAGCGACAGAAAAAGAAATCCAAGCAGCTATAGATGAGGACAAAGGAGACCTGGCTATCAAAGAAGAGAACATAAATGTACGGCCAGGCACCAATATTTACAGCATCCACCTTGACAAATCCAAGCATGGCATTGGGATCTATGGGGCAATGTCATACGATGCAGGCGAGGTAAAAGGTGGGTACGGCCTGCATTATCGCAACAAGCGCTGGGTGTACCAGGCAGGTGTCGGTGCCCGAGGTGGCTTTGACGGACGAATTGCATATGAGGTGATACAGTGGTAACGACCACGCTAGAGGCTCGATAAGAGCCTCTTTTTATTGTGTGATGCCCTGCGGCCTAGCACAGGGAGCCAATATACCCCTGAGATCTTTTTATTTTGTTTCTGAGAAGAGAAAGAGTTGTTCAGGATAACTTCTTCATGTGACATGTGTTTCTCTTGTTAGAGACGATCCTCGTTGACGAGAGAGGCATGTATGGGTTTCCAAAACTAGGTGATTGGTCACTGCCAGAAAGTACCTCACGCCCTATGTTACACTCCATGTTTTACAAAGTGTAACATTGCTTCCCTTTGCTCTCTAATTCTGTCGCTGTTTTGCTACCAGACACTCATGTTTCATTTTTCCTTCGAGGTTACACGTGGTTACACTTTGTCTACAGTATGAGTCAGTGACATTTGTCCATGTACCCTTGGATTGTACCGTTTTTCGTACATCTCAATGTACGGATTTCTCGTACCCGGGTACACCATGATGCCATGGGCCCTTATGTCATGCGGGTTTTCATTTTGAGTAACTGAGAGTCATCGTTTTCCCAGTGCGCCATCAGCGTTTTACAAAGATTTCACGGTAGAATGCGGCTTGAGACCAAGTGTAGACACTTTTTGTAGCACGCCATCAACGAAATCCGATGATAAAAATAGGTTGTCTACACCTGTCTACACTTAATTTTGAAAAAGTGTAGACACTTTTTTGAGGACGCCACGCTACGAATTACCCCGTTGTCTACATGTCTACACTTTTTTTAGGGTAGACCCCCTATATATATATCTATTTTTTTATGTATATGTATACGCTATACATTTACTACCCCCCGCAGAAAAACTTCCGTGATGTAGCTCTACCTAAAAAAAAGTGTAGACATGTAGACAATTAAATAATTTATATTATATTATAAGCAAAAAAGTGTCTACACTTTTTAAAGATGATTTGTAGACAGTGTAGACAAGTCTGAAAAATTAATGCGAACATGTCGGTAAATTGGGTAAAAAAGTGTCTACACTTGTCTACACTTGGCTCTGGTACTGGGGTTGCGAGGTACGACAAATGAAGCGAACATGTCAAAATATACGAACAGTATGTGAACTTTTTGTGAAAAGTGTAAACTATGTATCAATTTTTATCATTTTGATATCAAAAGTGTAAACTTGACTGACTTGAAAAAATTAGTACCTAGGTACTAAAAATGAAAATGGACATTTGTTTTTCAATTTTTATCATTTCTTTCACATTGGCTTATCATTACGTCAAAATCCTTATTTGTTTTAAATGTATGAATATTCATTTTTAATGCATAAATATACATAGAGGTCTAAAAGGTATTTATAAAATAAGTAATAGTAACTTTTACTAAATGATAATTGATTAAAAAAATATGACTAAAAAGAGGGGTGATCAGTCCCTCTTTTTCAATTAGAACATATTCTTACTTTGAATATAATTCTAACTGTTAATAATTGCTTATTTCTTTTGTGTCCATATTTGGATACGGGTCGTTTAAGCTCCGGAATTCTCTAATCAGTTCCATCCTTGTTTTGTTTGCTGTTTTCCCCCAGTTTTTCTCTATATAATAGGTGCTGAGCCATGTACAGATATCCGTAAAGCGATGGCGATTGTCTGGACACCAACCATCTGGGGGTGTAGCGTCATTGCCGAATAACCTATTCAAGTCTATTGAACAGCCTTGTCCATTCAACTCCGTGAACAGGGAGTCAAGAGCTCCCCTGACTTCATTGCCACACAATGTACTCATTGCCTCACGTAGTTTCGCATGGTTAAACGGGCCTAGCTGTAAGTTCTTAGAATTGCCCCGTGTATACGATATGGAGTATGCAACAGGCATCATTGCTGATAGTCCGGGAATAAAGGTTTTAATAATGATTTTGTTAGCAAGATCGTCAGAGGTTTTATCTTCACTTTGTGTATTGTCGTCCCACTGCGGTGAAGAAATTCTTTTATAGATTGAGTTAAACCGTAGATAACGGGTACTCAACCATGTAAGAACCGATCGTGATAACTCGTCTCTTCGTATCGTTGTCTTCATAGTATCATAGGTTTTAAGCCAATGTTTTTCGTCCTTGGTATCACGAGATACTTGAAGCGCGGTATACAAAGTCTCAACCATGGCTTCCTGATCTTCTTCTTTGAAATGTTTTTCACATAGAAATTCCCAAGCATCCATAAACGCGCAGACATCATATTTATCAGCTATGTTCATCAGAGTTTTACACAGCAGTGCAAGTAACTCGACGGATACCTTTCCGGTGGTAATTATCGTACACATATCAAGAATAGAAGATGCGAGATTAAGCCAGTTGGATGTATTAGAACCCAGTAGTTTCTTATAGTGATAATCATTGAGATTATAGTAGTGATACCCGATAGCCAAGTTCATGGAGTTTACAGTGTTGCTTAATTTTTCATCCATAGTCCAGCACTTACTAAAGTTGTGCATACCGAATCCCTGGTATATAATTCGGCATACAGTTCTTTCAATATTTCTTCTGGGGAGTGCCTTAGGCATAATTTTAAGACGCAGGTTCTTATAGTTAATAGGAAGTCCTGTTTCTTTCATAACGTGCATATATAGCAAGCGTGGATACACGGAGTCATACAGCATTTCTCGGTAGCATACCCGAGGTTCTTTAAATTCAATATTTGTTAAGATATCTTCGGCAATCAGAGGACAAGTCAAAGCATTGTTAATTTTATTATGCACTGATATATCGGCCATGAATTTAGATGTAGATATAACCAGTGTAGTGCCGGTACTGCTACTGGTTGCAAATGAGCTTGCAACATCATCATACATACTCCACTGGGGAGAGCTTGTATATTTCATGGCATTCATGGGACCCATATAAGGGGTAGGATCTATTCCTACATTTGGAACATGCAGATCATATACTTGATTCTTCAAATTAAATGATCCCCAGCTCGAATAATTATACATAATGTGTTTTACTATTTGTTTAGCTCTCATACTGGTACCGAGAATTAACTGCAGCATAATTGTTACACGTTTCAAACCATCTTTTTGCATAATCATGCAGGGTATAAATCCTCTGTGCAAAAGGTTATCCGGATTGCAGCGAAATACAGTACCTACTTGGATGGGCAGTGACTGCTCGTTCATAGGGTACATATCTGTAAATCTGGATTTAAGTGTAGAATAAGGTTCTTGATTATTACTTATCAGACTTGTGACTGGTGGCAGATTTACAGGTGACAGAGGGTTTGGCTGCCAGAACCCATAAGGGTCATAGTTTTTATTATATAATATTCTTCCATATATAGGCATTGTCACTCACCGTCCCTTCTGGTTACACGTTTCCACCCATTAAATACAAGCACATAGCTGGGTACATTGGCGGGTGTAGTTAGCGCTGTGATTTTATCCAGCATAAAATCTGTATTGGCAGGTCCGGCATCTGGGAATTGGCTGCAGATCCGCCTACATGGATCAACTTTAAGAAAATCAGTAAGCTTGGAAACGCATGTGAGGAAGAGCCAGCTTGAAGAGTATGTACTGAGTACCGTTAATCCAGTGGAGAAAACCTGTAAGAATTCTTTGGACGGTGCCATATATCCAAGCATAGCTATTGCATGTATTTCACGTGTAATTTTCTCAGATATTCCTTCATAATCGAAAGCTTTAGGGTGAGTGCAGGGATCATAACGCATCAATCCATGGTATATAAAATTTACTTCCCATTCCTGCTTAGAAGTTTCTGCGCCTATCTGGGAATAGATTTTACTTCCGCCAGTATTAAATACTGGAACAACGGGAACATTATTATACATGGCATAAATGCACTCTTCTAGATTAAAGTATTTTTCCCAGATTTTAATAAATATGGTTATCCCGGCAAGTACGCAGCGTGCGAGAGTCGTATGGTTCATATATTGCCCTATATTTTTGAGTATAGTTCCCATAAGCGCATATGAGCTGCCATATATATATTGTTCAGCACTTAATTCTTCAATTTTGGATTTTATTCCTTTACTGCAGAAGGGTCCAAATTCTTGTTCATAGGGATCGAACAGTAGTTCTTCAAGATAATTTACTATCATACTTATGATATATTGTTCAGGTGTTCCTTTGAACTGGAAGAATCCTGAAGACGTAAAGAAGGGAATTGCAGCTTGCAGTGCATGTATTTCTGCCAGTGTACCATAATTATTAATGGCATAAACACTGTTACGCTTAGAATCTCTGAGTCTTAAATATTCCTCATTGAATAAAAATGCATATCCCTGTCTGACCCATTTTTGTCGAACGAGAATTTTTTCTATAAATCCATGAGTGTTTTCTTTGGTTCCCAGTGGTGGCAGCTTGCATAAAGATGCAATAACCGGATTACTCAGATCCAATTTGCCAATATATGATCGGTTACTAAAATTACAAGATAGGAATATTGGCAACTCGTCATTGAATGTATTATCCGTATTTAGTATATTAAAATAGCTTATTATCTTAGCATAATTCAGAGGTTTAAAAATGTAAGTGTCTGGTGTTTCTGCGGGTGCCACTTAATAACTCACCTTCTTTTAAAAGGATACGGAGGCCAGACTAAGCTGACCTCTCATATCTTCTGTGGATTATTTTAATTGCAGGTAATCAGAGGTTAAATATTCAGATGTGAATACATTGGTATTAACATTAAAATTAATTCCTGCAGTAGTAAGGATTGTTCTGTCGGTGTCTTTCATTGGCAGCATACCTCTGAGAATAGAAGTCAGATAATTATTTACCAATGTAGCGGCAGTTTGATTCGCTGTGATATTCTGTACATTTTGGGCAGCACGTTCAGCACAGCTCATTGCTTCTTCTGCCTTGTCCACCTCGAGATCAAGGAGCTCAGGGAACCTCTCATAAGGAGTTGGTACAGACATGAAGAGTGATTTGAAATAGTTAGGATTCTCAGTGATTACATCCGGGATGGATTCCCATTTACGTACAGTTAAATTAGGAACTATTTCCAGTACCCGGTTGTTTTCATACAAAGACCTCATACCCGTATTTTTCTCTGAGGAACCATTATACTTAGCCATAGCAGTTAAGAGATTGGCCAGAGAATATTCTTTTGGATCTCCCTGAGTCATGATATCGGAATAAGTTGCGGCAGGTTGATCCGGAAAGAACTGTGATATTCTTCCCCAATATACCTGGCCAGTATATTGAGAGTTACCAGAACTTATAAGATAGATATTAGACCCGATACAACGACGTAGATTTAACATATCGATATTATTAAGACTACAAGCAATGTTGTCCTCACCATAAACAAAGTCATCAAAGGAAGACGGTAAATCGTCAAAGTGCAGCATGTTTTCCATTCTGGCGTGGAAAACCGAATTGCTTTGATAACAGGATTTACATGTTTTATATTGCTGCATATAATCATGGATTATTTTTCTAGGAGCATTTTTATCTACACAATCAATAAAGATGATCGTTGGATAGGTGGATGAATGGCATGGGATACCAGTTTCAAGCTGCAAGGCTTCACGTATCTTTTTACAGTTATCAGCATTTTCTCTACTTGCATATGGCGTAAATTCACAGTTATATAGCGTATCGCTCCCTAGATCAGATAGTCCGCTCTTGGTATAGGCTGTAGGATCCGGGGTATACCTTGGGATAGCATTAGCAGCAATAAGCTGGGATATATCAGTGAGATACTCTGGGATAGCAAAGAGATGATCCATATTACAGCCATAAAACTCACCATATTTATTTATCAATACTTCTGCTTTATTTTCTCCAAGGTCATCTTCAGTACATAATTGCCGACCCATATTTTTGGCTTCAAATTCATCACCATCCATGAGCCAGTAGTAGATTCGATCTTGGAGCAGAGGGTGCATACTGCCTAATTGTCGAAGAAGATTAGATGCTACATATCCACCGGTACCACCTGCACCGATTTGAACAATATGGATAGTATCCATACTTTTAAATAGTTGGGATATTACATCTTGGGTAGAAGCTGCCTGGACAAGCGGATGGTTAAGTATATGTTCCAGAGAGCTTTCGGAAAACCCCTTAGGTATTGCTACCGGGAAAAGTTTAGTAAGGTCTAACATTAAATAATACCTCCCATATTATTATTTTAAGTCAATAGAGACCGATGCATTATATTGCCAGTCAACATTTTCAAAATCCAGGATCTCGAAGAATTCACTGATTGTTTCCTTAGTAAAACCGAGAGATGCCATAGATTCATCTGCATATTTGATCATTGCAGGCCAGCATTCTTTGGGTACACAAAGAATAGAGTAGAACGCGCTGGTAGCTTCTGCTGTATATTCTTTATTTGCACAGAATGCTTTTGCAAATTCGGGAACAGTGAGATCAAAGAATTGAGCGAGGCGGATCTTTTCGTTATCGGTGAACAGCTCATACATAATGGCGCTATCGGCAAAGAACTCAACGTCTTTGATATCTTGTATATTGGCGTCAATTTCAAGATCGTAGTATTCAGGTCTATTCATATTTTTAGTTATAGCATTAGTGATAAAGACGCGGGATTCCACATGGGTTTTAAGCATAGTCTCAAACTCTTCCGTGTTAGAAAAGTCTTTGGGATCTATACTTGTTGGAATGTTTTCTCCTGGTCTTTCGATCTTTTCTTCCTTTTCCGCACTCTCGCTCGCTGTTATGTACGCCAGAAGCTTTCTTGCGGCGAGCTTTTTTCTGTCTGCGAACTTTTTTCCGGTCAAGTTTTCATCAGAATAGATCTCGGAGATATAGGCTTTATACCCAGCTATCTGTTCTTCTAATGGCCGAGGATCTTTAACCCAACCACTACCAGCAGCAGACCACATGTAACCATCAATAGAATAATACTTATTAGTTTTGCTGTCTCTATACGAGTTATCCCAACGAAAAGAAGACAGGTAGGACGCCGTGTTGGACCGGGAAGATGCTGTAGATGAGGTGTTCCTGCGAGCTCTTCTCCAGTCATAATCGCCATACAGGTCGCCATATCTTTCATTGTAATACTTGGAGTAATCGATATCCCCGGAATAACGACCAAAGGTATAGCCTGCGCTACGAGCAATTACAGGGGCAGTCAATTTAGTTTCGATCTCAGGGTTTCCCTCAGAGAAGTTTTCTTTCTTGAAGATCTCGATTTCTTCTTCAGGAGTCATATCAAATACTGTATATGCAGGGAAATTGATATAAGTTTTATCTTCTTTTACTCTGCATTTATAGGTTGCGCTGTCTTGTCCAAATGTACCAATTACCATATAAAGTCCACATTCAGTTTCATTATTGTCGTCAGTACCGGACCAGAATGCAGCCATGGTATTATGAGAATGGAGTTCCATAATGAGATGGTTTTCTTTTCTGAGTTCGAGCAAGTTTTCATCAGCATCATACGCAACGTGAGCACTGGAAATACGTTGTTTCGGATAATAGATGAAGTATTCTCCGGTAGCATCTTTCCGATAGATCTGGGCTGCAGCTTCATCACCTGAACGTTTAACAATTCGATAGAAGCTGCCGATTATTTCAATCAACAACTCTTTAGGGATTTTATTTTTGATTGAATATCCTACCGTAGGAGTTAAAGTATCGAGCAAGGGACATTCAGTAACGATATCCGTGAATGTAAAAGTATTGCCATTAAGTACTCTGGTTTTTCTGCAGGCAAGACCTTTACGGGTCATAAAATATACATCTGGTTTAGGATTTTCCAGTGCCATAGCTTCTTCCAGACTACCTACAACCTGGGCATTTGCTTGCATAAATGCTTTTACTGCCTGTTCTGCTATGGATTTGGCAATCTCATCAGTTTTGGGGTCAGAGGTAGTAACCGGGGGAGCAAGCGGGGTTACTCTAGAAAAACCCCGTGTACCGCCATAAGTTACAACTCCTGCTTTAGATTCGGCAGGGAGTTCAGAGGTTTCGATTTTTGTTACAGTAGACATAATGGGCACTTCCTTTCAATTACTTCCTTATTTGCTTTGTTATTATTATTTAATAGATATTTTTATTAGCTAAAGCACTGAGGGTACCTTGAAGATCCGCATAATAATACAAAACTTCTTTCGGGAATGAAGTTTTTCCTGCGATTGATTTTACTACTTTATATCCGTTTTGATATCCTTCAACTTTACTTGTACGTACAGAACTCAGATCGGTATTTCCTACACCATGGAAAATAGTAGTAGGAATAGAAGCAAGACTTTCGATCGTTGTATATGACTTTACAATATTACCAATACAGCATCTTCCATTTTCATACATATTACTGAACGGCCATCTATATAACTTTACTTTGGTCATATCCAATGGATAAGAATCGAGTGCATATTGGTAAAGGTTTACGAAATTAAAGCGATTATCTTTCTGTTTAGCTACCACAACAATAGAGCAACTTGGAGGATAGGGTACAGAAAACTTTTTAATACTGTCGCCTATATTTTCAATAAAGTCTGGGGGATTGCCATACTCTCTACATTCTTGGCTACCCCATCTTAACAGATGATCACCAACAAATTCTGGATTAATAAATGCCAGTACCATATACTCATTGGTTTCTTTTATTTGTCTGCAGCCATGGGGAACTATTACGTCTGTAGTTTGTGTAAATGAACCAAGCTGCCTGCACAGCTCTTCAGTTTTTACTGTTTTCGTTTTATTGGTTCCAAGTTGATCTTTATAAGTCAATACGGACGACGCCCCGTTAATTTTGATTGTAAATTCATTATCCATAAAGTTTCCTCCTTTATCCAGCAGTTAGATTTCAGACGCGGGGATGGAACACCATTCTACCCGAGGCATCTTGAGTAAAGTATCCACTATCAGTCTCCATCATAACTCTTTCTGGAGCTGGAACTGGGGTATCATCTGCGTCTTCATAATAATCATCGTCATCGTCATCATCGTCATCATCGTCATCATCGTCATTAGGTATCGGGACCCCCATGACTCTATCACGCGGTATCATATCCATCGTATCTTCATCTGTATTTTCCTGACTGGTATTTTCAGGGACCCACGCTGCTATTCCGGGTGCCAGTTCTTGCCAGATATACGTTTGGTTGCCACGTTGACTACGTGTCCCTATAATATTGCCCATAACGATACGGTCAGGAGTAGGCTGCATATCTGCTGGGTTACTTGCAGGATTGTTTACTGGTGCAGGAATAACAGTATTATTGGGTACACGATAGATTCCCGAGTTAATGAAGTTTGTATCTCTGATTGCCATAATCAAAGATTGGACGACTTCATCATTAAGAACCACGATTTCTTTGCTTTCTCCACGGGTATCTAATATCGTCATTTTAGTAACGATTGGCCGGGCAATGTTTCGAGGTATTTCATTGGGATTCTGTGAAGTAATTTGGAGATTATTATGTTCATTATCGCAGTCGATATGTAGAACTTCTCCTTGGTCGGTTACAACGACACTGGATCTGAGAATAGATTCCAATGCAGCGATTGTTGCAGTAGATTGTTGCATATATTGTTCTCTCCTTATAGTTTCTGCATTTTTGACATTCGCAGTAATAACACTCCATACTGGGGCTTTAAGTTCTGACAGGATCTTTGCAGATATTTCTTTCACCGTATTTAAATTATTTACAACAATGGGCAGGAAATTATACACCCCAGTACCAGGAGTAGTAAGACCATTCACATTTATATAAATATTGGGCTGCATAGTTTCAAACTCCATAATACTATCATTTCCAGTCAGAAAGATTTTTTCATAAAACTGTGCAAGTGATGGTGTAGTACGGATATCGAGATAGAACTCATTTAATTCTTTCCAGAGATCTGGATTTAAGATAGCTATTGCATTTAATACTCGTGCAACAACATTATGTGTATGTTTACTAAATTCTTTTACGTTTGGTTCATTATATGCATTTAGAGCACTGGAAGCTGATAATGTATTTTTATGTCCATAAGAATATCCGATATATAACAGAAGTCTTATGATATCATAAACATACGATGGCAACCGTAATATAATCAGCTCTGACATTGAATCTCCATCTTTAACAGAAGATGTTGATACTGCTGCGGTAGGGAAAATGGCAGCGAGAAGCATAGGTAATAGCTGTCTGTTAAAGCTTTGCGAATTTCCAGTATTAGTAATTATTAATTTCACAGTAGTTTCATCAATATCATATTCCGGGAGCAAACGTTTTAGATCTGTAAGACAGTTCCATCTGAGGGATATGTCTTTTAGTTCACTAGACTGTGAAATGTTGCTTTTATTTTCACGTATTTTCTTCCAGAGCATGTTTCCGAATACTTGTGCAACAGAATATCCACATTTACTCATACTATTATTACTCCTTTCTTTTTACTTGCCGGAATATTGGAAAATACTGTTCTTATCTTATCGGTTATATCAGCAATTGCTCTATTATTAGTTTCCGGCATGGATTTAACTAGACTTGTAAGTAAATCCATTGGAAATGGCGATGCGAATACTTCATTTAACTCTTTATCAGCAAGCAGGTTAGTTAGAATATCTTGAATTTCCGCATCATTTAAAACCTCTGATAGCTTAGTTAAACTATTGCATAACTCAGTCACGGGGAATTCCTCAGATGAAGTTGTGCTCATAATATTCACCTCCTATTTTATAATTAAAGAAAAAGTAATAAAAAGATACCTCCCTCTGACATCAATTACTGGAACTTAATCCTATAATCAAATCAGAGGGAGGTAAACTTGGCGCTTAACATGTTAAGTTTTTTTTATAGTCCTTTAAACGAGGAGGACAAATAGAGAGGGTAATAAAAAAGATTAAAAATTTTCATTGATAGTGTAAAAATTTTTAACAGTTTAGACAGTATTATTAGAGAGTAATATTATTACTCGAGAGCAAGGTATTAGCAGCCTTTGTTTTGTGCACGCGGCAGGAATTGAGCTTTGTAATATTCTTCCCCATTAATATCACGGGTCAAATTCCATGCAATCTGAGTATTGGTATCAATATTCGGATTTACTGCAGCTACAGCGGCTTTAATTACATCGTCAGAAATGGGAACATAGTTACCATTTGCATCACGTTGTGCTTGGAAAATAAACGGATGTTCGTGTCCGCTAACATAAACTCTGCGTTCTAATTCGTTTCTCATTATAAATTCCTTCTTTCTATTATTTGTAGTGGGATGTAACCTTGTTCGAGAACCCGTTTTTTACCTATGTATTTTCTTCGAGAGAAATATAGATAATCACCTGTAGGTTCTGAGGTCACAAACGGGATTGTTATATGTCGGGAGACGTCCAACATAATATTCCCATCAGGTGATTGGGAGAAAATGATTTTCCCAGGAGTTTCCGGCTGTAATACAAATGTATTACCAGGATCAAACTGATTCATTTTAATAACAAAGCTTTGAGCAACGTATTCGGAAGCGCCTAACCGAAGTCGTTTTTCCAGTCCTTTGCTATTTTTAATTGTCAGTCTGGTCAGGGTCTCGCCCAATGGAAACTGGCTGAGTGGAAGTTGAGATATTATAATCATCCACTTCCTTTCTCCTGAAAACTGTGTACGTAAAAAATCGATTCGATTTTTACGGTAGAAGAATGCGTTAAATTCCTCTACAATATACTTATACCGCAGATTCTTGAATTTTTATGCAATGCTCTTAGGTATAATAAAGATCAAGCAAAAAGCAAAAAACATAAAAATATAAAAACGTGAAAGTTAGGAGGCCCTTATACATGACTACCAAAAGTAACAAGACGGAAGTGGTAGGATCTGTACTTACTTATGACCCCGAATCAAATTCAAATATCTTTTTAGATTACACTGAATGCAGTGTTCATACAAAGCATGGTCAGATGTACTATATAGAAACGAAAAACGGGTATCATATAACAGTTACAGACGACCATTCCTTAGCCACGGTAGGCACAGATACCTTTTTCAGTCCTTTGGAGCCTAAGAAAGCAAAGGGAGCCTTTGTCCCCATTATGACTAAATTGAATTACTCTGTAGATACCGGGGTAGAAATGAGTGCTATCCAGGATGCTGCTGCAGATATCATATCACAGAAATGTGATAAATTCAAGGATTATATGATGGAGATCCCGGTTTCCTATTTAGTCCCTTTGGTTTGGGCAATGTTTATTCAGGAAGACCCGAATACCTATGTATATTCATGCAAAGACACAGATGAACTGGAACTGGCAAAGCTGGTCATTGCACGTATAGGCGTATGTATAAAGATAGAAGGATTTAGAATAATTATACAATTAGATGCTAAGAGACTTTTGCCTGAAGATGAAAAGCTTTTGCCAGAGGATGAGGTAGAGAAAAGCAATCCGGCTAATCCGTATCTTAGATTACCATATGCCTGGGATGAAGTTGTAGAGGTCATCGAGGTTCCCAGAGAGGAAATCACTTATGACTTTACAGTACCTAAGTTCCCGCTATTTATCGGTAATGGGATCCTGGTGTATGATACGATGCAACTGCATGTCCCTGCTACCGAAGAAGCACGTGTAGAAGCGCTGGAGAAAATGCTGCCCAGCAAGAACTTGTTTTCCGCAAGAACTATGGGTCCAAACATGCTGCCTCAACAGGAATCAGTTTTCGGGTTATTCGTTGCCAGCAATAATGTCAAGGACTTTACTAAGGATACCAAGTTTAAATCTGTAATGGATGTAGATCAGGTATTTCAGGATATCCGAATGAGCGTTATAAAGCCTAATACCCCGGTAATTTATAAAGGCAATAAAACTACTGCAGGATTGGTACTGATAAACGATTTATTACCTATGCAGCTCCGTAAGTATAACGAGGTATGGAACAAGCAGGTAATGAGCAGAGTGTTAAGCCAGATTGGACGTTCTGAACCTAAACGTTATACTGATGTAGCTGATGGATTAAAGGAGCTAGGTGCTTTGTTTGCGTATAAAATGGGTGTATCGTATAAAGCCAGTGACTTTAACTTAAAGGACCTGAAGAAGAAACGTGATGCTTATTTTAAGAAGATAGATAAGGAACTGGCTGAGGTAGATAAGAAGAAACTGAGCCCACAGGAAGAAGAAGCAGAGAAAGCTAAGATCCTTAGAAAGGCACAGGCTTTTACTCAGAAGCTTACCGATGAGGCTAAGGACAATACGTTTCAGCAATGGGCCTATACGGGTTCCAAAGGTTCTAAAGGTCAGATATTGCAGATCATTGCATCTCCTACTGTAGTAGCAGACCCGAAGAATAAACTTATCCCGTCACTGATCCACAAGTCTTACAATGAAGGTCTGAGTCCTTCTGACTATTGGATTTCCAGCTATGGTACTCGTAAAGGCACAGTAGGTGCAAAGTTATCCGTAGCTCCGGCAGGTGCTTTGGCGAAAGAATTGATCGGCAACGTGCTTGACGTGGTAATATCCCAGAGGGACTGTGGTACTCGCAGAGGTATTACTCGGAATATAGATGATACTGTAAACGTTATTAACCGTGTAGAAGCCAGGACTAATAAGTTTATCGATGCTAACTATTACGAACAGTTAAAGAAACGTGGTATCAAAGAGATCACAGTACGCAGCCCGGCTACCTGTGAGGCACGTGAAGGCGTTTGTCAGATGTGTTATGGGTATAATGAGAAGCTGAAGTTCCCCGATATTGGAGAGAACGTAGGTGTAGTTAGTGCCCATGCGATTTCAGAACCATTCACTCAGTTAGGCTTATCCGCCAAGCATACCGCGGGTACTGCGGCAGGCGATGCAGTAGGTTTGAATACGGTTAAGTCATTCTTTAATATGAGTACTAAGTTCAGCGGCGCTGCAGTTATTTCAGAAGTGACCGGTACGGTTACCAAGATAGAAAATGCAGCTGCAGGTGGTATGAATGTATTTATTGGCAGGAAGAAGTATTACATTCCTCCAACGCGTCAGCTCAAGGTTAAACTTGGCGATAATATAACGGCAGGTGACCCACTGACTGACGGTATCTTGAATTTAGGTAAGATCGTACCTTATAAAGGCATTGACTACGGTCGTTCCGCATTTATCAACAATGTATCTAACTTATATGACCGTGCAGGAATCGATTCTGTAAAGAAAAACTTTGAGGTCATTGCCCGTGGTTTGGTAAACTATGTCCAGATCACAGACCCAGGTGATTTCGATGACTACATTGAAGGCGATGTAGTCGAGTATAATCAGTTAGTAGCAGATATTCGTAAGAATCCCCGTAAGAAAGCACCTAAATATGTTCCGTTCCAGAAGGGCACTAATAAGTCCCCGACCTATAAACGTGATTGGCTTGCAAACTTTGGGTTCAAATACCTTAAAGGTGAACTCATTGAAAACGCGGCCACACGGTCTAGTAGCCCGCTTCATTCTTATCATCCAATCCCTGCGTATGCAAGAGGTGCTACGTTTGGTAAGGGTGAATCTGGTAAATATTAAAGGAAGGAGGCTTATTAACAATGGCAAATCCCACAATGTTTACACCAATGATGGCTGAGCAAGCCGCATCTGGTGGTCTGTTAAACAAACTCATGCAAAAAGCGATAGCCGCATGGCCTACTATTGCACCTATTCTTAAATCTGTTGGCATTAGTCTGGCCGAGGCAGTTGCTGCTATGTATTTGGTCCCAGACCATGCAGTAATGACAAAAGACGAGGTAGAAAAGGGGGCAGAACTTTCGACGTCAGAACTTATGATTCGCAAGGCTTCAATTCCTATTATAGTTAGTAACCTGGTAGGTGCTCCTACTAAGATTACTAACATCGGCAGGTTGGTAGCTGCACCGGGTGTAGAGTCTAAAGCTCGTGCATTTGCACAGATCCTCAAGGGTACTCCTGGATTTTTTATTACCTATAAGGCACTGGCTAAACGCATTGAGGATAAATATCCTACACTTAATATCCGAGAATTAACACCTGAAAGCAAATCCGGAGCAACTGCGCTAGTAGCAGCTAATCGTTCGGGACAGTTTTTAACAGGTGTGATTGAAGGTGTTCGTCGCGCTGGCGGTTTTAATTAACAGGTATAATATACTACATAAAGAAATTGTACTCTTATGGAGGCTGAAATATGAATTCTGAATTATGGTATGAGTTACCTCCTGATATGTCCATGTGGAACAATGCGGTACTTGAGAATATAGCGAGGAAAATCCCTGGTATTCCTAGTTTTATTAGTTCGATTACCTGGTCAAGAATTGATCCTGCCACAGGCGATGCAGAAGGTATGATAGATTTACTCAACGGAGTTGCGTCAGCGCCGATTATCGTTAAGGGTAATAAACTTGCCCCAGTTGATATAGTAGCAGTTAAAGGCAATACCAACGATGTTAAATTTTATCCATTGTCCCCCTTGTTTTTAGATAAAATCTATGCTGATAATGTTCTCGGTGAACCTGCACAGCGTACTACAGAATCTGAAGATGACTACGAAGGTCCATCCCGCAAAGTAAAACGGTTTAAAACAGTTGATGCTACTAAGTACGCAAGTGTTGAAGCCGCCAAAGAACTGCTCGAAGAGATTAGTAAAAGTGCGTCAGTAGTTAATTGGATGGTAGAGAATTTACCTGAGGGCTTGACAGCTATTTATGATAAAGCAAATGAAGTAGTAGAGAAAGTTGCGGCTGCTCCGGAGATTCCGGAATTAACTGTTGTATGGAAAGACCGTGATAGTTTTTATGCTAATGGTGACGAAGTTACTGCAGCTCAGGTGAGTGAGTTCTGTAAGTTGGCTCATGTAACTGACGAAGAACGCAGCAATCTGTTTGCAGGTATTCCAATTGTACGCGATAGCCGGGAGAAAGTAGCATCACTCATAATCCCCAAGTCTCCCAGCGATTTAGTGGTAGACCGTAATCCCTTTGCAGATACTGAAGATGCAGATAGTGTTTCACCTACAGTAGCTCCGAGTGATATATCTTTGACTTCTGCAATCCTTAAAGATGGCCGTACAGTTCATGGTTTGTTATTTGACAATAATGCTATTAGAAGCTTATCCCCATATGATACTAGTGGGTCTGGTACTTTTTATCCACCGTATACTAGCCCATCTTCGTTTAACAAGCCGGACCTGGCTTCCAATTCGTTCCGCGGTAAATATGAACTATTTGTATCTACTGAAGGGTATGCTATCCAAACAGGGATAAAAACCACAGTGCGTGTTCCTATCTCAGGGAAAGCATTAGTTATGGCGTCTGAACCATCTGATCCGGCTATTGATATGGTAGCATTGTGTATCGATGATAGCGGATATGTTAACGGTTTTTACAAAGTCCAGGAAGTATTTTCTTTAGGTGATAAAATTGCACTTACAGTTTATGATCTGATTTCACATACCAGCAAAAGTATAACTCTGAATAACAGTGAGCAATTATATGAAGTAACTGATACTATCCTGGGAGTTATGTATCCGGAAGAGATCGACCGAAGCATTATGACTACAGGTGTAAACGGTGTTGTTACCAGAAATGAAATGGGTGACCTGATTGTGGATGGCACTTCTCATACTATTGTAAATTGCCCGTACGCCCTTATGACTAAATATGCATCGAGTTATGAAGATGCAAAAGAAGTTTGTAAAGTTGCGTTTGAAACTGGTCGATGCGAATTTACTACAGTATTTACAGATGTGAAAACTGCAGCTCGAAATGATAATCCAGATAAAAGCCAGGTTAAAGATACCAAAACTGATAAGGCCACAAATACCAAAGATACTAAGTCTGGTACAGATGATACTTATGGTGATGATCCGATGGCGCTTCCGAATCCGTTTCTTGATCCAAGAGATCAAATGTCTATTCCCGGCCCTTCAGTGAATAATCCTGTATCGTCTAAGGATTTAGAGAATATCATTCAAGTCAATGACCCACAAGTTATGGATGCGTATTTAACAGGCAACTTAGCATTGTCCAACTTGTCTGGTCAGGAAACCTTAATGAGAGCTAGTGACAGTATTTTGAATGCAATCAGTCATTTAAGTCAGTTATTGTTCCTGGTCCGTCAGGGTTCTCTGGATTATTTATCAGAAAGTGATTTACAGGTTGCAATGAATAAAATGACAGATGTAGCTGACCGGTTAGGCATAAACAGTGTCCAGGTAGCTTAAATAGACTACACTAACCGCAAAGGAGGTGAGGTCCGTACATGTCAATATTAGATCAGTATAAATCTAGTAAAATTCGGCATCCATCATGGCGTATGTATAAAGCTATAGCAGATATCCGAGAGTCTAAGACGGCCTCTCTTGATACAGTTAGTGAGATTACGTTACCAGCGTTTGGGCTATCTGAGAAAATAGACGTTTATATCCCCTATCCTGTCAACGATGAACTTACTGACGAGATTATTATAGCATTGACTCATGAGGATTACAAAGATAATGAGTTTAAAATAGCGTCATGTTTAAGTATATTTTGTGATGTAAAAGCCCGACAGCTTATTGAAGGTATGTTGATGTGTGGTGATATCCCGCAAGACATTGCACAGGAACTCAAATATGACCTGTCAATCGTTCAAACTTATGCACAGGTATTCTTTGATATCTCTGTCTGGAGAAGTGACGCAGACAGGCTTGCGTATATTACACGGGGAACAACAGGTGACGATGCAAGGATCAAGCGTTTGATCTTTGAGCGCGGCTTTGAGTATGTTCGTGTAAAAGAATTTAATATGCCCAGCCGGATCAGACTTGATTCCGCGCTTCAAACAATATTTGGTGACGCATATCAGGTTATCCTGGAGAAAATAAAATCCGGAGATAACGAAGATCACAAGATCGCACAGGGTTGGGCAAAATATACATTGGATATTTACAGAGAGCTTAAAAGTTCTGCAAAAGGTACAGGTGGTATTAGAGAGCTTACGATTGCTCTTCAAACTTCTAAAGCTCCGCAGAGATCCATTGATGACTTAGAATAGAAAAGAGAGGAGTTGAATTGATTTGGCAAGTGTAACTGATAGCTCCTTGCGTGCTGCAGCACAGGATATCGTTTCAGAATATCTTGAGAACGGGGTATCCTTGAACGAAGGTGTTACAAAGAAAGCAAGTGAGATAGGGTTGAACCAAGATCAAACAGCACGTTTAATAGAACGTACAAATACCGAAGCTTTTCTCAGGGTATTCCCGGAATCGACAGAGTTCGAGGTAGCAAGCCCTGAGGTCGTACTTGGTATTAAAACTGCTTCTGTAAAAACAGCAAGGGTAGCAAAGCATGCAGATGATTGCGGTGCTGACGAAGGTTTATTCAAAGCAGCCAGTGTTCAAAAGGAAGCTAGTGCACCACGCAAGCATAGAAGTCGCGTAGATAACATTTCTGCTGAAGATATCTTTGGTATGGATGAAGAGTTCTTGAAAGTCGCTGCTGAAACAGCGTATGACAGTGCAATTGACAAAGATGTACGTATGATGCATCGGGCATTTGAGACTGTTACAAAGACTGCATCTGAACTTGCACGTGAAAACCTGGATAGAGAGATGCGGTTCTCTGAGGCTATCACAGGCTTTATGGATCATATCAAACAAGCATCGCTTGCAGGGACTCAATCTATTGCAAGCTCCGAAGCTGAACTGCTTAATATGTATCCAGAGGAATCGAACCTGATTCGTAATATCTACGATGAAGTTACGATCAAAATGGCTCATGAAGTAGAAGATGCTCGAATCCTTGAACGTGCAAAGGATGTTATTAAAACCAAGTTTGCACATGAGTCTCAGTTAACAAATAAATTTCAAAAGATTCTTGATATTATCCAGGAGTAGACTATGATTTCAAAAATTACAATTCCCAAGTCTAATGTCCCAGGTATGAATACCAAGATTTTAGGGAGGGTAGCACCTGTGAAAAATGTAAAACCTGTAAAGATTGCCTCCGCTCCGGTAGAGTTTGCACGCGCAGATGAGGAAACAGAAAAGACAGCAGCAGCATTTAACTTCTTATCTAAAGTTCCGGAACCCGCACGTCAAGCATTTTGGAGTGGTGTAGGTGCCTCTGCAGTTGGTGCAGTTGCGTATGGTGTAGGTGCAGGTATCGATGCCGCTAAAGGCTTGC
>OGYI01000056.1_pt1 | contig 129427 bp, 115 predicted proteins | sample 1576521 | NCBI WGS metagenome assembly OGYI01 (sample SAMEA3541484, study PRJEB24748) | human gut metagenome | biome: human gut; feature: human-associated habitat; material: faeces | place: China | collected 2012
GTCCCGGAATCGGTGTGTACATCTCATGGATGACACCGAGCGCCGCATAACAGTCCTTCACAGAATCTACAATAATACGGACTGCAAACAAATCGTAGATCTGATCTACGGTCTTGTCCTGATTGACCATCTTCTTATAAATACTGAAGAAATGCTTGACACGTCCGTTCACTTCACATTTGATATTGGCATTCTTCATATGTGTCGATACTTCCTGAACGATCTGATCTACAAATTCTTCACGTTCTGTTTTTCTTGCATTGATCTGATTCACCAGATCAAAAAAGACTTCCGGCTGTGAATATTTGAGTGCCAGGTCATCCAGCTCAGTCTTGATCTTGGAAATACCAAGTCTCTGGGCGATTGGTGCATATATATCCATCGTCTCTTTTGCTTTTTCCTTCTGCTTTGCAGGAGTCATAAACTGCAGTGTCCGCATGTTATGCAGACGGTCAGCCAGTTTGATAATGATAACACGGATGTCTTTTGCCATGGCAAGAAACATCTTACGGAGATTCTCCGCCTGTACTTCCAGTTTATCGGAAGAATAGGATAATCGTCCGAGTTTTGTAACTCCATCTACAAGAAGTGCTACTTCATCTCCAAATTCACGTTTGATATCTTCTTCTGTATATTTTGTATCCTCTACGACATCATGTAACATTCCTGCTGCAATCGTCTCTTTATCCATCTCCAGATTTGCCAGAATGATCGCAACCCAGAGTGGATGCACAATATATGGTTCTCCGGACTTACGGCACTGGTCTCCGTGTGCCTCTTTCGCCAGAGCATATGCTTTTTCAATCATACTGACATCCGTAGACGGATGGTACTTCCGGATACGGGCAATTAACATGTCATACAGCTCGTCCGGGTTCTCATACTCGCCCGGCTTCTTAATCCCATGACCATCCACAACATCCAGCCCTTTTGTAAGATCTTTTGTAAGAGTGCTTGCCGCAATCTTATTATCCAATGACTCATACGTTGTCTTTGACATATTAACGCCTCCTTCCTCTGATTTCTCTTTCCTTTATCTGTCTGTTCTACCTTATATTACGGATTACTTGCCCGGATAGCAGATTACAGACTCTACGTCATATCCTTTCAGACGCTCACGGCCTTTGAGTCCTGCCAGTTCCATCAGGAATACTGCTTTCACTACAACACCGCCAAGTCCTTCGACCAGCTTGACCATCGCTTCATTCGTTCCTCCTGTTGCAATAAGATCGTCAATGATCACAACTTTTTGCCCTGGTTTAATCGCATCTCTGTGCATCTCCAGTTCGGCGCTTCCATATTCAAGATCATACTTGATTCCTATGGTCTCGCATGGTAATTTGCCTTTTTTGCGGATTGGCACGAATGGCTTGTGTAAATTATATGCAATCGGAACACCGAAAATAAATCCCCTGGATTCCGGTCCGACAACGATATCAAAATCTAATCCTTTTAACTTCTCCTGCATCAGATCAATTGCCAGATGCAGTCCGTCTGCGTCCTGTAACACACTTGTTACATCACGGAAGATGATACCTTCTTCCGGAAAATCCTCAATACTTCTTACATATTCTTCTATCTGTTTCATAATGCATCTTCTCCGTTTCATGATAAAATACAAAATTAGTATATCATTACTTGATATGATTTTCAAATAATTCTATAGATATTCACCTATGATCCCATTTACCGATAATGCATCACTACAATCTGCAATGTTTTTCTGCCCAGATAATCGTTGATTTCCGGATAAAAGGTTGCCTGGATTGTCACCTGGCTTCTGCCACCTGTAAGAAGCTCTGTTACTTCCTGTTTTCCATATTTTTCCTCCAGGTAACCGATAAACTTCTCTACTTCACCAAAATAAACCGCATCCAATATGACATGCTCTGCATTTTCCAGACGCATTTTCAATACATTTTTGTTGCGTCCAAAAACCCTCGCGCTGCGTATTACCAGATTTTTTTCTGCAAATACCGGCTTGGTATTACCTTTACCGAATGGCTCCAGCAATTTGATCTCATCGATAAACTTCGGCGTTATCTTGGAAAATGGCAATTGCATATCAATTGTTATCTTTTCCGAAAGATCCTTCTCGCTCAGCATACATTTCTCATTCAGCTTTCTGCGCAGCTTATCGATATTCTCCACCGGAAGGGACAGTCCCGCCGCCATCCTATGTCCACCATATTTATCCAGAAGTTCTTCACACTCATGAAGTTTCTCATACATATAATAAGCTTCGATCGATCTGCCGGAGCCTTTTGCTCCTTCTTTAGCGTCCGTGATAACAAAGACTGGCCTGTAGTATTTTTCCCGGATCTTTCCTGCCACAATTCCCGCCAGACTCTCATGACATTCCGGCAGATACACTACCAGTACTTTATCTTCTTTTAATGTAGAGTGCTCTATATATTCAATCGCTTCTTTCACGGCTTTCGCAGTCAGATCTTTCCGGCTGTCATTCAGTGCCTTCAGATCTCCTGCCAGAACATCTGCCTCTTTTTTGTTCTTCGCCCGCAAAAGCTCCAGTGCGCGTTTTGCCGTATCCAGCCTTCCTCCGGCATTGAGACACGGTCCGATCACAAAACCGATATGATAGGAATTCAGCCGCTCCTTTTCAATTCCATTGCATTCCATAAGCGAACGCATCCCCGGATTGGCAGTCCGCTTTAGCATTTCAAGACCTTCCCGCACAAAGATCCGGTTTTCATCTTCCAGATCCATCACATCACCAATCGTTGCCATTGCAACATTTTCTATAAGGTAATCGATATCATCCACATCATGTCCTGTCGCCTCATACAATGCTTCCATCAACTTATATGCAACTGTTGCTCCGCAGATCCCCTCATAAGGATAATTGCAGTCCGGCTGTTTCGGGTCAATGACTGCATCTGCCGGCGGAAGAATATATTTTCTTTTACCTTTATAAGTCATTTCCGCAGTCTGATCTTTTTCTTCCTGTTTTTGCTCATCTTCATAAGGCACTTCATGATGATCTGTTACGATCACAGTCATGCCAAGTTCTTTCGCATATGCGATCTCTTTCCTGGCGGCAATGCCATTGTCACAGGTGAGAATCGTATCGACTCCGGCACTTGCCGCCCGCTCGATCAGCTCATTGCTCAGACCGTAGCCGTCCGTCATACGGTTTGGAATATCATAATCCACCTCTGCTCCCAGTCCTTCCAGTCCTTCCAGTAAAATATACGTTGCATTCACACCATCGATATCATAATCTCCGATCACACGTATTTTCTTCTTATCCGCAATCTTCTCTGTCAATATGTCAATGGCTCTGTTCATATCTTTTAACAGCATACCATCATACAGATCTGAAATCGTTCCATGAAGATACTTCTCCATCGCTTCCTCTCCTATGACATTCCGATTTCTGATCAGACTTACCAGTTGTTTACTAATATGAAATTTTTCGCTCAGTTCCTCAAACTTTGCTCCTTTGTGAAGTAATACCCAGCGTTCCATCTGCTTCTCCTTTAATTCTCTTTTTTATAAACTGCCCTCCGCTTCTGACAGTCAGATGGCAGTAAGGAAACAGCCACAACCATAGGATCTATGGTCATGGCTGCTTATGTTCTTATATCGGAACCGTATTATTTTTTCTTCTTTTTGCCTCCCGTCTGTTTTGCAGGCTGTACTTTTGCACCGATCTTCATCTTCATGACATACCACAGTGCACCTGTAATACATACAGAAGAGTAAGCCCCCCATGCAACACCTACCATCAGCGGTGCAGCAAATTCTTTAATAGAACTTACACCAAGGATAAACAGGATTGCTACCATAACAAACGTTGTCAGAGAGGTATAAATACTTCTTGTCAAAGTCTGTGTAATGCTCTTGTTTACAAGCATATCCAGATCTGCTGCTTTCTTTCTGCCACGCAGTTCTTCACGGATTCGGTCAAAGATAACGATCGTCGCGTTGATCGAATATCCAACAATTGTAAGCACTGTCGCAATAAATGTATTACCTACAGAAATTCTTACAACACCGTAGAAGATGATTACGATTATTACATCATGTAGCAATGCAAGTACGGCACTGGTTGCAAAGCGGATATCTTTGAATCGGAACCAGATATACAACAGCATACAGATGGCTGCAATAATAACCGCAATAACTGCATCCTGACGCATCTCACTGCTTACAGTAGAGCTGATATTCTCTGCAGTGATCTTAGATTCATCTACTTTAAAGTTATCTACCATTGCTTTGTTCAGCGCTTCACGCTGTTTTAAGCTTAATGTAACGGTCTTGATGATAATCTGTTTTGTTCCGGCAACTTTCTGTGTCTGAACATTGTGATCACCGGTTGTCTTCTCTACAACAGGTACGATCTTCGCATCAATATCATTGATAGAATAGTCTTCATTAAATGTTACATTCGTAGCTGTACCACCCTGGAAGTCCAAACCATATGCAAATGCTCCGTCTCCTTTTGATGCATGGAATCCCATGATTCCAAGTCCAATTACCATAACAGCAATTGAGAATGTAAAGAAATACTTTTTCTTTGCAAGGAAATCGATAGTCTTTCTTTCCTTCTTCCATGGACGATAGTAGAATTTTTCGTTTCTGATACCGACACCATAGAACGCATATACAATCATACGTGTGATAACAAGTGCTGTAAACATCGATACAATGATACCTATTGCAAGTGTCTGTGCGAATCCTTTTACTGTACCGGAACCCTTAAACCACAGAACTGCTGCTGCAATCAGTGTTGTTACGTTACCGTCAACGATTGCTGACATCGCTTTGTGGAATCCGGTCTTCAGTGAATTCTTCACTCCTCTGCCTGCCGTCATCTCTTCTTTCACACGCGCAAAGATGATAACGTTGGCATCCACCGCCATACCGATACTCAGGATAATACCTGCAATTCCCGGTAACGTCAGTGTAATGTCAAATGCATTCAGGATAACCATTACCAATCCTGTATAAATCAGAAGTGCAAGTCCTGACGCAAGTCCCGGCAAGTAATATACCCATAACATAAACAGGAACACAACCGCAAGTCCGATCGCACCTGCTACTAAACTTGTATGTACTGCCTGCTCTCCGAGCTGTGCTCCTACAACCTGGGAACGGAGTTCTTCCAATTCCAGTTTCAGTCCACCGATACGAATCGTAGAAGCAAGTCCGTCTGCCTCTTCAAATGTCATATTTCCTGAAATCTGTGCAGAACCATCTGTAATCTCATTCTGTACATTCGGCACACTGACAAATGCTCCGTCGTAGTAAATACCGATACTCTCACGTGCCTTGTAAGCTTTCTTCGTAGCATCTGCAAACTTCTTCGTTCCTGCCTTTGTAAACGTCAGTGATACAATATTCTCTTTTGCTTTTGTTGTCGGATTCTCTGTCGTCTGTGCTTTTGCAGATTTGACATCTGTTCCTGTCAGGACAACAGAGCCGTCTTTCTGCATTTCTTCCAGAGATTTTGAAAGCTTGTAATCTTTCGCAGCATCTCCTGTAGAGCTGACACGTTCATAATTGGCTTTGCCTTTGCTGTCTGTCTGTGAAATAAAATACAAAGAACCCGGTTGTCCAAGTTCATCCAGAATCTCATTTGCATTGGAAACACCCGGAATCTCAATGTTGATTCTGTCTTTACCTTCCTGGTAAACAGAAGCTTCTGTACTGTACTGTTCTACACGCTTCTGCAACTTGTAGATCGTATCATTCATCTCGCTGTCTGTCGGGTTGCCATCTTTTACTTTATATGTAATACTGACACCGCCTGCCAGATCCAGTCCGAGCTTGATATTCTGTGCCGAACCGGTATGACCTTTTCCGAATCCGACAGCAGTGGTAAATCCCAGAAGTCCAATCAGCACGATCGTCAAGATCAGACTCAGTATACCCTTCCCCTTTTTCATAATTGCTAAACCTTTCCTTTCTTTCCGACTCCATAAACTGCACTGTCTGAAATTATATGCTTTCAGCGTATACAGTCCACTTTGTTAGTTTAGCACAATTTATCCAAATTGAAAACCTTTTCCTTATATTTCACCGAACAATTCACAGGCTGCGATAAAACACGGTTTGCGAGTTTTATCCGCTGATTAGCGGTCGTCAAATGCTGTCATGTAAGCATGACGCATTTTCCTCGTCGCCATAACAAAAAGCTTCTGATACCATGCTTTTCATCTGATATCAGAGGCTCATTTTTCCTTCATTGTATTCCTTTATTGTATTCCGTTATCTTACTTCCGTAATTTTTATGAGATCATACCACCTGTCATGCCGCCACCTGTACAGAGAATCCATGCCGTCAGCATATTAAGCCCATTTCCGGAAAGCGAACGATACAGTATGATCGTAATGACCAGAAGCAGAATAAAATATAAATTTCCCAGAAGGAGTCCCCAGAAAAAGCGTCTGGTTCTGACCAGCTTTCCGATCACAATTCCTCCTACAACTGTTGATAATACATATACTGCCACAATTGCTGCCGAAACAAGATGCTCATTCCATTCAAATTTGTACAACAAAACAGACAACAGCAGCAGACTGATGCCTGTTACTACATAGGAAAAAAGCAATGCCTTCAACAGCCATATGATTTTCTGATTTTTTTCCAGCCTGTTCATCTTCTTCCCTCCTCTTTATCAAAAGTATGAAAAGAAAAGGGCTTTTATTCCTGTTTCTTCCTCATTGTTCCATCTGTCTGCCGAAAAAATCTGCAACGCAGACGGCGACCTGCATTTCCAGATCGGTTAATTTCTTGCGGTTCTTTTCGCCAAGTAAAAGCACACCTCCGATCACGTCCCCTTCACACAAAATCGGGCAGATTGCTTCTCCGGTGAAAGCAGACTCTTCCACATCCACAACATTTATATAAGAAGAATCCTCCTGAAATGCAAGCAGTTTTTTCCTTTTTAACAGTATTTCTTCCAGTTCTTTACTGATAAGCTGCTCGTCCAGTTCTTTTTTACCTCCACCTGCCACCGCAACGATTTGATCCATATCGCAGATTGCTGCCGTGCAGTGCAGGCTCTGCGATAAGCTCTGCACATAATTTCCCGCCAGTGCACTCAATTCGCCGATTGGTGAATATTTCTTCAATACGATTTCACCTTCCCGGTCTGTAAATATCTCTAACGGATCTCCTTCCCGAATGCGGAGTGTTCTGCGGATTTCTTTTGGAACAACGACGCGCCCGAGATCATCTATCCTTCTGACTATTCCTGTGGCTTTCATATTCTCCTCCAATACCCAAGTTATTTTAACTGCTTTTTGATTTATAAGTTTCCTGATTTCTGTAATATTTTCTATATATAATCTGTGCAGTTAGTATATGGAAAATATGTAAAAATATTCTGTATTTCATAAAACCTGCCGAGACTGCCACTGACAGCTTCCAGCTATAGAAATATCAGGAGCTTCATACCCGCCTATGTGCGGTTATGAAGCTCCAGTGCTCTTCGATGTTCTTCTTTCTGGCTATACATACGTTTATCTGCTTCCTGGATCAGCTCATGCACCGATGCTTTCACCGGAAATTCAAAAGAATCAATAATACCAAAGCTGAAATCTTTCAGATATGGACGTTCTACTCTGGTGCGGAAAGCATCCTGGATCATCTGCATCCGTTCTCTCAGATATGCTTTGTCACATTCTTCAATCGCAATGCAGAATTCATCTCCACCAATCCTTGCAAACAGATCCTTTTTTCGGATCTGTTCCTGTACTATATCGACAAAATGATTCAGATACCAGTCTCCTTCTTTATGACCATAAGTATCATTGATATATTTTAAATGATCGAGATCACAGTAGCAGAACACAAATTTTTCGCTTTTTTCAAGAAATTCTTTCATCTTTCCAACCAGAAGATTACGGTTACCAATCCCGGTAAGCGCATCCAGATATGCCTTCTCTTCCAGTTTTTCCTCACGTTCCTTTTCTTCCGTGATATCACGTATAATATGTGCGTATGCTTTCTCACCCTGCCACTCCATAAATCCTGTAGCGACATAATAATAGCGATGCTCGGACACCTGTTCTTCCCACTCCCATTCACACTCACAGGCATTCTCTTCCGCCTCAACCTCTGCAAGTTTTTCTGCAAGTCTTTCCCGGCAGATCTCGTAAATTTCTCTGTGTTTTGAATCTGACAAACTCTTCCCGCTGCAATACAGTGTTTCCTGTCTGTCTTTACTTAAAACAAGAATGTCTTCTTTGCTTCGCTCGATCAGCTGGATCAAAAGCTGATTGTAACTTTCTACCATATTCGCATGTGTCTTCTCACGTTCTGCTTCCTGCTTCAGATACTGTTCCCGCTCTTTTAACTGCTTTGTCATTGTATTAAACGCTTCCGAAAATTCTCCCAGATAAGAAACACTCTGGGAATAATCTCCTTTGGCAACCTGTTTTGCCTGCCAGCTTAAATGGTTCAGATTTGCATGGATATTTTTGAGATTCTTACACAGGAAATTCTCACGCGGCGGCGCTTCCACCGAAAGATTTCCCACAGATATCGCCGCAGAATATTCTTTCATCTCTCGTACCGCCTGTTCCAGATACTGCATTCCTTTTCCAAGTTTCTCAAAAGCAGGTTCCAGATCATCTATCTGCAAAGCATTCACTTTATCGTCATATAAAATACTGCGAAGATATTCAAATAACTGTTCACAATTATCTTTATGTTTCATCTGTCTGTTCCCCGTCTTCTATTACATTTGCATGAAACCGGCATACACGGTCACCAGTAGCCCAGCAGTCTACTTCAATGGCTTCATATGGCCTATCTGTATATACAGATAAAATTCCGGAAATAAATCCTTCATCATAATTACATACAGTCTCGCCAAGAATCGGAAGTCCTGAACAGTCCGCATCTTCCGATACGGTCAATATGATTTCCCCGCTCTTTTCTTCTATACTTTCAATTCTTAAAACACCAATCTTAAATTCTTCCAGTTTTCGCTGTAACTCACTCAGAAATGAATCCAGTGGCTGGTCGAGATTCATCATATTCTTTGCAAAATATTCACCGGATTTGCGTCCTGCTTTCCGGAAAATCTCTATCTGCTTTTCTTTTCCGAAATTATTTACAAGCTCTTCTTTGATCGAATATTCCAACATCCGGTATACTGTTACCGGAAGCATATCCCCAAGATTGCCCCGTCCATTTTCATTAAACTGCAAATATTCTTCAAATGAAATAGGACTGCGGTCCTCCATAAAAATATTATTACTCATTGTCCTTCTGTATTTCCTCTCTAGACTCTGTGCAAATGTACATCCAGATTTAGTATATCATTATCAAAAACAAGATTCAACGTAATGTTGCCAAAAATATCATGTGAAAGATTTTACATAACTCTGGATATTTTCACCGTATTTCTGTATAATGGATAGCAGATTTAAAGAGGAGGAATGAAATATGAGTAAAATCGATGAAGTCCGCGCTGACATGGTAAAAGCTATGAAAGCCGGTGATAAAGAAAGCAAGGAAACCTTATCTATGTTACTCGCAGCTCTTAAGAATAAAGCGATTGACAAACGTTCTGACCTGACCGTCGAGGAAGAAACTCAGGTTATCTTAAAAGAAATTAAACAGACTAAAGAAACTCTGGAAATGACACCTGCCGACCGCACTGAGATCATTGACGAGTGCAACAAACGTCTCGCAGTTTTAGAGCAGTATGCTCCAAAGATGATGGATGAAGCTGAGATCCGCGCTGTCATCGACGCGACACTTTCCGAAGTCGGAATCGAAGCACCTGAAGCAAAAGACAAAGGTAAGATCATGAAAGTTCTGATGCCAAAAGTCAAGGGCAAAGCCGACGGCAAACTGGTCAATGATATTTTAATGACTTATATGAACTAACCTGTCACCTTTTTTCAAATACCGTGACCGTAAAATGATCGGTTCTTAGTTCATCGCCATAATAAAAACAGCAGATACATCTGTACCTGCTGTTTTTTGATGCCAAAGTTAAAAGCCTGAAAAAGTACGAAGTACGAAACCATTTGCATGGCATCTTTTGACTCTGATATCTTTTAATAATCAACATCTGTATTCGTCTGATCGTCCGTCTTCATATGTTCTGTATAAGGCTTCTCTTCTTTCTGCTTGATCCGCACACCGAGATCCGCATAAGAAATCGACCTCCATACTCTTTTGTGTATGCTGATATCCGCTTCCATCAGCCATTCATCTTTCGTCTGCTCATAAATCTTATTCTTTCGCTGTGCAATCAATTTTTTCTTCTTATCCGCTGTTGCTTTTCTGTCTTTCAAGCTGACAAGCTTTGCTACATAACATCCCTCTTCTGTCTCAACCACATCAGTATGATCTCCCTTGGAAAGTTCATCTGCTGCCTTCACTAGCTTCTTGTCCGGCTTTATAGATGCGGAATCAAATGTCACTTCTTTATAAATCTTCCCGGCATCCTGTGCCGCTTTCTCAAAATCCTTCTTCTCTTTTGCATGTTCCAGAAAAGCTTCTGCATCTGCTTTTGCCTGTCTCTTCTCAGCAGCGGAAAGTTCGAGTCCTTTTCCGGTCTCTTTCGTCTCTTTATAAGGGAACAGAACATATTGCATCCGCTTCTGTTTTGCCTCTTCATTCGTGACTTTCACATCTGCTTTATCTTCTACTGCTTTTTTCACTTTACTCTCTACAGCCATCAGTGTAAGCAGGCGCTTTACTGTCTTTCTTTCACCGGACACCTGATTCTTATTATGAAGCGCATTATCTTCATCAAATTCTCTGGCTGACTTCTCAATCACATCTTTTTCTGCCTGGGAGAGCGTCACCTTATATTCTTTCATATGCTCTTCCGATAACAGCATCGTCTCCAGATCTTCTATCACCTGTTCTTTGACTGCATCTTCATAATTATTGCCCTTTTCAGCACGGGATCCCCACATATCATTTCCCATATATGCCGCATAGTAAGTCTCGTATCCCGCCTGGATATATCTTGCATAAAATTCAGCAATATCAGCAGTTACATCAATCCCATTTACCGTTACTGCCGCATCTTTTCCACTCATTGATGAACTGCATCCGGTAAGCGTTGTGACTGCAAGCACTGCTACGAGTATCACTGCTGTGATTCTTTTCTTCATATCTTATTTCCCTTCTGCATTCTGATCGTTCTCTTAAGTATAGCTTAACATACCAGAATGAGTCAACCGGCTATTCCCGAATGATTATTAAGATTTTATTAGTTTTGTACCAGAATTCTTGCAATACCATCCAGAACCTTTGCTACAATCTCTGTTGCCATCGGTGGTTTTTCTCTTTTATTCCGAATCTTGTGAACATATACAAATGCATAATTCTCTGCACGGAATGTAAGACTCCCCCGGAACAGTTCGATCAGCTTCGGAATCCTCTCTGGCTGTACTTTCGCATGTTCATACATTGTAAAGGTATACGTGTCACCTTTCTGTTCAATTGTCGTCACATAAAGCTTATGTGCTCTTGCTTTCAGTGCAGCAACTTCCAGAAGGGTACCAACTTTTTTCGGCGAATCTCCAAAACGGTCGATCAGTTCTTCCTCCATATCTTCCCTTTCTTCGTCCGATTCGATTGCCGCGATTCTTTTATAAATATCCAGTTTCTGGTATTCATTCGGAATATAGGAATCCGGGATAAATGCATCTACATTCAGATCAATGGTTGTCGTAAAATCTTCTTCCTCCATCTCACCTTTTAACTGTTTGACTGCTTCGTTTAACATTTTACAGTACAGATCATAACCGACTGCTTCCATATGCCCATGCTGTTCAGCTCCAAGCAGATTTCCCGCTCCACGGATCTCCAGATCCCTCATGGCAATCTTAAAACCGGAACCCAGATCTGTAAATTCCCGGATCGCCGCCAGTCGTTTTTCTGCTACTTCTTTTAAAAGTTTATCTCTTCTGTACAGTAAAAATGCGTATGCCATCCGGTTCGATCTTCCGACACGTCCACGAAGCTGGTAGAGCTGGGAAAGTCCCAGTCTGTCCGCATCATGGATGATCATTGTATTGACATTGGAAATATCCAGTCCTGTTTCAATAATTGTCGTAGATACAAGCACATCGATTTCCCCGTTAATAAAATCATACATGATCTTTTCCAGTTCATGCTCCCGCATCTGTCCATGTGCATATGCCACATTTACATCCGGTACAAGTTTCTGAATCCTACCTGCCACATCTGCAATATCTTCCACCCGATTATATACATAATAAACCTGTCCCTGTCTGGCACATTCACGCTCAATCGCCTCACGTACCATTTCATCATTATATTCCATGACATAAGTCTGGATTGGCATACGCTCTTCCGGAGCTTCTTCCAGTACACTCATATCACGGATACCGATGAGACTCATGTGCAGAGTTCTTGGTATCGGTGTCGCCGTAAGTGTCAGCACATCGACATTTTCTTTCATTTTCTTGATCTTTTCTTTATGCTGCACACCAAAGCGCTGTTCCTCATCAATAATGAGCAATCCGAGATTTTTAAATTCCACATCTTTGCTCAGCACACGGTGTGTACCGATGACAATATCAACAAGCCCTTTTTTCAGATCCTGTATCGTCTTTTTTTGCTGCGACGGTGTACGGAATCGGCACATCAGATCCACACGCACCGGAAATTCTTTCATACGCTGAACAAATGTATTGTAATGCTGCTGTGCAAGAATAGTTGTCGGAACGAGGTAGACAACCTGCTTATCTTCCTGTACTGCTTTAAATGCCGCACGGATGGCAACTTCCGTTTTTCCATAGCCAACATCCCCGCAGATCAGACGATCCATGATTTTCTTGCTCTCCATGTCTTTCTTCACTGCTTCGATCGCATGCATCTGATCTTCCGTCTCTTCAAACGGGAACATCTCTTCAAATTCCTGCTGCCATACTGTATCCGGTCCGTACACATAACCTTCCTGGTTCTGTCTTACTGCATACAGTTCTACCAGATCTTTGGCGATAACCTTTACCGCACCGCGGACTCTTTTCTTCGTCTTCACCCATTCCTGGGAGCCGAGACGGTTAAGTTTCGGCTTCTTTGCATCCGCGCTGGCATATTTCTGGATCAGATCAAGCTGTGTTGCCGGGATATAAAGATTGCCGCCCTTGGCATAGGCAATTTTCATGTAATCTTTGGTAATCTTATCAACCTCAATCTTCTCGATTCCCTGATAGATCCCAAGACCGTGATTCTCATGTACAACGTAATCTCCCGGCTTCAGCTCAGAAAAGTTCTGGATCTTCCGTCCTTCATAAATTTTTCTTTTTTTCTTTTTCTTCGCCTTTCCGAAAATATCACTCTCTGCAATGACTGTAAATTTCAACATCGGATACTCATATCCTTCTGCAATATGTCCGTATGCTGTCATAATCTCTCCCGGTTTCACAAGCCTGTCCGAATCATCACTGTAATAACTACTCAGATCATAATCTCTTAAGTCTTCGGCAAGACGTTTGGCACGCGTTCTTGAACCGGACAATAATACAACGCGGTATTTTCCTCTTTTCAATCTTTTAAGATCCTGCGTCAGAAGTTCAAAGCTCCGGTTATATGGATTGACGCTCTTTGTCTGTAACTGGTAGGATTCCCGGAGTTCCAGCCCCGGTGCGCGCATTTCCAATGCCATAAATCCGACAGATGCATATCCATTCATCTTTTTTTTCAACTCTTCAACGGTATACATCCGCATCTCTTCATCCGAAACTTCGCAGCCATTCTCTACACGACGCTTTTGCGCTTCTACGAACTCTTCTTCCACGCCTTCGCCTTTTTCCAAAAGTCTTACTGGCTCATCCAGAAACAGGATTGTCTTTTCTTTTTCAAAATAATCAAGAAACGATACACCTTTTTCTCCGTCAGTCGGATACTCTACTGCCGGATAGATGAACACTTCCGTCAGATTTTCGATTGAACGCTGTGTCTCCACATCGAAACTGCGGACAGAATCCACTTCATCCCCCCACAGTTCGATCCGTACAGGCAGATTCTCTGTAAGTGGATAAATATCAATAATCCCTCCCCGAACGGCAAACTGACCGGGACCTTCAATCTGTACTTCTCTGTCATATCCAATCTTCACCAGTCGGTCTTCCAGTTCCTTCAGATCCAGTGTATCCGTATTCTTTATATGAATCACACGTTCACGGATCGTCTCTTTCGGAAGCAGCACATCCATAAATGCATCAAAACTCGTAACAACCGTCACCTGCTCCTTCTGAATAACCGCCTCCAGCACCTCCATTCGCTGCTTCACCAGCTCTTTACTTCTTATATCTGCCTGATAAAACAGAAAATCCTTTGACGGATACAGATACACATCTTCCGAAAGCATCTTATACTCTTCATATAAAGCTCTCGCTTTTGACTCACTGGAACAGGCGATGACTCTGTAAGCGGAGCCATCGCCAAGTGCGTACATAAAATGTGTTTTCTGAGAAGTAACACACCCCGAAATGCGTATCATCCCGGGGTTTTCTCTTCTTTTTTTATAAATATCTTCAAATTCCGCCAGCTCTCGTAACGGTTCTGTCAGCGCCTTCATACTTTTATGCCTCCTTAGGCTTCACCTTACGGTTAAATTCATTCATAGCCGCTTCCATCTCACCGGCAAGGATCTTCTCCACAGCCTGAATTGCTTTCTGGTAGCCTTCTTCCATCTCTTCCCGCTCCGCCTTTGTAAAATGACTCAGCACATAATCGGCAAGGTCATATTTTTTCGGTTTCTCTCCCACTCCGACCTTAATCCTTGGAAATACCTGGGTTCCCAGATGGGCAATAATATTTTTGATCCCGTTATGTCCTCCGGCACTTCCTTTCTTACGGATACGGATCTGTCCCGGCGACAGACTGATGTCATCATAAATGACGATCAGATCCTGTTCTTCATCTATTTTAAAATAATCAACCAGCCCCCCAATGCTCTCACCGCTCAGATTCATGTAAGTCTGCGGTTTTACAAGGAGTACTTTCTGTCCTTCTATGATTCCTTTACCGATATAGGCTCTGTTCTTACGCCCGTCTACGGATATATTATATTTGTCTGCCAGTGCATCTATGACATCGAACCCGGCATTATGTCTGGTTCCTTCATACTGCATGGTAGGATTACCAAGTCCTGCAATTATATACATATGTTCCTCACCTTCCATTTTCTCTTTTAACATTCTACAGGAACTCTACTCATTTGTCACGGAAAAAATACATGTATATTTTTCCGTCTTTTTTCATACATTATAGAAAGCAAATAGAATCTATAATATACAGGAGGTCGCTGATGAGTTCCAAAACTAAAATAATTGTACTGCATATGAGAGAAATTATATATACAGTCGTATTTGCTGTTCTTGCACTTATACTGATTTTACTTCTTTTCTTTATGTTCGGACCAAAAAAGGAAGAAAAAAAGACTTCCGGCCAGACATATACGCCGGGAACTTATTCTTCTTCCCTCACTTTAAATAATACAGATCTGGAAGTGGAAGTAACCGTTGACAGTTCCAAAATTAATTCAATCCGATTCACAAACTTAAGCGAATCTGTTACTGCCATGTACCCACTGATACAGCCCACTCTCGAAGAGATTGCCGATCAGGTCTACGAAAAACAGTCTTTGGAAAATATCTCCTACTCCAAAGACAATCCTTACACTTCCCAGATCATTATAAATGCAATACAAGAAGCGTTAGAAAAAGCCGCAGCATCCAAATAGCTGCGGCTTTTCCTATCATCCTTCTACGATCAAATAACGTCCCCCCGGAAGTACGAATACTTCAGATGCGTCTTCCAGTTCTTCAGAAGACATTCCTTCAACGTCAAGTCCCTCTTCTTCAAGAAATTCACGGACTTCATCAATATTCTCTACAATCGTTGCCATGCATTCCTCCAGAAAAGCTTCTGCTCCTTCCAGCGTCTCTGCCACCGGCTCGTCAAAAAGCTGTGACTGATTCTCCAGAAATGTTTTCAGACATTCCTCATCATACTCATACATGCTCTTTTCCTCCTTCCTCTCATAGACTTTTAAACATATGCAAGAAGATCTGCCGGCTTCGCGATCATATGCTCCGGATCTGCTTCTCTTAATTCCTGTTCGGAACGGAAACCCCAAGTTACACTAATCGTCTTAAGACCTGCATTCTTTCCCGTTTCTATATCCACTTCAGAATCTCCCACATACAGACATTCCGATGCCTCTGCACCCAGTACCTCCAGAATATGCCATACACCATCCGGCGCGGGTTTTCTCCTGATTCCTTCCTGCTGCCCGGACACGTAATCAAACACTCCGTCACCAAAGATCTCACGCACAACCTTTACCGCCTGTGCATGTGGTTTGTTGGATAATACGGCGAGTTTGATTCCTCTGTCTTTCAATGCTTCAAGCATCTTAACAATTCCTTTGTAAGGTGTTACATGATATGTACAGTTCTCATCAAATATTCTTCCATAAACCTGCATTCCTTCTTCCAGCCGTTCTGCATTCTCATCACCGACAGCTGCCAGCGATTCTTCCATCAGACGTCTGGCACCATTTCCAACAAAAGTTCTGCACTGCTCTTTCGTAATCTCCGGCAATCCCATCTCTCTCAATGTGGCGCGTACGGAATATACAAGCGATTCCAGAGTATCTGTAAGTGTTCCATCTAAATCAAAAATACAAGCTTTCATTTTCTTATGTCCTCCATGCAATTAATATAATAGTATGACCTGTTCTAAAATGCAACTAAAAATTCCTTTCAATCTGCAATCAAAAAGGAACGGAATCATTTTCCGTCCCCAAGATAGCGCCGCATAATACGCAGTGCATTTTTTTCCAGTCTGCTGACCTGTGCCTGTGAAATTCCAATTTCATCCGACACTTCCATCTGTGTTTTTCCTTCAAAAAAGCGCAGATCAATGATATACCTCTCTCTTTCATTTAAACGATTCATTGCCGCTTCCAGTGACAGATTCTCAATCCATCTGTCTTCTTTATTTTTATGGTCACTGATCTGATCCATCACATAAAGTGCATCTCCGCCATCGTTATACACCGGCTCCTGCAGACTTACCGGTGTCTGGATTGCGTCCATCGCAAAGACAATATCTTCTTTCGATATGCCTACTTCTTTTGCAATTTCCTGCACGGTCGGCTCTTTCTGATACTGTTTCATATAATTTTCCCTTGCGTAAATCGCTTTGTACGCTGTATCTCGCAGGGATCTGCTAACACGGATGGAATTGTTATCCCGCATATAACGACGGATCTCTCCAACGATCATTGGAACTGCATAAGTAGAAAACTTTACGTCCAATTCTGTATTAAAATTATTGATTGCTTTAATAAGACCGATACAGCCGATCTGAAATAAATCATCCGAGTTTTCACTGCTCGCAGAAAAGCGCCGGATCACACTCAGCACCAGCCTTAGATTTCCTTTGATATAAGCATCTTTCGCCTCTTCATCTCCTTCTTTTATACGCGCAAACAAAGCTTCCTTCTCCTTTTCACTCAGGATTGGAAGCTTTGCTGTATTCACTCCACATATTTCTACTTTTCCCTGTGTCATATCGAGATCCTCCTCTACCAGATGTACTTTCTTTTCTAGTAGAAATCATCTCCATATCCACACACGTTATGCGGTCTTAAGATAAAATAAAAAAACTTTTATCCCTTGACATTCTTTTCTATCTGTCCCATTTATCTGCAAGATTCTGGATCTGGGATTCTAGTTTTGCAAGCTCTTTATTGGCGAGTGCCTCATTCTTATAAACGACCTCCAGCAGTCTCTTCGCAGCCGCAACCACACGTTCAAATGCGGTATGTTTCCGGATTTTCTCCGGTTTCTCAGATGCTTTCTTCGGCATCCGTATACCTTCACTTATAATCTCTCCGGTCAGCAGATTTACGCTTCCTCCGGAATAAGGTGCAAACGCCGGATAGCCAAATTTTTCCTCAATAAGAGCTGCAAATTCATCTGTTACCTGATCTTCTCCGTGTACGACAAAGACATGCCGGATATCAGAAGTAAACCCACTCATCCAGTATAGCAGTCCGTTCATATCTGCATGGCCACTGATACCTTTCAGCACTTCGATTTTCGCATTGACTTCCACATTTTCACCGAACAGTTTTACAACCTGTGCTCCCTCGATCAACTTTCTTCCCAATGTTCCCACTGCCTGATAGCCTACAAAGCAGATCGTACATTCTTTTCTCCACAGATTGTGTTTCAGATGATGTCTGATACGGCCAGCTTCACACATACCAGATGCTGACAGTATAACTTTTGGTTTCTCATCAAAATTGATCAGTTTTGACTCATCACTTGTAATCGTTGTGCGTAAGCCCGGAAATACAAGCGGGTTGATTCCCTGCTGTATCAGTTTCATTGCATCTTCATCAAAGCAGGACTGTACATTTTTCTGGAATACGTTCGTTGCTTCTATCGCAAGAGGGCTGTCTACATATACTTCAAATCCCGGATATTCCGGAAGCAGATTCTTCTCTTTGATCTCACGGATAAAATACAGGATCTCCTGTGTTCTCCCAACAGCAAAAGACGGAATTACAACATTTCCTCCTTTCGCAAATGTTTCCCGCAGAATTCTTGTAAATTCTCCTACATAATCCGGAATATCTTCTCCGTGTGTACGATTACCGTACGTCGATTCGATCACAACATAATCTGCTTCTTTTACTGTTTTTGGGTCTTTGATGATCGGCTGGTTCACATTCCCCACGTCACCGGAAAATACGAGTTTTCTCGTCTCGCCTTCTTCTGTGATCCAGATTTCGATCGCTGCTGATCCAAGCAGATGCCCCTCATCTGTAAAACGGATATCAATACCGTCACAGAGTGTGATCCGCTGTTCATAATCACACGGATGCAGAAGTTTGATTGCTGCCATTGCATGCTCCACCGTATATAACGGCTCATATAATGGTTCGCCACTTCGCATTGCCTTCCTGTTTCTCCACTGTGCTTCAAACTCCTGGATATGTGCACTGTCACGAAGCATGATATCGCAGAGGTCTGCTGTTGCAAATGTAGATATGATCTCTCCTCTGAAACCTTCCTTGCACAACAGCGGAATCTTTCCAGAATGATCAATATGTGCATGTGTCAGAAGCACATAATCGATGTCTCCTGCCTTTACCGGGATCTCCTGATTCTCATACAGATCCGGTCCCTGTTCCATTCCACAGTCTACGAGAATATGTTTTCCGCATGCCTCAATCAAGTGGCAGCTTCCTGTAACTTCATGGTCTGCACCGATAAATATAAGCTTCATATCATCAGCCCCTTTTTTCTTTATTGTACCACTTTTTCATTTCTTTTTCTATATTTTCTGAATATTAGTCATTTTTCGGCGTTTTTCACATGCATTAACGATCATCAAGAATACTTCAGCATTTCTTTTTTCAGTCTCTGCATGATCTTCTTTTCCAGCCTCGAAATATAAGACTGGGATATGCCAAGAATATCCGCCACTTCTTTCTGTGTTTTTTCTTCACCTTTCGCATCATTCAATCCGAATCGCATTCGTATGATCGTCTGCTCCCTTGCGCTCAGCCGGTTGATTGCCCCAAACAACACTTTCTTTTCTGCTTCCTGCTCCATATCCCGGTAAATGGTATCTTCATCCGTGCCAAGTATATCTGAAAGCAGCAGCTCATTTCCATCCCAATCCACATTTAACGGCTCATCGATCGAAACTTCCATCTTTGTTTTATTATTTCTGCGCAGATACATTAAAATCTCATTTTCAATGCATCTGGATGCATATGTAGCAAGCTTGATCTTTTTCTCCGGATTGAACGTATTGATCGCTTTGATCAGTCCGATCGTTCCGATGGAAATCAGATCTTCCACACCAACTCCCGTATTATCAAATTTCTTTGCTATATACACAACCAGACGAAGATTATGTTCGATCAGAAGCTTTCTTGCTTCATTCGCATCTCCATTCTTAAGACTTCTGATCGTTGCTTCTTCCTTCTCCGGTGAAAGTGGTGCCGGAAGGATCTCCGACCCTCCTATATAATGGATTTCCCGATGATCCGGAAATAAAAATGTACGGATACCCGGAATGATTTTTAATTTGAACTGATTCGGTACTGCAACTTTAATTACCATATGATTTCCTCCTAAAATATATCAGGATTCAGAATCATCCGACAATCTTCGCATAGGATCTTTTCCTCACTGATCGCAACTAATCCGTTCTTTATGACCATATTTTCCTTCTCTGGAAATATCATTCTTTCTATCCGGAAAGCTTTCATAACACCATTTTCTTTCCCAATACTGTGATATGCAATCTCACGCATCTGTGGAATTTCTTCTTTCAGCAGACATTCCGCTATTTCCGGATCCAGTATGTTTACCGGTTCTCCACTGACCGGATCACGCAGACGGTTTCCCGTATCAATCAGTGCTTTTCCATCATAGTTCTGCCCCGCATGCTCCAGACGGATTCTGCATGTTCCGAATTTCTTTCTGAACAACTGCTGTAACATCCAGAGAATTCCACCTGCCAGGTAGTCCCCCGCAATCACACATCCAAAGAAAAGGCTGCCATAACGGATATATTGCCGAAACAGGGACAGAATACCTGCCATAAGCACTGCGTTGATTCCGAGAACGATGAACGCTCTCACAAGCTCTCTGCTTCTTCTGATTCCCAGTCCTGCCTGAATCATAACAACATTTACAAAAGTGTAGAAAAAAAGCAGTTTCAAAATTCCTGGAATACCAGGAATACTCCAGACAATACACGTCAAAAATGCTCCAAGAAATGCTCCCCACAGGATACGCATTTTTCCTACTTTACACGAAAGGATTTTCCCTGTTATCTTAAGGAGCATCCAATCCATAATGGCATTGATCAGGAAAAATACATCTATGTACAGTTCGTACTGCATTTTCCACCTTCTTTTTCCTTTGGAAACTAAATCGATTTGGTCCATGTGCAATTATTATTATAAAGATATGCCCTTTAGAATTTTGTCAGAATCTGGCGTGATTTTGTCAGTTTCTTTCGACGGAAACTGACAGCGATAAAACAAACAAAGAAGCCTGCATCTTCATCTATTGATAAAAATGTAAGCTTCTTTGTTGCTTATGTCTTTATTTTGTTTACAAAAACACTTATTTCTTAAAGAAATCCGGAATCTTGATGGACTGTTCCTTCACCTTGCTCGTAGGTGTTCTCGGTGTCTCAAGAGTCGGTGCTGTTCCTCCCATCGTTCTTCTAACCTGCTGTCCGGAAGCGGATGCACTGCTCTTTGCAGATGCCATGCCAGCATCCAGTTTCTGGGATGACTTAGCGTGCTGCTGAATATGAGACTGTGTTCTCACCGGCTGCGAAACTCTCTCTCTTTCATATTCTCTGTTATATACGGTTCCTGCCTGCGTAGTTCTGTTCTCCAGTCTTGATTTTAACTTAGAAGCGCTTCCTTCTACATTGTGAAGACCGGTAGCGATAACTGTAATCGTTGCTTCATCAGCTCTGGAATCATCATACATAGCACCGAAGATAATATTTGCTTCTTCTCCTGCAAGATCCTGCACAAATTCTGCCGCATCAGAAGCATCCATCAGCGTAATATCACCAGATACATTAATGATAACATGAGATGCACCTGCGATCGTTGTCTCAAGAAGTGGACTGGCAACTGCCTGTTTCACAGCTTCCAGTGCTTTGTCATCACCACGACCCTGACCGATACCGATATGTGCGATACCCTTGTCTGTCATAACAGTCTGAACATCTGCGAAGTCCAGGTTGATCAGTGAAGGAACATTGATCAGGTCGGTAATACCCTGAATACCCTGCTGCAATACTTCGTCAGCTTTCTTCAAAGCTTCCGGCATAGTTGTGCGTCTGTCAACGATCTCTAACAACTTGTCATTCGGGATAACAATCAGAGTATCTACGCTCTCTTTTAACTTTTCAATTCCGCCAAGGGCATTGCTCATACGTGTCTTAGACTCAAAACGGAATGGCTTTGTTACAACTCCGACAGTTAATGCGCCCTGCTCTTTTGCAATTCTTGCCACAACAGGAGTTGCTCCTGTTCCGGTTCCGCCGCCCATACCGCAAGTAACGAATACCATGTCTGCACCTTTCAGTGCTGCGGAAATCTCTTCTGCACTCTCTTCGGCAGCTTTCTCACCTACCTCAGGTCTTGCTCCGGCGCCAAGTCCTTTTGTAATCTTGTCACCAATCTGCATAAGTGTCGGTGCCTTACATAACTGTAAAGCCTGTTTATCTGTATTAATAGCTATAAATTCCACACCGGCAATCTGTTCATCGATCATACGGTTCACGGCGTTATTTCCTCCGCCACCTACTCCAACAACAATTATCTTTGCCGCTGCTTCTGATTCATTTGTCTTAATTTCTAGCAAGGGTTTCTCCTCCTTTGTTATCCTTATTATATATATTATACATCCCATACTCTTCGAGTATCCCGCCGTGCCATCTTCCCCGATCCTGCGGCACTGCGGCACGATGCGTTATACATAAAGCAACACATACAAAAGTACAGCTTGCCATATATATTATATAATATAGGCTTTTGTATAAAATATCAATAGAATTGCGGAATTTTTCTTATTTTTATTTTGATTTTTTTGCTTTTTCAAATGTGATCGTTTCCTGCCCGTCAGCGTAATTTTCCAAATGCAGAGTTCCTTCCTGCCCGCCCAGTTTTTCGATAATTGGCGGGATCTGTGCAATCTTCTCTGCGGAAATGCTCTCTCCAAGATTTACTTTTACATTTGCGATCCGCAAATAGATCCTGTCATTCCTGCAGGTAATCTTGTCCACTGACAGATTATAATTCTGTAATTCCCGGCACGCATCCAGTACTTCCGAAAAAAGTTTTGTATCTGCACATTCCAATACCTTGTACTCACCACTAGAAGTCAACGTGATGCCTTCTACAAGAGGCACCATTTTTTTTACGGCACTTTTATCTACAACAAGTCCTTCTGAATCAAAATTAACATACTGTTCTCCTTCTTTCATACCGGCAACAATTGTCTTTTCCTTTACACGGATCTGCACGGTCCATGGATTTTTCATAGATACCTGCATACTTTCAAAACACGGGAGCACGTTTCCTTTTCCCATCCCATACTGTAATACCAGATACAGGGAATTTGTAGAAAGCCTGCCACTTTTTATGCTCTCTGCCACTTCCCTGTCCGAACAGTATTCATTTCCTTTTACTTCAATCCTCTGTATATGAAACAAAAGCAGGACCGTCATTATAATAATCGCAAGTCCGCTTATCAGAACAACCAGTGCGTAGATTCTCTGCGCATGTTTCTTTTTCTTTGCGTTCTTTCTGCGCCTTGCATTTCTTTCTCTTTCCATCTGTCTGCCTCCTAAAAGCTTTTTTCACTTTTTTTATCTTACCATTGTTGACACATTCAGCACAAGTCCCATTTCCGCAAGAAGAAACACGATCGATGTTCCCCCATAGCTGACAAACGGTAATGTAATCCCTGTATTTGGAATCGCATTGGTGACAACAGCGATATTCAGTATGACCTGAATCATCAGATGTGCCATCGCACCCGACACGATCAGCGCGCCAAACAGATCCTTCGCATGCACAGCAATCACAAAAAAGCGCCACAATAACAATAAAAATAAAAAAATCAAAAAGCCGGCGCCTGCCAGCCCAAATTCCTCACAAATGATAGAAAAAATCATGTCATTCTGCGCCTCCGGAACAAACCCAAGTTTCTGGATTCCTCTGCCAAGCCCTCTGCCGAACAGTCCTCCGGAACCGATTGCATACAGTCCCTGCACTGTCTGATATCCTTTGGCAAACTGCTCTGGATTACGCCAGATTAGAAGGCGCTCCAGGCGATAGCTCTCAAGCATGAGAAATACCGTCATAAATCCTGTCCCGATCACTCCCATCCAGATGAACTGTACATATTTCGGACTTGCCACAAATACAAGGATCACTCCGATTCCAAGAATGATGATCGCTGTACTCAGATTACTTGCTCCGACCAGCCCTACAATTGGCAGGATACAGAACAGTACCTTGAATAATATCGTAATCTTCTCTATTTTCTTAGCATTTTTATTTACCATCCATGCAAGAAATAAAATCAGTGCGACCTTGGCATATTCAGAAGGCTGAAACGAAAAAGGGCCCAAAGACAACCATCTTTTGGACCCATTGTATTCTTCTCCTGCTAAAAGGACTAAAACGGAAAGAGCCACCGCTCCCACATAGCCAGCTACAGCAGCATATTTCCAGATATGATAATCAATACCTGCTACCAGATACATCACCGCCAGTCCCAGTGCTGTTGCAAATAATTGCTTTTTCAGATAGTACATGGCATCGTGAAACTTCACTTCGCCATTATAGACACTTGTACTGTACAGGATCACAAGTCCCGCCAGAATTAAAAGCATCAGCACAACCAGCAGTGTCAGATCATATTTTTTCACTCTTACCTTGAACGTGGTCAAACTATTTTGCACTCCTTATAAGGAATTTACAATTCTTTTAAATTCATCTCCACGTACTTCATAATTCGGGAACATTCCCCAACTTGCACATGCCGGTGACAAAAGCACTGCCTCTCCACTCTCGGCTGTCTTTGCTGCAAGAAGGACTGCCTCTTCAAAAGTATCTGCAAACACATAATCATGGAAACCACATTTTTCTGCATCTGCAGCAATCTTTTCCTTCGTTGCGCCAATCAGGATCAGTTTCTTAACCTTTCCATCAAATGCATTGATCCACTCTGTAAACTCGGAGCCTTTGTCATATCCTCCGCCAAGCAGCACCGTTCTGCGGTTCATTGCCTGGATTCCTTTGATCGCAGCATCTGGATTGGTTCCTTTGGAATCATTATAATAAACAACACCGTTCTTTTCTGTTACATATTCGATACGATGTTCTACACCTTTAAATGCACGGATCACTTTGCGGATAATATCCATCGGCACACCATATACTGCTGCCATCGCAACAGCCGCCATATAATTCTCATAATTGTGCATACCGAGAAGCTGTAATTCATCTACATTGCATACAAGCACTTCTTCCGGGTTCTTATAAATCATATTCCCGTTATCCAGATATATTCCTTTTTCCAACTTCTGTCTGCTGCTGAAATAGATCACCTGTGCATCTATGTGTTCTCCGAACTCTCTCGTTCTCTCGTCCTCGTAGTTCAGGATACAGTAATCTTCTGCTGTCTGGTTCTTTGCAATATTCTTCTTTGCATTCACATATGCTTCCATCGTGTGATGACGATTCAGATGATCCGGTGTAAAATTAAGGATCGCGCTGACCTTCGGACGGAATGTTACGATGCTCTCAAGCTGGAAACTGCTCATCTCTGCAACTGCAACTGCATCTTCTTCCATCTGTCTTGCTGCCACAGTATACGGATTACCGATATTACCTACAACATATGTATGCTCTTTGTATGCTTTCATGATCTCACCGAGAAGCGTTGTTGTTGTCGTCTTACCGTTCGTACCGGTAATTGCTAGCACATCACCTTTTCCAAATGCATAAGCAAGCTCTACTTCACCGATCACAGCAACCTTCTTATCACGCATTGCATTTACAACCGGAAGGTCTGTTGGTACTCCTGGGCTCAACACTGCAATATCTAATGTATCAATCAGTTTCTCCGGAAATTCACCAAGGATAATCTCTGCTTTTACTCCATCCCCAAGCTGTTCTTTCATAGCAACTTTATCCAACTTGTCATTTCCATCGTAAAGAATAACCTCTGCTCCATGATCTTCCAATAATTTTACAGCTCCGATTCCGCTGATACCGGAACCGAATACCAGTACTTTCTTTCCTATTACTTCCATTTTCTCCTCCTACATTGCCATAAGCGCTACGAGACACAACAGAGCCGTAATAATTGAAAATACTGCGACCACACGCGTTTCTGACCATCCACACAGCTCAAAATGATGATGGATCGGCGCCATTTTAAAAATACGTTTTCCTCCGGTTTTCTTAAAATATGTGACTTGGATCATAACCGATAATACTTCTACCAGATAGATCAGTCCTACGATCAGGATGAAGATCGGCATCTGAAGCATATAAGCTGTTGAAGCCACAAAACCGCCAAGGGCAAGAGATCCTGTATCTCCCATAAATACACTTGCCGGATATACATTAAATAATAAAAATCCAAGCAGCGCACCAACAACTGCACATGTTACAGGTTCGATTCCACTTTTCGTTCCGATTGCAACAACCGTAAAAAATGTTGCAACAAGAACGGTTACGCTAGATGCCAGTCCATCCAGACCGTCAGTGAAATTGACACCGTTTACTGTGCCGATCACAGCGAAAAACATCAGGACAATTGCCAGCCATCCGATATCCAGATATTTTCCTCCGGAGAACGGAATGAGCATTTTCAGAGATACATCCGTGAATTTTACCACATAAAATGCGAAGATTGCAGTAACTACGATCTGTAATGCCATCTTCTGTTTTGGATATAGACCATCGGAACGCTTCATCACAACTTTCAGATAATCATCCAGAAAACCGATCAGACCAAAGCCAACTGTCACAAACAGGATTGGGATGATCTTCGGATAATCTTTGATATAAAAGATTGAAGTAAGTACCACACTCAAAAGGATGATCACTCCACCCATGGACGGGGTTCCTGCCTTCTTCAGATGGGACTTCACACCATCTTCCCTCTCTGTCTGATTCATCTTCAATTTTCGCAGTACCGGAATAATGATCGGTCCCAGAATCGCACTGAATGCAAAGGCAATCAATACCGGCATAAATACTGTATAATTCATAATCCACCTCTTTTATCTTTTTGTCAGACTGTTAAGTCCTCGACGAACCTAGTATACTTCATTTCCTACTCTTTTTCAATGCCAAGATACGGGAATGTCTCCCGAAAAATGTTTCCGATCACCGGAGCTGCAATCGTTCCCCCGTAATAGATTCCTTTCGGATTATAGATCACACACATGCCCAGAACCTGTGGATTTTCTGCCGGAGCTAAGCCTATAAAGGAAGAAATGTATTTTCCGGCACTTCTTGGCAAAGTCTGGGAAGTCGCTGTTTTGCCCCCAATATGATATCCTTTTACATATGCCTTTTTTCCAGAGCCTTTTGCCACTACTCCTTCCAGCAGTTCCTGCATGGTCTCTGAAGTTTTCGCCGAGAGAATTCTCTTCTTTCTTCCATAAGAAAAGACTTCCGTCTTCTTTTTCTCCGAATCTGTAGCTTCTACTCCAAAATGAGGTGTAATTCTCTTTCCACCATTTATAAGAGAACTGACCGTTGCTGCCATCTGCATCGGTGTAACCTGAAAAGACTGTCCAAAACTCATAGTTGCAAGTTCTACCTGTCCTACACGATTTTTCTTATGCAGGATTGTTCCAGCTTCTCCCGGCAGATCCACACCGGTTGGTGAAAGCAGTCCAAACTTCTGGAAATATTTATAGAAATCATTTACTCCAAGTCTGAGTCCGATGTCAATAAATACCGGATTACAGGAATTCTGAATCCCTTCCACAAAATTTTCCGCACCGTGTCCTCCCACTTTATGGCAGCGGATTTTCCGGTCTTCCACAACTTTATAACCCGGGCAATGAAAACGATCCGAAAGCTTTACCACTCCTTCTTCCAGGCACGCCGATGCCGTAATGATCTTAAATGTAGAACCCGGCTCATATGTATCACTGATACATTCATTACGCCACATCCGGTTAAGTGCATCCTGTTCTTCTTCCGGCGTCAGATTTTTCTTTTCTTCACCTGGAAGCGAAAAAGGATCATTCAGATCAAATTCCGGCACATTAACCATTGCAAATATTTCTCCATTCTGCGGATTCATAAGCAGTATTGCAACTTTTTCCGCCTGTTTTTCTTCCATGACTTTTTCTGCCATCTGCTCTGCATATTTTTGAAGATTTGCATCCAGACTGATTTTCAGCGTGTCGCCTTTTACCGGTTCTTTTCGTCCTTCTGCTTCTTCGTCCAGTTCTATTCCTCTCGCATCTGTGATTGTCAAAATCTGCCCATTTATCCCTTTTAAATAATCTTCATACTGCACTTCCAGGCCAATGATTCCCTGATTATCCCCTCCTGTAAATCCAAGAACTTTTGATGCAAGTTCTCCATAAGGATAATATCGTTTAAAATCTTCGTCTACCTTAACACCATCCAGCCCAAGATTTCGAATTTTATCTCCCGTCTTTTTCTCTACATTTGACGCAATCCTCTCCATAGATGATATTTTTTTCACTTTTTTTCTCACCTGCGCTTCTTCCATGTGAAGTGCTTTTGTCAATATTTTAATTACCTTTTCCGAATCTTTCAGCTGACTGTGTATTACAGAAATTGTGCAGACTGTCCGGTTTGTTGCAAGGATTTTTCCATTCCGGTCAACGATTTCTCCTCTTGCAGCTTTAATATCGCGCTCTCTTTCATGTAACTGCTGTGCTTTCTTTTGATATTCTTCTGCGCGGAAGATCATCAGCCACGCAAGTCTTCCGAACAACAGAATAAGCAGGATGAGCGCGCAGGAGAATACAAAAAATATTTTCTTCTTATTATATGTTCTGTTCTTCAAACAAAAAACCTCACACAAGCTTTGTAATAATCTATTACTGCTTATGTAAGGTTATTCTGTTAATTCTTGCTGTCTGAGATTTTTTCCACTCCCAGATACGGAAGAATCTCTTTCATAATATCTGCTGAGAGCTGGGTTGCCAGTCCGCTATTCGCCTGGTCACTGACGTTTGGTTCATTGATCACAACATAGACAACAACCTGCGGATTTTTCTGCGGTGCATATCCGATAAAAGATACAAGATATTTTCCATTCCTTCTTGGGAGTTTCTCCGCTGTACCAGTCTTTCCGCCCACATCGTATCCCTTAACGGCTGCCGTCTTTCCGGTTCCGTTTGTAACTACGCCGCGCATGTAATCTTTCACTACATCGCAGGTCTCCTGGGAAATCGTTTTCCGTACAAGCACCGGGTCCTTGCTCTCTGTCACATTTCCATTTTCATCTTTGATCTGTCTTACAACATGCGGTCTGTAATAACTGCCGCCATTGATCAGAGAACTGAATGAAGCTGCAAGCTGAGTCATTGTTACGTTGAAATTCTGTCCAAAAGCATTAGTTGCAAGACTGGCAGAATCCATTTTCTCCGGTGAATACAAAAGGCCTTCTGTACTTGCCTCACCCGGAAGATCTATGCCCGTCGATGTGCCAAATCCAAACAGCTTTTGATAACGGCTGAATTCGTCTTTCCCGATCTGCGCGCCGATCCGCATCATTGCAACGTTACAGGAATTTTCAAGTGTCTGCTTAAGTGTCTGCATTCCATGTCCATTACGGTGACTGCAGTGGATATCGTGTCCGCCTACTCTGAGTACACCGGTACAGTTATAACTTTCATTTCCTGTCAATACACCCAGTTCCAGTCCCGTTGCAACCGTAAATGGTTTGATTGTTGATCCTGGTTCATAAGTATCTGTCACACAAAAATTCTTCCACAGCGCGTTAAGTGTCTCGATCTTCTCTTTATCCGTCATCTTTGCAAGTTCATTTTTTGTATAATATGCTGACAGATCTCTCGGCTTATTCAAATTGTAATTCGGATAAGATGCTTCCGCAAGAATCTCTCCGTTATTTGGATTCATTACAATGACTGCCGTATCCTTACTTCCGGTTCCTTTTCTTGCTTCATTCTGATGCTTTTTATTAAACGCCAGAATATGCTTCTCCACTATACTCTGTACCTGCAAATCAATTGTAGAGACAACTGTCTTTCCATTGACCGGCTCTTTTACGGTCTGTTCAAAAGTAGAGGTTGTATCCTGATAGCCATATTCTCTTCCATCCGTACCATTCAGGACTTCGTTATAAGATGCTTCAATTCCATTGCTTCCTATGTTTCCATCTACGGTAAACCCAAGTGTATCGCTTGCCAGTGAGTTATACGGATATTTCCGTTCATAATCTTCCTCAAGCCAGATTCCCTGTACATTCGAATACTTCTCACTGTTCTTCATTATGTTGAATTTTTTCGCTTCTTTATAGCCGATTCCTTTTTTCAGAACGTTATAACGCCCGGACGGGTTGGTCTTCATCAGTTTTCGGATATCTTCTTCCTTAATATCAAAATATTTCTTCAACGCTTCAATGGTCGGTTCTATATAATCGTCCTTACTGAGCATTGCCTTCATATCCAGAATAACATTATAAATACGTTCACTTGTCGCCATCTTGGTCCCATTACGGTCTACGATATCTCCCCGTTTAAACGGGATTGTACGGCTGTCATACTGTTGCTGGTCCAGCACCACTTTTGTATATTTGTCACCATTTGATGCATTAATATAAGTAATCCGGCCTGCAAGAAAAACAAAAGCCAGTACAAATCCCATAAAGAGCATGACTAGCTTTTTTTGCATGGCCTTATTAAATTTCCTTTTAAAAGGATTTCTCTTTCTTCTTGCCATTTATTTCTTCACCTGTTATTTACTTTTTTTCGTCTGTACTTTTGTAAGTGCACCTTCCTTTGGAATACTTTCATATTGCTTTACATAATCCAGAGAAGGTTTTTTATATTCCACGACCTGAGAATCGGAAGCATCTACCATGCCAAGGTCTTTCTTAGCCTTTTTACGCACTTCGTCCAGATTCACAGAATCCACGATTGCATTGTATCTGGTCGTATTCTCTTCTTTCAGAGTTGCCAGTTCTTCTTCCATCGCTGAAATCTTTTTTGCGTGGCTCATATTTGCTGACTGTAAATTAACGTACTTGATACATACAAGCAGCATGGCGATTGCTGCAACCGCCATGAATACAACATATCCTCGGTTCATTCGCAGAGCCTGTCTGCGGTTTTTCTTTACCTGTCTGCTTGTCCTTTTCTTTTTGGGTTCCTGCGCGCGTCTTTCCGGTTCGTATGCCGGTTGTCTTACAACATTACCGTAAACATAAGACGCTCTTTGTACATTCTGTCTTCTTCTTGTTGTCATCTGTCTGTATGCCATGCGCGCTCACCCCTTTCCCACTTTTAATTATTACATACTCATGTGTCAGCTCCGCTCAAAAATACGAAGCTTTGCGCTCTTTGCACGACTGTTTTCTTCCATCTCTTCCTTGCTCGGAAGGATTGGTTTTCTAGTGATAATACTCCCTTTTGATATTTTCCCGCATACACATACAGGAAAATCGCTTGGACATGTGCATGGATTTTCATTCTTACGAAATGCACTTTTCACGATCCGGTCTTCCAGTGAGTGGAATGTAATGATGCACAGTCTGCCCCCTGGATTCAACAAATCAATCATAGCGTCCAATGAATTTTTTAGCACTTCCAGCTCCTGGTTCAATTCAATACGAATTGCCTGGAAGGTTCTTTTTGCCGGATGTCCGGACTTCTTCTGAAACTTCATCGGGATTGATGCACGTATGATCTCTGTCAGTTGTCCCGTTGTCTCAATCGGTGCTTTCTGACGCGCAGCCACAATATGCTTTGCAATGTTCTTGGCAAACTTATCTTCGCCATAATCACGGATCACACGATAAAGTTCCCGTTCTTCATAGTCATTGACGATGTCTCTCGCTGTCATCTTCTGACGTCTGTCCATCCGCATATCGAGAGGTGCATCTTCGCGATAAGAGAATCCCCGCTCTGCCGTATCTAACTGATAAGATGATACGCCCAGATCGAGCACGATCCCATCGACCTTGTCAATGCCTAACTTACCTAGCTGTGACTTCATATCACAATAGTTACTTCTTACTATTGTGACTTTCTCTCCGAAGTCTTTTAAGCGGATCCCGGCTGCTTCAATTGCAGCGGCATCCTGGTCTATTCCTATAATACTCCCCTTGTCACTGAGACGTCTTGCCACTTCACTGGCATGTCCGCCTCCACCGAGCGTTCCATCTACATAGATGCCGTCCGGTTTAATCTTTAATCCATCAATTGTTTCTTTCAATAATACTGATTTGTGTACGAATTCCATATCTTCTCCCTCTAGATACTGAACCCGCTTGCTTCCATATCGGATGCAATATCCTCAATATTCATTTCCACCTCAGCATTCTTAGCTTCCCATTTTGCCTTATCCCAGATCTCGGCACGCTTCCCCATACCGACAAATACAACTTCTTTTCCTAGTCCGGCGAAGTCTCTGAGTGGGGCTGAAATAAGAGTTCTGCCTTGTTTGTCAAGGTCGCCGTCAATTGCACTTCCCTGGAAGAAATATGCAAATGCGCGGGCTTTTTTGTCTGTGGTCGTCGGTAAGTTGTTCAGTTTCTCTTCAAAAGCGATCCATTCTGCTTCCGGGTATACATACAGGCAGTTTTCCATTCCTTTTGTTATGACGAAATGCTCCCCTAAATCGTCACGGAACTTAGCCGGAATGATCAGTCGCCCTTTGGCGTCTATGTTATGACTGTATTCTCCTTTTAATCCCCTTAGCATAATGAACTCACCTTCTTTCAAAGTGGTCCACCACTTTCGCACCACTTTTCTCCACTTCTCACCACTTTCTACCACTTGAACTAATTGTAAAACACTTTTTCAGTGATTTCAAGCCTTTTTTGTGTGTTTTTTGTGAAATCAACATAGAATGTGACTTGACTCATCGTATACATATAAAGAGAGTTGACACTCGCAAGCCTACGCTTTTGAACATCAACTCTCTTTGATTCTTATTATTTATTTTATTCTTCTGCTTTATCCAGATTGCTCTGAAAATTCTGCAAAGCACTGTAATCAATCTCTACTTCCGGTCTTGACTGCTTCGCTTCATAAGTATGATACGCCGAATAAGTAATCCAGCCAAGTAAGATCACTCCTACAAATACTACCAGACACTTGCGCATCAGATTATATAATCTGTGCTTCCGGCGTAATCTTCGCCGGTTTGCTTTTTCTTCTTTATAATTATCAACTTTGGTCTGACTCATCAGGTATCTGTCTCCTTCTTATCGAATAACTACCGTTATTCTATCACACCTTTCCGGATTAGACAACCAGAATCACACCACCGTCTGCTGCATACATACTGCTAATCCCTGCCGTATCCAGGACGATGATATCTTTTACCTTCATCTGTTCCTGAACCATTTTCTTCATGTCTTCAGCACGCTCCGGGCAATTACAGTGTGTAATCGCAAGAATCTTCTCTTCTGGTCGTATCGCATCTTTCTTCACCTGCGCAACCATCTTCTCGATTGCTTTCTTCATGCCTCTTCCCTGACCCAGCTGACAGATACTTCCAATCGGTGTAGAACCCATTACCGGCTTGATATTAAGCGCAGTTGCCATCATCGCTTTAATACCAGTCAGTCTTCCGTTCTTTTTCAATGTCTCCAATGTCTCCAGTACAAAATACGTGTGCTGCTCTTCTATATAAGCATCCACTGTCTTAATAATCTCTTCAAAGCTCATCTGCTTTTCTTCACACTCTGCAATCTTCAGTGCGATTAGAGTCTCTCCAACTGAAGCAGACTTAGAATTAAATACATGGATCTGTTTCTCTCCATATTCTTCTTTATAAAGGTTCTTCCCCAACTCTGCACTATTGTAAGAACCACTCAGCTCAGCCGATAATGTAACTGCATATACATGCTCAGCATCACAGTGATACATCTCCATATAACGTTCCGGTGATGGGCAGGAGGACTTCGGACACTCCGGAGCCGCTGCAACTCTTCTCAAAAAATCCTTCTGATCAAATGTTGCATCGTCAATGATATGATAACCATCTACTTCTATCTCCAGTGATGCGGTCACGAAATGCTCTGACTGTTTCATCTCTTCCGTTAATTCACCACAACTATCTACAACTACTTTATAACTCATGTCTTCCTCCCGGTAAACTTTTTATTTCCATTAAATGTAGTTTTTAATACTACGTTTAATATCATAGCACATTCACATCGGAAAAGAAAGACTTTTATTCCGTTATTGTTCTATTTTTATTTGTTTTGAAACACTTAGCGCAATTCCCATTTCTATAGAAAGGAACAGAATTGCTGTTCCCCCATAACTGATAAATGGTAATGTAATACCTGTTGTCGGAATCAGATTTGTCACAACTCCCACATTTAAAAATACCTGTAAAGCCATGTGAGCAAATATTCCCGTCACAATCAGTGAACCATACAAATCCGGCGCATTCTGTGCAATAAACAGCAGACGGTATAATAATAAGCCAAACAGTGTCAGAACGAGAATTGCTCCAAACACGCCAAGTTCTTCACATATAATAGAAAGGATCATATCATTCTGCACTTCCGGAATGATTGTCTTCTGTGCGCTGTTCCCAAGACCTTTTCCAAAAAAGCCTCCGGAACCGATCGCATATAACGCCTGCATGATCTGGTATCCGCCTTCTGATGCATAATTTTCCGGATTCAGCCATACAAGAACCCGTCGCATCCGGAAACTCTTACTTGTCGTAAGTACCATACCCAAGATCTTCACGCCCACCAGTATCGCTGCAAGACCGCCACCTGCAGCTGCAAAGAAGATCTTTGTCTTCCGGTGAACAATAAAAATCATAATAATGCTGATGCCCATTACGATAATCGCTGTACTTAAATTATCTGTCAAAAAATATACACATGCTGCGGATAACAGTCCCCAGACCATTACATGGATAAATCCTTCTTTTGTATTAATCTTCTTTCCAAGCTTGCAAATCACTACCGGGATAAATAGTATCACCGCAATCTTTGCAACCTCCGATGGCTGAAACTGTCCGATTCCAGGTACCATGATCCATCTCTTGGCTCCCTTGGCTCCTTTTCCGATTGGGCTTTGTACAAGTGCCATCAGTATTATGGATACCCAATATAGCAGTTTTGCGCGCTTAATGTACCAGTGGTAATCAATAAAGCGGCAGATAAACCACATCACAAAAAAACCAGCCAGACAGAAAATTATCTGTTTCTTCAAATAAAATATACTGCTTTTCTGTCCGGTGATCTTCATGGAACTGTATGCACTGGTGCTGTATAACATTACCAGCCCGAAACATACAAGGCATATAAGAATTGCGACCAGACTATAATCAAAATATGGGATTGTTTTTTTCCTTTGTTCTGTAATTTCTCTTTTCACTGTCCTTGTCATTTTATTTACACTCCAATCGTATTCATTATACTCAGATATGATTCTAAAAACAACTAAAAATTCCGGTCTTTGCACCTCTTTTTGACTTCTTTCATATTATAATAATGCAAATAATTGAAAAGGAAGGTTTCTAAAAATGCCTAATTATCGCTATCAAGCTTCTAATTGCTGCGGCAACTCCATGCGGAACGTTTCCATTAGTGTTCCTTCAGGCTCCGGCTGTCATGAACATGCCTGCTCCGATAACACTTCCAATATTTCCATGCAGGTTCTTGCTATGGCATATGTTCCCATCCAGAAATTCCAGTGCCTGTACGATCCGCCGAAAGGGCTGCATGCAGGTACTATTTTTGCCGAACTCGATAAACCATTTCTTGGAACAGGAGGTGTTCTTCGATGAATAATGATAAAAGATTATCCCGTCAAGAACTCTTACAATGGATCAATGCCGTCAGCTTTGCAGTCAATGATGTGACTTTATTTCTCGACACACACCCTGATGACGCAGAAGCATTAGAGTATTTTGAGGAATTTCGTACGCAGCGCACACGCGCACTTCAGGAATATTCCAGAAATTATGGGCCGCTCACGATCGATACTGCAACTGCCACTCCATGTGAACGCTGGCAGTGGAGCACACAGAGCTGGCCATGGCAGGAAGGAGGCTGTTAATCTATGTGGAATTATGAAAAGCGTCTGCAACATCCGGTAAAAATCACCCAGACAAATCCAAAGATAGCTCAGGTGATCATATCCCAGTTCGGTGGTCCTGATGGCGAACTGGGTGCATCCATGCGGTATCTCTCCCAGCGATACACAATGCCTTACAACGAGGTCACCGGTATCCTTACGGATATCGGTACGGAAGAACTGGCTCACTTAGAAATCGTCTGTGCTATTGTTTATCAACTTACAAAAAATATGACAATGGAAGAATTAGAAAAATCCGGTTTTGATAAATATTATGTAGATCATACGCTTGCACTCTGGCCACAGTCTGCCGGCGGTGTTCCTTGGAGCGCCACTACTTTCCAGTCCAAAGGTGATCCCATCACCGATTTAAGCGAAGATATGGCTGCGGATGGTACGATTGTGTAAAGACAACATTGAGGTTTTAAAAGATAGTTCCCGATAATCTGGCATACTAGCTGCCAGATATGAGAACCTTAGAAATTCCAATGTATTTCAATAGGTACTTCCTTAGTTACAGGGTCTTTCTTGCCAACCAATACATAATCAATCAGCTTTTCAACGATTTCCCTGTCTAAGTGTTCAAGATTTGTATATTGCTCGATTAACTGTCGTCTGTTATCGCCAATCAGCATTTTTCTTTCAATAACATCAAGCTGTTTCTGCGTATCAATTACCAGTTTTTCGAGCCTTTCTTTTTGTGTTGAGAAGTCTTTAGATAAATCCAAGTAATCAAGTTCGGAAAGAATACCCTTTACCTTATCTAAATATAGTTCACGGATTCCTTTTGTGTATTCCGCAATCTTTTTTTGATAAGCAGCAATCTCCGTTTCCAAAGCTTCTTTTTGACCTCGCAAGTCATTATTGAATTGCACATTTTGTTCAAGCTCATCTTTATCCAGATATTCTGCGGATAACTTATTAAGTTCATCAATCACAGCTTTTTCCAATTTGTCTACTGAAATGAAAGAACCTATACAAGCGTCCTTTGCTACATGGCGGTTAGAACATTGTAAATAATGCTTACCACGATTCTTTGATGAACGCATTGTATAACCACAATTCATACAGCGAGCTTTTCTGGCAAATAAGCCGATTGTGCCAACTGTGAAAGGTTTTGCCTTTTGAGCTACCAATGTTTGAACCCTATCCCATAACTCACGGTCAATAATCGGCTCATGTGTACCCTCAACTCTGTACCACTCGTCTTTTGGTCTGGGTTTGTTTTGCTTTGTCTTATAAGAAACGCTGCCATATTTCCCTTGAACCATATTCCCGATATAGATTTCATTCACCAACATATCTGATATGGCAAAATATTTCCATAGGGTACTGTTTTTCGTTTTAGGCTGCTTGTAACGCAAACCATGAAGTCGTTTGTATTCCGTAGGGTTTGGTATTCCTCTGTCATTCAGCATACGGGCAATGGCGGTCTTTCCATATCCCTGTGAAAACAGTGTAAAAACTTCTCTGACAACTTCCGCAGCTTCTTCATCAATAATCAAATGCCCTTTTACGTCAGGGTCTTTTTTGTAACCATACAGGGCAAAAGCACCGATATGGTGTCCGTTCTTTCTTCTGTCAGTGAGAACGCTTTTAATGTTTTCTGACATATCCTCTAAGTACCACTCATTCACCAGACCATTTATCTGTCTTGATTTCTTATTTCCTTTATTAGCGGTATCTGCATTATCAACAATGCTGATGAAACGAATACCCCAAATAGGGAAAAGACCGTGGATATATTTTTCCACTAATTCTAGTTCTCTGGTAAATCTGGATTGTGTCTTACAAAGGACAATATCAAATTTACGATTCTTTGCGTCCTCCAACAACCTGTTAAATTCTGGTCGTCGTCTGTCAGAACCAGTGTAATCATCATCACTGTATATGTTGTAGACTTCCCAACCATGCTCTAATGAGTATTGAAGTAACATTGACTTTTGATTCTGAATACTGTTACTGTCGTCTGTTTCTGATTGTTTGTTTCTATCTTCCTCTGATAAGCGGCAATAAATAGCAACTCTTGATTTTGATTCTATCATGCTTCGTTCTCCTTTTAGAGAAGACGAAACAAACTATCTCTACATAATGTTATTATAACATCTTGTAGGATAGTTTGTCTATCATCTGGCAGGAGTTGCCTTTCCTTTATTTTTTTCATATTGATTTATCAACTCTATCCATTTTAGAGTAAATGCTTTTGTAAACGCCGCTCTATCACAATTTTTAAAAACATTCTTGCAAACTACCTTTGCGTCATTTGCCATTGAACCACCTCACTACAATATATTTACAAAGTATGCAAAAATGCTTGTACATTATGAAAGAATTTGTCTATAAATAAGAAGTAATCAGATGGCTTTGGAAAGCTCCACTGGAATTTCACCATTCCCATTCTGATGGGTGAACCGTGTCATACGGGTGTATCATTATTCTGATATACAGGTCATGGCAGCAACTTTTCCAACAGTCGCTTACGGATCACTGGCATGGTCGCTCGCTTCTTTATCCCTCCTTTCGTGGGTCATGGCGTTCCAGTCCGTCGGCTCACCGTATATCAAACGTATCTGATTACTTTATTCATTTTTCAAAGAACACTTGTAAAACGGAGCTGGAATGAGGTGATAGAACACTCCGTATATATTCGCTTATTTCACTCTGACTTCAAAACCTAGAATTGCTTTAATAAGAGCAGCTCTGATTCTGCCTTTCAGTTCCATGTCGACCACAATATACATATTTCCGTGTTCATCATAGAACGGGCGTAAACTTGCTTTTGATATGTAAGCGTCATAGTGATTTAATATTTTCTCTATTGCCACTTCGTCGCCATCAGCAGCTAAACTGATTGTGGAGAATAGAGGACACTTTTTTGTAGACTTCATCATGTTATAATTCCTCCTCATACATATCTCTAATGAGCTTTAGTGAACACATTCTGTTTCTATAAACAGAGTTTCTGGAAATATCCAAAATCTCTGCGATTTCTGCGTCTGGTAATTCCAGAAAATAGAACATCAACACAACATTGCGTCGTCTTTCGCTTAATTTTTTGATTGCTTCACATAATTTCTCATCATAGACACGAACTTCTGTACCAAACACATCAAAGGAAGTAAATTCAATCGGGTATTCGTCCGATACACCCAACTGGTTTAATTCCAGCTCTGGTATTTCACAGAAAGATATTTCATGCTTTGCACGTCTGGCAAGTTCTTTGTTGTAGTTCTTTACAGTTCTGCCAATCACCTTACGAGCCAGACAGTCAAATTGAAGTCTTATAGCGTTCTCAAATGAAGAAGGTTTCATAATCTCACCTCCTTTCAAGTTGAAGTTGCTAAAGCGAAAAGGCTTTTTACCTCTTTCCGCACTAACACTCAACACGGAGGGGCGATTTGTAACCCGAATCAGAAAAAAATCAAAAAATTTTTTAAAGTAGCAAAAAAGCACAAGGGCATATAAGAAATGCTGTTCTTGTGCTTTTAAAATTGTTCCTGTTATGTAACGTGAAAAACCATATTCAAGGGTATATTGTGCCGCTGTGAAAGCTAGGATTTTTTTGACAATAACGGATATATTGAAGATTGTCGATTATACAGGTCTTTCAATGCGGCTACCTCCCAAAGCCGCTAACCCAAAACCATTATGTTGTTTTTCTATTGATGGGAAAAGAAAAAGGCGGCTTTTCAACCGCCATCTGGAAAAAGGTATTTTGTGACACGCAAAAACGGTACTGTTGATAGCGGTTTTTTTTATTTGCCGCTATGCAGCACTTTTTAATTGATTTACGCATAATAGGAACTGATAAACCTTACTATACGTTTTTCTATACCTGTTAGAAAATCAACAGGAACAGTAAAATGTAGTGAGGTGATTAAATATGCGTAAAAAAGAAGATAAGTATGATTTCAGAGCCTTTGGTCTTGCCATCAAAGAAGCTCGTAAAAAACGAGGTCTTACTCGTGAACAGGTGGGAGCTATGATTGAAATTGACCCACGCTATTTGACAAATATTGAAAACAAAGGGCAGCACCCAAGTTTACAGGTGTTCTATGACCTTGTATCATTACTTAATATTTCCGTTGATGAATTTTTCCTGCCTGCGTCTGATCTGGATAAAAGCACCAGAAGACGACAGTTGGAAAAACAACTTGACAACCTTTCCGATAAGGATTTAATTATCATGGAAAGTGTCGCTGACGGAATTATCAAGTTAAAAAAAATAAAAGAATAATTTTACATTTATCAGAGTTATTTTTTCTTAATGATATTTTCAATGTTAATTATTTTTTGTGCTATCTCTTTATAAAAAGCAGGTTCGTGAGAAACAAGCAAAACTGTGCCTTTAAATTCCTTTAATGCAATTCTTAAAGCTTGTTTTGCTTGAATGTCCAAATGGTTTGTTGGCTCGTCCATGATAATAAAATTACAAGGAGTAAGAGTTAATAGGCATATTTTTACTTTTGCTTGTTCTCCACCGCTTAATGTGCCAATACTCTGCATTGCGTGTTCTCCTATGATTCCGCAACATGCCAGGTTTTTTCTTACTTCCTTTATCGTAAGGGACGGATAACAATCAGACACTATCTGTATTGGAGTTTCCTTTTCATTTTCCCAATATAAATCCTGTTCAAAATATCGTAACTTCACTTGCTCGGAAAAAGAAAATGAACCATTTAGAACATCTAATTTTCCGACCAATGTCTTTAATAATGTCGATTTTCCAATACCGTTAAAACCAGTTATTACAACTTTCTGTCCACCATTAATAGCAAAATCAATGTCAGATAAAACAGGATAATGATAACCAACAGATAAATGCTTAACGCTTAAATGTTCTGTATTTGTCAAAGGCATTTCACGAAAATGAAAAAATGGCACAACTTCTTTTTGTTCAATAGCCTCCTTCTTATCCATTCTGTCTAGTTGCTTTTGTCTGCCCCTTGCCATTTTTGATTTTCTTCCTGCTATATTTTTACGGATAAATTCTTCCGTTTTCTTGATTTCCTTTTGCTGTGCGGAATATTGACGTATATAATTCTCTCGCAGAGCAGTTTTCTTTTTCAAAAATTCCGAATAAGTGCCATAATATTTTCCGATTTTGTAGTTATCTATATCACAAATTCGATTTGAAATTTTTTCTAAAAAACTATAATCATGCGAAACAACCATAAAGGCATTACTTAAACCGCAGAGATATTCCGACAGCCAATCAATATGTTCTTTATCCAAAAAATTGGTTGGTTCATCAAGCAATAATAGCGGTGAAAGTAAGTTCATTTTCCACACGCTTACCATTAACGATAAGCTCTGCATTTTCAGATTTCACCATTTCCCAGCCTTTGAGCTGATATTTCACACCTTTTTCAAGTCCGTCTAAAGTGACGGTATCAACGATAGTCACATCTTTACCAGCTTCAATTGTCTTTTTCCCTGTTGCCTTGTCGGTAGCGGTTGTATGCATGGTAATGATACGCTCTGTGATTGTCACAGTCTGTCCGTCGTCCTCAATGTCCTTATGTTCTGCTACCTTTGTAGGCTCGTCTGGATTGGATAAATCGTACAATTCCTCAAATGTCACAAGCTCCTTGCCTGCAAGCTCGCTGGCATTGAATGTAAATGTAATCTGAACTTCCATCTTCGTGTCCGTAGCGGTGAAAGCAAGGTCATTTTCCACACGCTCACCACCCACAAGAAGCTCTGCATTTTCAGATTTCACCATTTCCCAACCTTTAAGCTGATATTTTGTTCCTTTTTCCAAGCCATCTAAAGTGACCGTATCAATGACAGTCACCTCTTTACCAGCAACAATCATCTTTTCACCTGTTGCCTTGTCGGTAGCTGTGGTATGAATGGTGATGATTCTTTCCTCGATTCTCACAGTCTGCCCGTCGTCCTCAATATCCTTATGTTCTGCCACCTTGATAGGCTCGTCTGGATTGGATAAATCGTACAATTCCTCAAAAGTTACAAGATCTTTACCACCAAGAGCAGAAGCATTGAATGTATAAGAAACCTCAACTTCCATCTCTGATTTTTTTGCAGTGAAAGTGTAATCACTTTCCACAGGCTCACCATCAATAAGAAGCTGTGCGTTTTCAGACTTCACCATCTGCCAGCCTTTTAGTTGATACTTCGTACCTTTTGTAAGTCCGTCTAAAGTGACGGTATCAACGATAGTCACGCTTTTACCAGCGACAATTGATTTTTCGCCTGTTGCCTTATCAGCAGCGGTAGTATGGATAGAGATTTCTGGTTCATAATCATCTGTCAATGTACCCAAATGAATGACAGTCTTATTTCTTGAAACTATCACATCAAAAGCAGGAATCAGTGTCATTCCTTTGTTGGAATCACAGCGTAATTCCTCGATTGTATAGGTATCGTAGAGCAACGCACCTTTGCTGTCGTCTGGTGTGGAAGTACCGAACCAGATACCGTCCTCACTGTTTTCGCCAGCGTTGGTGTTCTGTGTATGAGATACCCAGTCAGCAGCGGTAGAGAACTGACCGTTTGCGTCCGTCACAATGATGTGGTTTTCGCCTGTGGTCTTGCTTGTGATCCTGAACGGAACATTCGCAAGTCGCTTATGAGTACCGTCACCGATTTTCACACCCTCCAAGTCACCACGTTTAATCTTATTGTAGATGGAATGTGCTTCGTCAGTTAAGTCAACGATTTTTCCATTCTCTGTGATTTCAAACTCAATCGGTTTTGCACCGTCCGTCAAATATCCCTCTGGGGCGTTGCTTTCTTCTAAGCGGTATTTTCCATAAGGTAAAGTATCTGCGGCAGTCGTAGCGATACCGTCAACGCCTGTATGGATTGTCTTGACTGTTTCATTTTTGTTGTATAATTTGCCATCTACCAATACCGCATTATCATTTAAGGAAATAATTTCAAAGGCAGTATCTTTCAATGTTGCACCGCCTTGTGGTTTTGTGTCTTTTGTTTCAAGGTCACGCTTTTGGATTCTCACACCTCCACGGATAATCTTGTCCGATACGGAATACTGGTTGCTGCCGCTTAATGCTGCAAGTTCGCCATCTTCTGTAATCTGTGCCACATACACGCCTTTTATCTGTTCAGAACTTCCAGCGGCTTGCATATAAGCACCATCTAACAAGTAACCGTTTGGAGCAGCTTTTTCTTCTACAGTGATAGTACCAAGCGGTAAACAGATAGTACCGTTTTGTGTATAGAAGCTGTCACCAGATACCTTATAGGAATCTGCCAATCTTGTGATATAGTGGATAGTGTTATCGCTGCCTTTTTCCGCTTTTGTCTTTGTCGTCCATGTGCGTGTTGGTTCTGATGGAAGATTATCTTTTGTGTAATAACCGTCATAATACTTCCAGACGAACTCCGCACCCTCTAAAGAAGCGTTACCCTGTGCGGTTGCTTTTCCTGTTTCCATATCAATCTTGAAAAGCTCAACCAAAGTGTCTGTGACTTTTGGTGTATCGCTGACTTTCAATGTGGAAGTTTCACCAGCCTTTACCGTAAGGGTATAGACGTTGTTATCTAACTGGAATCCTTTTGGAGCTTCGATTTCTTTTACATAGTATGTAGAAGCTCTCAACTTCACCGTATCCGTATTCCCGTTGCCATCTGTCATAAGTGTGGCAACTGATTTCGTGCAGCCTTTATCAGAATAGACACCATAAGTCGCACCATATAAAGAATAGCAGTCATTAGATTTTGTAATCGCTGTATTACTGGACGATTTCTGAATCTTGCCATCACCGACAGCTAACTTCGCCCAGAACTGTCCTAAGTCCTGTCCTTCACCAACATAGATGTAACCACCGCAATCGTAACGGTCTTTATTTTCTTTAGCGAAAGCCTTTGCGTTCTCATAGACTTCTGACTGGATTTTCTCTGACACTTCATCATAGGCAGCTCGTACATTGTTGTACCCCCAGCCTAAGTGAACGCTCAATCTTCGCCAGACAACACATTGTTCCAACAGATAGACTTGTTTGCTGGAAAGACTGTGCTTTTCTGCATACTGTTTGACGTATTCCAGATTCAACGCCACATCAGATATTTGGTCGTCGCTCATTCGCTCCGTTGCATTGATACGATTCTTATATCCCGATTGGAAATTTGTGTTTATATCAATACAGTAGGCAATCTGCCCGTCAGCGTTCATTATGCTTTCTTCAAAGCTGGAAACCTCTGAACCACCATTGTCAATCTTGACGATTGTTCCTGCTTTACCGTCCGTAGTAGTATAGACGGAATCCGCAGCATGAACCTGTGTGACAGGTAATGCAGTAAATACGGTTGCAAGGGTAAGTACACCTGTAAGCAATCGCTTCATAATCTTTTTCATAATGTTTGATTCTCCTTTCATTTTGGGTAAAAAAATAGACGCTCATTGTTGAACGTCTTAGTTGCTGAAACCATTGGAACTATGTAGGATAGCTTGCTTCATCTTCATTTTTCTATGTTTTTGTTCTTATGCAATCGTAGCAGGAAAAGGCTTGTCCTACGCAAAATGGCGTGTTTTCAAGGGTTTCCAGCTATGTTGTTCTTACGAGGTCGCACCAGAGCAAAAAGCACGTACAACCTACGATAACATTCTGCGCCTTGTCAAAGATCCGGAAGTCTGCGAACCAATCCGTTTCCTGCGTGAACGCGAAATCGCACACTATCAACGTTTCGGTGAAAGTCTGCGCATCGTACAGGATCATCTGGACAGTAAAAACTTCTATGCGTTTAACCCGGAATTTGACCTCCGGGCATGTTTCAAAAACAAAAACTAAACAGAAAAAGGATTCCCGGAAAAATTCCGGAAATCCTTTTTATTATTTCAATAACATATATACAATTACTGCTGCTACAACTACGATTGCAATTCCAAGAATGATTACAGGCGCTTTGGAAAGCTTCTCTTCTTCCTCATAAACATCATCGTAATCATAATCTTCTTCTACTCTTGCAGTTTTTTTCTTTTTCTTTCTGCCATCTTCTACTGCTAACAGTTCATCATATGCTTTGCGCATCTCATCTTCACGTTTCTTACGAACGCTCTTTGGTGGAATATTCGAATACTTCTGTTCCTGCTCTTCCTCTTCCTGACGCTGCATAGATGCTTTCTTAATAGATCTGTGCAATGTTTCCTGCGTTGCCGGTTCTCTTCTTTCCGGAGCATGCTTCTGTTCTTTCCTGTTCTGTGGTACTTTGAACTTCTTCTTACAATTATAACATAACAGGTAATTTGGATCTTTTTTACCCGGCCGGAGCTGTTGGCCGCAAATCGGACACTTCATTGGTATATTTTGCCTCCTCATATCGTAATCTACTTAGCATTATACTACAAATCACAGAAAATGGCAAAAACATTTCTCTTACTGTGTATTTTACTTATTGTGTGCTTTTTCCAAGTGTAACTTTCACGGTACGCTCTTTATAACTTCCATTTGAATTTGGAACCTGGATCGTCACTTTAACTTTCTCGCCAACTTTGTAATACTGCAGTTCTTCTTTTAATGCAGACATACTGTCCACTGTTGTTCCTTCCAGTTCTGTGATTACGCATCCCTTTGTGATCCCTGCATTTTTTGCTCCTCCGCCAGAGATAACATTAGATACATACACACCTGTTGGCATATTATACATCTGCGAACTGTCGGAAGTCACATCCACGCCTTCAATTCCCAGATATCCCTGTTTGCCTTCTGCTACTTTTGTTTTTGTCTTCTGATTCATCAGATTTTTAATTACATCACTTGCGCTGGAAATTGGGATCGCATATCCCATACCTTCTACTGCATCTGTCGCGACCTTAGCAGTATTAATACCAATCACTTCACCCTTTGCATTCAGAAGTGCGCCACCACTGTTACCCGGATTGATTGCTGCATCTGTCTGGATAAGTTTGCCACTAACTCCATCCAGTGTACGTCCGGTTGCTGATACAATACCTGTTGTCACAGACTGACCGTAACCAAGTGCGTTACCAATTGCAATAGCCGTCTCTCCGACCTGCACTTTTTCTGAATCTGCAAGCGTTGCAACTTTAATTTTATTTAATGTAGAATCTTTGATATCACTGAGCTTTACAGCGATAACTGCAAGGTCTCTGGAAGAATCTGTTCCCTTTACCTGTGCTTCCACACTCTTATTGTCAACAAAAGAAACTGTCAGCGTTTTATTACTTTCCACTACATGGTTGTTCGTTGCAATCAGAAGTTCTGAATCTGTCTGGGAAATAATAATACCAGAGCCTACACTCTTGCTTTCCTGCTCCTGCACTCCACCAAAGAAATTCTGAACCTGCTGTACACTTAAATTGGTAATTGATACAACCGATGGCATTACATTACTTGCAACTTTGGAAATATCTGAGCTTGTTGAACTACTGTCTGAACTTGTTGAAATCTTTGCACTGTTTACAGTTGCAACTTCTTTTGTCTTACTGCCTGATGTGCTGAAAACCTTGCTACCCACAAGATTACTTGTCTGAAAAGCCGCACTTGCTGCCACACCAAATGCCAGTCCGAAACATACTGCTTTTACCCAATGTGATGTTTTCTTTTTCGGTGGTTTCTCATCCTGCGGCTGATACTGATAACCTCCCTGTCCATTTTGATTCTGATCATCCTGATCCGGTGTATAATAAGTATATTGATTTTCCATAAATCATTACTCCTTTCACTACTTCGTTTATACTAAGTAGTCTAATCTATAATTGTGTTTAAACTGTGATAAAACTATGTTTAAACCTTAAAAAACAACCTGGATCAAAAACATATATAATGCCGTACCAACACCAATACTTAACAGGTTATTACGTTTCCATACATGAAGTCCTGCCGTCACTGCCACAGCAAGAAATTCTGGTATGCCATGTGGCGATACAAAAACCGGTGTATTCTTTAGGCAGTAAACTACTAACATCCCGATCACTGCCGGAGTCAGTACTTTTCCCAGATACTGGATCACTGGCGGTATTTCTTTTCCTTCTGGAAACAAGAGAAACGGAAATACTCTTGTTCCAAAAGTTGTCAATGCAACTGCCAGAATAATAATTGCTGATAGCGCTGCATTTACTGGCATGACAGGTTCACCTCCTTCTGAAGCTGTTTTTTCGATACAAATAAAATCATTACAATTAATAACATGGATGGCAGTACAAATCTGGATGCCCCGAAAATCTGCAATCCAATAAATGCTGCTACCACTCCGATAATTTCCGGAATCCGGTTCTTTTTATCCAGCCACTGTTCAATAAAAATGACAACAAACAATGCCGTCATTGCAAAATCAATTCCCTCTGAATTAAATGGCAGTACACTTCCCGCCACTGCACCAATGATTGAACCAGCTACCCAGTACACCTGATCCAGTGAAGCAATCGCAAACAGGAATTTTCCTTCATCAATGCCTTCCGGAATTTTCGTCGTACACAAAAGGGAATATGTTTCATCTGTCAGGCTGAAAATCATATACCATTTTTTCTTTCCCATACCATTAAATCGTTCCAATAAGGAAATTCCGTAAAAAACATGACGGATGTTAACCATTAATGTCATAAAGACAACCTGGAAAATTGATATTCCGGGAACAAAAAAATTCACAGCAAGATACTGTCCGGAACCTGCATATACAAGAATACTCATAAGCGCAGCCCATAAAAATGAATATCCCTTTTCTGCAAACATAACTCCGAATGCTACTCCGATAAATATATATCCGGTCAAAACCGGAATCGTATATGGGAATGCTTTTTTGTATGCCTCTCTGTATCCTTTCATCTTATTGCTCGCTCCTTTTTTCATCTTATGTATCCAAATGCCGTTTTCTTCGTTGTATAGACACGGGTAAACTTCCGTCACTGTAATGCTATACATAAAAGCCAGATCCTTTTGCAAAGATCTGGCTTCTCGCTCTCTATCAAGAATGATTCAGTGCTTTCTGTAACTCCTTTACCGATTCCTCAAGTAATGCATCCGACTTCAATGCCGTCTGATACTGTCGGCGGCTCTTTTCAAGCAGTGCTTTCACATCATGTTGTCCGGCAAGCAATTTTATATGGTCAATCTCCTGCCTATCCAGTTGTTTCACCCTGACCTGGAAATTCTTTCCATCCTTTTCCGTAATATACAAGGTTCCTACTCCCGGAAGCTCTGTATAGACCTGTTTAATCTTCATCCGGTACATTACAAATGCTACATATGTATCTGCATATTCTCCATCTTTTATATAAATCTGGAGATGATTGTATGTTTCTACAAAGTCCGTCTTCTCTGCTATACATCTGTAATAATCTCTTACCGCCTGTCTTAATTTCGGCGATCTATTCTTACGCAGAGGATTCAGTTGTTCAACTTTACATCCCATATTTCTTGTTCTGCGCTTTTCTCTTACTATCTTTTGTGCTTTCTTCTGTGTGTTATCTCCCGTAAGTCCGATTCCGGTGCTCAACAAGATCAGGATAAAAAATAAGAAAAGCAGGCATCTTCTGCTTTTTCTCTTCTGAATATTCCTGTCTGTGAAGCCCGCTCCTAACGCACCTTTCATAAGAGTACCTCCACATACTATGCACTTTTAAAATACACACCCGGGCGGATTCGAACCGCCGCTCCCGCCTCCGGAGGGCGGTGCTCTATCCCCTGAGCTACGGGTGCATGACAATTTTCTTCAAACTGCATTATTTATACTACCATATTTTTCTTTTAAAGTAAAGGAAATGCTATAGACATTTCGTACATTTCCTTTACTTTATCATTTCTACTTTTCCTGATTCTTTTTACAATCTCAACAACTAATACATGTTTTTTTACAGCCAATTTATACATTGGATTCTTTTATGCCTTCATATCAGCATATTGCAAGCCGGTCCTCTATTCTGTCATAATAATAGGCATGATTTTCAAGAATTTCTTCCGGCAGTACACAGGCTGCATTAATGCTTGCAACCATTTCGTTCAGATTCATGCAGTCATCGGTCTCCTTTTCGGGAACAATGATCACTTCATGCACACTGCTTGGCAAGACGTAAAAGTTTTCCTTCAGATATGTACCAATCTGATTTAAGCATCCTGGATATATCATAGTTGCTGCCCCGAAACTTTTCTTTTCATTCGTCAGTACATACATTCTTGCAGCTTTATCTACAGCAATTCCTTCTTCGGAAAGCACATTCTGTATTGAATGAAATCTTGCCGGAAGGTGTTTTTTCATATTCATCATTGCAATTGCAAGAAGTTCCTTTTCATCTACGTTCCATTTTTCCATTGTTTCATTGCTGATCTGCATGGAAGCCATGCCGTCTTTGGTTATCTCTAAAAGTATGTAGAAAATAATCTCCAGATCCAGAATCGGCACATGTGGAATTTCTTTCAAAAATTCTTCATTCCTACTTCTCTGGACAAGCCTGAATACGATCTTATTCTTTATCTTTTCATAATTAAAAATCTCCGGCTCTTCCCATGACTGATCAAATTTCACTTTTTCATATACATTTAGAACTTCTTTTGCCAGCTCATCTACCTGGCTTCCAGACTGGTACTGTTCATAATAACCTTCCAGATAAATCGTCGGCGAAACATTCACACGCTGTTCTGAAATCACCAGACCGCTCCGGATGATTCCATTATTCTTTTTATTGTTGCATAATTCGACAGACAAAAGACATCCTGCCATTTCTTTCACACTTTTTTCCAATGCCTCAGTAAATTGATGATAAGTCATATTTCTCCTCTTTGGCCATTGTTGTAGTTATCTTCCGGAAATTGATGCGGGAAAATCCGCTTTTTACATCTTGTAGAAATTTAGAATAAATATTATGGTTTTATTATTATAAAAAAGCCTTGCAGAAAATGCAAGGCTTTTTTAATATTTCTTTTAACTCGAAAAGATTAGTTTGCTCTGGATAAGTACTCTCCAGAACGTGTATCGATCTTAATCTTCTCTCCCTGCTCAACAAATAACGGAACAGCAACCTGTGCACCGGTCTCAACAATAGCCGGTTTGTTTGCTCCCTGAGCTGTGTTACCTTTGAATCCAGGCTCCGTCTCTGTAACAACCAGTTCAACAGTAAGCGGTGGCTCGATTGCGAAAGGTTTCTCCTGATATAAACTTACAGTAACTTCTTCGTTCTCTTTTACGAATTTCAGAGAATCACCAACATCTTCTGTCCCTACGGCGATCTGGTCAAATGTCTCATTATCCATGAAATAATACAGATCTCCATCATTGTACAGATACTGCATTTTCTTTCTCTCAATATATGCTTCCTGGAAAGACTCTGTAGGACGGAATGTTGTCTCTACTACACCACCGTTGATGATATCTTTTAATTTAACACGAACGAATGCTGCACCTTTTCCCGGTTTAACGTGCATGAAATCAATAACCTGACATACTTTACCATCAATCTCCAGTGTCATACCATTTCTAAATTCACCTGCTGACTTTGTTGCCATACTTTTATCCTCCTTAAATTATGTGTTTTCACACTTTATCAATTCTACTCACTTGTTCCATTCTATAATATCTGAGCGTTTTTTTCAACTATTTTTTATCTGTACAGCCCCATTTTACCGTCCTTTTCGCTCTTTTTGATAAAAATAAAGAACAATTTTCTCCAGGTAACGTTTTAATACAATCTGTATCTCTTCTTTTGGATGGATCGGCTTCACAAGAATATTTCTGATTCCGGCTCTTTTTGCTCCCCAGACATCCGTAAAAAGCTGATCTCCCACAAATACTGTATTGGAAACATCCGTTTCCATAATCTCCATTGCTTTTTTGTAATTTTTCGTTGAAGGCTTATGCGCATCACAGATATAATTCACCTGGATATCCTGATTGAACATCTTCACACGTGGCTCCTGATTGTTGGAGATCAGACAGCACTGATAACCAATCTTTTTAAGTCTCGCAAAAAGTGCTTTCGCACGGTCATCTGCCGGTGCACCATGCGGAACAAGCGTATTGTCAATATCAAAAATTACGGCACGTATTCCTTCTTCATACAGTTTCTCAAAATCTATTACATAAGTAGATGCAACATATGCATCCGGGAAAAATCTATCAAACATATCTATTCATCCATCTCCATTAATCGTTGTACCAGTTCTTCACAGATCTGCAGAACAGTCTTATTATCTGTCTGGATAACAATATCTGCAGCCGCTTCATATTTCTCACGTCTCTGTTCCATCAGTTCGGAAATGCCTTCAACATTCTTGCGGCCGTTCAGAACCGGACGGTCATTGCTGTCCTTTACACGTTCATAGATTACCTGTGGACTTGCTGTCAGAAGTACAACTCTACCATTCTTCTTCATCTCCTGCACATTATTCTTGCGAAGGGCAGCTCCTCCTCCGCAAGAAATAACTGTATTCTTCTTCTCCTGCATTTCCACAAGAAGATTGGTTTCCAGATTACGGAAATATTCTTCTCCATACGTTTCAAAGATATCCGGAATACTCATCTCTTCTCTCTCTGCGATAACCTGATCCATCTCAACGATTTCCATCGCAAACATCGTACTTAAATAATCTGAGATCGTAGATTTGCCTGCGCCCATAAAACCAATGAGTACAATATTGTAATCAAACAGTTTTCTTGCTTGAATCCGCTTGCTGTTCTTGCGGATACAATGGAAAATGTCACAGATCTCATCCTTGTAACGATTATCTGAAAGCTTTTCTTCCAGTCTTCTTTTCTGCTTTGCTTCCTGTCCCGGCTGAAGGATCGGCATACCATATTCTTCTTTGTATGCCATGATTTTCTCTATGATCATGCTTCTTTCCACAAGGGCATCAATAATTTTATCATCACACAGAGCTAACTGCTCTCTGTACAGTTCCAAGTCGTTCATGTTTGCCTCTCCTGTTTTCCTTACGATTTCTTCCTTAATTATGTATAAATATACATACGCTTATATATTATAGCAATATCACTTTGATTTTTCCAGTGCTTTTTTTACATCTTTCCGGAACTGTTTCCAGGCATTTTCATGTTCTACAAAATATTTCGGACAGTTCTTTCCTGTAACATCATAATGCCGAATAATATCATCCGGTGACAGAGCAAACTTCAGGCAAAGCCAGGCACACAAATGTATCACTGAGCGATAAGTCGCTTTATTAAATTCCCCCGTCTTATCCGGATGGCAACACTCAATCGATACCGTATCTTTATTCCGGTTATTGGAAGCATACGCTACTTCCCATGTCGGCACACACTGCACGATTTCTCCATCCAGCCCTACAATGAAATTACTGCTCGTTTTTGTCACATGACTGTCTTTGAGCCCCTCAAAGTAGTTTCGGTTTCCCATTGCTGTTGCACCCGGATTTGCCGTATAATGCACAACAATTCCCTTAATCTTACCGGTTTTTATCCCCGGTCTGGAATACGGATTCGGCGTCAGAAGTTTCACTGTAATATCAGGTTTAGATGCATCAACCTGTGCATTGTCTATTTCACTGTATTTTCCAGACAGCCATTCCGGATGTAAAATCCTGATTCCTGCTGCCAGAACCATAACAATCACCAATAAAAGCAGGCCCAGCCGCATCCTGCGCTGAGCCTGTTTTTTCTGTTGTATAGTTGTGAATGATTTTTTTCTGTTTTTAATCTTTTTTGTTCTCTTCATACTACACATTATTCATATGGCATATATTCTATGCCTTTTGTAAATTCTTATTGAATAGAAAACTGATATACCGTTTTGGATATAAATAGTTCATTCGCCTTGATAACCGGCTGCGCAAACTCCGAATGATGAATGGCATCCGGGAAAAACTGTGTTTCAAAGCAGGCAGCATTGCGGATACGGTATTCAGCTCCGCCTTTGCCTTTCTCATAATCAACATAGTTTGCTGTATACAACTGCATACCCGGAAGATCTGTATATACATCCATATGGATTCCTGTCTTATCAGAATACATGGAGGCAGCTTTGCGGAATCCTTCACCTCTGATCACCCAGTTATGATCGTAACCTTTTCCATCGATCAACGGCTGGTAATCCGCTTCTATATCCTGTCCGATCGCTTTTGCTTCATTAAAATCCATCGGTGTTCCCTTTACAGGTGTCAGTTCACCTGTCGGAATACTCTGGGCATCTGCAAGAGTAAAATAATCTGCACTGATCGTTACTTTCTGATCCAGTACATCGCCACTTCCCTGTCCGGCGAGATTAAAATAACTGTGATTTGTAAGATTCAGCAGTGTATCTGCATCTGCTGTTGATCCATAAACAATTTCCAGTTCATTCTCCGGTGTAACCGTATAAGTTACTGTCAGCTTAAGATTTCCTGGAAATCCCTGGTCTCCATCTGGGCTGTCAAGTGATAAAGTCACGCTGTTATCTGTAGATTCTTCAACTTTCCACATACGCTTATTCATCATATCTCTACCACCGTGTAGTGTATTATCCCCATCATTCTTTGTCAGTTCATAAGTCTTACCATTTAATGTAAATGAGCCTCCTGCAATACGGTTTGCCACACGTCCTACAAATGCGCCAAATACACGGTCTCCTTTTTCATAACCACTGACATCGTCATATCCGAGAACAACATCCGTCGGATGTCCTTCCTTATCCGGTACGATCACATTTACAATCGTTGCGCCATAATCGGAAATAGCAACTTCCATCCCTTTTTCATTCTTCAACAGATACAATTCTGTCTTTTCTTTTGTTTTCAATGTTCCAAATGCCCGCTTCATATCTTGCCTCCTGCTGTAATGTCTATTATAACGCCAAATTTCTCTGGTATTATTCTCTTTTACTCATCTACACTGTAGTTTGGAGCTTCTTTCGTAATGTGAATGTCGTGCGGATGACTTTCTTTCAGAGATGCAGATGAGATCTTTACGAACTGTCCTCTCTGTTTGAGTTCTTCAATTGTTGGAGTTCCGCAGTAACCCATACCGGAACGAAGACCTCCCATCAACTGGAATACCGTATCTTCTACAGTTCCTTTGTATGCTACACGTCCTTCTACACCTTCCGGTACTAACTTCTTCGCATCTGTCTGGAAATAACGGTCTTTGCTTCCGTTCTCCATTGCAGCAATCGATCCCATGCCACGGTATACTTTGTATTTTCTTCCCTGATATAATTCAAATGTTCCCGGGCTCTCATCACATCCTGCAAAGATTGATCCCATCATACATACATTCGCACCGGCTGCAATTGCTTTTGTCATATCTCCTGAATATTTGATACCACCATCTGCGATAATCGGAATTCCATATTTGTCTGCCGCTTCATAACAACTCATAACTGCTGTGATCTGCGGAACACCGATACCTGCAACGACACGTGTTGTACAGATAGATCCAGGTCCAATACCAACCTTTACTGCATCTGCTCCTGCTTTGATCAGCGCTTCTGCTGCTGTTCCTGTTGCAACGTTTCCTGCGATAACCTGCAGATCCGGGAATTTGGATTTGACCATATCTACGGTACGGAGTACATTAGCAGAATGTCCGTGTGCAGAATCCATAACAACAACGTCTACATGTGCGTTCACAAGTTCCCGTGCACGTTCCAGGCAGTTTGCGGTAATTCCAAGTGCTGCACCGCAGAGCAGTCTTCCCTGGGAATCTTTAGCTGACAGTGGATATTTGATCTGTTTTTCAATATCTTTAATCGTAATAAGACCTTTCAAATTGAAATCTTTGTCTACGATCGGTAATTTCTCTTTTCTGGCTTTTGCAAGAATCTTCTTTGCATCTTCCAGCGTAATTCCTTCCTGTGCTGTAATAAGTCCCTCAGAAGTCATTGATTCTTTAATCTTCTTCGTAAAATCTTCTTCAAATTTCAGATCACGGTTCGTGATAATGCCTACCAGTTTTCCGTTTTCTGTAATTGGTACACCTGAAATGCGGAATTTTGCCATTAAATTATTGGCATCTTCCAACGTATGTTCCGGAGACAGATAAAATGGATCCGTGATAACACCGTTCTCAGAACGTTTTACTTTATCAACTTCCTCTGCCTGCTGCTCGATCGTCATATTCTTATGAATGATACCAATTCCACCCTGACGAGCCATTGCAATTGCCATACGGTGTTCTGTAACCGTATCCATACCTGCACTCATCATCGGTATATTCAATTTAATATTTTTTGTTAAATACGTGGATAAATCTACTTGATTTGGAATCACCTCAGAATATGCCGGTACAAGCAGCACGTCATCAAATGTAATTCCTTCTCCAATAATTTTTCCCATGGTAAACTCCTTTCACTCTTATCCTTATTTATAGCTTATCGGGGTAAAAACTCCGTTTTGCTCTTTCCTATAATTAACTGGTATCATAACGAACTTTGCTATCGTTTGTCAACTTGTTTTTTTATACATACAAAATACATTTTTCTGACTATTTTGCAGATTTGTATGTAACTTTTCCCGGAATCATTCCGGCATACCCGTCTACAATCGTCTGATTCGGTTCAAAAATAATTTTTCTTAATTCTCCTGCCCTGGAAACAACTAGCACATAAGTCTGATCATTGCGTCTGCCCGAGCTATAATCGCTTTTCTTTGCCCGCTGGTACTGTCTGAGTTCACCTGTTCCAAATGGAGCCAGGACCTCTATTTCTTCTAACTTTATTGTACAGATTCGTCTTCTTCTCGACTTATGTATGATCTTGTCAACATCCAGTTCCCCATTCACAAATAAATATTCATATTCTGCATCAAATTCCAGATACAAATATATATCCATTACAAGTAATATAACTGTAAGCACTATAAAAAAAAGACAATGTACGACACCATATACACTCAGTAAAGTCGCTGCAAGCACCATTCCTTCCAGAAACCACTGACCTTTGCTTTTCTTCCTTTTAATAAGCTGTTCTGTACATACGTCATTCATGTCTTACATCCTCCGCTTTTCTCAATGTGTCTATTGTAGCACAAAAACAAGAAAAAAGAAAACTCCCCATACAGGGAGTTTTCTTAACTTTTTCTTACATCATGCCCATTCCGGCACCTGCACCTGCAGGCATAGCCGGTGTCTCTTCTTTGATATTAGCAACAACGGACTCTGTTGTCAGCAGTGTAGATGCAACACTTGTTGCATTCTGCAGAGCACTTCTTGTTACCTTAGCCGGATCAAGGATACCATGTTCAACCATGTCTACATATTCCTCGGCTAATGCATCAAATCCGATTCCTGGTTCTGACTCATATACTTTATTAATGATTACTGCACCTTCCAGTCCTGCATTTGCAGCGATGCGGAGCAGTGGAGCTTCCAGAGCTTTCAGTACAACATTCGCACCTGTCTTCTCATCACCATCCAAATCAGCAACGATCTTGGCAACTTCTTTTGCACAGTGAATATAAGCAGATCCGCCACCTGCAATGATTCCTTCTTCTACGGCTGCTCTTGTTGCTGCAAGTGCATCTTCCATACGAAGTTTTGCTTCTTTCATCTCAGTCTCAGTTGCAGCACCTACACGGATAACTGCTACACCGCCTGCAAGTTTTGCAAGTCTCTCCTGCAGTTTCTCTCTGTCGAAATCAGATGTTGTCTCTTCAATCTGTGCTTTAATCTGTGCTACACGGTCTGCGATTGCCTGTTTGTCTCCGCATCCGTCAACGATAACTGTATTTTCTTTCTGAACTTTTACAGATTTTGCACGTCCAAGCTGATCCAGTGTTGTATCTTTCAACTCCATACCGAGTTCTTCTGAAATTACCTGACCGCCTGTCAGAATTGCAAGATCTTTTAACATCTCTTTTCTTCTGTCACCATATCCAGGTGCTTTAACACCTACTACATTGAATGTTCCACGCAGTTTGTTTACGATCAGTGTTGTAAGAGCCTCACCTTCAATATCTTCTGCAACGATCAGGAGTCTTGCTCCGGACTGTACGATCTGCTCCAGAACTGGCAGGATCTCCTGAATGTTAGAAATCTTCTTGTCTGTGATCAAGATATATGGATCATCCAGATTTGCTTCCATCTTATCCATATCTGTAGCCATATATGCAGATACATATCCACGGTCAAACTGCATACCTTCTACAAGGTCAAGTTCTGTCTTCATAGTCTTGGATTCTTCAATTGTGATAACCCCGTCATTGGAAACTTTTTCCATTGCATCTGCAACCATCTTTCCAACTTCTTCATCACTTGCAGAAATAGCTGCAACTTTTGCGATCTGATCTTTGTCTTTTACTTTGCTGGACATTTTAGCGATCGTCTCAACTGCTTTGTCTGTTGCTTTCTTCATTCCTTTTCTAAGGATGATCGGGTTTGCTCCTGCTGCCAGGTTCTTCATTCCTTCATGTACCATTGCCTGTGCAAGTACTGTAGCTGTTGTTGTACCATCTCCGGCAACATCATTTGTCTTAGATGCAACTTCTTTGATAAGCTGTGCACCCATATTCTCAAATGCATCTTCTAATTCAATTTCTTTTGCAATTGTAACACCATCATTAGTAATAAGCGGTGCTCCGAAAGATTTGTCAAGAACTACGTTACGTCCTTTTGGTCCTAACGTAACTCTGACTGTATCAGCCAGCTTATTAACTCCTTCTTCTAATGCTGCTCTTGCTTCTGCGCCATATTTAATTTCCTTTGCCATGATCAAATGCCTCCTATAATCTTTGTTTCTCTTCTTACATCTACATCTTACTCACAAATTGCAAGGATATCGTCCTGTTTTACGATAATATACTCTTCATCATCAAGCTCTACAGATGTTCCTGCGTATTTAGAATAAATAACTTTCTGTCCTACAGTGACATTCATCTTCACTTCTTTTCCGTCAACTGTTCCACCAGGTCCTACAGCAACGATCTCTGCCTGCTGTGGTTTTTCTTTAGACTGTCCAGGAATTACGATTCCTGATTTCGTTGTCTCTTCTGCAACCAACTGTTTTAATACAACCCTGTCTCCTAATGGTACTAATTTCATATTTATTCCTCCTTAAATGATATACTTATTTATTTTGTTAGCACTCACAAAAAGAGAGTGCTAAGAAACTCTAGATATAAAATAGCACTCTCTTAATATTTTGTCAACCGCCTTTGTTTAGTTTACAGTATTTTTATAAAATCCATTTTCCACATGGAAAACAAGTACTTTTCCTCTCTTATCCCAGTACCGTTCGACAATCTTTCCTCTGCATTTGACCTCTTCTTCCTCATCCGTCATCGTGCACTCATAGATACTGTCCAAAGAAAATTCTGACAGTTCCGTCTTCCCCGTTAACAGATATATGCATTCCTCTTCTTCATTATACTTAATCATCTTACACAGATAGATATTATCGTTAAAATATCCCCCGTCAAGAATCGTTTTTATCATCTCGAGTTTCACCGTATCGTCCTGAAATTTTTCCATTATATCCTCCAGTAAAATTCATCTCATCTTCAATCAAAGAAAAGGGTACCAGTCTCCCGATACCCTTATACTTCATCTTAATTGTTGCGCTCTGCTTTGATCTTATCCAGTTCCGTAAATACATAATCATTCACAACTTTGATATAAGTACCCTTCATACCGGAAGATCTGGATTCAATAACTCCGGCACTCTCAAACTTGCGAAGCGCATTCACGATCACAGAACGAGTGATTCCTACACGGTCTGCAATCTTGCTTGCAACCAGGATTCCTTCTGTACCATCCAGTTCATCAAAAATATGAATGATCGCTTCCAGTTCAGAATAAGAAAGTGTGCTGATGGCTGACTGTACAATGTGTTCTTTTCTTGTTTCCTCCGCACTTTCTTCATTTACAGAACGAAGCATCTCAAGACCAACAACCGTTGTTCCATATTCACTTAAAATGATATCATCAATCTCATATACTTCGTCTTTCTTATAGATGAATAATGTGCCGAGTCTCTCTCCTGCGATATCGATTGGAGTTATAATAGCCTGATAACCTTTTGAGGCTTCTTCCGAAAATCCAAGAGTCTCAAGATTCACATTTTCCTTTGTCGAAAGAATGCTGAGCAGACGTTCATTTAACATATCATCAATATGTCTGCCTACTTCCTTCTGGATCAGTTCTTCTATATACGGAACACCTGTACATTTGCTTCCTCCGAGAACTTTTCCTTTTTTGCTGACCACCAGTACATTCGATGACAGAATCTCTGTCAGAACTTCACAAATATCATTAAAGACCACTTTACTTGAATTATTGTTGTGAAGTAACTTGTTGATTTTTCTAGTTTTGTCTAATAATTGTACACTCATTTGCACTCCTCCATCCTATGAAGTTATATTATCATACAATTCACTATAATTCAACGAATATTATTGTTATTTATCAGAATTTTTCTTATTTTCTACATATCCGCACTGAGCGTCACTACAACAGATCTTATTTCCCTTTTCGACCATATAATTTCCACATCTCGGACACTTTTTCTGAACCGGTTTCTGCCATGACATAAATTCACAGTCCGGATTGTCTTCACATCCGTAATATTTTCTGCCTTTCTTTGTCTTACGGAGCACAACATCTTTTCCACAAAGCGGGCAGGAAACACCGATTTTTTCCAGATAAGGCTTTGTATTTCTACACTCCGGGAATCCCGGACATGCAAGGAATTTTCCGTGTGGACCGTATTTGATGACCATGTTGCGTCCGCACTGTTCACAGACAACGTCAGTCACTTCATCTTCGATCTTGACTGTCTCTAATTCTTTCTGTGCCTTTTCCACTGCGGCTTCAATATCCGGATAGAAATTCTCGATAATCGTCTTCCATTTTACCTTACCTTCTGCCACACCATCAAGCAGGCTTTCCATGTTGGCTGTAAAATTCACATCTACAATGCTTGGGAAGGACTGTAACATGATATTATCTACAACTTCTCCCAGTTCTGTCAGATACAGATTCTTGTTCTCTTTTGCAACATATCTTCTGGCAATAATCGTTGAAATTGTCGGTGCATACGTGCTTGGACGTCCAATGCCCAGTTCTTCCAGAGCTTTTACAAGTGTTGCTTCTGTATAATGTGCCGGTGGCTGTGTAAAGTGCTGCTTCGTATCAAAACTTTCTTTTGTTAGCTTTGAATCCATATCCAGCCCTTTCATCAATACAGATTTTTCTTCTTTTTCTTCTCCTGCTTCTGTATAAACCAGTCGGAATCCCTGGAATACAATCTTGGAAGCAGCTACTGTAAAACGATATTTTCCTGCACTGATCTTCACAGATGTTGTCTCATATTTTGCCGGCTGCATTCTGCTGGCAAGGAAACGCTTCCAGATAAGCTGATACAGACGGAACTGATCTCTTGTCAGAGATTCTTTGATTGCCGCCGGTGTTCTTGCCGGATCTGTCGGACGGATCGCCTCATGCGCATCCTGGATGATCTTGCCGCCTGTCTTTGCTTTTGTTTCGCCAACTGCAACATACTCTTCTCCGTACTGTTCTCCGATATAAGCACGTACATTTGCATCTGCTTCATCTGAAATACGAGTAGAATCGGTACGCAGATACGTGATCAGACCGACGGTTCCATTTCCTTTGATATCGACACCTTCATACAACTGCTGTGCGATCTGCATCGTTTTTCCTGTAGCAAAATTCAATGCTTTGGATGCTTCCTGCTGTAATGTACTGGTTGTAAATGGAACCGGTGCTTTCTTTGTACGTTCCCCTTTTTTAATCTCAGCGACTTCATAAGATGCACCTTCTAATTCTTTTAAGATCTTATCCAGTTCCTCTTTGGATGAAATCGTCATCTTTTTCTTATCTGTTCCGTAAAACTTGGCATTCAGAAGTTTTCTCTCACCTTTGACTTTCAGATTCGCATCCAGGCTCCAGTATTCTTCCGGAATAAATGCATTGATCTCTTCTTCACGGTCAGCAATGATACGAAGTGCTACAGACTGTACGCGTCCCGCACTTAAACCTCTTTTTACTTTCGCCCAGAGTACCGGGCTGATTTTATATCCAACCACGCGGTCAAGGACACGTCTCGCCTGCTGGGCATCTACCAGATCCATATCAATCTCTCTGGCATTTTTCAGAGATGCTTTGACTGCGTTTTTCGTAATCTCATTAAAACTGATTCGGTACGTTTTCTTGTTTTCCAGTTTCAGTGCTTTGCATAAATGCCAGGAAATCGCTTCTCCTTCGCGGTCCGGGTCAGTTGCAAGATATACTTTATCTGCTTTTTTCACTTCTTTTCGAAGATTTGCAAGAATCTCTCCCTTGCCACGGATTGTTATATACTTTGGTTCATAGTCATTCTCAGGTCCGACACCAAGCTGGCTCTTCGGCAGATCGCGCACATGTCCGTTAGACGCTACGACTACATAATTACTTCCTAAAAATTTTTTAATTGTCTTCACCTTCGTCGGTGACTCCACGATCACAAGATAACGTGCCATATATGATTTCCTCCATAAAATCCGCCCCGCTTTTTAGCGCATTTTCACATAATAATTCTTCGATATTTCTTTGACAAACCCTTGCAGTTCAAGCGTTATCAACTCTTCCATAAGTATCTCCGGAGCCAGTTTTGTCTCCTGCGCAAGCTCCTGAAGTCCCTTTGGAAATAAACCGACACAACTATACACCATATTTTCTGGACTTTCAAGTACTTTTTTCTCCGATGATTTATTTTGTCTGCTTTTTGACAAACAAATTCCCATCGTTTCCATCAGGTCTTCCGGACTTAGCAAAATCCCTGCACCTTGCGCGATCAGCCGGTGACACCCCTGACTTAAAAGGCTTGTTACAGGTCCCGGAAGTGCATAAACTTCCTTCCCCTGTTCCAGCGCCTGGTCTGCCGTAATAAGGGAGCCACTTTTTTCTTTTGCTTCTATTACAAGTACGATATCTGCCATCCCGCTGATGATACGGTTACGCGCAGGAAAGTACCTGGCAAGAGGCGGGCTTCCCGGACTCTGTTCTGAAATCACACCGCCTTTTTTGATCAGATCCTGATATAGTCCGCGATGTTCTCCCGGATAACAGATATCCACGCCACATCCTAATATACCATATGTCATTCCCCCGGCATTTAATGCACCTCTTTGTCCGGCACCATCAATTCCTCTTGCCATCCCGCTGATAATACTAATCCCGTTTTCTGCCAGCTTTTCTCCATATTCTAATGCCATTCTCTCGCCATAATGCGTACAGTTTCTTGCACCCACCAAAGCAGCCGCAGGTCTGTCACTGTCCGGCAGCCTGCCTCTCACATAGAGTGCATATGGAGGCGCCGGAATATTCTTAAGGCGCACTGGATATTCTTCCGAAAAATACGGAATAAAACGGATATTTTTCTCTTCCAGCATCTCCCATTTTTCTTTTATATCCTGTTGTTTTTTTGCTTTTATAAGTGCCTGGATTTCTCTGTCCGTCAGTATCCCCAGTTCTGTTAATTTTATTTCTTCTATATAATAAATCATTTCTGCTGTCTTTAAAATTTCACGCAGTTTTTTCTTTTTCATACAGTTAAGCCCGGAAATCCCCGCATACCAATATTCATAAATCATAAGCCTTTCCCCCAGTATTTTTTATCTACCGTACGGTATCCGATTGCCTCTTTAATATGTGCCGGAGTGATCACCTCACTTCCGGCAAGATCTGCGATCGTCCGTGCCACACGCAGAATCTTATGATATGTCCGCGCTGTCAGACCAAGTGTACAGAATGCCTGCTCCATAATCTGTTCCGTCACAGCGTCTAGCACACAGTGTTTTCGGATTTCCTTTGCTCCCAGCCTTGCATTTACCGAAAACGGCAATCCTTCATATCTCTTTTTCTGTATTTCTCTCGCTGCACACACGCGTGCACGTATATCTACTGAACGTTCCTGCTTCTGCTGTGTATGGAGGGCCGCATAATCCACGCGCGGTGTTTCGATGCAGATATCCAACCGGTCTAAAAACGGCTGACTGATCCTTGCCAGATAATTCTGGATCTGCTGTGGTGTGCATGTACACGTCTGAGCCGGATAATTTCCGCAGGGACATGGGTTCATTGCCGCAACAAGCATGAAATCTGCCGGAAATGTATAATTTGCCTGATTCCTGGCGAGATGGATCTTCTGCTCTTCCAAAGGCTGGCGGAGCACTTCCAGAACAGACTTTTTAAACTCCGCAAGCTCGTCCAGGAAGAGGACGCCTCCATGTGCCAGACTGATCTCTCCCGGAACCGGGTAATTCCCGCCACCGATCAATGCCGCTTTTGTAACCGTATGATGCACCTCCCGGAACGGTCTTCCTAACATCAACGGATGGGTTTCCTCCACTTTTCCAACGACACTGTAGAGACTTGTAACTTCCATCGATTCTTCCAATGAAGGCTTCGGTAAAATGGTTGGAATTCTCTTTGCAGCCATCGTCTTTCCACTTCCCGGTGGTCCAACTAACAGCAGGTTATGTCCACCGGCAACCGCCACTGTCGCAGCTCTTTTTACAATTTCTTGTCCCTGTATCTCACTGTAATCCAAAAGTTCCGAATCCAACAGTCTCCCACATTCTCTGGCATCTTTGCACATCGCCGGTTCCAGCTTTTTTTCTCCTTTCAGATAACTGCACACTTCCTCCAGTGAATTCACACCATATACCGTGATCTTTTCTACCAGTGCACCTTCCGCCGCATTCTGCTCCGGTACAATGCAGCACTTAAAGCCTTCTCTTCCTGCTTTCTGTACGATTGGTAAAATTCCGGAGACCTTTTGCACACTTCCGTCCAGCCCCAGTTCACCGGCAACCATTACATCTCGCAATCGTTCTTCTGGAAATATTTCAAGTGCTGCCATAATACTTAATGCAATAGGAAGGTCAAACGCTGTTCCTTTTTTCCTTATTGAGCCGGGCGCCAGATTTACAATGATTTTCTTCGGAGGCAGCACAATACCACTGTTACGGATCGCTGTCCGCACACGTTCTGCTGCCTCCCGTACTTCACCGGACAGATATCCCACCATATGAAACACAGGCAGACCATTGCTGACATCTGCCTCCACCTGTATCATCTTCGCTTCAACACCCTGAATCACTGCTGAATTTACTATACAAACTCCCATGTATCCACCTCTTTCTTCCTGCTTATTCCATGCGTTTACTGCTGTACCTGCAAAACTCCGCCAGTGACAGTTTCCTCCGGCTGCTATAACAGCTAAAAAAATGTACGCAGTTTTTCGATCGCACTTTTCTCAATCCGTGATACATAAGAACGAGAAATTCCAAGCTGTCCGGCAATCTCCCTCTGCGTATACTCCTCTTCCCCATAAAGTCCGTATCGCATTTTCAGAACCAGCCGTTCTCTCTGAGATAATTCCGACTCCATTTTTGCATACAAAATCCGGACCGATTCTTTTAATTCCGCATGTCTGTGCGCATCTTCTTCTTTTGTTTCGATCACATCAAAAAGCTGGATTTCATTGCCTTCCCTGTCTGTCCCGATCGGCTCGTACAGTGAAATTTCCCGGGACATTTTTTTCTTCGCACGCAGATGCATCAATATCTCATTTTCAATGCACCGCGCCGCATATGTTCCCAGACGCACACGTTTTTCCGGATCAAAACTTACAACTGCTTTAATAAGCCCGATTGTCCCGATCGACAAAAGATCTTCCACATCCTCCTCTCTGGATGGATATTTTTTCACAATATGTGCAACAAGGCGCAAATTCCGTTCGATCAGAATATGTTTTGCTTTCAGGTCGCCCTCTGTATACTTTTGCATATAATAAGCTTCTTCTGCTGCAGTGAGGGGTTTCGGAAATGATTTCAAGGAACGCACCTCTCAGGGTATTTGCTTATAGTTTATGTAAGAGTATTCTTTTTTGTGCTTTTCCATCTGTTATGATCTTTTTCTGGTATTTTGTTGGATCGTATCTGTTTATGTCTTTGTTGAAAAATTATAAGATCTGTTTATGAAAACCATCACGCATATGTGACAATTTCAGATTATAGATGTTCCGGTTAAGATCTGCCGGACTCTCTTTCTTATGTGGCTAATAGTATACTGTATCTCTGCCGAAAATACAATCATTTTTTATAAAAGCGCTTTAGGACGAAGTTTTCTGGCATAGAAAAGAATGCCAGACAGCGTCCGCATATAGTAGGTTTCTCTGTCTGACATCCTATATTCTCAAATCATCTGTTTTTAAGCCTCTATGTCTTCCGCTCTTCTTAAAATATCATACTTCTCTGCTTTTTTATCCAGTTCGACATAGAGAACCTGTTTGGAATGCGGGGCACTCTCCTGTGTTTCCCCGTCTTCATTGATAATCGCCCGGACAACCGTCTCTATATTTTGGCCATCCGGCTTCATAATCTCAATCGTCTCGCCAACCGAGAATTTATTTCTCTGCTCAATGCGGTATCTTCCGTCTGACTCTTTGCCAATAATTCCAAGATATGTGTATTCTCTTACATAAGTGTTGCTGTCGTAAATCTGACTTGTCTCATCCGGTTTTCCAAAGTAAAATCCGGTTGTAAACTGCCGGTATGTGCAATTGGAAATCTGATCCAGATACCACAGCATATGTTCTTCATACAGCTTCGGATCTTTCAGATAGTCATCAATCGCAAGGCGGTATGTTCTTGCAACTGTTGCGACATACAGCGCCGTCTTCATACGTCCTTCAATCTTGAAACTGTCAATTCCTGCTTCGACCATCTCCGGAATGTGCTCGATCATACAAAGATCCTTGGAATTGAAAATGTAAGTTCCTCTTTCATTTTCATATACCGGCATATACTGTCCCGGCCTTTTTTCCTCTACAACTGCATATTTCCAACGGCACGGGTGTGTACAGGCTCCCTGATTCGCATCTCTTCCGGTAAAGAAATTGCTGAGCAGACATCTTCCGGAATAAGAAATGCACATTGCACCGTGAATAAAACTTTCAATCTCCATCTCCTCCGGAATATGCTTACGAATCTCAGAAATCTCTTTCAAGGACAGTTCTCTTGCCGAAACTACTCTTTTTGCTCCCTGTTTCCACCAGAAATTGTAAGTACCATAATTTGTATTATTCGCCTGTGTACTGACATGGCGTTCAATGTCCGGGCAGATCTCTTTTGCCATTTCAAAGATTGCCGGATCTGCAATGATCAGCGCATCTGGTTTTAATTCCTTCAATTCGCAGAGATATTCCCGCACGCCTTCCAGATCATCATTATGTGCCAGAATATTTACGGTAACATGCACACGTACACCATGTTCATGCGCAAAACGGATTCCGGCAGCCATATCATCTTTTGAAAAATTCTTTGCTTTTGCACGTAATCCGAATGCCTCTCCTCCGATATAAACAGCATCGGCTCCAAACATAACCGCCACTTTGAGTACTTCCAGATTACTTGCTGGAATTAATAATTCCGGTCGTCTACCATTCATCTTACTTTTCTTCCTCCTTTTTCACACTCAGTGCCACCCCGTCTCCCAGTGGAAGAATGGATGTCCGAAGTCCTTCGTGGTGTTTCAGTTCATACAAGTATTCCCGCATGCGACTGTGAATTGTACGATTCCTTCTTTCAACAGCAAATCTTGACTGTGTAATATCGCCGTCTTGAAGTACATTGTCTGACATCAGTACTCCTTCCGGCGCCAACAGACGCAGTACTTCCGGCATATAATGAATATACTGTCCTTTCGCTGCGTCCATAAAAATAAAATCATACGGTCCTTCCAGCGTTTTCATCACTTCAAGAGCATCTCCCTCCAGCAGTGTGATCTTATCTTCTTTCTCCGCCCTGGCAAAATTTGCTCTGGCAACCGGGATTCTTTTTTCATAATTCTCAATCGTGATAATATGTCCGTCCTTTGGCATATAATGGCTCATCAAGACAGCCGAAAAACCTACTGCGGTTCCTACTTCCAGGATTCTTTTCGGTTTCTGTATCGTCAATAATACTTTCAGGAAACTCTGTGTCTCTTTTCGGATGATCGGCACATAAGCTTCCAGCGCTTCTTTTTCAATCTCTTCGATCACCGGAATATCCGGCATTTCCAGAGAATGTAGGTAGGTTGTAATTCTGTCATCTACGATCACAAAGTCTTCCTCCTTCTGACATAATACAGGACGTAGTAAAGACTGCTCTACTACGTCCTTTTTCTTCTATACGTCCATAATGATCGGAAGGATCATCGGTTTACGTTTTGTTCTCTTCCAGATAAACTCATTCATCGTATCACGGATCACAAGCTTAATCTTGCTCCAGTCCGCATTTCTCTGATGTGTCAGACAATCTTCCACGGCATTTGTCAGAACATTGCGTGCCTCTTCCATCAATCCTTCAGATTCTCTTACATATACAAATCCTCTGGATACAATATCCGGTCCCGCAAGCAACTGATTGCTTCCTTTCTCAAGCGTCAGCACAACGATCAAAATTCCGTCTTCAGCAAGGTGCTGACGGTCTCTCAACACAATATTCCCAACATCTCCAACGCCAAGTCCGTCTACAAGAATCTCGCCTGTGTGAACCTTATCCACAACTTTTGCTTCATTCTCACTGACTTCCAGCACATCTCCGGACTGTAACAGGAAAATATTTTCCTTCGGAATACCCAGGGATCTTGCTACTCCCGCATTGGCCTTCAAATGACGGTATTCTCCATGAACCGGAATCGCATATTTCGGTTTTACAAGAGAATAAATAAGCTTCAGTTCTTCCTGGCAGGCATGCCCGGATACATGTGCATCCTGGAAAATAACATTGGCACCTTTGGAAGAAAGCTCATTAATAACCTTGGAAACAGATTTTTCATTTCCAGGAATCGGATTAGAACTGAAAATAACTGTATCACCCGGCATAATTGTAACCTTCTTATGCACATCTGCCGCCATACGTGACAGTGCTGCCATGGATTCTCCCTGACTTCCTGTCGTGATCAGGACCGTCTTCTCCGGTGGATAGTTTTTCAACTGATCAATCTCAATCAATGTCTTGTCCGGTACATTCAGATAACCTAATTCCTGTGCAACCTGAATGATATTTACCATACTTCGTCCTTCTACAACAACCTTACGGTTGTATTTGCATGCAGAGTTAATGATCTGCTGAACACGATCTACATTTGAAGCGAATGTAGCAATAATAATTCTCGTATTCTGATGTTCTGCAAAAATATGGTCAAATGTAATTCCGACTGTACGCTCTGACTGAGTAAATCCCGGTCTCTCTGCATTCGTACTGTCTGACATCAGCGCCAGAACGCCTTTTTTGCCAATCTCTGCGAAACGCTGCAGATCGATTGCATCTCCGAATACAGGCGTATAGTCTACTTTGAAGTCTCCAGTATGCACAACAATACCTGCCGGAGAGTAAATTGCAAGCGCTGCTGCATCCTGAATGCTGTGATTTGTTTTAATAAATTCAATCCTGAACTTGCCAAGATTAATAGACTGTCCATGTCTGACTACTTTTCTGCGCGTACTGCGGAGAAGATTATGCTCTGAGAGCTTCTTCTCAATAATTCCCATTGTCAGTTTCGTTGCATAAATCGGAAGATTCATCTCACGAAGTACATAAGATAATGCTCCAATATGATCCTCGTGTCCGTGTGTGATCACAAATCCTTTTACTTTCTGAATGTTCTCTTTCAGATATGTCACATCCGGAATAACGAGATCGATTCCGAGCATATCATCTTCTGGGAATGCAAGACCGCAGTCCACAACAATAATACTGTCTTCAAACTCAAAGGCAGTAATGTTCATTCCGATCTTCTCCAGACCTCCAAGCGGAATGATACGCAATTTTCCGTTGTTTTCTCTTTTCAATTTAACACCTCCATGTGCCTCTCCGTACTACTTTTTCCGGCATTTTTTACACTGTCCGTAGAATTTCAGCTCATGGTCCAACACATGGAATCCTGTCTCTTCCTCAATATGACGTTCTAGTCCGTCCAGCAGATCGTCCCTGAAAGGGAACACTTTTCCACATGTTTTACAGATCAGATGATGGTGATGATGGTGTGGCTCACCCTCTCCGTCATTTGCCTCACCAATCTCATATCGCACACATCCGTCATCCAGATTGATCTTATCCACCAACTGCATCTCGAGCAAAAGCTGCACTGTCCTGTATATCGTCGCCAGTCCAATCTCCGGATAGTCTTCTTTTACAAGTTCATAGATATCCTCCGCAGTCATGTGTCTGTCCCGATGTGCAGCAAGGACTTCCAGAACGAGCAATCTCTGGTTTGTAACTTTCAAACCTTTTTCTTTCAGCATTTGTTTAAACTTTTCCTGACTGATAGACATAAAGTTCTTACCTTTCAATCTCAATATCTTCCAGTAACTCCTCGAACACTTTTAAAATTGCTGACAATTCTTTCTCGTCTTCTACAATCTCATAAATGCTCTCTTTTTCTTCTTCCGCTGATGTATCTTTTAAAATTAAACACTCTGCATCGTCTTCTTCTGAATCCGTCACAAGAATGTAAGACACTCCATTTAATTTCGTCTGTTCCAGCACAAAGAATTCTGTCTCTTCCTGCAGTTCATCCGATGTAAATCTTATTTTTTCCATACAAAAAACACCTCACGACTTTACCGAGTCCAAGTATCCCTGCAAAATAAATACTGCAGCAATTTTATCGATATATTTTTTGCGGTCCTCTCGTCTGATATTGCTTTCGATCAGGGTACGTTCCGCTTCCATTGTTGTAAGTCTTTCGTCCCACATCTGCACTTCCAGACCTGTCCGTCTTTTTAACATCTCTGCGAATTCCATTGACTTCTCAGCTCTGATTCCAATGTCATTGTTCATATGCTTTGGCAACCCGATGACGATCTTCTCCACCTGATACTCTTCGATCAGAGCCTCAATTCTTGCACAGGTCTTACGCAGCTTGTTCTCATCTTTGCGTGTAATTGTCTCAATTCCCTGCGCAGTAATGCCAAGTGGATCGCTGATTGCAACGCCCACCGTCTTCGAGCCGTAATCCAGTCCCATTATTCTCATAGATATTATACCCACTTGTTGTGCTCAATATACGTCTTGAGCATCTCTTCCACCAGTTCGTCCCGCTCCATCTTCATGATCAGGCTTCTGGCTCCGTTATAACTTGTAATATAAGTCGGATCTCCTGACATAATATATCCAACGATCTGGTTGACCGGATTGTATCCCTTCTCAACCAATGCCCGATAGACAATTTCCAGAATATCTTTTGCCTGAATCTGCGGGCCGCTTTCTACCTGGAAAAACTGTGTACTGCTTAAATCTTTCATATACTCACGTCCTTCAAAAATACTTTTCATTTTATTTTAACTTATTAACACCGAAAATTCAATGTATTATTTGCAAACGGCTCTCAATTTCTACATTTATGAGCTGATTTGCCAGATTTTTTTCTGTTTTATATCCAATTTTTACATATTCTTTCGTATGCCCGATCTGCCAGATTCCGTCTTCTCTCTCTATAGCTTCTTCCATCAGCACTTCCTGTGTGGTTTCGATCAGTTCTTCCTCAAAGCGGCTCTGTTTCTCTTCACTTAATGCAATCAGTACTTTGCTTCGCTCTGCCTTGATCTGCTCCGGTACCTGATCCGGCATAACGGCAGCTTTTGTACCTTCTCTTCTAGAATATTTAAAAATATGTGTCTCATAGAAATCCATGCTGTCTACAAACGCCCTGGACTCTTCAAATTCTTCCGGTGTCTCTCCCGGAAATCCAGTGATCACATCGGTTGTAAGTGCCGGATGTGCAAAATATTTGCGCAGGAGCTGACATTTTGCAGCATATTCTTCTGCCGTATATCTACGATTCATTCTGCGAAGTGTCGCATTACACCCGCTTTGCAGAGACAGGTGAAAATGTGGGCACACCTTTGGCAGTGCGGAAATCGTCCGGACAAACTCTTCCGTGATAATCCCCGGTTCCAGTGAGCCAAGACGGATACGGTGGATTCCATCCACTTCGTGTACAGCCAGAATAAGAGAAAGCAGGCTATCCTCTATATCTACTCCGTAAGAGCTCAGATGGATTCCGGTCAGTACGACTTCCTTATAACCATTTGCAGCAAGTGTCTTTACTTCCTCGATCACATCTTCTTTGGCACGGCTTCGCACTCTTCCTCTTGCATACGGAATAATACAGTAAGAGCAGAACTGATTACATCCGTCCTGTACTTTGATATACGCTCTTGTGTGCTCTCCTGTACGGCTCAGATGAAGATTCTCATACTCCTTTGTATGTCCGATATCAATAAGATCGGTTGTTCTTTCTCTCTCCGCTTCGTACTGTTTGAGGATCTCCACAATATCTTTCTTTTTATTATTACCAATCACAATATCAATGCAATCGTCCACTTCCTGATTCTCAGTCTGCACATAACAGCCGGTTGCCACTACGATTGCATCCGGATTCATCTTTCTTGCCTTGTGCAGCATCTGTCTGGACTTACGGTCCGCAATGTTTGTAACTGTACATGTATTGACTACATAAACATCTGCACCTTCTTTGAACGGCACGATCTCATAACCGTTTTTTTCCAGAAGCTCCTGCATGGCTTCTGTTTCATATGCATTTACTTTACATCCAAGATTATGCAATGCTGCTTTCTTCATAATTTTCTTTTTTCCTCTCTTTACAAATTATTCCTTGACTTTTTGACTACAAAAAACTAAGATAAACGTGTAGAAAAAATGAAACCAAGGAGGTATATTCAATGAAAACAGTTAAAATTTCTTTGAATTCCATTGACAAAGTAAAATCTTTCGTAAATGAAATCACAAAATATGATTATGATTTTGATTTAGTATCCGGCAGATACGTGATCGATGCCAAATCCATCATGGGTATCTTCAGTCTGGATTTATCTAAGAGCATTGACCTCAACATCCATGCTGATGACAGCGAGATCGACAAGATCCTCGAAACATTAAAACCATACATCGTAGAGTAATTATTTTTAACCTTTAAAAGAATGTGCCGGAGCACATTCTTTTTTATTTTACGGTGTTACTTCAATCACTTCTACTGTATCGATTGCTTCCTGAACCATAGCATCGATCTTCTCAGTCAGTTTCTCCTCTGATCTACGAATCACTTCTATATTCGGCTTTGTAACCGGATGTTTAGCCACAAAAATCGTACAGCAGTCTTCGTACGGCTGAATCGATGTCTCATAAGTGTCGATCTTCTCTGAAATATCTACAATCTCCTGTTTGTCAAATCCAATGACCGGACGATATACCGGAAGTGTGCATACATCATTTGTCGCTGCAAGGCTATGCATTGTCTGACTTGCGACCTGACCAATGCTCTCTCCTGTGATCATTCCAAGACATCCGTCTGCTTTTGCAAAATGTTCTGCAATCCGCATCATATAACGACGCATAATGATCGTCAGCTCATCATGCGGACACTGATCATAAATATAGAGCTGGATATCTGTAAAGTTTACCACATGAAGCTTGATCGGTCCGGAATATCTTGCTACAATCTTTGCAAGGTCTACAACCTTCTGCTTCGCACGTTCACTTGTATACGGTGGTGCATGGAAATAAGTTGCTTCCAGTCCAACTCCACGTTTGGAGATCATATAACCGGCAACCGGGCTGTCAATGCCGCCTGACAGAAGAAGCATGGCACTTCCATTTGTTCCAACCGGCATTCCGCCTGCTCCCGGAATGATCTGTGAATACACATAAATCTCATTACGTACTTCAACATGCAGCATCACATCTGGTTTGTGCACATCTACATGTGTCTCCGGGAATGCATCCAGAATTGCCTCTCCCAGATCACAGTTGATCTCCATGGAAGTCTTCGGGTAAGATTTTCTCGCTCTTCTTGCTTCCACTTTGAAAGAAAGCTTCTTATCCGGATATACTTCATCCATATATGCAACGACATCTTTTTTCAACTGGTCAAAGCCCTGATCTTCCATCCGGACAACCGGACAGATACCTACCAGTCCGAACACTCTTTTTAAATGCTCTACTGTATCATCATAATCATATTCACCTTCACAGTCCACATAAATACGTGCCTGTGATTTATAAACAGTGAAAGTTCCTTCTACATCTTTTAAAGCGTAACGCACCTGTCTTACAAGTGCATCTTCAAAAAGATAACGGTTCTTTCCTTTAATTCCAATCTCTCCATATTTTAATAAAAAAGTATGAAATCTCATCTTATGTCTCCTTTTTGCTTCCGGACCGGTTAGTGTCTGGTATATTTTCTAAGCACCGGTACTATATTATAAAGGGTATCCAAAGTATAGTCAATCTCTTCTGATGTAGTAAATTCTGACATACTGAAGCGAAGTGTGGCATCTAAAAATTCCTGCCCTGCTCCGATTCCTTTTAACACGCCGCTCACCTGCGGATGGTTGGAAGCGCAGGCAGATCCGGAGGATACATAGATTCCCTTTTCCTCCAGCGCATGCAGGAGCACTTCGCTTCGGATACCTGCAAATCCGACACTGATAATATGCGGCGCACTCGTCTCATCATAGAGCCCATGGATCGTCGTATTTTCAATCCTGGCAATTCCTTCGATGAAATGCTCTTTCAGCTTACGCATCTTCTGCACTTTTTCATCCAGATCCTCGTAAATTGTCTTCGCTGCAAGAGACAGTCCTGCAATACCCGGAACGTTTTCCGTACCGGAGCGGATATTCTTCTGCTGTTCTCCTCCAAACAGAATTGGTTTGATCTTCACTTTGCTGTCAATATACAGCACTCCCGTTCCTTTCGGTCCATGGATCTTATGACCGCTGATGGAGCAGAGATCTACACCCAGTTTCTTCGGATGGATCCTGTATTTGCCAAATCCCTGTACTGCATCTACATGAAACAGAATATTTTTATTATATGCTTTCACAATACTTGCCGCTTCTGCAACCGGCTGTACAGAACCAACTTCATTATTTACATACATCACAGACACCAGTATCGTTTCATCACAGAGAGCCTCCTTCAATGCCTCTAACTGCACTCTTCCATAACGGTCAACCGGAAGAAATGTAACCCGGAATCCCTGTTCTTCCAGATAGCGCATCGTATTGATGATCGCAGGATGTTCAATTCCTGTCGTGATCAGATGATTACCTGCGCGTCTGTTTGCCATTGCTGTTCCGATCAGCGCTAGATTATCACTCTCTGTTCCTCCAGATGTGAAAAATATTTCTTTTTCCTGTACTTTTAAAAGTCTGGCAAATGTCTCTTTTGCATCTTTTATATATTGTTCTGCTTCAACACCTTTTCTGTGCAGAGAAGATGGATTGCCATAATCTTCGCACATCACATGCGCAACCAGTTTTCCGACACTGTCGTAAGCTCTGGTTGTTGCTGAATTATCCAGATAAACTTCTTTCATGTTCTTCTCTCCTGCTTATTTTCACTATTAGCTTATGTATCATTCTTCCAAATGGAACATAAGTACCGACAACATTGTAAGTCCCGCTGTCTCCGTTCTTAAAATCCTCTTTCCCAGTGTGATCGTATGTGCGCCCGCCGCCAGTGCCTGTTCGATCTCTGCTTCTTCAAATCCGCCTTCCGGTCCGATAAATATCCCAACGCTCTGCCCCGGTCCTATTTTCTCAAGAAGTGTTTTTGTCTCTTTCATACCTTCTGCACATTCATACGGTACGAGAATGACATCCAGCTGCTTTGCCTGTTCCAGTGCTTCTTTAAACGTACACACCGGTATAACTTCCGGGATTACACTCCGGCCGGACTGCTTTGCCGCACTTCTGGAAATTTCCTGCCATCGTTCCTGCTTCTTTGCTGCCTTTTTCGCATCCAATTTTACGACGCAGCGCTTCATGGAAACCGGAACAATCTGATAAGCTCCAAGTTCTACCGACTTCTGCACGATCCACTCCATCTTTTCCTGCTTTGGCAGTCCCTGGAACAGATAAATTCTGGATGGAAGTTCTGTACTGCTCTCTTCCTGCGATTCTATTTTAAGTACGGCCTCCTTATCTTCATAAGAATCAATCACACAATGGTATGTCTTTCCGGCTCCGTCACTGACTGTCACACGTTCCCCCGCATGCATACGCAGAACGTTTTTCATATGATTCACTTCCGAACCATTCAGACGTATCCACTCACCTTCTGCCTGGGACGGTTCAATAAAAAAATGCTGCATCTTTTTTTCTCCTGTCTGAGCTGCCTGTTTTTATTTATGCATTTTTACGTGCGACAACAGAAACCCATTCCCCCTGGTGGTTCACTTCCAGGACTTCCAGTCCTGCCGCCTTTACAGCCTCTGTTACAACTGTTTCTTTATCCTCAATGATACCACTTGTAATATATACAGCTCCCGGTTTCATCTGGTGTACAATTACCGGAGTCAGTGGCTCCAGAACATCCGCAAGGATGTTAGCAAGTACAATGTCGTATTTTTCATATCCGACAGCATCCTGCACGTCTTTATCATCAATAATATTACCGATCATAACTTCATATTGATCTTTTGCTATACCGTTTACCTCCATATTTTCATGGGTGGAATCAAGCGCACACGGATCAAGATCTGTTCCGATGGAATGTCCTGCACCAAACTTCAGTGCAAGCATACCCAGGATACCACTTCCGCATCCTACATCCAGAACAAGATCTCCATTTTTTACATATTTTCTCAGCGCACGGATACAAAGTTGTGTTGTTTCATGCATTCCTGTACCAAAAGCTGTACCCGGATCAATGTGGATCACCAGTTTATCACTGTCTTCTGCTTTTACATCTTCCCAGGATGGAATTACAAGGATATCATCAATATAGAACTGATGGAAATACTGTTTCCAGTTATTTACCCAATCCACATCTTCTGTCTCGGATTCCTCAATCGTTGCATCTCCTACATCTACATATGCACGCATCTGTTCCATTTCTTCCCTTACCTGTGCAAGGATCGTTCCTGCATCCAGATCCGGGTCAAGATAAAATGTGAGATAGGCAACTCCGTCATCTTCCGGAATATCTGGTAATATATCCACAAACATCTGCTCTTTGTCCTGCTGTGTAAGCGGGATCTTATCTTCAATCTGCACGCCTTCGATTCCAAGATCCGCCAGCATGCTGCTAACAATATCTTCTGCTTCAGTTGTTGTTTTTAATCGGAATTGATTCCATTTCATGATTTTCTCTCCTTCATACAATATATCATCCGTTATATTAACATTGCTCAAAAGCTCCAGCTCTTCCAAACCCAGGAACAGCCAGAGCTTCACAATTAATCAAGGTCAATGAAATCCACCTTAAAGGTATCATCATCTTCCATATGCCCTCTCTTCTTTTTCGGTGTCTCTCCGAGAAGATCATCTAAATCATCAATCGTAAGTTCTTCTCTTGGAGTATATCCGGCAAATACATTTTTATCCAGATTGCCGTAATCATCCTCTTCATAAGTAATCTCTCCGAATTCGTCTTCGTCATAAGCATCGTATTCGTCTTCAAAATCATCTTCGTCATAAGCATCTTCATACGCGTCTTCTGCATCATATGCATCATAATCATCTTCTACATATGCTTCTTCAAATGCATCTCCATCATCTGCATTATCAAAATCTTCTCCGTCGTAAGTTTCAAAATCATCTTCATCTGATTGTTTTTTCTTACCAAAACGAGATTCTTTTTTATTCTTCTTTTCTTTTTTGTTTTTTACCGGTACCGGCTCTTCTTCCACATCAATACCGTACTCATCATAAAGCTCATCTAACTCTGCGTTACGGTTATGCAGTTTGATACCAAGAATAATAAGGATCAGTAAAAGAACAATTGCTCCGATTCCTCCTGCAAGAATAATCATCTGTAAATGATCATTTACAAATGCCGGAAGCTTGCTGGAAGTAGTTTTACTGGATGTATCTGTCTTAGAAGTCTCAGACGGATCATCCATTCTCTGGTAAGTATTCTCCTGGGAATCATACTGATAATATCCGGTCTCGCCTTTGTTATTCATTGCATACAGGACATAATAATCTGTACTGTCACTGTTCTGCCATACCGGAAATTCTTTATCATTTAAAGTCAGCTTTGCTTCCTGATAATTCGATGGAAGCTTTACTTTGGACGTATCGCTCAGCACAACAATAGATGTACTGTCAGAAATACTGACCTCCTCATATGGAGAAAAAGTTGCATCTTCTTCATTGTACATGAAAAAGTCACCTTTTTTATCACTGTCCATCAAATAACCAAGTGTAATGCCACTGTCTTCATTCTTCACCATCTGGCGGTCTTCTCCGTCCAGTGAAACAGTCACTCTGGAATATCCCGTCGGGATATCATTATCTGAAAATTCATCTGTCAGAGTATACGACTTTCCATTTACTTTTACAGTCTTATCTGCGGCATTTCCTGCTTTGCTGCTCTTGGAATCACTTTTTATCTTGGATGGATCACCCGCTGCGATCTTAACTGTTGAATTTCCCTGATCCAGTGTCAGTGTCGTTCCGACATCGGACGCAATCGTTGCGCCGGAAACTTCAACCTTGGTGCTTCCCTCTTTTAGCGCCTGAAACTTCATTGTAAAAGAAGTTTCTGTAGAACCGCCGGTTCCTGTATAAGTCAGTGCTCCGCCATTTTCCTTCACACCATCTCCAGATTCAAATTTCAATGAAGCTGTATCATAGCTCAACTTCACTTCCATATTTCCAAGGCTTGAACTTGTAGAGCGTACTACACATTTCACTTCTACTTCATCACCAACTGCTGTGCTTGGATCTGTAAAAGAGATTCTTCCATCTGCTGCATATGCAACGAAAGAAAAACAAGACACGCACAGACAGAGAGTCAATAAAGCTACACTGAGTTTCTTAAATGCTTTCATGTTCTTTCTATTCCTCCTAAATCAACTTTTATTCTGTCCCGCCACCAGTTGTATTATTATTGCTTTTACTTTTTCCGGAGTCACTGGTTGAGTTTGTAATCACCGGTTTATTACTGTTATTGTTATTGTTTATATTACTGTTATTATCTGTATTCGTCTCTTCTTCTGTATTCATATTCGCCGGACGTACAACATTCGTCAGATTGGAAATCTCTGTTGAAATCATCTGCACTGTAGAAGATACCGTTTTTGTCTCGTTCGGGTACAGGAACTTATGCAATTCTTCTACATTCTCAGCCAGTCCAAGCGGTACAACAACATCTCCTGCATTCCTGTAGATAATTCCATCCGTCTTCTCAAACGGGAAGCCCTGGCTGTCACCCAGCTTATAACTTGAGGCACTCGCCGCAAGTGAAAGTACTTCTTTCAGCGAAAAACTCGTAGATACCTGCGGAAATATCTTATCCACAATCTTATTAAGTGTACCAATGTCTGCCTTAATACCTTTCTCGTACAACTTCTTAATCACAAGACGCTGTCTCTCTGTACGCTTGTAATCTCCGCCTTCCAGCTTACGAAGTCTTGCATATGTTACAGCCTGCGGTCCATCCAGTGTATAGACACCACCGCCATTTAACTTATGCGCCTTCTTCTTGGATGCTTTTGCTGTCTCACCGACATACTTATTCAGCATCTTCGCTTCTGGATCGGTTACCTGTATCTTAATTCCGCCAAGCATATCTACCACATCAGACATTGCTTTGAAATCGACGGTTGCATAATCCTGAATATCCAGGTCCAGATTCTTGTTCAACATGTTGATTGCTGCTTTCGGACCGCCTGAAAAATATGCATGATTCGCTTTATTATAGGTATTATCATCCTGCTGCAGAAGCGTATCTCGGTAAATGGACGCCATACGGATCACACCTTCTTTGTGGTCAAGCGCTACAACTATGATCGTATCCGTGCGCGTACCGGCTTCCAGTTCTCCTTCTCTGGAGTCGCCTCCGAATAACGCTACTGTTGTATATCCTTCCTTCTTCACTCCGGAATTGATTTTAATATCATCTGAGTTAATCTCTACACGCTGGAACTTGTCATACTTCGCCATGACAAAAGCTGTTGCGGACAATGCGAGCAATATGATCACTTCGATTGCCAGTACGATTGCACGCCTTCTTCTTCTGTTCCTTCGCTTTTTTCTGGCCTTGGCAGCCTGCACTGCTTTAAGGTTTCTCTGATTCCTCTTCTTTGCCATATCAAGCCTCACTTTTCTTTTTATACAAAATACTACAATATATTACTATATTTTCGCAAAAAGTGCAACCTAAATTAACTCTTCTTTCGTAACCCGAAGAGCTTCTGCTACGACATGGTGCATATCCATGTATTTATATGTTCCAAGTCTTCCTCCAAAAATGACTTTCTTTTCTTCCTTTGCAAGTTCCTCATAAGAATGATACAGCATATTATTCTTCTCATTATTTACCGGATAGTAAGGCTCATCACCTTTCTTCCATGCTGCAGGATATTCTCTGGATATGACTGTCTTATCCTGTGTACCAAACTCGAAATGCTTGTGTTCAATGATTCTTGTGTACGGTACTTCGTATTCCGTATAATTTACAACTGCATTTCCCTGATAATTCGGCTGATCCAGTACTTCCGTTTCAAAAGAAACACTGCGGTACTCCAGTTCTCCGAACTGATATCCATAATATGCATCGATCGGGCCGGTATATACTACTTTCTCTGCAAGTGCATCCAGTTCGTCTTTGTGTTCCAGGTAATCCACACCAAGTCTTACTTCTGCCTTTGCAAGCATCTTCTCGATCATAGCTGTATATCCACCAATCGGGATTCCCTGATAAATATCATTAAAATAATTATTATCATAAATATACCGCACCGGCAGACGTTTAATAATCTCCGGTGGAAGCTCTGTTGCGTGATGCCCCCACTGCTTCTCTGTATATCCTTTGATCAGTTTCTCATAAATATCTTTTCCGACCAGGTTGAGTGCCTGTTCTTCCAAATTCGCCGGATGCTCTGTGCGATAAGCTGCTGCCTGTTCTTCAATCTTCGCTTTTGCCTCTGCCGGTGTCACAACACCCCACAGTTTATTGAATGTGTTCATATTAAATGGAAGATTATAGATTTCTCCTTTATAATTCGCTACCGGACTGTTCGTATAACGATTGAACTCTGCAAACTGCTGTACATACTCCCAGACTTCTCTGTTGCTTGTATGGAAAATGTGCGCTCCATACTGGTGAACCTGAATTCCTTCAACTTCTTTTGTATAAATATTTCCACCAATATGATCTCTTTTCTCCACTACCAGACATTGTTTTCCTTTTTTTCCCGCTTCATACGCGAAAATGGATCCGAATAAACCAGATCCGACAATTAAATAATCATACATCATTTTTCCACCCGTTTTTCTACATTTTTTTGTGTTTATTCTAACAAAAAAAGGATGTACATGTCAATTATGTACACCCTTTCCTTATTATTTTACTTATTCTGCTTCGTTTTCACTGCTTCCGCCTCCGGTATTGCCGTCTCCGGATTCACTGCTTCCGCCTCCGGATTCACTGCTTCCGCCTCCGGTATTGCCGTCTCCGGTATTACTTCCAGAGTTTCCGCCTGTACTGCCTCCGGTATTTCCACCTGTGCTGCCTCCGGTATTTCCAGAATGATTTCCCGAATTGTTATTCTTATTGCTGTTGTTATTTTTATTACTGTTTGTACCGCTGTTTCCGTTGTTACGATTACTGTTCTTATTATTATGGTAACTGCTGTTGTTATTCTTATAAGACCTTGTCGGTGTATACTTATTCGATTCCTGTGCCTTATCTTCCGGCGTTGTCTTATATGTCTTACTGTTCAGCGTCGAACTGCTTTCTGCCTGTCTCTGTCCGACTCTTGCAACAACTGCATTGCTGATTGTCTTCACTTCACTGGATGTTTTGTAATTTTCATCATCATACAGAAACTTATGCAGTTCTTTTACATTGTTGTCCAGTTTTACCGGAATAACGATACTTCCCAGTCCGGAAATCGTATCTGTCGTTTTTTCAAATGGGAATCCGGATGAGGCACCGATCTTATACTTTGTAAAATCTTTCGCATAAGAGAGGATCTCTGCTGCTGAAAAGTTCGTCTTAATTGTCGGAAGTAATTTATCAATGATCTTGTTGATCGTAGCAAAATCTGATTTCTGTGCCTTCTCAACAATCTTCTGGATAACGAGACGCTGTCTCTCCGTTCGTGTGAAATCCCCGCCCGCTGTTGAACGAATACGTGCATAGGTTGTCGCCTGCACACCATTGAGATGCTGTTTTCCAGGCTTGGTAACTTTCTTTGCCTTTTTCTTTGCAACTCTGGCTGTCTCACCAACAAACTTATTCAGATACTGGATCTCTTCTTTTTTCACATTTATATCCAGACCACCAAGTAAGTCTATCGTTTCTGAAATAGCTGCAAAATCCACAGTTGCAAACTTTTCAATATCCAGATCCAGATTCTTATTCAGCATATTGATTGCCTGTGTCGGACCACCGAAACTATATGCTGCATTACATTTCTGCAGGTGTCCGTCTTTGATGTCCAGAAGAGTATCTCTGTAAACACTGGACATACGCACTTCTTTTGTCTTATTATTCAGACTTGCTACAATAATACAGTCTGTTCTGGTTCCTTTTTCCAGCTCACCGCTTCTGGAATCGATTCCGAAAAGTGCTACATTCGTATAACCTTCCCCGGTCTCTTCTGCTTCTTTGTTCACCTGAATATCTGCCGCATCGATTTCCTCCGTGTCAAGTTTGCCAAGCTTGGCTGCCACAAATATCACGCCACTTGCCGCAAGACAAAGCACCAGACTTCCCATACAGAGTGCAATCTTCTTTCCTATGCTTAGACGCGAGAACCAGTTTCCTGCTCTTCTTCTGCGTCTTCTGCGCCTCTTTCCTGCCATGTTGTACCTCATTTCTTCTTAAATTTATCTTGTCATGCCATTCTTCGGATTCGAGTAAAATCCATAAACCTTTTTCGTCCCGTTCTTCTGATATGCACGTATTTTATACTTGTACTTTGTACGCTTTTTCAGTCCTTTATCCGTATAAGAAACAGTTTTTGAATTCGTGAGCGTTTTTATCTTCTTATACGCTTTTTTCTTCGTATTATAACGGACAATCTCATACCCATCCGCATCTATAATCTGTTTCCAGCTTAGTTTTATTTTACTTCTTGAAACAGCCTGTGTCTTAAGAGATGGAAAACCAATGCGTGCTCCCGCACCGGTCTTTATGTAGCTTTTCATTACATATCCCGTCTTCTTTGTTCCGTTCAGCTTCGCTGTAACTTTATACCAGCCGCCGCGTGCTCCTGTTACCGATACTGTTTTTCCTCTTGTAAGAGTTCCCTGGCTCTTATAAGAAGTAGATGGTCCTTTGCGGAAATTCACACTTGAAACGCTGACTCTTCCTGTCTCTGCTTTCTTCGTTACCGCTTTTGCTTCTGTATATCCGCTGTATCCTTTTACGCCACTTACCGATTTATATGCACGAATCCGGTATGTATAGGTCTTAGAAGCATCCAGATCCGCATCTGTATAAGATAACGTCTTCGGACTTGTAACGGTCTTTATCGTAGTATAAGACTTCTTCACAGAATCATAACGCTGTATAATATATCCGCTTGCGTCTGCTGCCTGTTTCCAGACAATTGAAATCCGATTCAGTGCTGTTCCTTTTGCTGAAAGTGCGGTGCCGTCAATTCCGGTTACACCTGTAGCTGCCGGTGTGAAAGAACTGTAATCTTCCCCTGCATCTTCCTCTAAAAATGCACGCACTTTATAAGTTCCCGCCTCGCCTTTTCCAAGTCCGGTATCTGTATAAGTTGTTGCATCCGCATCTTCGATCGCTGCAATCTTTACATATTTGCCTGCTGTATTTTTCTTAAAAACTTCATAGCCGGATGCATGCTCGATCGGAGCCCACTGTATCGTAATACTGTCCTGTGTTGTCTTTTTTATCTTCAAAGTTTCCTGCTGTTTTACATAACGGAAATTCATATCTACATTATTATCATTGATTCCGCTTATTCTTCCAGTCGGGCTATACTGCCAGTATTCGTATGTTCTTCCATAAGTAACTTTCGTATTATACTGTGCCAGCCAGATCTTATATTTACCATCGATCTGATCTGCATACATATCATTTGTCAGCATCGAACGATTCGCATAAACCATCGGTGTGTAGCCTTTGGATGCAACTCTTGCACAAAACGCATTGCAGATCTTCGTCTTCTTCGCTCTGCTGAGTTTCGCAGTTGCCAGTCTTCCCAGCGTCGGCGTTACATATTCGTAATCCAGGACAATCGGAAGCTTTAATTTGTATTTGCTGACTTTTGAAATAATATAATCCGCTTCTTCTCTCGCTTCTTTCTCTGTGATCGCCTGTGAGAAAATATAAGCGCCAACCGGGATGCCCGCATTGATCGCTGCCGGAATATAATTATCTACCTGCTTGTCCGGATATAATTTTCCTTCTCCGTAAGAGCGGTATCCCGCACGGATGATCGCAAACTGCACACCGGCAGCCTTTACTTTTTTCCAATCAATATTCCCCTGATGATAAGATACATCAATTCCGGTCTGGATCTCATATCCGACTTTAAACTTAGACGCATGCTGATATTTCGAATTGTTGATCACTGCTCTTGCTTTTGCCGAAGCAGGTGTATCATAAAATTCCGGTGCAATCTTTCCATTCAGACGGTAATCTCCCGGGTCACCATCTTCAGGTATCTCTGCGGCTTTTGTACAAAACGGAAGCATGGAAATACTTACACACATTGTCAGAAGCGCCGCCAGTATTCTTGTTCTCTTTTTCATTCTACTTTTATAATCTCCTCATATTCTGGTATTGCCTGTCATTCCATGAAAGTTAAACTAATTTTTAATTTACAATATACTTACATAACTTGTCAACATATAGCCGGTCTTTTTCTTGCCTTTTACAGAAAATGAGATTTTATACCAGCTTCCCTTTGTTCCTGTCACCGAAATCTTTGTTCCTTTTGTAAGAGTTGTCACTTTTTTATAAGAAGTTCCCGGACCTTTACGCACATTGACATTCGTTGCATTTACTTTTGCCTGACGCGATGTGATCTTCACATAATCATCTAAAATATAGCCTGTTTTACTCTTTCCGTTTATACTTGCTTTTACTTTATACCAGCTTCCACTCTTCCCAGTCAGAGTAACATTTTTTCCTTTTTTCAACTGCGCGATCTTTGCTTTAGAAATTGATGCGCCTTTACGGAAATTTACATTGCTGCCTTTGATTTTTCCGGAAACCGCTTTTTTCGTAGTCGCTTTCACAGCCGAAGTATAGGAACTGTACACTGTTGTTCCGTTTGCTTTCTTATATGCACGGACACGATATTTGTATGTCGTTGCTGCATTTAAACCTGTATGATTGTAGGACACTGTAGAACCATTGCTGATCGTCTTTATTGTCTCGTAGGCTTTTTTTGAGCTATTGTATTTTTGAATCTTATAACCGCTTGCTCCGTTCACTTTACTCCAGGATAATTTTACCGTATAAAAATTCTTTCCGGATGCTTTAAGAGCCGGAGTCTTCAATGTTCCGGATGCTGTTGTGTCTGAAGTATCTTTTTTTATGTAGCGGAAGTTCATATCCACCCTTCCGCCGATTCCATCCACAGCTCCGGCCGCAGAATACTGCCAGAAATTATAATCTCCGGTATACGTCGTTTTAGATGTATAATTGGCAAGCCAGATCATATAGTTTTTGCTGATATCGGATGCATTTAACTTATTTTTCAACATATCAGCATTTGCATATACCATCGGTGTGTAGCCTTTAGATGCCACTCTCGCGCAAAATGCATTGCATATGGCAGTTGCCTTTGATTTGCTTAATTTGGCATCATAGAGACGTCCTTCATTCTTCCCGCTATCACTGTAATATTCAAAATCCATCACCAGTGGCAGTGTAATCTTATATCTTTTTACCTGGGAAATCAGAAGATCTGCTTCTGCTTTTGCCTCTGCTTCCGTCGTTGCCTGTGAAAATATGTATGCCCCTACAGGAATTCCTGCTGCAAGCGCGTTTTTCAGATTTGTCACACCTGTTTCATCGATTCCCATGGATCCGGCAGAGCCATATCCGCGGTAAGCCATACGCACCAGCGCAAACTTAACTCCGGCTTTTTTCGCTCTGCCCCAGTCAATCTTTCCATTCCATTTGGATACATCGACTCCGGTCTGGATTGTATAACCGCTCTTGAACTTATCTGCATGCTCATAGTTCGCCGTTGTTCTTGCCATTGACTGTTCACCAAAAAATTCCGGTGCAATATGTCCGGCTAATCTTCCGGCTCCCGGATCGTCTGCTCCGTTCACATTAGAAGCTTCTGTATTTTCCGTTTCCTGTGTTACTGTTGTTTCTGCCGTCGCATCCTGCGCATATACAGATGCCGGAACTGCGGTCACACAAAGTGCCAGTGCTGTCATCATTGCTACAAGTATATTCCGTTTCTTCATATTTATTATCTCCTGTTCTATTTCCCTACACCCAAATCATCTGCAGAAACTATTTCTAACAATTTCTTTCAGATAATAGCTTTACTAAAACAGAATACCGTAACAATGCGGTTATTGTCAAATTTCAGGAAGCTGTATTGGCATTTTCTATAAAATATTTTAATTATAGGAAAAAGGTGGAATTTATTCTTTTCCACCTTTAAAAACTACAAATCTCTGTCCAAAATAATTCAGTCCCACAAACAGACACATTCCTGCAAACATGGCAATATTATCTTGTATCTTTGTGCCATACCCGCTGAAGATCTGATATACACATGGCTTTGCGATACCATATGCCAGAACATAACAGATTACAATATTTACAGCAAATGTTATCACTTCGCGAAGTGATTTTTCTTTACTCCGGAACGTAAAATGTTTATTCAGAAAATAACTTACAATACTTCCTATAATATAATTGCACGCGGAAGCAATCCAGTATCCAGTATGGAATCCATTATACAGCAAAAACATTACCGCTGATCCCACCAGTGTATTAATCACTCCGACAATCAAGAATTTTATTGTTACCCAGTCAATTACTTTCTTCATTTTATTTCTGTTCTTCTTTCTTATATTTTCGGTCTTTTCTACTGCAGTTTATTCTTTCTCATCTTACTTTTTATTTGCTATTACACTCTGACCTGAAGCTGTCTTTTTATAAGTACGCTCACTGATAATGTAACGCGGGCGATGCTTAGTCTCCAGATAAATCTTTCCGATATATTCTCCGATCACACCAAGAAATAACATCTGGATTCCTCCGATAAAACATACAATACAGGTTACACTCGCCCATCCCGGTGCCGTCTCTCCAACCAGCGCACCGATCACTGCCCAAAGGATTCCGATAAAACTCAGACTTGCAACAAGCAACCCAAAGGAAGTAATCAGACGAATCGGTTTTACTGACAGACTGGTAATTCCATCAAATGCTAAAGCCAGCATTTTCTTTAATGGATAATGGCTTTCTCCGGCGATACGCTCTGCTCTTTCATAATATACAGACGTACTTTTAAAACCAACAAGTGGAACCATGCCACGAAGGAAAATGTTTACTTCTTTATAATTCGCAAATTCCTGTAATACACGACTGGAAATCAGGCGATAATCTGCATGATTATAAACAACCTCTGCTCCCATCCAGTTTAATAACTTATAAAATCCTTCTGCCGTAAACCGCTTAAAAACTGTATCCGTATCTCGTTTTGAACGTACGCCATACACAACTTCACAGCCATCCAGATACGCATCTACCATACGATCCATGGCGTTAATATCATCTTGTCCGTCGCAATCAATCGAAATTGTAATATCACACTGGTCTTTTGCTTCCATAAGACCTGCCAGTACAGCATTCTGATGTCCTCGGTTCCGGCTCTGGCAGATTCCAATATAATGCGGATCTTCTGCTGAGAGTTTCCGGATAATATCCCATGTTGAATCTTTTGATCCATCATTTACAAATAATATCCGGCTGTCATCTGTAATCTTCTCTTCTGTTACTAACTGCCGGATCTTTGCCAGAAACTGCTTACTGGTAATCGGCAGTACTTCCTCTTCATTGTAACACGGAATCACAATATAAAGAGTTGGTGTTTTCTCTCTGATATTCTTTATTTCTATATTGTTCTCCATATTTGTTTCTGCCTTCATCTGCTATCGCTCTCCTCTCTCAACATTTTCATTGCAGCGTTTTTTAGGTATTATTACCAGAACAATTGCTGTCCACAGTAAAAAGATTCCTGCTATTACCAGCATCTGTTTTTTGTCACACCACGGCTCTCTTGTCTCTTTATACACTTGCAGATACAAATTTTCAAAATGATTCCTTCCATCTACTTCCAATTTTCCTTTATAACTGTGCATATAAAACTCTTTTCTATACCATACCCGTAATTTGCCTTTATGAGGTTTTTTATTCCAGATTCGTAAATGATAATCCTTATTCTCTTTTGTTGGTGTTACTTTTGGAAATTTAAGTATGACACTTCCATGCTCTCCCACCTTATCAGCCTGTATTTTTCCCCGGTAAATCCGGTTTTCCTTCTCATCTGTTAATTGTACCTGCAAAATATCATTAAACTCTTTTGCACGGTTTCCGGCACTTACGATCAATCCAATTCTGTTAAATGAATGTAATGCCTCAAACTTCTGATTTATATGGACTGTTTTTCCTACATCTTCCATCTTCTTTGCAGATGTTCCATTAATACAGTGCACACTCCACTGATACACAGGAATTTTAGATTTTCTCATCTGTTCTCCACTTACAAGGCAGATACAGATCACACACACAAGAAGCACCAGTTCTGTCCAGCCACATTTATATGCATATTTCTCATCCCTTTTCTGAAATAACTTTTCCTTACTCTCATCAATCCCTGCCATTCCCAATAATAGAAACAGCATCACAAATGGCATACCGTAAGAGCTTTTTATTTCCCAGATACAATAAAAAAGAATTCCACCTAATATAGATACTGCCCAGAATATCTGAAGGATATCTTCTTTTTTCCTTTTCAGCAGTCTCCATAATGCCAGACACAGAAAAGCCATATTAGAGATCCTGAATCCATAGCAGTATGCCCGGAACAGATCGAATCTGCTTCCTAATATCCATGTGTACAGCGGTGTATTCTTCTGATCCTGCGAAATTTTTTCTATCAGGTCTCCTCCATCCGCATAACACCACGAAACCATAAGTTTCTTCTGTTCAAAAGCCATCAGTTCACTGAAACTGTAACTTTTATAATTTTTTATCATCCGGTCAACCGTCGCCTGTGTTTTCTCTTCTTTTGTCCTGAACTGATGTGTATAAGCATAATCTTCTTTATTGTGCTCTCCGTCTCCATGTGACGCCATCATTAACCAATGTGTAATTGGATAATTCTGTGCTGAGACTGTTTCAAAATACGACTGGTTTAATCCCGATATGCCATGCAAAACTACAATTCCTATAAGCAGTACGATTCCAAAGCTCTGTATACTTTCTTTTATTTTCTTTTTTCCAATAAGATGATCCAAAATATAACAGAAAACAAATGCAATCATCGGAATCACTACCGTTGGACGGATATAATAACCGGTTATTCCAAATACAGCAAACAATATTGCAGAAATAACTCTGTCTTTCCATGACTCTTCTTTCAAAAGTCTGACTCCGAAATAAATTACTGCCGCCGTAAAAGGGATGGAAAATGAGCAGGTATATATCCACATTGGCAAAATATAATAAATCGGATTCAACACACATAATGTCAGAATTTTCGCTCCGCCTTTTAAACCTCCGATACGAATTCCTGTCAAATATAAAAATATTGTCGCAATAATCATTCCTGCCACAGATAAAGCTAACAGAGCAACCTGTACTTCTGTGATCCCGGCACGGGACAACATATTGATAAATTTTGCAAATATAACAGTCAGGAAATAATTATTGGAAAACATTCCGAAATAAGATGCATGCGGTGCTGTATCAGAAATCGGCTTTTCTCCTGTCTTTGCGAGATACATTGCCATATCCTGCATGTTATATGCATCTGTAGACGAAAATGGAAGAAAATTACTAAGAATAACTCCGAAACCAGCTAATAATATCCCAAATAATATACCCGTGTATATCCAGAGTCCCTTTTTTCCCATCTTGTCCAAACATCTGAAAAGGATGAGCAGAGAACTGCCAAGCAACAATGCAACAAGAATTGGAAACAGCAACCGCATTACCGGTGACAAAATATCTGCAAACACCTGGCTTTGTGCTGTCACGATTGTCCCTGCTTCTATAAATACAATAAAAAATAATGTTAATGCCATAACGGCTTTATATAGATTCAATTGTAATTTCATTCTAAAAGTATGCATGTCTTACTACCATCGTATTTTATACCACTATGATTTGTTCTTTTCGTAGTCTAGCACACTTTTTCCATTTATATGTCCATCTTCTGTAAAGCTTCAACAATTCTTAATATTATCTTCAGAAATTGTGGAGAAGGGAGCGACTTAATCGTTCCGCTTCCTTTTTTATTACATTAATAGTAATATCTAAATAAATATATGAATTATAATAACTCAATCCATTTGGATGTTCCGGTTTTTCTAATTTATATGTCGGCTTCCAGAGATAATCTTTTTCTCCCAAATAATCTAACATTATCCGTTTTCTTTCACTTTATTCAGGCATGCTTCCGGGCAACACAAAAATACCATAGATGCAAGCATGCAAAAACATAAGCATATAACAAAAGCCGTTCTTCCAGAACACCATGCTTCCTGCTTTTCCAGATAAACACCCAGATACAGCCTTGACTTCATTTTATCGCCGGAAATTTTCATCACTCCTTTATAACTATGGAGCACACCTTCTTTCCGTTTCCAGATATTTAAATTTCCTGCGTACTCATTTTTCTTCCATATTGTTAATTTATATTTTCTTTTACCTTCTGGTAAAACTTTCGGAATTTTTAATACAACTTCCTGCTGCCTGGAAAGATTTTTTGCTGCAATTTCTCCACGATATAACATTTTTCCGGAAGTGTCCGTCAATTTCACATATATACTTGCATTATTCTCTTTGGCTTTTCCCTTTGCGCCAGCCATGAGAACGATTCTGTTATATGGTCTGTCCGCATAAAAAATCTGCTCCAGACGGAATCGTTTCTGATATCCTTTTATTTTTCTTACAGATCCTATATCTGCACAATGGACTTCCCATTCTTTATGTACCGTTACAGACTGACTGATTTCTGCATACATCATTACTGAAACACTCACGATAAATATAATTATTGTTGTTTTCTGCCAGAAGTTTTTGCCTCCCTCATTTATACAAATACATTTTTTCTTTTTTTCTTTCATCTGCTCTGCTAAATATTCCATTCCATAACTTCCAAGGAGCAAAAGAAACATAAGAAATGGCATTCCATAAGACGCTTTTATTTCCCATATACTGTAAAAACATACGCCACCTAAAAATGATAATGTATAAAACACCTGATTTACATCCTGATTTCTTTTTTTCAGCATCTTCCATAATACAAGCAGAACCATCCCTATATTCGCAATTCGAAAAGCATAACAATATGTTCGGAATAAATCCGATTTACTTCCAAGAATCCAGTTGTAAATAACTGTATTTTTCCGGTTCTGTGAAACCTTTTTCAAAAGATCATTTCCATCAGCATAGCACCAGGAAATATCTAATTTTTTATTTATAAAATCAAACAGCTCCGATGGCGAATATGCTTCATAATTCTCTTTTAATCGCTTTAAATCAGCCTTCTGTTTCTCCTCTTTTGACGGAAACTGTATCGTATATTTATAATCTGCAATATCAAGTTCACCAGTTCCATGAGATGCCATCATCATCCAGTGTGTAATTGGAATATTCTGATCAGATACCTCCGAAAAATATCTGTGATTTATCTTTGAAATTCCACCCATTGTAATCGCTGAAACCACGATTACAATTCCAACACATTCTCCTACCTCTTTCCACTGACGTTTTCCTGCAATCAGCTCTACAATAAGGCATATTAAAAAAGCAATAGCCGGTATCACAACGGTCGGTCGTATATAATATCCAACTGCAAGACTTCCTGCAAATAAAACTGCAGATATACCTCTGCCCTTTCTTCCTTTTTCATGCAACAGACGAATAGCAAAGTATACTGTAGCAGCAGTAAATGGTACTGAAAGTGCATTTGTATATGCCCACAGCGGCAATATATAATATAGTGGATTACCTGCGCAAAGTGCCAAAATCTCTGCTCCACCACGAATTCCCTTCACATATACTCCTGTCAAATACAAGAACATTGTTCCAACAAGCATCCCGCCAATTGTTAATATATATAATGGAATATATATATCCTGAATTCCAAGCCACAACAAAATCCTGAAATATTTTGCTAATAAAATTGTTAAAAAATAATTATTAGCATAATATCCAAAATATTCCATTGCATGAGGCGCATCCGCAGACACTCGGTGTTTCCCGGTCTTCGCCAAATAAAGCGCAAGATCCTGTACATTATAAGCATCCGATGAAGCAAATGGCTGAATATTATACAGAATTATTCCATACACAAGTAACATCATGAATGCAATTACCAGCGTAGCTATTATAATTGACTTTTTTGAAGCATTTTGAAAAAAACGAAACAATAAAACATAACTGCCTATAACCGTCAAAATTAATATTATTAAAAATGCTATCCTTACCGCTGGCTGTAAAACAGACATAAACACACTGTTATGAGCATGAAAAATCGTTCCACTCCCTATCATCAACAACACGCAAAATGTTATAATCGTAATTATTTTATAAGCACTCATACAAAATATTTTTTTATAATTACTCATTCCACTTTTCCTTTCTCCCAAAACATCCATTGTAACATTTTAACACAAACCCTCTATATATTTTTGATTTTCAGAAAATATTAAGAATATTATTTTCTGTTAGCATATGCTGACATATTTTTATTCTCATTTTGTGGTTATAACCTACAGAACCTGCCAATGGCAGCTTCCTCCGGATGCTATGACAAAAAAGACTTTTTGGACAATTAATTTTCGTCAAAAAGTCTTTCGTAATTCTCAAGCTATTTTTTTTGTAAACTCAGAAGTACTCTTTTCTCTATAAAAAGATCCAAATACTTCAAAGCAACTGCAAGAACAAATGAAATTAAAAGCATACTTCCTTCATATTTTAATCGATATGTAGGATAATCCAAAGTCTTAAATACTTTTCTGAATGCAACATGTATCAGATAAATCTCTATCGTATATTTACCAAACCAGTTTAATATTGCCAAAATACCATTTCTCAACTTTAAAATCACAGAAGATTTATTCTCTGTCCATTCAAAGAGTAACATTAGGGCCTCGCAGATTGTTAAGTTCATCAATGCCAGTAAATATAATCCTATTATCTTTTTGTTATATAATTGCAATGGAATCATCATCCAATATAAAAGTATAAGCTGTAACCAGACGCTCCATACGGGTTTTCCCTTCTTTTCCCAGGCTAATTTTCCAATATATACACCGATTATAAATGCTGGAACCCTTTTTGTTGCAATACTGATATTCATATACAGATCTTTTGCATACAATTGCAACATCATTGTAACAATTGTAGCTGTCAGACACAATACAAGTACACGCATCTTTGCTTCTGTATGATCCCGGACTTTTTCAATCGCATCGAATATATATGGAAAAATAAGGTAGCAAAAACCACACAATAATATATACCAGAACCATTTATTTTTTTCATCAAAGAATGTAAGGAAAAATAGATCCGAAAACATCTGTACTAATCCATTATGTTCTTCAATCAGATCCCGCCATATCCATGCCGGTACCGCAACCAGAAAATATGGAATCAGTATTTTTACAAATCTCCTCTGATAAAACGATTTCAGCTCCGCTCTCTTCTTCCAGGAATAATAAAGCCCTAAACCTGATACTAGAAGAAATATATCTACTCCGGAACTCTTTACATAATTATAAAACCAGTAAACTATACCAGAATATCTGACGTTATATTCCTTGCAATCTTCTGTAAAATGGAAAAACACAATCAATAAAATCTGTATTCCCATAATTGCTCCCCTGTATTTCGAGAACATTTCATATGCAAAATAATGTTTTTTCATAATACACACCTGTTACTTTCGCATTTTGTCTATATCAATCTGTTTCTGACTCTTCATTATTTCTTTGTAAATTCTCTTACAGTTATTATGATCTTTATATACAAAGAAATCATCTGCGCGCTTTACATACTTTTCTTTCATAACACAATTGTTTTGCATATATTCACACAGCAGGTCCACAAGCTGTTCTGTCTTCGTGCAAATCTCACCGAATCCCATTGTATCGTAGAAGAAGATTCCATCTTCGTAATGTGGTGGCAGCTCTTCCGGATGGAAATAAACAATCGGCTTTCTCATGTAAGCGAAATCAAACTGAACTCCTGAATAATCCGTAACCATCAAACTAGATTCTGTCAATATCTTTTCATAGCTTAAATCTCCAACAGATGGAATTACTTCTACTTCTTCATTCGGTGTAAAATCATCTGCCTGTGAACTCAAAATCGGATGCAGTAAGAATTTAATCTTATATCCAGTCTTCTTTGCACAGTCAATCAATCGTTTATGATTGATCAGATTATTATACACCTGATAATATGTAGAGTTTTTAAACTCCGGATTATATCCCCTCTGATCACCTTCACTCGTTGTTACCGGAAGCGCATTGTACATTCTCCAGGTTGGTGAAAGCAAAATCTGTTTCTGGTCATTACTGATCAATCCATCATATCGTCCGATTCCTGTTAATTTCAACACATCAAAATTCTGATATCCATATGCATGTTTGGAAAGATTTTCATATTCATATTTTGATGCCAGGAAATATCCTGTCGTATTATCAATAATCCTTCTTTGTGCCATTGCACACTTCTGCACAGATAATCCGTGCTGCAGACACATAGATGAAAAATTGCAAAGTCCTCTGAAATATTTGGACTTTTCTTTACGGAATCCATTAAATGGGAACAAATGCGAATTTGTGATCAATACAAGATCTGCATTTAAAAATGCAAGCTGATGCATCAGCGAATTTGTTGCCAATGGCTTATATCCGTCTTTTTTCAATTTTTTATAATCTGGCGTTTTCTTATCAATTACATAATATCTTGTAACACCATCTTCTAATTTTGCCGAATAGCGATACAGATATTCGCAACTGTCTCCTCCTTTGTATAATTTGTCTAACATCAACCAGATTTTTTTCTTTTTAAAATATGGTCTTGTAATCCAATATAACCACCGGAGTGCCAATGCATGGCGGCTGTATTTAGAATTGATCTTCAGCAGATTCAACTGGAACTGTATCTCTCTTTTCAAAACATTTACAATATTTGCTTTTTTAAATACAATCGAATTTTCCGCATGATGGCATAAATATTTATTAAAATGCCAGTAGGAATATCTAGGTATTTTACTTAATTTCGCCCAGTGATCCGAAAATGTAATTCTCAACTGATATTTGTCATTTTTATCTTTTGCATAAAACCGTACTGCCTGATTTTTCTTATTTGGATCCAACGGCAATTCCAGATGATAAGTAATTCTTCTGTAAGCCGGAACTCCAAAATATTTTGTAAGGGAATAAGAATCTGTATCCTCTACCTTTATCATCTTTCCGTTAAATTCAGCATAAAAATCAATTCCACCCTGCTCAAATATGCTGATCAGAGAACCATCCAGCCAGACTTTGCCATCTACATAATTCATCATACCGATTGAAAAATATTGACTATTCACAGAAGAAATCCTGTTTCCATTAAAGTACATCACAAGATCCTTTTCCTCTGTCTCCGGATCAATCTCCTGTCGATACTCATATTTCACATTATCAATTCCATATTTGATTCGAAGGAACATACATAAAATCTGCGGGTTTTTTGATAAATATTTATGCAGATCCTGATTCGTAAGATAATAATCATCAACAAATTCGAAAATTTTTTTTACTTCTTCTAAGTATTTATCAAACTTCTTTCCAAGAAGCTGTTTTTTATTACGATTGTCAAGATTACATAAGAAACGGTTCAGGACATAATATACCGCATAATTTTGTATAAACAGGCTATCTTCCGAATCCCTTAATAATGGCAATAAATATTTTTCTGCGGATTCTTCATACCACTGTGAATAATGCGCAGGAATGTGATATAATACCTGATTTTCCTTCGGATCAAAATAATAATACTCTGCCCTGTCTGTTACCAGATATTTTTTTTCATTATTCAAAATGCGCAGCAACACATCCGTGTCATATTCAAACATGATTTCAGTATTAAAGGTATATGTTTTTAAACATGCTGTCCGTATTACCGCACCTGGCAAAGCAGTTTGCAGTGCCCAGTAATTCTTTGTAATATCTACTCCATAAGTTCCTTTAATTACTTTTTTACTTAAAATATGTTTTTTAGGCTTTTCAGAAACCAGCAGATTATCACAATACTGTACAGGGAGCAGAACAGATACTTCTCCCGGATTCATGATTTCGTTCTGTAATACTACACCTTTCGTCTTATGTTCTTCCTCATGTTCATCCTCTGATTCAATTTGTGACTCTGATTCCGCTTCCGGTTCTTCTATCTGCTGTTCTTTTTCATCTTCCATTACACTGGCTGCATGTTTCAGAAACCCTTCACCCAGCCAGTCTCCTTCTTTCATGAAAATTGTATACTGTGACTTACTTTCTCTCACACATTCATTATAAGCATCCGCAACGGTGGCTGCCTGTTTGAATGTAATCTGTTTTTTATATTTCTTAATCTCTTTTAATGATTTTATCTGTTCCAGATTACCGGTTCCAACAATTATAATTCTGTCATTCTCTAATATCTGATTTTCACAGCTTTGTACCGTTTCCTTTAATTTATCTGCATTTTCAAGAAATGTGATAATTATTTCATATCTTATTTCGTTCATAAAGCATCTCCTGTTATTTCTATAATTATTTCTCATTAGAAATGATTCTGCACATACTTTTGTATTATAATATAAATGGCTACAAACTTTCAATAGTCTGTAGCCATTTTCATATTCTTCTTTGATTCTTTTAGTGGCATCCACGAGCTTTACATTTGCTTCTTGCTGTCGGATCTGTCGGATCCCATGTATGCCATGATGCAAGTTTTGCCGCTTTCGGTTTTCCAAACGGACCAACCGAAGAGCTGTTATAAATAATTACCTTTGTTCTCAACTGGCAGTTATCATAAATCCATTTTGCATCTCCCGCTCTTAATCTTACACACCCATGCGAACAGGTTGTTCCCAGTTTATTATAAGCATTCACACTTAATGTAGAATTGCTTCTCGTACTGTAGAATACAGAATGGAATAATACACCGCCATGAATTCTTGTACACCACTGTCCATAGCATGGTCCCATCAATGTCTGCCAGCGATATTTTGCCGGTGTATAGAATGTACCTACCGGTGTTGCCGCACCGCCTGAACATACAAATGATTTTACCGGAATAATATAGCCGTTATCTCCGTCTTTTGCATAAACAGTAACAACATTCATCTTTTTATTAACTTTGATTACATAAGAATACTGCTTTCCGATAATCTTGCTGACATCTTTTACAAGTTTTCCCTGTGCATCATAATATAATTTTAATCCGTTTATATATTTCCATCCTGCCGTTCCTTTACGGAAACGATTAGAATATCCGCCATATAATTTCTTGCCATCTACTGTACGATATGCACGAATCTTATAGTAATAATACTGTCCTTTTTTCAGGCCCGAATTAGTCCATTTTACAGTACGTCCACTTTTAATATTCTTTACAAGTGTATATTTCCCTGATTTTGACGTAGATCTGTAAATCTCATATCCACTCGCGCCATATACTTTTACCCACTTTAAATTAACCTTTGTCTGAAAGCACTCAGAACTTGTCTTAATCGTTGTTGTTCCCGGAAGTGCACGACCGGATTTTGCTTTTGATAAATCACCGTAACATTTTGTCTTTCCCGAAAGACGATATGCACGCACCTTATAGTAATAAGTAGTTCCACATGTTGTTGTCTTATCTGTATATGAGGTTGCATTTGCTACAACTTTTAATGCCTTGTAAGTTCCATTTACAGATGTACTTCTATATACTTTATAGCCATTTGCACCATTGACTTTACTCCACTTTACAGTAACTGCATTGTAAGATGTCGTAGATGCAGATGCAGTACGCTTTACTGAAGAAGTTCCTACTTTTACTTTTTGCTTTGAAACTGGTGAATACTCTCCAAATACTGTTTTATCTCCAACTATACGATATGCACGCACTTTATAATAATACGTCTGATTAAAAGTAACCTTCGTATCATTATAATTTACTGTTGCTCCGGATTTAACTGTTTTTATTGCTTTATATCCACTGTCTTTTGATGTACTGCGGTAGATTTTGTATCCGGAAGCTCCTGTAACCTTTCCCCACGAAAGACTAACCTTATTGTATACAGAACTTGTCTTGATATCAGAAGTTCCAACTACAATCGAAAATGTCGCTTTGGCAGTATCTGTATAATTACCGATTCCGATTACGGTTATCTCCGCAGTTCCGACATTCTTATTATTCGCATAAGACACTTTATAATCGGTATTTTCTTTTAACACTTTACCACCAAGTTCTACTGTAACTGTAGGCTTCACGGCTGTTCCTGTGTATGTAGCTGACTTGTTTGCCACTGTAACCGCTGCATCTTTCAAAGATGCCGGAGAAATTGTAAATTCTTTTGTTAATTCTCCGGTAACGCCTTCATTTTCCTTTCCCTTTACAGTAACTTTGGCAGTTCCTGCATTCACATTATCAGAATATACAGTCTCATATTTCTTCTCATCAAGAACTGTTTCTTCTTTTGATTCATCTGCTCTCACAACTTTAATCGCCGGTGTAACTTCTTTACCAGTATATGTGATACTGGCGGAATCAGCAATCTGAATCTCATATCCATCAGATTTGATATCCATCAGTGCGCTACTTTCGCCATCTGCGGCGTGTACCTGTGTAGACACTATGAAAGTGAACGCCATAACAAACGCTAAAATACGTTTTAATTGTTTTTTCATCTGCATCTTTTCTTCTCCTTTTTAATAATTTATGCACATTACTATGATTATACCATAATCTCATCTGTATTCCACACCAACTTTATGAATTATATATTAAGATACATTAGAAAATCAAAAATGACAAAGGATTTTTGGTTTCAGTCCTCTGTCATTTCTTTTTCTACTTTTTTAATAAGATAGCATCAATTGCCTTATCTGCCGCATGACCGTCATATTCATCATAGTTATCTTTTACAAACTGATGTACCTTTTCAATCTCATAATCCTTATTTCGAAGTGCACGCATCATTTCTTCAAATGTATCACACACTTTTCCAGGTGCGCATTCCTTTACACTTCTGTGCACACCGCGTGACAATTCATAAACTTCTCTGTCCGGTGTGTAAAACAAAATCGGGCGCTCCATTAAAGAATATTCAAAATAGTTTGAAGAATAATCTGTGATCAGAATCTCCGTCACATAATACAGATCGTTAATATTCGGATAAGATGCAAAATCCATAATTCGGTTCTGATATTCCTGCGGAATCGGAATTGGATCATCTACAAACGGGTGCATCTTTACTAAAAATACATATTCTTCTCCGCAAAAATCATAAATCTCTTTCAAATCCAGCCAGTCATAATTATAATTTGCTGTTTTCTGTCCGTCGCCACGATATGTCGGTGCAAACAGAATAATTTTCTTACTCTGCAGATTTGGATATTCTTTATAAAATTCATTTTTGAAATTCCGGATTTTATTTTCATCTAAAAATCCGTCCAGCCTCGGCATTCCAACCGGGAGAAAACGATTTTCCGGAAGTCCAAATACCTCCGCATATACCTCAACCAGTTTTGGAGCACCTACCAGTACATAATCATATTGCTTATGGCAGGAACCTGCCGGAAACGGTGTGCCACTTTTACCAAAGCGGCTGTACCCAACTGATTTGAAACCTACACCTGCATGCCACACCTGAATCAACTTCGTTTTCTTACATAATTTCAAAAAACCGAATACCGGTACATAATCATCAACAAAAATATAATCCTGTTTTGCGATCTTGAATATCAGCCCTGCCCAGCTAAGTATGCTCATATGGGATCCAACAGCTCTTCTAAATGAATACGAAATATGAAATTGCTTATCCAGTCCTCTTGCATGCAGCCTTTCATCTATTGACTTCAGGTTGCCCCACAAATAATCTTTCGTTTCACTCATCAACAGAATATTTTTTCCACGCTTTGGAAAGATATGCGACCATACAACGTAAAAAGCCCGCATCAGAACAATCGCAGTATACATATTCAAACGCTTGAATTTTCCCTTTAAAGTCATCGCTTCCTGCACATAACGGCGGGTTTTCCAATGCTGATTCTGTATCATAAAATAAGAATTCATTAAAAACCAGAAATTCTTTTCGTCCTCCAAAGAGCTGAAAGAAATATTGTATGCATACTTTCCCTTTCCATAACGGAATATTCTCGAATAATCGTCTAAAAGATACCCCGTTTTATGAGACGTAACACATACATAATCACTATCTGCTGTATGCGCCACGATTCTCCATTTTCCATTATTGAGAAATGCATTGTCATTCATCGCGGAAATATTCAAGAAAAAATAATAACATCCATTCTCTTTCTTTTCATAGGAAACCGGGATTTTTTCCAGAACCTCCGCACGGACACTCTCTGTGCCTTCCTGTTCTTCATGTATAATTTTTCCAATTCTTTCCAGACTGAATGTAGCATTATCCTTACAATTTGTCTGCACTTCAAGTGACAGGAAAATTCTTTCCCATTTTAAATTACAAATTTCAAAAAATACATCTGGCTTATTCATTTTCTTTTCCTTTCGCAGGACGAACCAACTTCTTAACTTTATGCCAGCATTTTGCTGAAACAGACGGTTGCCAGATAGATTCAAATACAACAACACTTACATTTCCTGCCGGAATGTATGGAATCTTTGACTCTTCTTTAAATATATAACGTTCACCTGTTTCCGGCGTTCCTGGCTCAATTAATTTTAAAGAACCATCTGCCATGTACCAATACCATTTATCATTATCCTTTATTCGCATCTTTCTGCCTAAACATTTATAATGTGGGATAGAATAATGTTCATTAAGGAGTTCTGATGTACCATCATTAATGCCTGCTTCTGACATTCGATATTCAACAGAAAGATCATTTCTGGCAAATACTGTTCCTTTTGACTCATCGAACTGATATTGTAATTTTCGAGATTTCCTGCCTCCGTTATAAACAACATCAAAAGAATTCATTCCTTCTTCCCAGATTGCCTCTGCTACAATTCCCTTTATTCCATTAAGTGGGATAAACGGAATCCGTTCACCTTCTCTGAAAATTTTTAATGGACTATATTTTTCATTATTTTCACTATATTCCGTTCTTTCAACATACGTATGATCTTCTAAGTACCAATACCAGCGTTTTCCTATTCGGAAACGAATCCTCCATCCTGCCGGAACGTGATTATGATATCCGAATCCATTGAAAAGTAATTTAAACATTCCATCATTCTCTGCATATCTTTCAGGAGTAAATTCTGTACTTCCCGAAGAAAATCTCCTGGTTTCTCCCGGTACCGAAGCAAATGTACCAACTTTTACTTCATCTTTTACGCCGCTGTTATAATGAATTGGATATGTTTGTCTGCGCTTCCACCATCCATAATCTTTTTTTTGCTTTTCTTTATTCTCCATCGCATGAATTGCATTTAAAATAAATTCAGATGATTCTTTTCTCTTTTCAGCCATGATTTTTTTTACTTTTTCGTAATCTGTCTTAGGCAGTGGATTATTAATCAAATCACTTTCCCTTTCAAATTTACGTTCTAACATGTCAAACATTTCTAATACATGCGTAACTTTATCTCCCATACGAAAGCCAACGAAAAGTTCTTTCTCAAACAAAATACTAAAACAACAGCAATGGAATGAATTTGTAAACACGGCATCTGCATAGCGGATGTACCCCAGCCATTCTTCAATTCCCATGTCATAATTATAAATAACTTCTACATCAGTATACTGCTGAAGACGTCCGCCTTTAATTGGACGATCTGTAATTTCGACAATCTTTAAATTATGTGCTCTGGCATATTTTACAGCCTGTTCAATCGTAGCCTCTGCTTTTTCCTGTACATAATATAAGAACAAATAATGTTCTTCTTCCGGTTTTTTCATAAAATCATAATAAAATTCTTTTTCATGTAACAGTACTGGATCCAGCACTTCCGTAACATCCTGGCTTATATTCTTTCTTAAATATTCTGCCAGAAATTTTTCACGGACGGAAACAGCATCAATGTCGTCAATATAATGAAGAAATGTCTTTTCATCCTCTTCATTTTCACTATGATATACACCTCTGCTCGCCGCATAGGAGATTTTCCATTTATTTTCCAAAGAAGAACACGCCAAAAAGAAACCGCGATCAAAACCAAAACCCGGCTCTTTCTTCCAGATAACATCTGTACAGCAGATATAACAATCAAATCCCGGATCTTCCACTTCTAACAAATCTGCATCATAAATTTTATCTGTTTTAATATAATTGGTATCAATAAAATTCTGAAATTTATCAAATCTTCTTTCACGTTCATTATATAGCGCCTGATATTCGTCCCTTAATTCAGTAAAACGCTGCCAATTATCCGGATCCAATTCTTTTTTTCCGTTTTTTTCCATATTATCGCATATTTTTTTATAATACTCATATGGATGTCTGAGATTAAAATCATTAAAATATACAGGTGTATAACTGATAATTGTATTATCAATTTTATTTTTTAATAAAAACTGCTGAAAAGCAAAATTATGCAAAGGGCAAGCAAAATTTAATCCCTTCGAGAACATATTAATCGAAATAATACCTATCTTCATTTCTTCCTACTCCTACACTCCATTTTCCATATAAATAACACAGATAAAATTACCCAAAAAGTCTGTCAAATAATCCTGGCTTTCTGTCTTTTATAATACGTTCCTTAAACTTTTCATCTCGCTCTGCTTTTTTTTGTGCCTTTGTAAGTGTATTATAAGTTTCAATGTATTCAGCATAATGTTCACATACTGTGTCAATGTCACCATATTCTCTCATTTTTCCACCTTCCAACCACATGGCTGAATCACAAAATTCCTGCACTTGTGGAAGTGAATGTGAAATAAATACAATTGTCTTTCCATCTTCTTTTAATTCCTGCATACGATCCAGACATTTTTTAGCAAAAGATTTATCACCAACAGACAATGCTTCGTCTATAATCATAATCTCCGGATTCAGACAAAGGTTAATTGAAAATCCAAGTCTGGATTTCATACCACTGGAATATTTCTTGACAGGCTGGTATAAGAAATCTCCAATCTCCGCAAATTCAATTACTCCATCTACAATTTCCTGCACTCTTTTTTTTGATAAACCAAGCAAAGCACCTTTCAGTTCTATATTTTCCAGACCTGTAAGCTGCTTATTAAGTCCTGTATTAATGGCGACCAGTGCCTGTTCCCCATTGACAATGATCTCTCCTTCATCCGGAGATGCAATTCCGGATAAAACAAGTGCCATTGTAGATTTTCCGGAACCGTTCGTTCCCAGTATACCGAGAACCTGTCCTTTTTTTACCTGAAAAGACAAGTCCTTCAATGCATAGAAGAACTGTGTCTTTTCATCCTTTTTTACTTCTTTATCTTTTCGTTTTAATTTATATATTTTTGATACATTTTTAAATTCAATTGCAATATCCTGCTGTCCCATCACTTATATTCTCCTCGTAAATTAGATCAGATCAATAAAACGTGTTTTAAATTTATACATCATATAGCTTCCAAAAAAGAAGAGTACTAAAGTAATTCCCCAGAACCATCCCATAGACCAACTATATGCCATAATACCTTTGTGGTAGAAAAAGCAGTCTCTGAATCCCTGTACTACATAATAAATTGGATTACACGTCATCAGTTTCATCAGACGTCCATGTCCTAATTTGTCAATATCCCATAAAATAGGTGTTAAATACAAAAGCAGACGCATACATGCAAGAATCAGTTTTCTCGTGTCACGTGCAAGCATATTTAATACAGATGTCGTCAATGAAAGCGATACTGCAAATATAATCGCACACAGCAGATAATAAATCAGCCCGATCCAGTGCCAGGTTGGATAATAACCATATAATGCAAATACTACAATCAGTATAATCATCAGGCAAAAATGATCAAACAATTTCTGTAAAACAACTGTCATCGGCAGAACACTGACCGGAAACTTCATCTTCGTAATTACATCTGTCTTTTTAAAGACTGCATTACATCCATCCGTAATACACGGGCTGATGAAAAACCATACAACCATTCCGCCAAGCATCCAGAGCAAATAAGGAATATGCCCTACGCTTTTTCTATTAAATACATAACCAAATACAAACCAATAAGTCATTACCTGAATCGCCGGATTGGCAAAATTCCAGAACCATCCAAGCTTACTGTCACGCATATCTGCCAGTAGCTCATATTTTGCGATAGAAAAAATACGATACATATTCCGCGTATTCTCTCTTATCACGTATCTAACACTTGTAAACACCGTTTTTCCTCCTAGATATTTAGACCCTATTTTCGTTTTCATGTCACTGTGCTTTTTACGCACACCTCACCTATTATAATCAAATAGGTATCGTTTGTCAAAGCTTTCTTTATTTCTTTAATCCGGATGGAACTTCTCTGTTTGCGAATCCGAAAATCTGTTCGGACTCTCTGTACTGGATCATTGCGCGGAATGTGTACAGATCTTCCGGTGTTGTAACTTTGATATTACCTCTTGGTCCGGCTACAAGTGCTACCTTCTTTCCAAGCATCTTCATCATACTGCATGTATCTACGACGCCTTCATATCCCGGGTTATTCACACGCATCTGTGCATGTGCTTCCAGCACATCACCCAGATAAAAACACTGTGGTGCCTGGGCTGTATAGAATTTGGAACGCGGTGGAACTTCATCTACTGTTTTTCCATCCTCGCTGATGACCGGTGTCTCAAATAACGGTGTACATGTAATCGCATTTCCGTGTTCTTTTACGCATGCCAGGTCATCATCAATGACTTCCTTTGAAATACATGGACGTACACCATCATGGATGAGTACAATTGAATCCGGTGTATTATTCTCTCTTGCTGCCTGTAATGCATTGTAGATGGAATCCTGTCCGGTTGCGCCGCCCGGAACGATTTTTTTCACTTTGTCGATCATATGGCGCTGTACCATCTTCTGTAATTTGCGAATATACTCTTCTTTACATGCCACATAAATCTCGTCAATGTCCGGATGCTCTTCAAAAATATCCAGTGTATGGATAATGATTGGTTTTCCGTTTACTTCGATAAACTGTTTCGGAAGTCCGGAACCCATTCTGGCTCCCACTCCACCTGCGAATACAATTGCAATATTTTTACTCATGTCTTTTCTCCTTATTTTACCTGTTGTTTTTCTTTTTGTTCTATATTAACTATTCAACGTTTTCCAGTTCCAGATATTCCAGAGTTCTCTTGAATCCATCTTTTACAGAATACTTCGGATTCCATCCAAGTTTTCTGAGCTTCTCACTGCTTAAGATTCCCAGTGTATATGGCGCAGTTCCCTTTGTTCCGCCCTCCGGAATATCAAATACAAGTTTCAGTCCTCTCTCCGGATAAATGCTTACAAGAATCTCTGCCAGATCACGGATGGAAACTTTTCCTGCTTCATTACCAATATTATAAACAATATCTTCCGAATCTAACAGAATCCGGTACATACCTGCGATAGCATCCGCAATATAAGTATAAGTTCTGACTGCTGTTCCTTCACTCTTCAATACAATGTCTTCGTTATGATATACATTTTTCAGGAAATCTGCCTGTACACGTCCATCGTAAATAGACATTCCCGGTCCGTATGTGTGTGCCAGTCTGGCAATCTTTGTATTCAAGCCATACTCTTCATGGAAGCATACGCACATCGTCTCTGCTGCTTTCTTTCCTTCGGAATAGCAGGATCTTGGATTCAACTGGTCTACAAATCCGTAAGTATTCTCATAGAAGAATTCCTGTCCTTCATCCGGCTGTCCGTAGATCTCTCTGGATGAAATAAAGAGATATCCTTCTGCATTTTTCTCTTTTGCAAGTTCCAGTGTCTTAAATGTTCCGATTGTATTTGCGGCAATTGTCTCTACCGGCTGGTTCTGCATAATGAGCGGACTTGCCGGACTTGCTGCATGGATAATATAATCAATATCTCCGACATCCGGGATATCTTTTGTTACATCAGCTACTACAACATTCACATCTTCCCTGTTTCTGATCTCTTCCGGAAGTTTATTTACATTTCTCATAACAGCATCTACTTTAATGCCATAATGTTTCTCATCGTTGAGCATCAGGAGTACATATAACATATAAGAACCTACCATACCGCTTGCACCGGTAATCATTACGGTTTTATTTTTCAGTTTCTCCCATGAAAGATCTTCTGCAATAATTGTCTTTAAATCGTCTTCTAAAACTCTGTTCATCTTCGTTCCTCCGTTTATTTAATAAATCGAAATATAAAATCTGCAATGTCTTTCGTTGCATGTTCTGTTGGTGTTACATATTTATCTGCAAACTGCTTTAAGGCTTTCTTGTCGTAAGATTCTTCTTCGATTGCTCGAACAATCTCAGCTGCATCTTCGGATATCACACCCGGCAGTTCGTTTTCATAGTCAATCGCAAGTCCTCTGCCATTTTTATAAAAATCCATGTCGAAATCATAGAAATACAGCGGAATGCCGAGTACTGCTGCTTCGTATATAATACAGGAATAATCACTGACTACATAATCTGCTACGGACAGCATCTCAAAACTTGAAAATCCGTCAGCGCTCATGGTCTCATCCTGAAGCTTCATCTTCGACAGCGGATGTAATTTCACAACCAGGTTATATCTGTCTGTATCGACTGCCTGAATCAATTTTTCAAGTGCCGGACCAAATGCTGTCTCATCTTTCCGGAATGTCGGAATGTATAAAATCACCGGTTTCTCTTTCAGTTTCGGATATTTTGCATATATCTTCTCTTTTGTCTTTTCCTGATAAGACCTGCTGTTTAGCAGATCCAGTCTTGGAAGCGGCATAGTGACAATTTTTTCAATCTCACAGCGGAATCCTTTTGCCAGATGATCCTTGTACGCATCTGCACTCGCAAATACATAATCATAATTCTGATGCATCTTCATTGCTTCGGCTATCTCGCGTCTGCTGCCTTCTGCTGTATCCAGTGCTGTATAGCCGAACTTTTTCATTGTTCCCATAGAATGCCACATCTGGATAACCGTCAGCGAATTTTTATGTTTTAGCAGGCTGACCGGAATACAGTAAGTATCCAGCACCGCTACCTGTGCGGTTGCAAGATGGTACATCTGCGTCAGCATATGGAAACCATAACGAATCTTTCCGACAAGGCTGGAATCCACGCCCCCATCCAGTGTTTTACACAGCAACACAACCTTAACACCTTTGTTTTGTTTTAAGAGTTCATGTTCCACCATACGGAATTCGTCCGATGGCTCATTACTCTGCCGGCTGAGCATGACAATTTTTTTCTGTGTCGGCAATAATTTCATACCATTATATAAAAGCTGCAGCCCTGCCGTACCTATTTTAATTATTTTTACCATGTTTTTTTTCTTTCCATTTTTCAAATTTATACGGACAGTGTTTGTTGTTCTTATCAAACGCCTCTGTACTGTCTGATTTCAGTAATACAATTGCCGTCTGGAAAATAAGTTGGATATCTTTCAGTATACTGAACTGTTCAATATACATCATATCCATGATCAGCTTATCTTTCGGTGTCGTATTATACTTGCCTCGGATCTGCGCATACCCGGTCAAACCGGCTTTCATGCGGAGACGGTACTCAAATTCCGGAAGTTCTTCGGTATATTCCTTTACATTTTTGATCATCTCTGGTCTCGGACCAACAAATGTCATATCACCTTTTAATACATTTAAAAGCTGTGGAAGTTCATCAATTCTTGTTCTGCGAAGAAACTTGCCCGGCTTCGTGATACGGTCATCATCCTTTGTAACGGAATGGTTATCATTATTCGGCTTCATGGTGCGAAGCTTATACACTTCAAAACGCTTGCCGTGAATGGTCGCTCTCTCCTGTTTAAAAAGAACCGGCCCTCCATCATTAAGTTTCACTGCAAGACTTCCAAGGATCCAGAACGGGGAAGATAAAATTCCCAGCACAAGCGACAGAACAATATCCATGCTCCGTTTTACAATTCTCTGCTCCATAGTAAGTGCTTTTACATTCTTGTTCAGCAGATATACATCATTCAACACATATTGTTCCGCATTCAGTTCCATAATATCTTCGATCTCCGGATTGAAATAAAGATTCACATTGTACTGATAGCACCAGCGCATAATATCTGTACGCGCTTCTACCGGTACATCATATACGAATACAGTCTGCGCTTCTTTGATATACTTTCGCTTATCCGGATTGCGATAATCCACAACAGACGAAATCTGATATTGCTTTTTGAATTTTTGCATAGAAAATACAAGCTCGTCCAGCCTGCGCTGTGAAGATGTGATCACGCAACACTGTTCCGGCTTGTGGATCAGGAAAAACAACCAGTTTCCCGCATATGAAAAAAAGATAATGAGAACAAGCTGTACACAAAAAGCGAGTCCTAAAAGTCCCAGACTGTTCAAGCGGAATTGCCATACGCTCGGTACATTGGTTCTCATGATCATTAACTGCAGATAAGTAACAATATCTGTGCAGATCACGGCAAGTGTCAGTGAATAGATGATCGGCTTACTCTTTCTGCGCCCCACATCATATTTCCCGTATACAGACAGGAACAGCAATCCAACAATCGCGAATGTTGATACGGTAATTCCAAGTGTACGGGACAATCTGGTCAGTCCGATACTCTCTCTTCCCATGATACGGACAAACGCCATCATTAAAGATATATAGAAAATAACTTTTATAAATAACCACAATGTTGTCTCAAATTTATGCAAATGTTTTTTCATTCAGCCACCTCAAAATACGCATATATTTAATATACCTGTAACATTATATACGAATATGTACGATATTTCAAGGTTTATCGGCACGACAAACGGCACCGCGCTCTCCCATGGGATTACACGATGCCGTTTCATTCCTTATTTTATGTAAATATTTTTATGCTTTTTTCAAATACTTTGACGCAATGTAATAGTTTTTGCTATTCATTTTAAAGCGATACCACGTATATCCATCTGCCTTTTTGGAATAGCCGTTTTTTACGTTAATCTTCCGTCCTTTTTTCAAAGTTCCTTTCGTCGCATACTTCGTTCCGGCTCCTGTCCGGTAATTGACACTTGTTGTTGTCACATATTTTGTATATGTTTTCTTTGCCGCTGTTACCTTTTTCAGATATTTTGAAGCAGCATAATATTTTTTACCGTTCATCTTAAAGCGATACCACGTATAACCGTCCGCCTTTTTGGAATAGCCGTTTTCTACACTGATCTTTTGTCCTTTTTTCAGTGTTCCTTTCGTCGCATACTTTGTTCCGGCTCCTGTCCGGTAGTTAACGTTTGTTGTTGCTTGGCATGTTGAATATGTTTTCGTCTGCGCAGGCTTTGGGTCCGGTTTTGGCGTTGGTTTGTCATTCGAAGAACTGCTCTTTTTCGTCACTTCAATTCCAATAGCATCAACTGCTTTTCCGGAACTTGTCACTGCATAGATCATACATTTTCCGACTTTCTTTCCTGTGACTTTACCACTGTCATTCACAGTTGCCACTGCCGGATTGCTTGTCTCATAATAAATCTTTCCTGCTTTTGAAGATTTTGCGCTAAGCTGTTTTGTATTGCCTGCCACAATCTTTGTGTTCGTATTCATCTGCAGATAACGACTGGATACATAACCTGTCTTTCCGGCATACGTTACTTTCATCCAGTACGGATTTGCCTCCTGCGTGGAAACCGCCAGACTCTTGTCCGTATATTTTCCGCCACTGACTGTCACTTTCTTTCCTTTCGGTATCGTGCCAAGTGAAGACGTACTGGACGAAACGCCTTTGCGCAGCGTGACATTCGTTGTAACAGTTCCACTCTTCACAGATTTGGAAATCGTCACGGTCGCTCCCTGTGACGGCATATTTTTATAAACCGGAATGTAAAATACATAAGCATCATTGACAATATTCATATTGTTATATGTATTATAAGTAGAATTTGCTTCCGCTGCCGCTCCCGTCAGATTCTGCATATACTGATGGCTGTAATATGGTTTTACAATTGTATTAAAGCGTTCATAATAAATCGTATTCTGTCCGCGCTTGATGAATTTTTCTGCGATCCATTGCGCCCCTCCGGTAATGGAACTGACCGGAGACATCCACGGTCTTGTATAGGAAGTGTTCTTCCCGCTCGATCCGCCCTTTGCAAAAATAAGACCATTGGCAACCGCTGAACCGGTAGCTCCTCCCGGCACTGCACCTATATTATAGTAATTATAATATCCCCGGTAAGATTTCCCGCCATAGAAATATTTTCCGGAAATACTCCCATTTGTCAGCTTAGCTCCTGTCTCCTGCCGGATCTTGGATGTCAGGAACAGTGGACTGACGCCCGCATTTGCACCGGCAGCAAGAATCGTCTCGCCATACGTCTGTTTCAAATTAAATGTTTTTCCTTTTTTGTCCAGATAACTGATCTTCTTTTTATAAAGATCTGTCCCTTTTAAAATATTTTCCACACCAGTCAATGTATGATATTTGGAATTATAATTCAACGCTTCAAACATGAAAATATATCGATCCGTCAGAAAATTCCTTGGATCTGCATAATAAGCAACTGCCGGTCTGCTTGCCGATACCCAGTTTGGTCCATCCTTTCCTATGTAGACTCCTGTAGAAGCATTATAATCTGTACTCTTTTTACTGAGCAGAAGGCTTCCTGCTGTCTTCGGCAGAAGGCTGTTATTCGTGCTACTCTTTCCACCGGAAATACTTTCCTTAGCCACGACTTCATTCCAGTCCTGCCCTGTTTTTTTCGCAATAAACACCCACTTTGGATGTGCTTTATGAAGTGTGGCAAGCAGCTTCTGATAATCAGCCGGAAATTTCTTCAGTTCACTGCTGTAAGTTCCTGTCACCGCTCTTACTTTGTTCTCCTTGAGCCAGCCTGTATACTCCTGTACCAGCTCTTTTGTCTCCTCATCCTGCTTCGCAGGCTCTTCCGTTTTTTCTGATGTTTCCGTCTTTGCCGAATCCGGGCTCTGCATTTCCGCAGTTTCCGCCGTTTCTGTATTTTCTGCGGGCTCTGCCGCACAGACCGGCAAAGTACACAGCATCACACCTGTTAATGTCATTGCAAACATCTGTCTTATTTTCTTATTTTTCATTGCAAAGCCCTCCTCATTTTCTTTTTAATTTTTGACACAGAACTTTCATATGGAACAGTTACATATAACGCTTTTCCTTTATAAGAATAGCAATACTGTTTTCCGCTGGAATCTCCTTCCGCCGCCACAGACTGAACATCCCAACCTTTCATTGTGCCAAGCTGCATGCGGATCAGCGACTTGATCTGATTCTCAGACATATTCGTATCTGCGCTTCCTGCCACGCTGTTGATTATACTGTTTGCATGTAAGATGATCTCCGGAGACATCGCTTCATGAATCAGTGCAGTCAGAAGCGCCTGCTGGTTTTTCCCCCTCTGATTATCTCCCGCTGCCAGGGCATGTCGTTCTCTTACAAACGCCAGAGCCTGCTTTCCATTAAAATGATTCGTTCCTTTTTTTACATCCACTACTGTTCCGGATTCTTTTCCTGTTGTAAATGCCAGTTTGGATTCTACATCTACTCCTCCCATAATATCCACGATATTTTCTACTGAAGAAAAGTTTACACGTACAAAAAACGGAATCTCTATATCATATAAATTTTCCAAAGTTGCAATCGATGTGTCGATTCCATATACTCCTGCATGCGTAAGCTTGTCCTTTTGTGTTCCGGACACCCCCGGAATCGTCACATAATAATCCCTCGGTGTTGTCGTAAGAAGAATCTTATGTGTCTGTGGATTCACAGTTGCAATCAGATTCACATCACTACGGCTCTTTTTATTAATATTACCATAAACATCAATACCGCTGATATAAACGTTGAACGGCTTTTGTATTACATCAATTGATTTTTCTTCCGTGTATTTACCGCTTTCTTCACCAATTGCGATCGTATCCAGCGCCGAATTAACTTTTAATCCATAAAAGCAGAGAATACACATCAACGCCGCCGTCACAAGAGAAATCCATTTTCCGGTTGATTTCTTTTTCCATCTGCCATTCACTCTGCGTTTCCCATAACGCACAGCCCGCGTCTGCATAATCTTAACGATACATGCAAATATCAGCAATATCGCTGCAAATCCCACCATATATAGCACCGGTAAAATTCCAAGAATAATCATGGAACCAAAAGCTGCAATGGAAGCAAGAACCTGCAGAATCCATAACAAATGAGAAACTGCACCAATCTTTACCGGTCTCCAGTCATCCCGGCGTTTTTTACGTTTTCTTCTCTTCTGATTACCGGATCTTGCTGTATACGGATCTGCATCACGGTATCTCCGTCCTGTTGTATACGGATCCGTATCGCAATATCTCTGTTTTCCAGACCGTCTGCTATATTCATCATACAGATCCTGACTGTAGAAATCATCATCGTACAGATCTTCACTGTATCCTTTTCTGCTTCTCTTGTATTTTCGTTCCTGATTTGGCAAATGATCTAATTCATCATACAATTCATCTATATCCTTAGCCATTATTTATCTCCCTTCTGTATGTCCGAGTTCTTTAACAAAAAACAGTTTTTCCAACAGGAAAAACTGTTTTTACTTTTACTCTCCCAATCCGTCTTCTACAGCGCTGACCATCGCTTTCATTGCATCAGCTTCGTCTTCGCCGTCGCAGATTAAGACAATCTTATCCCCTTTTTTTATACATGCTCCAAGCACACTCAGCACACTTTTTGCATTTGCTACTGTCTCTTCATGTTGAAACAGCACTTTGCAGTTATAATAGCTCGCCGTATTACAGAATACCCCCGCAGGTCTCAGATGAAGCCCTGTCGGATTACTGATCGTTACTTCCTGCTTTAACATATTGTTGCCTTTCTCTTAATTGTTTTCTTTCGTTTTTTCTTCGTCCTTGACATTCGCCTTCGCTTTATTTTCAAGCACTACTTTAATGCCCATACTCTTCTCCAACGTACAATGTTCCGGAAGTGATACCTGAATTGGAACATTATAAGTTCCGGGTTCCGTATATTTTGCCAGGTCAATACTTACACTTTTATCGATATCTATCTTATTGAGCGCATCTTCCGGTCCACGAATCTGAATATCCAGTGCATCTGCGGATTCATAATTGATAGACAAATCACTGTCAAGATTCAGAACCGATACAGAACCTACTGATATTTCGAAAGATTTTGTTCCGTCCTTTTCTATCAGGATCGTTACTGCCACAGAATTTGCATTCTCATCAGCCAGTACGATTCCATCCGGAAGATAATCCGAAATATCTATAACCTTTTCTTTCTTTTCTTTCAGATTTTCCATTGCCAGCGCTGATGCCGGAATCTGAATCTCTGATAGCTGCTGAAGCTTATCAACATCTCCTGACACACTGATCTCTTTCGGTTCATATTTAATATTTGAAAATTCATAACCATTTGCTGCCTGGATCGCCGAAGTGTCAAAATTCAACGGTACGTTTTTTGTGCGAAGCAGTTCAACATGGATGTCTACACCTTCTGTACCAAGATTATTGCTCAAGAGATTCTGGTCAATCTCATTGTTATCTTCATCATATAGTTTCAGCTCAGATTCCAGCGTTGATGTCTTGGACAAACCAGACACACTGACTGTAGCTTCTACTTTACTAATCTTATCAATTACGGATTTCGGTCCACGGATCGATACTTTCTCCGGCATAGCCTCAATCTGTCCTAAAACATATCCATCACGTACCGTACCTGTTGTCTTTGGAACGATTGGGAATTTTTTTGTCTCCTCATCTTCCAATTTCACCTGCATATTGCGTGGTGTCGCATATGCATCCGCTACTTTATAATTTTTCACCGTAACTTCAATCGGTATCTGTGTCTCCAATGTAAGTTCCTTCATATCAGCAACAGCAGTGATATCATTTGCACTTAATTTACTCAAAACAGAACGTTTTGCCTTTACCGTAACTGTAACATCCTGTGTATCATCCAGAATCTGATACGTCTTTGGAGAATCCTCTGAAGCAAGCACTTCTGTATTGATCACTGTTACAGGAATATTACTGAAATTCTGATCCATGATCGGATCATCAATATTAACCACTATAAGCCACAACAAACCTGCAGCCAGAAAGGCTAATATCTTAAGACTAAAATTATTCGACAGTCTTGTTCTCATTCTTACGCCTTCCTTTCCGCAAAGAATACCATTTACCGGACTCCACCTTGCGGTTCTGGATCTGTTCCAGACTCGCTCTTAATTCCTCTCGTGTAATATCACGAAGAAGTTTTCCACTGTGCGCAACTGAAACAGCACCTGTTTCCTCAGAAACAACAATGATCACTGCATCACTGACTTCGCTCATCCCCACAGCTGCACGATGTCTTGTTCCCAGATCTTTGCTAAGTCCCATGTTGTCCGACAACGGCAGATAACAGGTTGCCGACACAATTCTGTCTCCACGCACAATAATCGCACCGTCATGAAGTGGTGTATTATGTTCAAAAATCTGTTCCAGAACCTGTTTGGAAATCAGGCAGTCCAAATGAATTCCTGTACTCTCGTACTCTGTCAGACGAATCGCCTGCTCTACTACGATCAGCGCACCTGTCTTCACACTTCCCATACTATAAGAAGCTTCTACGATACTTGTAATCGTATCCTCGCTGAACCGCACTCTGTCTCTTGTCGTATCAAACGGAACCATAGAAGGAAGTACACTTTTTTCTCCCAGCTTTTCCAAAGCTCTACGAAGTTCCGGCTGGAAAACGACAACTGCTGCCGTCGCCATAACCGTAACTGCGTTCTTGGCAAGGAACAAAATCGTATGCATCTGGAAAATTGCGGCAACAAGAATAAACACAGCCAGCACAAGGATTCCTTTCATCAGCATCCATGCCTTTGTATTCTTTACCCAGATCATCAACTGATAGATCAGAAATGTAAGAATCAATACTTCTACAATATCTGTAATCCTTATATTAGGAAAATACACCTCTGTTACATATTTCTGTAAAAAATGAGAAATACGCTGTTCCATTCTGTCACCTCCTTCTTCTTTTATCGCATTCTTTATTTCATATTAAGATCTTTTTTCAAACTCTGTGTCAAAAGCAGTTTATTTACTTCATCAATATCATGTTTCTTTGCAGAAGGACCTTTTTTAGCTGTCGGTCTCTTCCGTCCCTGATTGCTCTGTCTCTGATTCGGATGTACTTTTTCAGCTCTGTCATTCTTAGGCTGTCTGTTCTTACGGATCTTATTTGTATCCATGATCTCCGTTCCATGTCTTTCATTGATCCGTTTTACGGTCTTCTCCGGTGTTGCCACTGAAAGCTTCGGAACTGCTTTTACATAATAATAGTATTCGTCATCTTCATATTGCAAATTCTCACTTTTTGCATAATCCACAGAAAAGAAAAACAATTCAAGAATCAGTCCAATGATCACCGCAAATATATTGCCAAAGATCAAACCTACATAAGAAGTATGAACTCCCAGTGCCACATCTCCGATTGCAATCACGATAATATTCGCTACTGCTCCGGCAGCAATTGCAATCTTCCATGCATGATCTGCCGCCTGACGGTGAATCGTATATACAAGGAACAAACAGATGATAAATGCTGCAATTACAATCCACATTTCCTTATTCTGAAACACCTGCTTTACATAAGCAGTAATTTCTGTCATCATCTTTGCTTTCCCGGAACTTTCCATTCCCGGAGCTGCTTTCTTCACATATGCCATCATATAATATACAATCGTTCCACAAATTACAGCTACCAGACTGATCGGTGTTGCAACCAGACCTAATGCGATTGGAATAATGTATGGAATATTGAACGCAAATGCGATTGGTGTCAGCAATACTACAATTGCCATTTTCGGTGTCAGGCGTAAATAAAAAATATACATAACAAGAAAAATCAACGCTGTAACTGCCAGTGCCGAAACGGATGCTGCAAACATATGTACCAGAATCAGCGCTGTAGCAAGAAGTACCGTGATGATCATCGGGAAGAATGTACAGATCACAGCAAGAGCCAGCGTTGCTACCGGTGATGCCGCCGCTTTCATAAAGCCGACATTACCATTGATCAGATAAAACGTCACCAGTGCGAGCACAAATTGTATTCCCTTATCGAATACTCTGGAATGTGCTGCATACAGTTCCCGCATTTTTTCTCGTATTACAAACAGATTATCCATATTATTGTTTCTCCTTTTCATACAGTTTAAGCAGTTTTATCAGATCATGATTATACATCTTCACTCTCTGTCTTGCATCCTTATGTTTCTGATTATACACATGGCTTGTCACACCGGCATATATCGCCAGTATCACAACATATCCTACTACTGCAACAAGCATCATAATGAGCATTAGCAGCAATGACATATGACCTACGATCAGGTCAAATCCCGCCAACAGTATCAGCATCCACACACAGATATATCCAACCGTAACCCACAAAAATGAGCAGATTGAATGTAAGCCGACATAATCTTTTCTATAGTATTCACTGATCTTAAAATCTTCTTTTCCCTGTGTCTGTTCATATAAAGCAAGTTTTGTCATCAACTTCACTTTGCTTCTATCTAACATAATCCACCTCAAACTTCTATTTTCTACTTTTAAACATCATTTTAAGTATAACAAATATCAGTATCCTTGTCCAATACTTATAGTTAAAAAATAGACTTTTTCAGCGCCTGCTTTTTTCAGCAGAAATGATACTGCATCGATCGTATTTCCGGTTGTATAAATATCATCTACAACAACAATCGTACAGCCTTTCTGGAAGCGGTATTTTAGTCCAAATGCCTGTTTCAGGTTCTGCTTTCTTCCTCTGTGTCCCTGGTTTTTTTGTGGCTTTGTATTCTTTGTGCGGACTACAAGATCTGTTTCCACAGGCAGGTTCATAAGTCTGCCGATCTCTGCAGCAAGAAGTTCTGCCTGATTATAGCCTCTCTTCTTTTTTCTCTTTTTATGTAACGGAACCGGTATGAGTACATCCGGATTCCATCTTCGGATCTCTTTTTCAAATTGTCCGACCAGTACTTTTGCGTATTCTTTAGCGAATGCTCTTTGATTATGATATTTAAATTGATATATAGAATTGCTCACCGGTTCTTTATGCACCCACACTGCACTTCCGGCATCAAAATAGTGCTGTCCCTCTGCACAGTCATAGCAGTATTCTTTTTCAGATACATGCAGTGGCTTTCCGCACTGTACACATCTTGGTTCAGTCACAAAAAGTGGCTTAAGCTTCTTCTGGCATTCAGGGCAGATCCCCGTTCTGTATGCCCTCATGCAGAATGGACACCTCTCCGGCCATAAAAGTTTTAACAGCCACTTCCATATTTTTTCTTTATTATCTGCTTTACTATTGCTGTCTTTATTCTTAATCAATAAACTCCTGGATTCGTTCTGCCAGGCTCGTATTCCTGTTCTGTTCGTGTGTATTACGAATCATTTCCTGAAATACGGTTTCACTCCCCACAAGTGTCACACATTGTTTTGCCCGTGTCACTGCTGTATACAAAAGATTTCTCGTATAAAGTTGTCTTGGTCCCTGCAAAAGCGGAATGACAACCGCCGGATATTCACTTCCCTGCGCTTTATGAATCGTGATCGCATATGCAAGTTCCAGTTCATCTAACAGCTGATACGGATATTTGACTTTCCGCTGTTCATCAAACTCTACAGTCACAGTTTCTTCGTACGTATTAATCTCACGGATAATTCCGGTATCTCCATTAAAAACGCCCTGCCCTTTGTCTATGGTCATTCCATATTTTGTAGATACTTCCCATTCCAGTTGATAATTATTTTTAATCTGCATAACTTTATCACCTTCACGGAAAAGCCGTTCTCCATATTCTTTTTCCTTTTTATTCTTCTGTGACGGATTCAGATATTCCTGTAAAATCCGATTCAGCCGTTCCACTCCAAGAAGACCTTTGCGCATCGGTGTCAGGACCTGGATATCATATGGTTTTGCGTGTACATATTTGGGCATCTTCTGTTGGACAAGTGTAATTGCAATACTAATGATCACATTCGGATTCTGTCTTTTCAGGAAGAAAAAATCCATACTCTTATTATCCAGTACAATCGGTTCTCCCTGATTGATCTTATGCGCATTCACTACAATATCGCTTTCTCCCGCCTGTCTGAAAATCTTTGTCAGCATAACGACCGGAAAACATTTCGAAGCTATAATGTCTTTCAGGACACTTCCCGGACCTACACTTGGAAGCTGATTCCGGTCACCCACAAGGATCAGACGGGTTCCCGGAACAATCGCACCAAGCAGTGCATACATCAGTGGCAGATCCACCATCGACATCTCATCTATGATAATTGCATCTGTTTCCAGCGGATTCTCCGCATTTCTTCCAAATCCGGATGGGGTGTCTTCCTCCTCCGGATTTCCATTCACTTCCAGCAAACGATGAATCGTCTGTGCCTCATATCCGGTTGTCTCTGTCATTCTTTTTGCAGCACGTCCGGTAGGCGCAGCCAGCGCGATCTCCATTCCCTCGCTTTCAAAAAAATGAATCATTGCATTGATGGTTGTTGTCTTTCCTGTACCCGGGCCTCCGGTCAGCACCATAATCCCGTTTCTCGCCGCCTCCATGACCGCTTTTTGCTGCATTTCATCCAAATGCATCCCTGTATTTTTTTCAATTTCATGAATGCGGTGGAGAAGGACTACATCTGCAATTTCATCCCTTGTATTCAGATCATGCAGCATCTTTGCTGTATTCAGTTCCATATAATAATAATGCGAAGCATAGATTCTGTCTTCTTTTACAACGATTTTCTTTTCCATAGAAAGATCCATCAGATATGGCTCCAGATCTGTAATTCGTACGCCAAGCAGTTCGCCCGCGCGATACAGCAGTTCCTTCTTATGCAGGTAAATATGTCCTTCCATGACACTTTCCTGCAAAGTATAAAAAATACCGCTGCGGATCCGGAAATCGGAATCTGTATGGATTCCAACTTTTGATGCGATCTCATCAGCAGTTTTAAAGCCAATACCCGGCACATGATCTGCAATCTGATATGGATTATTTTCTATCACACGGTAAACATTCTGCCCGTAATGCTGGTAAATCTTTGCTGCAAGAGTCGTAGATATTCCATAATTCTGCAGGTAGATCATTGCCTCCCGCATTTCTTTTTTCTCTTCTACCTGAACAGCAATCTCTCTTGCCTTCCGCTCGCTGATTCCCTTGACTTCTGCCAGACGTTCCGGCTCTTCTTCAATGATCCGGAATGTCTCTTCCTTAAACTTCTTGACAATACGTCCCGCAAGTGCCGCTCCTACGCCTTTAATTGCGCCTGAGCCAAGATATCTCTCAATGGAAATCAGATCTTCCGGCGCACATACTCGTGAAGCCGATACCTGAAGCTGTGTTCCATACAGCTTATGTACCGTATATTCGCCTTCAAGCTCCAAAAGTTCGCCTTCTTCTATATAATGAAACTTTCCTACACAGGTCAGTTCACCATCTTCATTATTTAAATTAAAAACTGTATAACCATTTTCTTCATTCCGGTATACAATGTGTTCTACATAACCTTTTATCTCTTCCATATGTGCTTCTTCGTATTTGTATTTTAATATTCTTTCTGTCCACTCATAAATTCAACATACTGTCCGGTTCCAATAGCAACTACCTGCATCGGTTCATCAGCAGTCATTGTATTAATACCGGTACGCTCTTCAATCAGCTCTTCCAGCCCGCGGAGCATTGCTCCTCCACCGGTCAGAACAATGCCACGCTCCAAAATATCTGCTGACAGCTCCGGCGGAGTTCTCTCCAATACGTTCATAATTGATTCTACGATCTGTCCCGTTGTCTCCCTTAATGCCTGCTCCGTCTCCGACGAAGAAATTGTTACGACTTTTGGTAATCCGGTTACAAGATTACGGCCTTTCACTTCCATCACTTCGTCTTCCATCATCTGATAGGTCGTTCCGATCTTAATCTTAATATCTTCTGCTGTCCGTTCACCAATCAGAAGATTGTGTTTTTTCTTCATGTAACGGACAATGGCTTCATCAAAATCATCTCCTGCAAGTTTCAGTGAGGCGCTCACAACTGTTCCCCCCAGAGAGATCACAGCTACATCTGTTGTTCCTCCACCGATATCTACGAGTAATGTGCCACATGGCTTGGAAATGTCAATTCCGGCACCAATCGCTGCCGCAACCGGTTCCTCGATCAGTTTCACATCTCTCGCACCTGCCGCATAAGTAGCTTCTTCTACCGCCTTACGCTCCACTTCTGTCACACCGCTTGGTACACAGATACTGATACGTGGCTTTTTAAATGAACGCTTTCCCATTGCTTTCTGTACAAAATATTTGATCATCTTTTCCGTCACAGTATAATCAGAAATCACACCATGGCGCAGCGGACGGATCGCTACAACGTTTCCCGGTGTTCTCCCGAGCATCAGTCTTGCTTCTTCTCCGATCGCTCTTATTATATTTGAATCTCTGTCAAAAGCCACAACAGATGGCTCTTTTAAGATAACTCCCTTTCCTTTTACATATACCAGAACACTGGCAGTGCCTAAATCAATCCCAATATCGACCGACATGTTCAATCCCCTTTCATTTCTGCATCTGGTTTTCATGCATGTATCATTATAATCAAATTCCTCTAAAATAGAAAGCCCTTTTTCCTTAATTATTTGTGAAGCAAATGTGTATCCTGTCGAATGGAACTATTATTTATCTAACACCTGTCGGATATATCTGCCTGTATAGGAAACCGGATTGTCAGCCACCTGTTCCGGTGTTCCCTGCGCAATAACAGTTCCGCCCTTGTCTCCGCCTTCCGGGCCCATATCAATGATATAATCCGCAGTCTTAATAACATCCAGATTATGTTCGATCACAAGAACGGTATTTCCATCTGCGGAAAGTCTGCGCAAAATTTCCGTAAGCTTGTGCACATCTGCAAAATGCAGTCCGGTTGTCGGTTCATCCAGAATATAGATGGTCTTTCCTGTACTTCTCTTACTCAGTTCTGTTGCAAGTTTGATTCTCTGCGCTTCTCCTCCCGAGAGCTGTGTCGAAGGCTGTCCCAAGCGGATATAAGAAAGTCCCACATCGTACAGAGTTTCCATTTTTCTGCGGATACTTGGTACATTTTCAAAAAAATGCAATGCTTCTTCCACCGTCATATTCAGCACATCATAAATACTCTTACCCTTGTATTTTACCTCCAGAGTTTCTCTGTTATACCTCTTTCCGTGACAAACTTCACAAGGCACATATACGTCTGGCAGGAAATGCATCTCTATTTTTAAAATACCGTCTCCACTGCAGGCTTCACATCGTCCGCCCTTCACATTGAAACTGAATCTTCCTTTTTTATAGCCTCTTGCTTTGGCATCCGCTGTTGACGCAAAAAGATCACGGATCAGATCAAAGACACCGGTATACGTGGCAGGATTTGACCTCGGTGTACGCCCAATTGGAGACTGGTCAATGGCAATTACTTTGTCAAGCTGTTCCAGTCCTTCAATATTCTTGTGCTTTCCCGGAATTGTTCTGGCACGGTTCAAATCCCTGGCAAGTCTTTTATATAAAATTTCATTTACAAGAGAACTTTTTCCCGAACCTGAGACACCGGTTACACAAGTCATAATGCCAAGCGGAATCTCCACATCGATCCCTTTTAAATTGTTCTCTTCTGCACCGGTAATTTTTAGCCAGCCTGATGGCTTCTCCCGCACTTCCGGCACCGGTATCTTCTTCTTGCCGCTTAAATATGCTCCTGTTATCGAATCCGGATTCGCCATGATTTCTTCAGCAGTTCCCTCTGCTACAACTTTTCCACCATGTTCTCCCGCTCCCGGTCCAATATCAACAATATAATCTGCTTCCCGCATTGTATCTTCATCATGCTCTACTACAAGAACTGAATTGCCCAGATCACGCAGATGTTTCAGCGTATTTAATAATTTATCATTATCTCTCTGATGAAGCCCGATGCTCGGCTCATCCAGAATATATGCCACACCTACCAGGCCGGAACCGATCTGTGTTGCAAGCCGGATTCTCTGCGCTTCCCCTCCGGATAGCGAACCGGTTGCTCTTCCAAGTGTCAGATAATCCAGCCCCACATCCAGAAGAAACCGGATTCTTGCACGGATTTCCTTTAAAATCTGTCCCCCGATCAACATCTGTTGTTTGTCTAATTCCAATGTTTCCAGGAACTGATGCAGTTTTTCAATAGAGAGGTCTGTCAGTTCGGCAATATTGCATCCTCCGACAGTTACTGCCAGCGCTTCCGGTTTTAGCCTCTGCCCTTTGCAGGCACTGCACGGCGTAATCCTCATGAATTCTTCATATTCTGCTTTCATTGTCTGGGAACCCGTCTCTCGGTATCTGCGTTCCACGTTGCGGAGCAGCCCTTCGAAAGCGACATCATACACACCTTCTCCACGCTGACCTTTGTAATAGACTTTCACTTCTTTTCCATCCGTTCCATGGATCAGTATATCGTGGATTTTTTTCGGATATTCCTCAAAAGGTGTATCCAGTGAAAATTTGTACTCCTTGCTTAAAGCATCGAGAATCGCATAGGTAAAACTCTTCTTATCGGTACACGACTGCCATCCCAGTACCGTAATCGCACCTTCGGCGATGCTCAGTCTCTTATCCGGAATCATCAGATCTTCATCAAATTCCATCTTATAACCCAGTCCAAAACATTCCGGGCACGCACCAAACGGATTATTGAAAGAAAAGCTTCTTGGTTCAATCTCATCAATACTGATTCCGCAATCCGGACATGAAAAGCTCTGACTGAAATTCATCGTTTCTCCGTCAATAATATCTACCATCATCAGGCCCTCTGCCAGGTGTAACACATTCTCCACCGAATCTGTCAGTCGTTTTTCGATTCCAGGTTTTACAACGAGACGGTCTACGACAATTTCAATGTTATGTTTGATATTCTTATCTAATTTGATCTCTTCCGAGAGTTCATACAGATTCCCGTCAATCCGCACACGGACATATCCACTCTTCTTTGTACGGTCTAAAAGTTTCTCATGGCGTCCTTTTCTGCCACGGACTACAGGCGCAAGAAGCTGGATCTTCGTCCGTTCCGGAAGTGCCATAATCTGGTCTACCATCTGATCGACCGTCTGTCTTCTGATCTCTCTTCCACACTTTGGACAATGCGGGATTCCGATTCTTGCATATAATAATCGGAAATAATCATAAATCTCCGTTACCGTTCCAACCGTAGATCTCGGATTCCGGTTCGTAGATTTCTGGTCAATAGAAATTGCTGGTGAAAGTCCCTCAATGCTCTCTACGTCCGGTTTTTCCATCTGTCCCAAAAACTGTCTTGCATAAGAAGACAGCGATTCCATGTATCGTCTCTGTCCTTCCGCATAAATGGTATCGAACGCCAAAGAAGACTTTCCCGAACCACTAAGTCCTGTAAGGACAACCAGTTTATCTCTTGGAATATCCAAATCTACATTCTTCAGATTATGCTCATTGGCTCCCCGTATTCTTATATATCGATTGTTCTCTTTTCTATCCACCGTTTTTTATGCCCCTTTATTTTAATTATTTCTGCAACTGCTGCATTTTTTATTCTATCTGGCTTTTTATCTGCCATTTTTCTTTATTCTTCCTTCTGTAGCTTCTTTAATTCTATTAATTTATCACGCAACTCTGCTGCCGCTTCGAAATTCAGCTCTGCTGCCGCTTTCTTCATCTGCTTTGTCACATCTGCGATCAGCTTCTCCAGTTCCTTTGCACTCATAGACTCCGGATCTTTTTCCATCTTCATCTCAGATGCAGCAACTTTCTTTGAAATACTGATCAGATCACGGACGCTCTTCTGTATCGTCTTTGGTGTGATTCCATGTTCTTCGTTATATTTCATCTGGATTTCACGTCTCCTTGACGTCTCATCCATCGCTTTCTGCATAGATTCCGTGATCGTATCCGCGTACATGATAACATGTCCTTCCACATTACGCGCAGCACGGCCGATCGTCTGTACCAGTGACGTCTCTGAACGTAAGAATCCTTCTTTATCCGCGTCAAGAATTGCCACAAGTGTAATCTCCGGAATATCCAGACCTTCACGCAAAAGATTGATTCCGACAAGCACATCGAAGACATCCAGTCGCATATCACGGACAATCTCTGTACGCTCCAGCGTATCAATATCCGAATGTAAATATCTTACACGGATGCCTACTTCCCGCATATAATCGGTCAGATCCTCTGCCATTCGTTTCGTAAGTGTTGTAATCAGTACTTTATTCTTTTTTGCGATCTCTTTATTCACTTCACCAATCAGATCATCAATCTGTCCTTCTACCGGACGCACTACAATCTCAGGATCCAGAAGACCGGTCGGCCGGATTACCTGCTCTGCACGGAGAAGTTCATGCTCTTCTTCGTAAGTGCCTGGCGTAGCCGAAACAAAAAGTACCTGGTCAATCTTATTTTCAAATTCATCAAAACTAAGCGGACGGTTATCCAGTGCCGATGGCAGACGAAACCCATATTCCACCAGGGTACGTTTTCTCGACTGGTCTCCATGATACATTCCACCAATCTGCGGAACTGTCTTATGCGACTCATCAATCATCATTACAAAATCGCCCGGGAAATAATTCAGCAGCGTATTCGGCGGCTGTCCCGGAAGCAGTCCTGCCAGATGTCTGGAATAGTTTTCAATTCCGGAACAGAAGCCAGTCTCCCTCATCATCTCAATATCAAAATTTGTCCGTTCCGCAATACGCTGTGCTTCCAGAAGCTTTCCTTCGCCTTTGAAATATTTCACCTGGCCTTCCAATTCAAGCTCAATATCATGAATTGCTTTCTCCATACGTTCCTTTGGAACGACATAATGAGAAGCCGGAAATATTGCAATGTGATTCAATGTATTTTTAATCTCACCGGTAAGCATATCAATCTCTGAAATCCGATCAATCTCATCCCCGAAAAACTCAACTCTGATCGCAGTATCCCCACGGTCTGCCGGCACAATCTCTACTGTATCTCCCCGCACACGAAACGTTCCACGCTTGAAATCCATATCATTTCTGTCATATTGAATATCTATCAGCTGACGCAGTACTTCATCCCGGTCTTTCTCCATTCCCGGTCTTAATGATACCATCATCTGCTCAAAGTTCTCCGGTTCGCCCAGACCATAAATACAGGATACACTGGCAATTACGATCACATCCCGCCGTTCAATTAACGACGCTGTTGCCGACAGTCTTAATTTATCAATCTCTTCATTTACAGAAGAATCCTTCGCAATGTAAGTGTCGGATGACGGAACGTAGGCTTCCGGCTGGTAATAATCATAGTAGGAGACAAAATATTCCACTGCGTTATTCGGAAAGAACTCTTTAAATTCCCCATACAACTGCGCCGCCAGAGTCTTATTATGCGCAATGATCAGCGTTGGTTTATTCAGTTGCTGTATGACATTCGCCATCGTAAATGTCTTACCGGATCCGGTAACTCCAAGCAGCGGCTGGCACTGGTTTCCTTCTTTGAAACCACAAACCAGCTCCTCAATCGCCTGCGGCTGATCTCCGGTCGGTTTATATTCTGATACTAATTCAAAATGATCCATGTGATTTCTCCTGAGCCGCTCTAATCTGGCGGTGATATTTTAGAAATAGTAGTTGTGTTCTTAGTATGTTACTTGTCTAGTATATCATTCAGAATAAAAAAAGTACAGAACAAATCGAATGTTTGTTCTGTACTTTTTCAAACAATCTGCACTTCAATTAATAACACCTTAAAAATCCCATTTTTCAAAAAGTTCCTCTGCATATTCTTCACATTGTTTTGCAGTCTCTTCTCCTGATAAATTCAAAGAATCTATTACTGCTTCACTTCTTGTATTATTCCCATCATAATATCTTTCTTCCAATGACGGTTGCAAAAATAAGAAATTATTTCCACTTGTCCGTTTAGATCTATCGCTAGCTCTTCCTAATAACTTACTTGAACCCAATATATCAACTCACTCGTTATGTATTCTTTTCTCTTATTCGAATTCTTCCTGCTAAATAAACCTGTTAAATAGTCATTGCCTAAAATCTTATCCGAGTCATTATTTTCCAAACTATATTCTTCTAGCATAGCTATATCTAACCACGTATCACTAAACGATATCAATTCATCATCTGTAATTTCATATTCATAAAAGCCAGCCAAGCCTTTAAAAGCTTGATTTTTAATTTCTCCATCAGTACCATATTGTTTAACATAAAGAATTGGCATTATTTGCAAATCACTATATCTGACCTCTCCTCCCGTGTTATATATCGTATAAATATATTGATTTCTTTCTTGATTATATTCTTGTTCAATTGAAAAAAATGGTTGTTTTTCTTGATTTATGTTTTCAATTTCCATTTTTGTTAGTTTTGCCTGTTGAATATCTGCCCAACACGATGCAATTCCAGCCGCTGCAACTGCTATTGAAACTAATAGTGGTATTATTGTTGTAAACCATATTTTATTGATTTCTAAAAAATGGCTCGCCCTATTTTCCCCATTTTCAGTTTCCAATTCTTCATCTTCTGTTTTTTACTTTTCTTCTCCCATAAACTCTCCATCAAGCTTTATTAATTATCATTTTCCATCATCCTTCCGAATCTCATCAATAATCCGACCTATATTACACGTCATCTGTCCTTTACACTGATGAATATCTTCATTGATTTTCTTTTCCTGCTCAATAGCAATCTCTATATTTTTTGCCAGTTCTCCAATCGCTGAATTCTTTTTTGGATTGATTCCTGTTCTGGCAAGTAACAACTTATAGATAAATGTCTGATGTCCATCTTTTTCATTCTGGATAATCTGTTCGGCATTTGGCTCAATATCATCTTCGTATGAGTTTTCATAATGCAACAGCAGGAACAATTCAAATGCCGGATTGCTGACCGCTAATATATTATTCTTTTCACCTTCTGCTACCAATTCGTCATAATCAAGTACTTTCTCTTCAAAAATATCTCCATCAAATACAACAATCATCTTATCCCGTTCTTTATCAAATGCTATTTCTGAATTTTCTTTCTGATTTTCTGCAAATTCAATCAAACGTCTTGGAAATGAAATGTCCCTGTCTCCCTCTGTTTTTTCAAGTAACCGGATATCGATCAATGGATGAATATTTAACTCTTTTCGGATATCAATTAACTTTTTGAAATACCATGTTTCAGTATTTGCACCCTCACATATGAAAAAGTACTTACGATAAGGCTCAATCTGTTCTTCTTCATCTGTAGTTCTGCTATTCCAATTCGTATAACTTCTTACTGGAGCCAAGGCTACTCCTCCTCTCTCGGTACAGAAATACTTTCTGCACTGTCGCGGCAGTCGTCAGGTGTCTGTGCAAGCACATCCGTCTGACTCGTTGCTCGCGCAAAATCGAATGTTGAAAATACCGGTATCGCACCATATCTACCTTCCAGATATGCCTTGCTCAACACCTTATCATATCTCTCTTTAAAACGATCCAGGGAATAAATAGAGCTTGCATTTTCTGCGTTACGTTCTACAAACCAGATTTCATCCCTTCTAAAAATAGCCTGATCCATAATGGATGATTCATGTGTAGTGAACAATAGCTGCATACGCTGCTCATCATGTAGCTGCATAAACAATTGCAAAAATCGTTCTGTCAGCTTCGGATGTAAGCTTCTCTCCAATTCATCCACAACATAAAGAACATCTTCTCGTTTATTCAACAGCATATCCATCAAATCGAATAATCTTCTTGTTCCATCAGACTCTTCATCAAAACCGAACTCATAAAATGACTTATTATGATGCAACCGGATTGTTGTGACCTTCGGTTCAGAATGTCCTTCAACTTCGATATTAAAGAAAGTTTCCTTCGACCTCATCGTCATTCTGAATGATGGTTCTTCCTGCTCTTCCATTCTATTTTTTACATGCTGCATCATCTTATCAAATACTGATTTCGGCAATGCATTTGATAACTCATCCAATGTAATTTCTTCAATTTTTACCTGGCTGATACCCGTATCAAATGTTTTGATCAATTTGTTAATCAGCTTCAGCGAATTATCATCATAATAATATTCCAAATCAATCAATGGCGTATCCGGTGTGATAATCGAAATATGATTCTGAATCCAATCATATACATCCCGGAAGAACAATAATTTAGATCGTGTGCTATATTTTTTTCCACGATTCATTTCTGTCAGGAACAAAGATGTTTCATTTCCTTCAAAATCATCTGCATAGGTTTCAAATTTATTTTTTTCTGTGTTTGTCAGCGTAATACCATCATTTAACACCGGACGTTTACTTCCTTCTCGTTCAAAGAGACATTTTGCTGAACCATTCTGATATAATTCATATAACCATTCTCCGGTTACTTTTCGTCTGCTTAAAACTGCAGAAAAACCATAGGCATAAAATTTGTCACCTACAGTAATCTGAATTTCAAAACTACTTTCTCGTTCCTTATTCTCCTGCCGATTCTTACAAAACATCTGTGTAGCTTCTATCGGAATCCCATTGCAGACACTATCTTTAAAAAATTTAAAGAACAATGCCAAATTGGTCTTTCCAGATGCATTTGCTCCATAAACTACTGCATATTTTAATAACTGGGTACTTTTTATCTTTAACCTGTGATTTGCATTTGTTCGTATTTTATTTGAGGAAATCATTGTCAGCTCTGCTGCTTTATCAAAAGATTTAAAATTTTCAACACTTACTTTTACTAACATTCTTATACACCTCCACCTTTATTATATGTTTTACTCTTCTCTCAGTCAATGTAAATTTTCTTATTTAGAGATTTTTTCGTTATATATTGTTTCTTTTTCTATTTTTAACAATTTTATTTTGAGTTATGCATATAATATCAATGTATAAGTCAGCTTTTTGTAGCGACACTATTTTACTAATGCCGCTACATGAAATATTACAATAAATAAAAACTTCTAATTCTTTTTTCTTCTATCTCTCCCAATCCATCCTTCCTGTCACATTCAACAGCTTTTCTTCTCGGAAGCTGAGCATCTTTCCATTAGTTCCACCGACAATGATATGATCCAGCAATTCTATCCCCAATAGCTGTCCGCACTTCTGCAGCTTTCTCGTAACAATCATATCCTCTTTTGATGGTTTCACATTACCACTGGGATGATTATGAAGTCCAATGATTGCAGAAGCATTTGCCAGAATACTGCTCTTAAAAACTTCTCTGGGAATTACCAAAGATGCATTGATTGTTCCAACACTGACCAGATTCATATTGATTACCTGTCCATTATTTTTCATATTTAAGATGCAAAATACCTCTCTGTCATATTGGGATAACTCCTTCGCCATTAATTCTACAACAGCCTGTGGACTGTCCAATGTCTGCTCACTATAAAGAGATGGTTCTTTTACCAAACGGATATTCACAACTTCCAATTCATTCTCCATTGTTCTGATCTCCTTTTGGAAATTCTACAACTAGAAGAACATTACTTTCTGAAGATTCCACATATGCTTTCAATTGTGATAATGTCATTTCCAAATATTTAGGTTGTTCCACCATAATCTGCTCCTTTCGTTTCTTCCCTTGCTTCTGTTTTCTCTGACAAATAGCTATCACTTTGTTTGCCTTAATGCTTTTCTGTAACTCACTGATAATGCACAGGTCTGCTACATTTACTCCTGGCAAAGCAAGCATTTCATCCATCGTCATATTGACAATCTCTTTCTCCGTTCCGTATCCGGCATCAAATAAACGCTGTAATACTTTTATTGCTTTCTGATTCTTTCCCATTTCAATATCAAAGGGCAGCTTATCGCCGCCCTCTGTTTTACTCCTTCTCTTCTTTCTTTTCTTCAATTCCTAATCTCTTAACCTGCTTCTTTTTATTCCAGATACGAACTCCCGTGATTCCGGCTGCCGATAATAACAGAATGGCTATCCATAAAACTGCATTCGCAGTATCGCCCGTTTTTGGAGGATTACTTGTCTTTGTAATAGTACCCGGTGTCTCTGGAGTTGATGTTTCCGGTACTTCTTTGATAGTTACGGTCTGACCTTCATCGTCAATATCCTTATGCTCTGTTACCTTTTTCGGTTCTTCCGGATTTGTCATATCATACAGTT
>OGYI01000078.1_pt1 | contig 114127 bp, 103 predicted proteins | sample 1576521 | NCBI WGS metagenome assembly OGYI01 (sample SAMEA3541484, study PRJEB24748) | human gut metagenome | biome: human gut; feature: human-associated habitat; material: faeces | place: China | collected 2012
TAATGTTGTTCCCGACACGTCTATTGTTTCATCAGTCAATTCATATTTTTTCATATATTATTCCTCGCTTTCTACCCTCACAGGCACACATAGACTGTCCGCAAAAGGATTAAAACTCTTAGGGAAAGTCTGACTATTTTACGGATAACACGCGGACAGCCCTTGTCTGCCTGTGAGATTTAATTTGTTATGCCGATAAACCTAATTTTTTAAGTTTATCTCTGCGTTTTTCAAGTTCTGCAACATCAATGCCCCACACTTCATATGCCATTTCGGTATTGATTGTATATAGCTGTGATGTCTTGACATTTTGCTTTATCTGTTCTTCCTGTACGGCTTTCTTGTACTTTGTCAGCGTCGCAGAACCCAAACCGCCGAACAACTCCTTGATTTCCTTGTTGCCGATTTCGGGGTATCTGTAATATATGTACAATGCCGTATCAATGTCAGCTATCTTCCTTACTTTCATTGTCTTTCACCTACTTTCTTTTTATGCTGATTTTTGTTCCATTATCGGCAGTATACCCTCACTCTTTAACAGTGCGTAAATAAACAATCTGCCTTTTTGTGTCCAATATGTATTTACTTTAGAATGTTGTTTGCCGTCATTTCCGTTTACAGTGTGTGTCTTTGTGCTTGTATAGCCTTGCTCCGCATATTCTTTGTACAGTAGCCATATTTTACCTTGTTTAAATTGTATCTTGTGTTCTTTTAAGAAATTGTTTAACCATTTTGCCGACTTACCGTAATCCTTTGCTATGACAGTGACTGATAATAAATCGGGACAATTTAAAACTAAATCATAATATGACGCCTTTGGTTGAAGTTCCATAATCTGCTGTTCTTGAACTTTAACAGTAGTGTTTAGTTTCTTATTTTTCTCTCGCTCCAATTTTAATGCCGTAAACGCCTGTATAGCCAAATCGGGATTTCCAATAGTTCTTCGGTCGCATACATTCCTGTTTTGCGTATCGCCGGTAATACATCAGCCGTAACCCAATGCTTAAACTTTTTCGCATTCGGCATTTTACTCGATAGAATAAGGCTGTAAAGACCCGATTCATTAATCATTGTCAAATCTTGTTTTCCTCCAAGGGTGTCGCATTTCGCTACCCCCTTATCTTCATCATCAACACGCTTTGCAAGAGCATCTCTTGGATTGCTATACCCAAGTATTTCCGCTACATCCTTACCTACAAACATAATCTCTCCGTTTACCGTTGTTGTTCTTACAGAGCCGAACTCTGCATTTTCAAATACCTTTAATTCTTCCATAATTTTAATTTTCCTTTCTTGTACTACTTATGCCGATTGTATTTTTTAACCATTTGTGCTATAATCACCTTTAGAGGAGATGATTATAATGTTTTCTGATGAATTAATAGTTGGTATTGCAACATGTGTAACAACAATTATTGCCACCGCATTTACAATACGAACCAACAAATTACACCCAATAGACGAAGAACGATACAAAAAAGTCTTATTTCCTATAATGTGTATCTTACAAGCTGAAGATTTTCGTTTTAACTCTATAGAAAAAAGTACAGCAGCAATTTTAAAAATCAAAACCATTTTAAAAAACAACAGATATTTAGCAGGCGAAATCATATCTCAATATATATTTGAATTTGAAAATGCTTCGTGTCTAAAACATCAGCGAAGAGCCTTTTGTTTTCTTTGCGAATATATATTAAAGCAATTTAATCATTCTGCCAAATTACTTGGTCTACCTAAAATATCCTATCGTATGCGTGAAAAAAGATTTTGGGTAAATAGATATTCTGTATCATTTTTATTAAGGTTCGTTTTTTCATACATATTAAAAGCTTGTTTTGTATTTTTCTTCTTCCTCACCTTATTATTTGCAATATACTATATATTGTCGATACTATTGCACATACCTTTGCCACCACAGCAATAACACCTGTGGCATTTCTTGTTCTAATCAAACTTATTATGCCTATAACAACAATAATTAAATATATATTTTGTTCAAAAATCACTCTCACCTACTTTCTAATATTACTTTTGTTCATCTGTTGCAATTTTTGTAAATTAATGTTATAATACATCCAAAGGAGATGATTATAATGAGTTTAGCAGAACTATTTTCTATTATTGCTGTCGTTATAAGTTTTATTGCAGTATGTATTTCGTTTCTTACTTTTATTGATAACAAAAGACAAACCAAAATTATGCAAAAACAACTTGATGAACAATTAAAGCCTAAATTCACCGATGAGCCATATAATGCCTATACCGCTAAGTTAGACCGCATATCAAGAAATCTTAATGATATATCTAACGAAATTCATAAACTTTATGACTCCTTTAATAAAGAATAACCGCAGTATTTGCAATATCTCGCATCTTTCTCATTCTTAGTTCCACAATGTGGGCATACATTGCCTATCTTTCTTCCACACATTGAACAGAAATTGTCCCCTTCTTCGTAACTTGTTCCACAATGTTCACACTCCATTACCCCTCACCTACTTTCTTATATTACCTACGTCGATTGTATTTTTTTACAGTTTGTGCTATAATCATCTCGGAAGGAGGTGATTATAATGTCAAAGTCTTTTGAAGAATTTTCTAAAATCATATTAGAGAAGTATAGTAAAACTCCGGATGAATGTGATCCCTATACTAATTTTGCATTACTTATGAAACAAACATCTGCAAGTGTTACTTTAGACATTCTTAATGAGTATCACAAAACCTTTATTGAGAAGAAATAGCATTTGTCAACTTTTCTAATATTTCATTTAAAAGAACTGTCTGTAACGGAGCTAATAGTTTAGATAGTTCTTTTTTACTTACCGATACTTTAAAAATAATTTTTTCATCTTCCATAATTCTTTTTCCTTTCTGTTTATTGTAATATTTTGTTAATATGATTGTAACACCTTTGTAATTGCCTTATGCAATATATAGTAGTATAATTCCTTTATACTTAAGTATATACACTATATATAGTAAGGAGGTGGTTGTAATGCCAAATTCCAAACAAACATCAACTAAAGTTGCATCTAAGGCATCTAAAATTTTGAGTGACGGAAGATATAGTAAGACCAGTAAGAGTGTTGCTGGTAGTGCATTATCCCAAACCAAGAAAAAATAAATATCTTCCAGCTGAGCAAAGTATCGCGAGCTTTGCTCTTTTACTCAAAATCTTTTAATTCCAACCCTATACACCTACAAACATTAACAAATTCATCTGCACTCATTTTCCGATTTGATTTTAATGATAATCTCAATAACTCGTATGTTATTCCTGTTTTCTGAGATATGTGCATAATTGTTATACCCTTATTGTCAATATATTTTGCAATCTGCTTTTGCACACTCTCCATTACCCCTCACTTCCTTTCTAATATGACCTGTGTTACTTAAGTTTCCTTTACGATACTAATTCTGCAAAAAAAATATTCATTATTTTTTCTTCATTTAGTCCAAGAATTGACGCAATCTTTTGAATTTCTTCTTGCTTAAAGCTCGTTTCCCCTTTTAGCCTACTATACAAGCATTTCTTTGATACACCGATTTTCTTTGCAAGTTGTGGCTTTGTTAAGCCATTTCTTGCTATCTCTGCATTCAAATCATCTGTATTCATTTAATGACCCCCTTTCTTGTTTCCTTTAGGATACTTTTATAATAGCACACAAATTAATTATTGTCAACCCCTTTAGGAAACTTTATTAAACTTTTTTGAAAAAATAGTTGCTTTTTTGAAACCATTATGATAATATGTATTTATAGAAAAGAGGTGTTGACATTGGATATAGGAACTATTATAAGAAATAGACGTTTGGAACTTAATTTAACCCTTGAAGAAATCGGCAATGCCGTTGGTGTTAGTAAAAGCACCGTTCAAAAATGGGAAAATGGTTTTATATCTAATATGAAAAGAGATAAAATATCAGCCTTAGCAAAGATTTTAAATATTAATCCCGTAACATTAATTACTGGTGAATATCCAACCACTTTGCCCGAGGGAGCTGTTCCGTATAACCCTGTAATGCACAGAATACCTATCTTAGGGGATATTGCGGCAGGATTACCGATATTTTCGGAAGAAAATTATGAGGGATATACTTATACAGAGCTTAATCATGGTGGTAAATATTTTGCTTTAAAAGTAAAAGGCGATAGTATGACCGCCGCAAACATTCCTGACGGCAGTCTTGTAACTGTTCGCGTACAACCAACAGTTGAAAACGGCGAAATCGCTGCAGTTCGTATTAACCATGATTCATTTACCATAAAAAGATTTAAAAGAGAGAAAAACATTGTAATGCTTATGCCACAATCATATAACCCTGAACATCAAACACAAATCTATGATTTAAAACAAGATAGTGTTGAAATAGTTGGAAAAGTTGTTGAGTGTAAGGTCGGATTTTGATGTTTATTCAAATTTATAAAAATAAAACAAGGAAGTGATGATATTGGAAATAATAAAATATTACGGTAGTGATGAAACGAAAACCGAATTTATAAATCACGACAGTGAGCCTTTAATGGCAGTCATTGCACACGACCGCTCACACGCTGTTGTTTCATTGCTCGATGAGGGTTGCGAACACCATTTATTATTGGCAAAGGCTCTTGACAAATACAATATAGATGAATATTTCAGAATTATTTTTGATAACGAGGGTGCGGATTGGACATTTGTATGCCCACCTAATTATAAAAATATAGCTAATAAAGAAAAACGTATAACAGAATTTTTTAATGACGGTGTTGACGCTATTACCGATTTTCTTAAACAAATCGATTATGACGTACCTATTAACGTTCCAAGACGTTACCGCAGACATATGGATTATTTGAAAAATTCTGATTATTAAAAAAATTCCCCCGACCGCTACCAACAGTCGGAGGAAACATATACTTACGAGGAAGTGATATTTTATGGAATTATATAAGCGAATAAAAGCTCGCAGAGAAGAACTTGGAATGTCACAAGAAGAACTTGCAACTAAATTAGGATATAAATCCCGTTCAACAATAGCTATTTATATCGAATAGTATTAAAAACTTTATTTAAAGATGCTATGTGTTCTTGATTAGCCTTATGCCTTTTTAAATGATCCGAATAATCTTTTTGTACTTGCTCTGTATGCTTTTGAATTTTTAAATCAGCTACATTGTATTTACTAATAACTTTATTTGCAAGGTTAAATATAGATTTCATCGAGAACACCTCCATTTTTAATAATATAATCCTTAATATAATTATATCATATTTTATGAAAAAATCAATTAAATATTCAAATAAAAAATCCCCCGACCGCTACCAACAGTCGGAGGAAACAGAATAAAGTGCATTTATACACAATATCCAAACCAATAATATTGTATCATAAATGCACTCTATTTTCAATACAAAAAAACGAAAAAGGAGTGTTATTTTTATGCCTATTTATAAAATGGACGGTAAAAAAGACGGTTTGCAGAAGTATCGTGTAAGAATTAATTTCACCGACAGTTCCGGCAAATCAAAACAAATTGACCGTGTTGCCTACGGCAAAGAAGTGGCAAAGGAGCTCGAAAGACAGTTAATGCACAATCTCAGCAATGAAACATTAAAAAGAATAACATTGCAAGAATTATATGATGAATACATCGCCGTCAAAAAATTTGAAGTCAGAGAAAATTCTATGAGAACTATTACAGGACGATTAGAGTTATATGTATTACCCAAATTTAAAGATTACAAATTAAACAAAATCACATCATCAGAATTACAAAAGTGGAAACAGTATATTGAAACCTGTACACAAGCTAAAAAGCCAAAAGAAAAGCTATCGTCAAGTATGAAGAAAAATATCTTTGGCGAATTTCGCGCCTTGATGAACTATGCGGTAAAAATGGAATACATACCAAAAAATCCTCTTACTGTTGTCGGGAATTTCAGAAATCCATATGAAAATAAAAAGGAAATGGATTTTTACACCCCCGAAGAATTTAAAAAGTACATACAAGCCGCCAAAAAGCAAGCAGAACTATCCGAACAATCAACAGGAAGTATATATGATTGGAATTTCTATGTATTTTTTAATATCGCATTTTATACGGGTATGCGTAAGGGTGAAATAAATGCTTTAAAGTGGTCCGATATAGATGAAAAAGTAATTCATGTACGTCGGAGTATTGCTCAAAAGCTTAAGGGTGAGGACAGAGAAACACCTCCAAAGAATAAATCGTCTGTTCGTGATTTACAAATGCCATTACCACTTATTAATATATTAAACGAACACCAAAAACGTTATCAATCCATTAACGGTTATTCTGATAATCTTCGTATATGCGGAGGCATTAAGTGCCTGCGTGATACAACTATCGAAAAGAGAAATGAAAAATTCGCCGAGATTGCAAAAGTCAAAAAAATACGCATTCACGATTTTAGACATAGCCACGCCTCCTTGTTAGCTAATAACGGTATTAATATTCAAGAAATCGCAAGACGTTTGGGGCATACCAACATAGAAATCACTTGGAATATATACTCTCATCTGTACCCTCAACAAGAAGAAAAAGCGGTTGAAATTTTAAATAAAATCGTGTAATTTAAAATAATTCGTGTAAAAATCGTGTATATACTAAAACAAACCGCATAGCTATGCGGTTTGTTTGCATTTTGGTGCGGATAACAGGACTTGAACCTGCATGGGTTGCCCCACATGAACCTGAATCATGCGCGTCTGCCAATTCCGCCATATCCGCTCGACTTAACTATTATATCAAATGTACATTCAAAATTCAATAGTCAAATCCAAAATCTACTTATATTCTTTCAAAAATTTTATATCTTCCTTGGTAAGTTCGGCTTTTTCAAGCATATCGGGACGCTTTTTGAGTGTATTAATGAGTGACTGTTCCCTTTTCCACTGTTCGATTTTCGCGTGATGACCGGAAATAAGTACATCGGGAATCGGTTTATCGTGCCAAACTGCCGGACGGGTATACTGCGGATACTCCAAAAGTCCGTTAAAATGCGACTCATTTTCATACGAAGTTTCAGCAGCCAAAACTCCCGGAACAAGTCTTGAAACAGTATCAATAACAGTCATTGCGGGGATTTCGCCGCCTGTCATAACAAAATCACCGACGGACAGTTCCATATCCACAATTTCATCTATAACTCTTTGGTCAATACCCTCATAATGACCGCAAAGCAAAACGATATGCTCATAATTTGCAAGGTCGATCGCAATACCTTGATTAAACACCTTTCCCTGCGGCGACATATATATCGTAAACGGTTTATAATCAAGTCCCTCCGCAACAGACATATACGCGTCATACACAGGCTGTGCGTTCATAAGCATACCACCGCCGCCGCTATACGGATAATCGTCAACCTTTCTATGTTTATTGGTTGAAAAATCACGAATATCAATAAAATTCATTTCAAGAATATCATTTTCTCTCGCACGACCAATTATACTGTCACCCAAAACCGCCTCAAACATTTGCGGAAACAATGTAAGCACATCAAATCTCATATGATTTTTCACGCCAAGTCCTCCAAGCCGTCCATCATTCTGACGGTTATTTTACCGCCCTCAACGTTGATATTAAGAACAACGTCATCTATAACAGGCAACAAAAGATTTTTCTTTCCCTCACGCTTTACTTCGTAAATGTCGTTACTGCCTGTGTTGAAAACATCGCTTACAGTACCGATTTTTTCGCCGTCCTCCGTAACAATATCAAGACCGATAAGGTCGGCAATATAATACACGCCCTCAGGAAGCTCGCCCAAAATCTTGCGTTCGGCATAAATCACTTGATTTTTATACTTTTCAGCCATATTTATATCAGCAATCTGAGAAAATCTCACGATAAGATTATTCTTCTGATACTTTATACCCTTTACGTCAAGTCTTTCATATTCAGACTTTTTCTTTACATAAACAAAATCTATATCTTCAAACACTTCGGGATAATCGGTCCAAGGAACAACCTTAACTTCACCTCTTAAACCGTGTGTATTAACTATTTTTCCTACCTCAAGCAAGTCCATAACTAAATCCTTTCTTCAACATCGGAAATTAAAATACAAAAAGGGCTCACAAATGCAAGCCCCTACTATCCTATTGTAAGATTTCAACCGCAACTTTTTTATTTTCACGACTTGCGGCAGCTTTGACAACAGTTCTGATTGCCTTAGCAATTCTCCCCTGTTTACCAATCACCTTACCCATATCGCTTTCAGCAACTCTAAGTTCCAAAGTTACTGTCTGGTCCTCGTTGTTAATTTCCTTAACATCAACCTGTTCGGGATAGTCAACAAGTGATTTGGCTATTATCTCCAATACTTCTTTCATTAGCCTATCCTCCATAATTAGATAATGTTAGACTTCTTTAGAAGAGCCTTAACAGTATCAGTTGGCTGAGCACCGTTTGAGATCCACTTCTTAACTGCCTCTGCATCAATATTAACTGTTGCAGGGTCTGTTAGAGGATTGTATGTGCCAACTTCTTCAATAAATCTACCGTTTCTTGGGTATCTTGAATCTGCAACTACTACTCTATAAAAAGGAGCCTTCTTTGCACCCATTCTTCTCAATCTGATTTTTACTGCCATTGTTCTTTCACCTCCCATAAATTATAAGCATAAATATATCATAAAGTATTTATCATACCTTACTTACGTTTTCTGAGACGCTTAAGCATTTTTGCCTGACGTCCGCCTGACAGCTGTTTCATCATCTTTTGCATTTGTTCAAACTGTTTCAAAAGCTGATTTACGTCCTGTACTCTTGTTCCGCTACCTTTCGATATACGGACTTTTCTGCTTGCGCCGATTATACTCGGCTTTCTGCGTTCTTCCTGTGTCATTGACTGAATTATCGCCTCAATATGAAGCATTTTCTTTTCATTTTCTTCAGTGTCAACGCTTTCAAGCATTTTCTTATCTATTCCCGGCAACATACCGAGTATTTGTGAGAATGAACCCATTTTTCTGATTTGCTTGAACTGTTCAAGGAAATCATCAAGGTCAAACTGTTGTTTACGGATTTTTTCTTCAAGCTCCTGTGCTTTCTTTTCATCTATGGTTTCCTGTGCCTTATCGATAAGAGTAAGCACATCACCCATACCCAAAATTCTTGACGCCATTCTGTCCGGATGGAACTGTTCAAGGTCGCTCAATTTTTCACCGACCGACGCATATTTTATCGGCTTACCCGTAACTTGTTTTACGGAAAGTGCCGCACCGCCTCTTGTATCACCGTCAAGCTTTGAAAGTATAACACCTGTTATATCAAGCTGATCGTTAAATGATTTTGCGACGTTTACTGCGTCCTGACCTGTCATTGCGTCTACAACAAGAAGTATTTCCGTCGGATTTACTTCCGCTTTGATGTTCGCAAGCTCGTCCATAAGCTGCTCATCTATATGAAGTCGACCTGCCGTATCAAGGATAACAGGGTCGTTTCCATGCTTTATTGCGTGTGCTACCGCCTCTTTTGCGATAGTAACGGGATTTACGTCTGCACCCATTGAAAATACCGGTACTTGAATTTGTTTACCCAAAACTTCAAGCTGTTTTATAGCCGCCGGACGGTACACGTCACAAGCAACCATAAGCGGACGCTTATTCATTTTCTTTGTAAGGTTTAATGCAAGCTTACCTGTTGCCGTTGTCTTACCTGCACCTTGCAGACCGCACATCATAATGACTGTTGGCGGTTTTTGCGAAAATTCAAGTCTTGAAACTTCACCGCCTATCATTTGGGTAAGTTCTTCATTAACTATTTTAACAAGCTGTTGTGCCGGAGTAAGCGATTCCATAATCTCCTGACCAAGTGCCTTTTCGGAAACTATGTTCACAAATTCCTTAACAACCTTGAAGTTTACATCTGCCTCCAAAAGAGCCAGCTTAATCTCACGCATTGCGTCTTTTATATCTTTTTCGTTAAGCTTTCCTTTACCGCGAAGTTTTTTAAAAACTCCCTGCAGCTTATCACCAAGGCTTTCAAATGCCATAAGCTGTGACTCCTTTCCGCAAATAATCTATATCTATATTTCTTTTGATATTTCGTCAATCAATCCGTAAAACTCGTCTTTACCGTCAAAATCGGTATTTTCAAGCAACGCATTTAATTTTTCAAGCTTTGAACTTATATTATGAAATCGTTCGACTATTCCGAGCTTTTCTTCATAATTCGTCAAATGCTTTTCGCCTTGCTTAATCGACTCTCTGACGCCCTGTCTGCTTATTTCGATTACATCGGCAATTTCCGACAGCGACAAGTCCTCGTTATAATACATATCTATGGCATTACGTTGCTTTTCCGTAAGCAACTGACCGTATACGTCAAGCAAAATGGTAACATTCAAGTCCTTTGCCATTTGCATCACCTGTAAAGTTATTTTTATTTACAGGTGATATTTTACACGATTTCATATAGTTTGTCAATATATTTTTTATCAAAATTCTTCTTTTAAATCGTCAATGTTTTGTACAATTTCACAAAACTCATCATAATTAAGCAGTCTGTTGAGCAAATCAAGGAGCATATTCGCGGAAATTTTCATAGGTATTCCGAGAGAATGTGCAAGTGCGTTACGCTTTTCACCGCTGCCCTCTCCCCCCGAAAGACCTGCTTTATACAAATCGGCTTTTGTGATTTCGCGTCCCTCTTTTACCGCCGTCGCACTTCCGTCAATCGTGCAACCCGCTTTTTTGAGGGAATCAAGGATTATATCGTCCTTAATCCCCTCAACACCCAAAAGTCCCTCTTTTCCCGGTTCTCTCTTGCGTTTTTCCTTGCCGTGAACATCGGGTACATAAGCGTGTTTTACCTTTTCTTTCGGCAAAGACTGTTTTATGTAGTTTCTTATTTTAAAGCCGGCACTGTCGGAATCGGTCAAAATAACAATTCCCGTTTCGTCCGCCATCTTTTTTATGCTTTCCAATATTCTGTCATCAGAAAATACGCAAAATCCGTTTGTCACTATTATCACCGAGTCTATAAAACGTGACAGCTTTATTTTGTCGTATATCCCCTCGACAACAATCGTTTCTTTTACTTTGTACATAATAATATCCCTTTGTAAATTATATTTCGATATTTATTTTATGCACTTTGTCTTGCTCTGTCAATACTTTCTATTATATAATTTTCCACGATGTCACGAAGTCCCTGTGGTTCGATACGTTTCTTTATAATAACATCAGAAAATTCCGTTGCGTCTTTGTATCGGTAAAAAATATTATTTATCTGCTTGCTTTCCACTATTTTACCTCCGCCTGCATACACAGTTGTCTTTTCTATCTTAATTCCGTAGCACTTTAAATCACAATAATCTGCCGATATGCTCTCGGGTATAATATAATAATCCAAACAAATGTAAACCTCGCTTTCCTTTTTTAAACTTTTGTACAAAATTTCATTATCCATATTGATTCCTCCGATTTTTTGATATTTATGCCTCCTAACCGAGCCACCTAACCATTATATGCATAAATTTTTTTGAATATTCTAAAAAAATTTTAAAATAGGTATTGCAGTTTTTGAAAAAATGTATTATAATATTATAGCTAACTGAAGATTTGATTGGCGATGACGGCCGAGCCCGTGCGATTGAAACCCGTGAACCTTGTCAGATGGGGAACCAAGCAGCAATAAGCGGTGCTTTCAATGTGTTACGGTAAACTCGGTCGGAGCCTATTTTGATTATTACAACGCCTATATGGCGTTTTTTCGTATAAAGAAAGGTATTGGAGGTTATATGGCACATCAAGCTATTTACAGAAAATGGCGTCCTATGGTGTTTGAGGACATTGTCGGTCAAGGCCATATTACACAAACTTTAAAAAATCAGATTTTAAACGACAAAATCGGTCATGCTTACCTATTCTGCGGAACGCGCGGAACAGGTAAAACAACTTGTGCAAAGGTTTTGTCGCGTGCAGTAAACTGCCTTAATCCGCATGACGGAAGTCCTTGCAACGAATGTGAAGTATGCAAAGGTATTTTGGACGGCAGTATTTTGGACGTTAAAGAAATTGACGCGGCGTCAAACAACGGTGTCGACAATATCCGCGAAATCCGTGACGATGTGCGTTATGTTTCCACAAACGCAAAATACACGGTTTACATCATAGACGAGGTGCATATGCTTTCAACCGGTGCGTTTAATGCCCTTTTGAAAACACTTGAAGAACCTCCTGAGCACGTTATATTTATTCTTGCAACGACTGAGGCTCACAAAGTACCTCAAACGATTTTATCAAGATGCCAAAGATTTGATTTTAAACGCATAAAGCCGTCGGATATTATACTTCGTATGAAAGAAATCGCACACGGCGACAAGCTTAACATATCGGAGGACGCATACGAACTTTTGGGACGTCTTGCGGACGGTTCAATGCGTGACGGGCTGAGCATACTTGAAAGAGTCGTTTCCGCCTGTGGTAATTCGATTACCGCCAAAAATATAACGGCTACTCTCGGCATTTCAACTGCCGAATCAATATTTCAGATTACAGACGCCATTGAAAAAGGCGATGTAAATAAAATAATTTCCGTAATTGACAATGTTATGTCAGACGGTAAAGATTTAAGAGTGTTTATCGACTCACTTATAAAGAATTTTCGCGATATGCTTATTTGTAAAATTACAGAAGATTCTTCCGCAATGCTTGACTACAATGCAGAAGATATGGTAAAATTAAAAGCGTTATCAGACAAAATGTCTTTTGAGAAGATTTCTCACGCAACATCGGTACTGTCCGACGCACAAGCCGATACTAAATGGATGAAGTCACCTCGTATAGTATATGAGTTGGCACTTATCAAACTTGCCAGACCCGAATATGACGATTCACCGTCAGCGGTTATGGACAGGCTTGCGTCATTGGAAAGCAAAGTTAAAAACGGTGCCGTTACCGATACTTCTTCCCTATCCGAAAGAATTTCAAATCTTGAGGAAAAGGTAAAAAACGGTATAACGGTGCAGCCGACCGAAACGGTTAAAAAAAAAGAAGTAACCGAGAAGAAGAAAACTTCGGTCAGATTATATAACCCAATTCCGAAAGAAGAACTCACCTCCGACAATCCTATTGTCAAGGTTGCAAAGAATTGGGACAACATATCGCGAACGATGTGCAACTCGGCAGGTTACTTAAAAGCCGCTTTGATGAACAGAAATATAACCATTGATTCAGACGGTATTATACTTTTGTTCAACCCCAAAGAGAAAGGTGCTTACAATATTGCGGCAGCGTACAAGGATAAAATGCAGGTTATTTTTAAACGTGCGTCCGGTACAGACTTTGCGGTAAAGGTTGCATACGAAAACGACATACAAGAAGAACTCGTTGATTTTTGGAACTTGCCCGGTGGCAACGGTGAAGTAAATGAACCGACAAAAGTATCCGACGATCCCCTGGACAATCTTGTAGCGAATTTCGGTGAAATCGTTGAAAATGTAGACGAAAGTGAATTTATGGAATATGATTCCTCTAAGGATAACTTTTCACAGTCATCTCTTGACGATAACAATGACGAAGATGATGACAATGCTCCCGAAGAATTTTTGGAAGGCAAAGAATTATCCCCTGAGGATGATAATAATTAATTTTAAAAACTAAGAAAGAGGTAAATTACAATGGGAAAATACAAAGGTTTTGCAGGTTCAGGAATGAACGCTAATAAGAATATGAGCAACGTTATCAAGCAAGCTCAAAAAATGCAGGCTGAAATGGAAAAGGTTCAGGAAGAACTTGAAGATAAGGTTGTTGAAGGTACAGCTGGCGGCGGTGCAGTTACAGCTACCGCTAACGGCAAGAAAGAAATTCTTTCACTTAAAATCAGTCCTGACGCTGTTGACCCTGAAGATATTGAAACACTTGAGGACCTTGTTATGGTTGCAGTCAACGATGCAGTCAAAAAGGCTGACGATATGATGGCTGAAGGTATGAGTGCCGTTACAGGCGGAATTAATATTCCGGGCTTATTCTAATATGCACGCAACAGTCATTGAAAATTTAATTGAAAAATTTGAACAACTTCCCGGTATCGGCAGAAAAAGTGCAGAAAGAATTGCTTTTCACATTCTTGAACATATGTCAAAAGAGGACGCAGTTTCAATGTCTAACATAATCACAGAGGCGAAAGAAAAAATTACGCTTTGCCCTGTATGTCAAAATCTGACCGATACATCACCGTGTAAAATATGTTCATCACCGAAACGCGATAATTCCGTTATATGTGTTGTCGAAAGTCCCGAAGATGTTTCGGCAATCGAGGCGACAAACGAATTTAACGGTCTTTACCATGTACTTCACGGGTCATTGTCCCCTATGGACGGTATAACCCCCGATGACATAAAGATTAACGAGCTTTTACTCCGTCTTAGCGACAGTACAGTTAAGGAAGTCATTATGGCTACCAACCCAACCGTAAACGGCACAGCAACAGCAGTCTATATCTCTAAACTGCTTGCTCCGTTTGACGTAAAAGTTACCCGTATCGCACACGGTATTCCGATAGGAAGCGACCTCGAATATGCCGATAAGATTACTCTTATAAAGGCACTTGAGGGCAGACAAACTATGTAAATAAAAATCCGATGAATTAAATTCATCGGATTTTTTGTATATTACGAAAGTTTCAAGCTATTCAATGCCTTATCCAAAGCATTTTCGTAAACTGTATTCTTTTCACTTTCATTGCACGCTTTTATTACCGTAATCAGATTTTCACTGTCATATGGGATAAAATACATTGTATAATACACATTATTAACACCATTAATCGTTAAAACAAGATCAGCTTTATATCCCTTTTTGCCCATCAATGTTACTTCTTCAATTTCATTCGGCATTGAAATATTCAAATATGAACTTGAACTGTTAAGCATTCCTGCAATATTTTTATACATATATTCTTCCAAAGTATATGTGCTTTTATTTAATTTATCGTCGTAATATGACAACGACATCTTTTCTGCACGCAATGAACTGCCGTCAGCCGCACTTAACATAAGAGAAAAGTTAGGGAAAATCGCCGACAGTAATCCCGTTGTATCCATTCCATTCTTAGAACGATCCTTTGCCAACAGTAATCCCGTATCTGTTTCGCTTACATTCCACAAGCAAGGATAATTGATACTGAAAATATCGCCTTTAAATTCATTTAGTACGTTCAACGCGTCAATATCACTATCGCTTTCAAGTGCGTCGCCCAATTCATTTATATTTATTTCTCCAGGCACAAACGACTTTATAACCGCGTCAGCACTTTCCTTAAATTCCTCCGCCTCTTCTTCTCTCTTATCATATCCGAGATTAATTTTATATCTAAAATCACCGTAATTCATATAATACGTTTTTTCGACATACTCATTTTCGTTCTCCGAATAATTCTCCTCAAAATAATATGCTTTAATCTGTCCGATTTGAGTTTCTTTTATTTCGGATATTTTATATTTTTCAGAATTAACGGTCTTTTCGTAATCATCACGGTTCTTTTTTGCCCAATCTGCGGCAGACTGCCTATTCGGATTAGAATATGTAGAAATCATAATCAGAGGATTTCTTACACTTGAATACGAACTGTAATAATACATATCGTCATAATCGTAACCATAGCTGTAATTAAAATTATCGTCCGTTTCAATGCTTGTCGGTTTTATGACTGTCACTTTATTGTAAAAACCGTAGTATTCGTTTACAGACCAATCCTCATTTAATTTGATACTCCATCTGTAATTTCCGTCTACATATTCCGATTTTTCCTCTCCCGCAAGCTGTTTTTCAAGACCTATTTCGGCTACATCAACTGTATTTTTTTCGTCGCCGCCTTTATAATCAAATTCAAGCGAATTCAAAAACGCGGTAACATCAGTATTTTCTTTGGCAGTTTCAAAGTTTTCAAAACTTCGCTGTATTGTTATAAAATAAAAATACTCGTCTGTTTTATAAGCATATGCCTCTGTCACAGTATCAAGTCTTCTGTACTTTGTATACACATACTCAACGCCGTTATGCTCGCCCTTTCCTTTATCATACATTACATTTCGGTTGTAACTTGATAAATATGATTTTTGCATTGAAAGATAATATTGTTCTAAAGAACTGGTTCCGTCGTTTTTCTGACTTCTTAATGTGAATGATATATCATTCATTGAAAATCTGTAACTACTGCCGTAACTGCTCTCGGACATATCAAAATTATCTGTCTTTGTAAAGCGCCAATGTTCCTTTGAATTACCGATTTTTTCTTTCTCGGTATACTTAAACAACAGCTTGTAATTCACTCCCGAATCCAGACCGCCTGCCGAAACAATTACAATTTCTCCGCTTTCGCTGTTGTATGTTACGTCTGCACCAAGCGCCTCCGAAACAAATCTCAACGGTGCCATTACAGTTCCGTTATCACTGATTGTAACAGCTGAACTCATAGTCAACGTCTGTCCTGCAACGTCAACTTCCGTTGAATTTAATGTATACTTAATTTCAACATCATCATAAGTCACCGAATAAACTCCGTCTTTTTCGGTTATTTCGCCGCCGAGTGCATTTACCAGCGCATACATATCAACCATTGTATCACCGTTTTGATTGACATACGGTGCGGCTGAAACAGACATTCCCTCATCATTTAGCGTAACACTGCCACTACTTACGTTCACCTTAACAGTATTCACTATAAGGCTGTCACTATCCGCCACAGCGCTGACTGACGACAATATCATCGCCACACATATCATCAAAGAAATAAACTTTTTCATATCATTCGCCCCCTATTCCGTTTTAGCTTTTTCGTCAAGAACTATATCTGCATACTTGATTTCACCGTTGGTTTTCACACCTACTTTGACAGTATCGCCCGGAAGATAATTCTTCATCAATTCGTTAAGTTCAACTATACTGTTTATCGCAACATCATCGACCGAAACCAACACGTCACCGTTCTTAAACGACGCCTTTGCAAGAGGTGATGATTTTTCAAGTCCTTTTATTGTAAGTCCTGCCTCTGACGGAACTCCCAGCTCTGCAAGCCAGTCCTCTTGGAACTCTGCACCAAATGATATATGTCTGACTTTTCCGTACAATTCAAACTGATTAAGTACATACTTAACTGTATCAACAGGAACTGCAAAATTAGTATTTGTACCCGAATATCCGCTTGATGTAATACCAACAAGCTCACCGTTCATATTAATAAGTGCACCGCCCGAATTTCCGTGAGTAATAGCCGTATCTGTCTGAACAAGTCTGTACGGCTCGCCGACACTTCTGTTTAGTCCGCTTATATGCCCTACCGTTGCGGAATTACGCAATGAAAACGTTATCGGTGTTCCTATTGCTATAACCTGTTTACCAACAACAATATCTTCACTGTTTGCGAATTTCACAACTGGCAAACCAATCTTTTTTATTTTAACAACCGCAAGGTCTGTATCTTCATCTATATATTTCAGTTGCGCCTCATAGCCTTTTCCGTCATTCATCACAACTAAAATCGTGTTCATATTTTTTACAACGTGTGCATTGGTAAGAATTTCACCGCCGGTCTTTATTATAACACCCGAACCGCTCATAATACCCTCTTGCGAGCCGTAATAGCTTTCCGTCTTACCGCGCCCGATAATTCCGACCACTGACGGACTTACCGATTCAATCACCGAAGGAATTAATTCATCATCACTAAGCGAATTTGATATATTAATGCCTGCTGTCTGCGTTTCCTCGTTCCATGAAACCTCTGCTCCGGCGGCCTCAAAAACACCTCTAAGCGGTACATACGTTTTGTCGTCGATTATTACCGCGTCAGTATCTATCTGCGTTCCGTTCACTTCAACATTCGGTGCCGCCATTGCAGTTTGCGACAAAAGCAATGCAGAAATCATGCACGCAAAAACTATTTTTCTTTTCATTTGTCATCCCCTCCGATTTTATCTATTTTGTACAAATATAATATCATTTTCCAATTTATTTGTCAATATTTTCAACAAATTTTAATTATACGATTTTATGTAAAATCATTATGAACATAATCAAACTTTACTTGACTAATTTCTTATTAGAATGTATAATAGAATAGAATAATTTTATACTCTACAATATGTGAGGGGGTTACATTGATGAGTAGACTACATATGGGTATTGATGTAGGCTCAACAACAGTTAAAGTTGTTGTGCTTGATGAAAACAATAATACTTTATTTGCAGAATACAGACGTCATTTTTCAGATATAAAAAGCACCGTTAAAGGCCTTTTTGCAGAAGTCAAGGAGGTTGTCAAAAACGAACAGTTCACTGTTGTTATAACAGGTTCGGGCGGTCTTTTACTTTCAAAAATGCTTGACTTGCCTTTTGTACAAGAGGTTATAGCAAACAAAACAGCTATAAAAACATTTATGCCTGAAACAGATGTTGTTATTGAACTTGGTGGTGAGGACGCGAAAATCCTTTATCTTTCGGGCGGACTTGAGCAAAGAATGAACGGCACTTGTGCCGGCGGTACAGGTTCTTTTATTGACCAAATGTCTATACTTTTAAAAACAGATGCAGACGGTCTTAATGCACTTGCCGAAAAGCACACTATTATTTACCCTATCGCCGCCCGTTGCGGTGTTTTCGCAAAATCGGACGTTCAGCCGCTTTTAAACGAGGGTGCAGCACGTGAAGATATTGCCGCGTCAATTCTTCAAGCCGTTGTAACTCAGACAATCAGCGGTCTTGCACAAGGCAGACCTATAAAGGGCAATATCGTATTTCTTGGAGGTCCTTTGCACTTCTTACCTCAGCTAAGACGTCAGTTTGAGGAAACTTTAAAGGACAATGCGAAGTCTTTCAAAACTCCTGAAAACGCACAGCTGTTCGTGGCAATCGGTGCGGCACTTATGTACGAAGACAAGACTTCCGACATAGACACACTTATTTCACAGCTTGCAAGCGCAAAATCGGTTGACGCAGAAATCACGCGTATGCGCAAGCTGTTTGAAACAGAGGAAGAACGCAAGGAATTTTTCGACAGACACGGCAAAGACGTTGCAAGACGTAAGGATATTTCAACCGCAAACGGTCCTGTATTCCTTGGTCTTGACGTTGGTTCAACGACTATCAAAGCCGCACTTATTAACGAGGACGGCGATATTCTTTATGATTATTACGGCAAAAACGAAGGCAGTCCTATTACCTGCGGTATAAAAATACTTCGTGAATTGTATTCAAAATTGCCGAAATCGGCTTATATCGCAAATGCCTGTACAACAGGTTACGGCGAACTTTTATTAAAGACTGCTTTCAGAATTGAAGAAGGCGAAATCGAAACTATCGCCCACTACAAAGCCGCAAATTATTTTTCACCGGGTGTTGATTTTATCATCGACATCGGCGGTCAGGATATGAAATGTATGAAAATCAGAAACGGCGTAATCGACAGTATTATGCTTAACGAGGCCTGTTCATCGGGCTGTGGTTCATTCATTCAGACATTTGCGGAAAGTTTGGGACTTGATACAATATCATTCTCACAAGAAGCGCTTGTGGCAGACAATCCCGTTGACCTTGGTACGCGTTGTACGGTTTTTATGAATTCGCGTGTTAAACAAGCCCAAAAAGAGGGTGCGACTGTCGGTGACATCAGTGCAGGTCTTTCCTATTCCGTTGTCAGAAACGCTCTTTACAAGGTTATAAAACTTCGTGACCCCGAACAAATGGGTACTAATATCGTTGTTCAAGGCGGTACTTTCAACAACAACGCTATACTTCGTTGCTTTGAACTTTTGACAGGCAAAAATGTTGTCCGTCCGGATATTGCAGGCATTATGGGTGCGTTCGGCTCGGCGCTTATTGCAAAAGAACGTTGGAACGGCGGTGAATGTGATATTCTTCGTGTTGACGAACTTGATTCGTTCACATTCGATACTTCACTTACACGTTGTCAAAAGTGTAACAACCACTGTCAGCTTACAATAACAAAATTTTCTGACGGAAGTCAGTTTGTATCGGGTAACCGTTGTGAACGCGGTGCCGGACTTGAAAAAGCCAAAAAGCAAATGCCTAATCTTTATGATTATAAATACAAACGTGCATTTGCATACAAGCCGTTAAAGGCAGAGAATGCACCAAACGGTGTTATCGGTATACCGCGTGTACTTAATATATATGAAAACTATCCGCTATGGTTTACATTCTTTACTGAGCTTGGTTTCTCCGTAAGAATTTCCGGCAGAAGTACGCACGACCTTTACGAAAAAGGTATCGACTCGATACCGAGTGAAAGTGCTTGCTACCCTGCAAAACTTGTGCACGGTCATATTCAAGACCTTATCGACAAGGGCATAAAAACGATTTTTTACCCTTGTATTCCGTATGAGCAGATAGAATATTCGGACGCAGGCAATCACTTCAACTGTCCTATGGTAACATCTTATCCGGAAGTTATCTACAACAATATGGACGTTGTACGTCAAAGCGATATTAACTTCTTATATCCGTTTATCAACCTTGCCGACAAGCCGTCGTTTAAACGTCAAATGATGAAAGCGTTGCACGATTACAGCTTTACAAAAACAGAAATTGACAATGCTTCTGAAAAGGCTTTTGCCGAACTTCAGCATTACAAGCAAGACATCAGAAATAAGGGTGAAGAAGTTTTAAAGTGGCTTGACGAACACGATGAACGTGCTATCGTACTTGCCGGCAGACCGTATCATATCGACCCTGAAATCAATCACGGTATTCCGGATATGATTACATCACTCGGCTTTGCCGTTCTTACAGAGGACAGTGTTGCACATCTCGGTCATCTTGAACGTGATATCAGAGTTGTTGACCAATGGGCATACCATACAAGACTTTACGAATCAGCGGCACAGGTTATCAAAAATCCGCGTCTTGAGCTAATTCAGCTTAATTCGTTCGGCTGCGGTCTTGACGCAGTTACGACCGACCAAGTACAGGAAATTTTGCAGTCACACGAAAAGATTTATACGACATTGAAAATAGATGAGGTTTCAAATCTCGGTACTGCAAGAATAAGAGTTCGTTCGCTTAAAGCGGCAGTCAAGGAACGTGATGATAACGACTTTATTCCGCATAAAATTGATGATTACACAATTAACAGAGTTAAGTTTACAGAGGAAGAACGCAAAAAGCATACTATAATCTTCCCTCAAATGAGTCCTACCCACTTCGGACTTTTCGAGGCGGTTATGCGTGCAAACGGTTACAATGCACTTGTGCTTGAACACGCAACGGCAGAGGACGTTGAGGCCGGTTTAAAGAGCGTTAATAACGACGCTTGTTATCCGTCAATTATGGTAACAGGTCAGCTTGTCAATGCGTTTACAAGCGGCAAATGTGACCCGAACAACACTTCCGTTATGATTACACAAACAGGCGGCGGCTGTCGTGCGACTAACTATATCGCCTTTCTTCGTAAGGCACTTAAAGAGGCAGGCTATCCGAATGTTCCCGTAATTTCGCTTAACGTTTCTGGTCTTGAGGGCAATCCCGGATTTAAGATTACTCCAAAACTTGTTGACGGTCTTTTAAAGGCTTGTACTTGGGGTGACTTATTGCTTGCCGTTACACTTCGTATCCGTCCTTACGAGGTAAACGAGGGCGAAACAAATGCGGTACACGAAAAGTGGCAAAAGCGTTTGTACAGCGATATTATTAATAATAACCGTAAACAGCTTAAACTTAAAAAGGTTATTGATGAAATAATCGCAGACTTTGACGCAATCGAAATTGATGAAACAGTCAAAAAGCCAAAAGTCGGCGTGGTCGGTGAAATTCTTGTTAAGTTCCACCCTGACGCAAATAACAATATTATTGATGTTATTGAGTCGGAGGGCGGTGAGGCAGTTATGCCGGGACTTGCGGACTTTATGCTTTATTGCTTGTATAACAACAACTTCAAGCGTGATAATCTTGGCTCTAAGCGTTCAACCGCCGCACTTTGCAATCTTGCAATTTGGGGTATTGAAAGTTTCAGAAAGCATATGGCAAAGGTTATGAATAACAATCCTAAGTTCCGTATGCGTTCACCGAAACATATCGCGGATATTGCTGAGGGTGCAAAGCACGTTTTACAGCTTGGTCACTGCACAGGTGAGGGTTGGTTCCTGACAGGCGAAATGATTGAGCTTATAAATTCGGGTGTTCCGAATATCGCTTGTGTTCAGCCGTTTGCTTGCTTGCCTAACCACGTTACAGGTAAGGGTATGATTAAGGAACTTCGCAGACAGTACCCGCAAGCCAATATCGTTGCGGTTGACTACGACCCAGGTGCAAGTGAAGTTAATCAGCTTAACCGTATTAAACTTATGCTTGCAGTCGCTTTTGAAAATATGAAAAAAGACGAAATGTACGACTCTGTTATGCCAAAGAAAACAGAAGTCAGAGAAACTGTTAAAATAGAAAAGTAACATAAAAAAAGCACCTTTCGGTGCTTTTTTTGTTATTCTGCTTTTACATACCGTCCCGCAAAATATACATTTCCGCTATCGTCCAATATGTAATATGTAAACGGTTTATCGGCTTTAAATTCTATTGGTTCTTCCGACCGATAACCTGATATTTTAGTGATAATCACAGTTGCGGCAGCCGCCTCTGTTCCCTTTTCATCAACATCTATCATTGCTTTTTGCAGAATAGCCTCAATTATCATGCGTTCGGGATAATTTTTAAGCATTAAGCTGAAATCAGCATTTTGGTAATCAAAAGCCTTTTCTATTCCCATATTTTTAAGTATGTTTACGTAGTCTATCGAATATTCAGCTTTAATTTTCGGCAATGTCACCTCAACCAACTTGCTTGTCATTTTCCCATTATGAATATCGTTAAGAATATTTTTAGTGTCCCCTAAAACAACAACCATACTTAGTCCGTTTTCATATGGCAATTTTACGGCTTTAGTGTCACCGTTCTCATAATATTGAAAATCTGCCGCTTGATGCATAAAATCAATTTCCGATTTATCACCGTTTATATCGGTGAAAGTTTCTTTATATGTACCCTCTTTTTCAAATTTATTTACCCAATCCGCTTTCATATAAATCGCATTTACAAGTGCACATACATAACCTCTGTTTTCTTCAGAAAGCATATTTGTTATTTTGCCGTTCGTCTGTTTTTCTACCCATTCATTTACCTTTTCAATACTGTCATCGTTCGTAACCGATTGAGCAGTTCCTTGATAGTCGCTTTGTATTTTCTTTTGATAGTCATCGGCAAAATAAGCATTTTTTCCGCTGTCCTTGTTAAACCATATTGAATTTGCTATGTCCACACCCTTATTTTTGTTATCGGTTATTATTTGACTGTATAAGCTTGTGTTCGGTGAATTAAATACTTTGGTTATTTCTTGTTTTGTGTCCCCTACTGCACCCTCCGACACCATCATCATTGCCATTTCAAGCGAAAACGGAGATATAACATAGTTTTCGTCCTTAGGCAGATTTTCCATAAGTTTTTGCGTGTAGTATTCATTGTACTTGTGAGGTGCTATTGTAACAGTTTTAGTGTCCCCATTCCAATCCACATTACAGTCAAGTGCCTCCGATACCGCTCTTAGCGGTACAAGTGTGCGGTCATCTGTAATTACGGGTGCTGTGTCAAGGCTCACTTTTTTGTCATTAACCGTCATTTCATTACTGCCGATTTCCAAACCTATTGTGTTGCCGTCATTTTTCGCCGTTATAATCTGCTTGCCGTCAATGTCGGTATAATCAACACTGCAATTAAGTTCTTCAAATATCGCACGCATCGGTACAAGAACACGATCGTTCTGTATTATCGGTGCAACGTCAAAATCCATAGCTTGACCGTTTAGCATAACTGTTATGTTTTCATCTGCCAATGCCGTAGACGTTGACATTACCGCCGTCAATGACAATATTATCGGTATCATCTTTTTCATTTTATGTCCCTCCTAACATTACTCTGCTAAATATCCGCCCCATTCGACAACCGTAAATCCTTTACGTTCAAACGGTTTTATCTCCTGTTTCGGTAAAATGGTGTTTTCGTCCGCTTTTTCGTATACCATAAACACTCTTAAAATCGAATCGGGTTTTGGATTTATTTCAAGTTTTGCCTCATCGGTATAGTCGTCCTCAGCGAAATAAATTTTATTATATTCGTTTTCTTGTAATTTTGGCGCCCAATATACTATAAATTCGTTATATTCTTTTGGAGTAAGTCCCATTTGGGAAAGTGTTTCCCGCAAAAATTCGGCACTGTCACTGCCCTTTACGACAAATCCCTCTTTAAAATCAGGCTTAAATGTCGGCATTAACCCCTCCCAGAAAAGATAGGAATATTCTTTTCCGTCTGAAATTATCGTGCCGTCAGGCTTCGCCGTTACATTCCAACCATTGTTGTATTCGGGATATGTGAAAGTAAATTTGCCATCAAGATCAAGTTTAACATTTACCTCTTGTTCCTTTTCGGGATACAGATATATAACGGGTTTTCCGCCTATACCGACACCGGCACAATTTTCCTTTATTCCCGAAACAAAATTTATAACGTCCTGCTGTTTTTCGGTGCTTTCTGCATAAGCGTATATGTGATAGCTGACTTGGTCGTATTCTACATACGTCTGCATATAGTTGTCTTCATTATACAACAGCCATTCCAAATCATTGCCTAAAAATTTGCTTTTAACTTTCTTATATGCCTTATTGCCGTTATACAAATCTGTTTGTTCATCTACATCAGATTGCATTTCATCAATGTATAGCAGCGGCACACCTTTTTCATCGGTTTTAGTAACTTTCTTTATTATCCAACCGTATCTGTCATCTCCGTCCAATCTCACAAAATAACCATTTGGTCTTGCGATTGTCAAATAATCACTGTGAACAGAATTTGCCGAAGTATCAAGTTTTTTGTCACCTGCACTCAACGTGTCGATTATCTCTTGTGCATTTGTTTTCCACAAATCTTTATCTGTTTTTGCATTTGCTTTTGCATACAATAATATCAAATAATCGTCGCTTGATTTTACAAGATATTCAACTCTGTTTTCCTTTTCCGACTTCAATTCGATATACTCAATACCGTTTTGTGTCACCGTATCGCCAACGGTTTCATATTCCAAATTTTCTGCGTCTTTCTTCAAATCGCCGACAGTTATATATCCCAATTCTTTTGCCACAAAATCTATACCCTCATTACTCAGTTCCAACCAAGTATCGTCACCCCAAAAGCCGTCGTATACTTTACTGTCACTTTTAATTTTTACTTTTAATCTGCCGTAAAGAATATCGTATTCCGTTTTAGGAATTTCTTTTGAAATTGTAACAGTTTTAGTGTCCTCGTCCCAATTTACATCATAATCAAATGCTTCCGACACAGCACGAAGCGGTACAAGTGTGCGGTCGTTTACGATTATAGGTGCTGTATCGAGTTTTATTTTTTGGTTATGTATTTGCATTTCGTCACTGCCGATTACTAAGCCGATTGAGTTATTTTCATTAAGTTTCGCAGTTATAATCTGCCTTCCGTCAATGTCGGTATAATCAACACTGCAATGAAGTTCTTCAAATATCGCACGCATCGGTACAAGAACACGATCGTTCTGTATTATCGGTGCAACGTCAAAATCCATAGCTTGACCGTTTAGCATAACTGTTATGTTTTCATCTGCCAATGCCGTAGACGTTGACATTACCGCCGTCAATAACAATATTATCGGTATAATCTTTTTCATTTTATGTTCCTCCTATTTTCCCTTTCGCTATTAATACTTTTCAACGCCTCAAAAAGTTGCAAAAAGTTTATTAAATGTTAAATATTTCTTTTATAATATCATAAAAAGACAAAATTTTCAAGATTATATGTTAATTGTACTGTTTTCTAAACAAAAAAGACCTTAACATATTGCTAAGGTCTTATATCATCAGTCAAACAACGACACTTGGTCGGTATCGGGCAAATCATCGAAACAGCCGTTTTCTTCAAGGATATTAAGCGGATTTTTACCTATACCTGTACGAATTCTTAAATCTTCGACGTTTCTAAACTCGCCGTTCTTTCTTTCTTCCGTAATGCTTATCGCATCGTTTTCGCTAAGTCCGGGAAGTGCCGAAAGCGGAGGAAGAATACCACCCTCAACCTGTCGGAAATCTGTTGCGTGTGATTCGTACAAATCAACAGGCACAAAATTAATTCCTCTTGCGTACATTTCAATACAAATTTCAAGTATCGGTATAAGGTTTTCTTCTTTCGGAGTAACCGTTCCGTCCTTTTTCTTTGCGTTGATTGAACGCATTTCTTCACGAACGCGTTCTTCTCCACTCGCCATTACCGACGCATCAAAATCGTCCGCACGCACCGTATAATATGCGATATAAAATGCTTCTGGATAATGTACTTTAAAATACGCAATTCGAAATGCCGACATAACGTAAGCTGCGGCGTGTGCCTTAGGGAACATATACTTGATTTTTTTACACGACTCAATATACCAATCAGGCACATTATTATCACGCATTTCCTGTTCATATTCAGGCGTCAGGCCTTTACCTTTACGCACCATTTCCATTATCTTGAACGAATGTTCTTCTTCAACACCGCACGAAATAAGATAAATCATAATATCGTCACGGGCACATATTGAGTGTGACAGGTCACACTTGCCCTCTCTGATTAATTCCTGTGCATTGCCGAGCCACACGTCAGTACCGTGCGAAAGTCCCGAAATTCTTACAAGTTCAGAGAATGTTGTCGGCTTTGTATCTTCAAGCATTTGACGTACAAACTTTGTACCAAACTCAGGTATTCCGTATGTACCCAAATTTGTACCTATATCCTTACCCGGAAGTAATTTCAACGCTTTATTTGACGTAAACAAACTCATTGTTTCGGGGTCACCTATCGGAATATCCCGTGCGTGCAGTCCCGTTATATCCTCAAGCATTCTTATAACCGTCGGATCATCGTGTCCAAGCTCATCAAGTTTTAAAAGGTTTTGGTCGATTTTATGGTAATCGAAGTGGGTCGTAATAATATCCGAATTCGGGTCGTCCGCAGGGTGCTGAACAGGGCAAAATTCATGTATATCATTTTCAAACGGTACAACGATAATTCCGCCGGGGTGCTGTCCCGACGTACGTTTTACGCCCTCACAGCCTTTTGCAAGTCGTTTCATCTCCGCATTACGCATCACAAGATTTCTCTCCTCGCAATACTTCTTTACATAACCGAATGCGGTTTTTTCCGCGACAGTACCGATTGTTCCGGCTTTGAAAACCTTGCCCTTGCCGAAGAATGTTTCGGTGTATTTATGGATTACCGGCTGATACACGCCCGAAAAGTTAAGGTCTATATCAGGCTCTTTATCGCCCTTAAATCCAAGGAATGTTTCAAACGGAATATCGTGGCCGTCTTTTCTGTACTTCGTTCCGCATTTCGGACACACCTTATCGGGCAAGTCACACCCCGACAAACCGATTTCGGACTCAATAAACTCTACGTTTTTACAATTCGGGCAAATATAGTGACCTTGAAGTGAATTAACCTCCGTTATGTCCGACAAATACGCAACAAGCGACGAGCCGACAGAACCACGTGAGCCAACCAAATATCCATCCGCAAGCGAATGACGTACAAGCTCCTGTGCAATTCTGTACATAACCGAAAAACCGTAAGTCGTAATCGAATGAAGTTCCTTATCCAGACGTTTCTGCACGATTTCAGGAAGCGGATCGCCGTATATTTCCTTTGCTCTCGTTGTCGAGTCGTTTATGATACCCTCTTTCGCACCCTCAATTACAGGCGGACACTTTTTCGCAGGAATCGGTCTGACGTCCTCTATCATATCGGCTACAAGGTTTGTGTTTTTTACAACAACCTCATACGCCTTTTCCTTGCCTAAATACTCAAATTCTTTAAGCATTTCTTCCGTTGTTCTGAAATACAGCGGTGCTTGATTGTCAGCGTCCGAAAATCCTTTGTAATTCATAAGGATTTTTCTGTAATCCGCACCCTCCATATCCATAAAATGCACGTCACACGTTGCGACAACGGGTTTATTATACTTTTCGCCAAGTGCAACAATACGTCTGTTTAAATTTTGCAAATCTTCGTCCGTATTTACCATAGGGTGTTTCGGATCGGTTTTCATATACGCATTATTGCCTATCGGCTGAATTTCAAGATAGTCGTAAAAATCAACTATTTCCTTTAATTCCTCGTCACTGTCACCGTCTATCATCGCTCTGAAAAGTTCGCCAGCCTCACAAGCCGAACCGAGTATAAGTCCATCGCGTTTTTCTTCAAGCAAACTTCTTGGTATTCTCGGTGTTCTGAAGAAATATTTCAAATGCGATTCCGAAATCATTTCATAAATATGTCTTAAACCGATTTGATTTTTTGCAAGTATGATAATGTGATACGCTTTATTTTTCTTTGACGCACTTCTTAAATCAAAAATATCATTGAATGTTTTAAGCTCCGTCTTATCTTCTTCACGAAGTTTTTCTATCATCTTAACGAAAACATCAGCCGTAGCCTTTGCGTCGTCCACGGCACGGTGATGATTTTCAAGAATAACGTGAAGATGTTTTGTAAGTGTATCAAGTTTAAAATTCGGAAGTTCGGGATACATACATCTTGCAAGCATAAGCGTATCAAGGTAGCAGAAATTAAATTCAAAATTATGACGTTCTGCCGCCTTTTTTATAAATCCTATATCGAACGCCGCGTTATGTGCAACAAGTATGCAATCCTTACAAAACTCAAAAAACTCACCGAGTATTTCTTCGATTTTCGGTGCGTCAGCCACCATACTGTCCGTAATACCGGTAAGTTCTACGATATTTTCGGGTATCGGCTGACATGGATTAACGAACGTAGACCACTTATCGACAATCTGACCGTTCACAACCTTTACCGCACCGATTTCGGTGATATTGTTTTTATCGTTGTGAAGTCCGGTTGTTTCTATATCGAACACGACAAACGGTGAGTCGATATTCTGATTTTCCGCATTATAGACAATCTTCTTGCTGTCGTCAATCAAATATCCCTCAACACCGTAAAGAATTTTAATTTTTTCATTAAAATTTGACGCTTTCATTGCGTCCGGGAATGACTGAACAACTCCGTGGTCGGTAACGGCAATCGCCTTATGTCCCCAATAAATTGCTCTGTTGATAAGGTCATTTACGGACGAAACCGCGTCCATCGCCGACATCTGTGTATGCAGGTGAAGTTCTACACGTTTTTCCGCTGCCTCGTCCATACGAACAGGCGGTTTTTCAATTTCCGCAATGTCGTTAATCATCACAATCGTTTCACCTGCGTATTGGTCGAACTGTGCCTTACCGCGCGCAACGATATATATACCGCCCCCCTTGACTCCCTTTTTCAATTTTGAAAAAAGCTTGTTAAACGGCTCGTCATCTTCCGTTTTTGTAACGAACATTTTCGCCGATATTGAGTCCTCGTTATCGGTAATATCCATTGTTATAAGGTGAAATTCCTTGCCTGTTTTTTTAGATTTAATATCTCTGTCTTCAACAAAAAATACCTTACCCGAAAATACAACTCTGCCGGAATTGTCGTTAATCGAATGAATTGATATAATATCATCATTAATTGGTCTGCCGTAAAGCATATCCGAAACATTGGCTTTACCTTTGATTTTCGGGCCTGATGATGCAGACTGCATAGTCCCCTCATGACCGGGTTCGACTTCGTAAATCATTACATTTTTATCTTGCTGTTTGATTCTGTTATCAACCCTAACGATTACTTCCGTAAGATTACAAGCCTTTTTCACTTCACTTTCGACCTTCGCCTGCTGATAAGCGGACGTGTCAGAGCCAAGCAAAATACCTATTTTTCTTCTGTTTTTTGAAACTCTTATTTTTTCTATTTCCAAATCGGCTATATCTTTATCCGTTATCTTTGGAAACACAACACCAATTTTCGGTTTCATATAACATCTTTCTCCTCGTGATAAAACAGGCTGCCGACATTTGCCGACAGCCTTTTTGTATTATTTAAAATATTTAACGCCTGCCTCAAACAGCTTTTGGTCTTTGTTACCGGGAACATTAAACGATACGTTCTTACCGATACGTTCACTGTGTCCCATTTTACCAAGCACTCTGCCGTCAGGACTTGTTATACCCTCAATAGCATATACCGAACCGTTTGGATTCCAGTCAATATCATATGTTGCCTTATCTTCAAGGTTTACATATTGAGTTGCAATCTGTCCGTTTGCCGCAAGTTCCTTAACCTGTTCTTCCGACGCGATAAATCTACCTTCACCGTGTGAAAGTGCGATTGTATGAACATCGCCTGTATTTACATTTGCAAGCCATGGTGACTTGTTTGACGCAATTCTTGTTCTTGCCATACAAGAAACGTGTCTGCCGATTGTGTTAAATGTAAGTGTCGGTGAATTACTGTCAAGGTCACGAATTTCTCCGTAAGGTACAAGACCAAGCTTTATAAGCGCCTGGAAACCGTTACAGATACCAAGCATTAGACCGTCACGGTTTTTAAGCATATTCATAACCGCGTCTTTTACAAGCGGATTTCTGAATGCGGTTGCGATAAATTTACCGCTGCCCTCAGGTTCGTCACCGCCTGAGAAACCGCCCGGAATCATTACGATTTGAGAATTGTTTATTCTCTTTTGCATTTCTTTCATTGAGTAAACAACGTCGTCACCCGTAAGGTTTCTTACAACAAATACATCTGCCACAGCACCTGCGTTTTCAAATGCTCTTGCAGTATCGTATTCGCAGTTTGTACCTGGGAATACAGGAATAAATACTCTCGGTTTTGCAAATTTTTCTGTTGCAACAGTTATATTTCTCTTATCATAGCTGAATGTTTCAGGCTCACTTGTAAAGTGACCTGCTTTTGTAGGGAATACCTTTTCAAGCGGTTTTTTCCATACTTCAGCCGCCTCGCTAAGCGGAATATTTACTCCGCCTACTGTAAATGCGTCAGAGCCTGTTGTACCGACTGTTACGGCACCGTCAATTTCTTCTTCAACTTCAAGTACGATTGAGCCAAGCGGTGCATAGAATAGCATATCATTTGTAAGGTTCTTGTCAAATTCAACACCGATCATATTACCGAATGACATTTTTGAAACAGTTTCAACAAGACCGAATCCCTTAACAACGCTTGCCGACAATACTTTGCCGTCAAGAATAAGCTGATGAACTGTGTCATACATTTTCTTCAATTCGTCAAACTTAGGTAAATCGTTTTCGTCACGTTTAACTGTGAACATAACAAGCTTTGAGCCTGCTTTCTTGATTTCCTGTGAAATAACCTTATCAGCCTTTACAGGTGCAACGGCGAATGATGTAAGTGTCGGAGGTACGTCAAGGTCGTTGAACGAACCGCTCATTGAGTCTTTACCGCCGATTGCCGCAATGCCTAATGCAAGCTGTGTCTTATATGCGCCAAGCAATGAAGCAAAAGGCTTGCCCCAACGCTTAGGATCGGTTCCAAGTCTTTCAAAGTACTCTTGGAATGTAAGATAAATCTTCTTATAATCAGCACCCAACGCAACCGCTTTTGAAACAGATTCAACGATTGCATATGTTGAACCGTGATATTGGCTCCAACTTGAAAGTTTCGGATTATAACCGAATGTCATAACGGTTGCCGTATTTGTTTCGCCGCCAAGTACAGGAACTTTTGCAGCCATACCGTCTGACGGAGTAAGCTGATACTTACCGCCGAACGGCATAAGTACACTGTTTGCACCGATTGTTGAGTCAAACTTTTCACATAGTCCCTTTTGTGAGCATACATTTAGATCTGAAAGTGTTTCAAGCCACTTTGCCTTTACGTCAGTAACAACTTCTTGCTTAAAGAAACTGTTTTCAGTATCAGGAAGTACAACTTCAATATCCGTATTCTTTGTTGCACCGTTTGTGTTAAGAAAATCTCTTGAAATATCGCAGATTGTCTTACCTCTCCAGTTCATAACAAGTCTGTTTTCGTCTGTGACATATGCAACCTTTGTTGCTTCAAGATTTTCGTTATTTGAATATTCTATAAACTTATCTGAGTCCTCCGCTCTTACAACAACAGCCATTCTTTCCTGTGATTCGCTGATTGCAAGTTCGGTTCCGTCAAGTCCCTCATACTTTTTAGGAACTTTGTCAAGGTCAATAACAAGTCCGTCCGCAAGCTCACCGATAGCAACCGATACGCCGCCCGCACCGAAGTCGTTACATCTCTTTATAAGTGTAGTAACTTTTTCATCTCTGAAAAGTCTTTGAATTTTTCTTTCAACAGGAGGATTACCCTTTTGCACTTCACTTCCGCAAGTAACAACGCTTTCTTCATTATGCGCCTTTGACGAACCTGTTGCACCGCCGATACCGTCACGACCTGTTCTTCCTCCGAGAAGAATAATAACGTCGCCCTTTGACGGCACTTCACGAATAACGTTCTTCTTTGGTGCCGCACCTATAACCGCACCGATTTCCATTCTCTTTGCAACGTAGCCTTCATCATATATTTCCTGAACCTGTCCTGTTGCAAGACCGATTTGGTTACCGTATGAGCTGTAACCTGCCGACGCACCTGTTGTAATCTTTCTCTGCATAAGCTTTCCGGCATGTGTATCCTTTAGTGATACTCTCGGATCACCGCTACCGGTTACACGCATAGCTTGATATACATAACTTCTTCCTGAAAGCGGGTCACGAATAGCACCGCCAAGACAAGTTGCCGCACCGCCGAAAGGCTCGATTTCTGTCGGGTGGTTATGAGTTTCGTTTTTAAACATAATTAGCCATGGCTCGTCCTTGCCGTTTACGTCAACATCAACAACGATTGAACAAGCATTGATTTCTTCCGATTCATCAATTTCTTTTAAAAGACCTTGCTTTTTAAGCTGCTTAACTATGATTGTTGCCATATTCATAAGGCAAGTATCTCTGTCAGGTGCATACAAATCAGCTTTTGCAGCCTTATATTCATCATATGCAGCCTTAATGACATCGGCATATTTGCCGTTATTTATCTTAACATCATTTATCTTAGTGGAAAACGTAGTATGACGGCAGTGGTCAGACCAATATGTATCAATCATACGAAGTTCTGTAATTGTAGGATTACGCTTTTCCGTATCCTTAAAATACTTCTGACAGAATGCAAGGTCGTCCATATCCATTGCAAAGCCCATCTTTGAAAGAAATTCTTCCATTTTGCTCTCGTCCATTTCGGTAAAGCCGTCAACTGTCGCAACGTCATCGGGAACAACTGTTTCCATAACAAGCGAAGTCGGCTTTTCAAGGCTCGCCTCTCTTGCCTCAACAGGGTTTATAACGTAATTTTTAACAGCCTCTGTTTCTTCATCTGAAATGTCGCCGATAAGAACATATACCTTTGCACTTCTTACAGTCGGACGTTCCTTTTCCGTAAGAATTGAAATACATTCTTCAGCCGACGCGGCTCTCTGGTCAAACTGTCCCGGCAAAAATTCAACCGCAAACACCTTGCCCTCACTGATTTCAATTTCTTCATCATAAGCATTATCAACAGGAGGTTCTGAGAAAATAAGATTTCTCGCCTTTTGATATTCCTCATCGCTTACGCCCGAAACATCATATCTGTTAATAATTCTGACGTCTTTAAGACCTTTTAAAGAAAGGTTTTCTTTAAGATCGGCAAGTACACCCTTTGCCTCAACGTCAAATCCGTTTTTCTTTTCAACATAAATTCTTCTTACGTTTTCCATGATTTAACTCCTTTATATTAAAACTAAACTCAATATATATTCATTCTATCACAAAATAAAAGATTTATCAACATTAATTGCACAAGATTTTGTGATTGCGCGTACAATTTTTATTGCAAATGCTTCCGTTATTTTGTATAATAAATTTACATTACTGATTTTGGAGTGATTTTACTTGAAGAAAAAGATTTTTTCCGCATACGATATAATATTTATAATATCGGTCATTGTTGTGTTTGTATACGCGGTATTTGTACCGCCTGTCCATTCGGTTGCCGACCAGGGCGATTTTGAAAGAGTTATGCGTCCGTGCGGACTTGATTTTCCGTCCGACTACTCTTTTTACGATTATGCCGTAAGATTTTTTAATATGAAATTTACGTCGGTCGACTTGTTGTTATATGTGCCAAGACTTTTATTTTTAGTGCCGACTACGACGTTTATATTCCCTACCGCTACAGCAAGACTTATATGTCTGCCGTTCGGTGCGTTTGATATGCGAATTTTGGCGGTTATGATGTTTTTGTGGTACGCAACGGTATGCTTTTTTATACAACGTAAATTTAAAATTGAAAATAAGTTTTTGCATTATATTTTTCTGTTGTTTTTTATCGTTGTATTTTTTAACGGAGTTAATTTGACGATTTTAAACAGTCTGTACGGTCAAAGCGTTATGCTTGTATCGTTTGCAACTGTCGTGCTTTTCGGATTGTATATGTTTGAAAATATACACGATGCCAAAAAAAGCGTAATAATATTTTTCACTGTTTCGTCTTGCCTGTTACTCGGTTCAAAATTGCAGTGTGCCGTATTTACACCGTTCCTTATTATCGCTGTATTGTATGTCGGTTTTAAAAGCAACAAGCGAAATTTGTGCATTGTGTGTTCAATCGTTTTACTTTGGCACGGAGTCGGCGGATACGTTATAAACGGCGGTCAGCTTAATTTGGATACACAGTATAACAGTGTGTTTTACGGTATTTTAAAAGACAGTCCCAATCCGAAACAGGATTTAATCGATATGGGACTTGACGAAGATATGGCGGCCGACAGCGGTAAGCACGCATACCTTGATAAATCGGAATACAAATATCCGCCTCGAAGTGATATTATGAATGAAAAGTTTCATTCAAAAATGAGTAACGGAAAACTTATAAAATTCTACATCACTCACCCCCTGCGTCTTGTATCTGTTATGGAAACAACCGCACAAAATGCTTTTACAAACAAAATAAACCTCGGTACATTTGAGAAAAAATACGGCTACGCACCGAATACATCCTCATATCGTTTTGATTTATGGGAAAATATCCGTGAGCATTTGCCGAAAACGTTATTCTTTATAATACCGAGTTATGCGATATTTTTACTGATTGCTATTGTGATGTTGAAAAAGAAAAATAAATATGCCGTTCCGTTTATTTTCGTGATACTTATGGGACTTATTCAGTTCCCTATGCCGTATATCGGCAACGGTGCGGCTGATATTTCAAAACAGCTTTTTCTGTTTAACATATCGTTCGATTTCGGCTTAACCGTGCTGATTTATATGCTGTTTAAGACAGTTTCAAAAAAATTATCAAAAAAAATTTCAAAAAACAGTTGACAAACCGTATTTCCCATGCTATAATAACAAAGTAGTCAAGAAATGCGGGAGTGGCTCAGTGGTAGAGCGTCACCTTGCCAAGGTGAACGTCGCGAGTTCGAATCTCGTCTTCCGCTCCATTTAAAAGCTCCGATTTTATCGGAGCTTTTTTCAGTTTGTCGATAAATTGTCCGGAACGTGCAAAATATTATTTTTATATTTTGATTTATATAAATTTATCAAATATACTTTTCAGTAATTCAATATCATCATCTTCCGCACCGGCATAGCCTATGATGATTGAATTGCTTTTTTTATTTTCAGTCATATAATAATCGTCCATATCGTAAAGTTTCACGTCACATTTTAGAGCATACTCTATTATTTCCTTTGCCTTATCCGTTTTAACGACTATATGAAGTCCGACTCTTTCACCGCTTATATCTGCGTTACCGAGCGACTGGATAATCTTATCGCGTCTTTTTTTATAGATATTTTTCACTCTGCTCAAATGTCTTGAATAGTACCCTCCCGAAATAAATTTATTTAACGTATGCTGTTCAAAACGCGGAACGGTTGACGAATATGTACCGAAATGCTTGTCGAATTTTTCAAGCAATTTTTTCGGAAGTACCATATATGCAATTCTGATTGACGGTGCAAGAACTCTTGAAAACGTGCTTAAATACACGACTTTATCACTGCTTGCAAGTCCCTGCATTGCGGGAACAGGCTTAATCGAAAAATTAAACTCGCTGTTATAATCGTCCTCAATTATATATCTGTCCTCCCCTTCTTCCGCCCACGAAAGAAGTTTCATTCTGCGCCATACAGGCATTACCGCACCTGTCGGGAATTGGTGTGACGGTGTGACATACACTATATCCGAATCTGTTTGTTTTAAACGATCCGTACAAAGTCCGTTTTCGTCTACGTCTATATAATTTATTTTTCTGTTGTTGTTTCTGAGTATTGCCGATATTTTTTTATAACCAGGATTTTCAACGGCAAACACTTTATCTCTGTCAAAAAGCTCTGTAAGGAGCATTGTCAAATACTCAATACCCGCACCGACTACAATCTGCATAGGCGAACATTTTACTCCGCGAAATTCGTGCAAATATTTTGCAATACTCTCTCTCAATTCATAATCGCCCTTTACATTTCCGGAATTAAGATACTCCGGTGTTGAGTACATAACCTCCTTTGAAAGCTTTATCCAAGTCGAATACGGAAACGAATTTATATCGACTTTATTTGTCTTAAAATCCGCCTTATATGCCGTTACACTATCTTGTTCTTCTTCATATTCAAAGTTTCTGTCACCAACAGGAATATCAACCTTGCAAACATAAAAACCACTCCTTGCAACTGCTCTTAAATACCCCTCCTGTACCAAAATCGAATATGCTGTTTCAACGGTATTTACACTTATTCCGAGATATTTCGCCAGTGCTTTTTTTGACGGCATACGCTCATTTTCTTTAATATTCTTATTTTTTATTTCATCTGCGACATACGAATAAAGCTGTTCGTAAAGCGGTTTTTTTGACGCTTTATCGGCTGTAAAAATAAAGTTAAACATAATCTGACCCCATAAAAAACTTGTATTTTGGCACTTTTAATAGTGTCAATCGGTGGTATAATTATAACCAATCCCAGGGAAAAAGTCAACAGACGGCTGATTTATTTAAGCCGAGCAGAAAGGAATGTTAATAACTATGTCAACACAAATGGAACTAAACAGAAACCTTGCCCAAATGCTAAAGGGCGGAGTAATTATGGACGTAACAACACCTGAACAAGCTAAAATCGCCGAGGAGGCAGGCGCTTGTGCTGTAATGGCTCTTGAACGTATCCCTGCCGATATTCGTGCCGCAGGCGGTGTGTCGAGAATGAGCGACCCTAAAATGATTAAGGGTATTCAAGACGCAGTTTCAATCCCTGTTATGGCGAAGTGCCGTATCGGTCACTTCGCAGAGGCAAGAATTTTGCAAGCAATCAAAATCGACTACATAGACGAAAGCGAAGTGCTTTCACCTGCCGACGACAAGTACCACATCAACAAGAACGATTTTAAAGTACCTTTCGTATGCGGTGCAAAGGATTTGGGTGAGGCGCTAAGACGTATAAACGAAGGTGCGGCTATGATAAGAACAAAGGGTGAACCGGGTACAGGTGACGTTGTTCAGGCAGTACGTCATATGAGAATGATGATGTCTGAAATCAGACGTATTCAAAATATGTCGGAAGACGAACTTTATGAGGCTGCAAAGCAACTTCAAGTGCCTTACAACCTTGTTGAATATGTTCACGAAAACGGTAAATTGCCTGTTGTAAACTTTGCCGCAGGCGGTGTTGCAACACCTGCCGATGCCGCACTTATGATGCACCTCGGTGCAGAGGGTGTATTCGTAGGCTCGGGTATATTCAAGTCAGGCAACCCTGCAAAAAGAGCGTCTGCCATTGTTCAAGCCGTTACAAATTACACTGACGACAAACTTCTTGCAGAGCTTTCAGAAGACCTTGGTGAAGCAATGGTCGGCATAAATGAAAACGAAATTGCACTACTTATGGCGGAGCGTGGTAAATAATGAAAATCGGTATACTTGCACTTCAAGGTGCATTTATTGAACACAAACATTCGCTTGACGCGCTTGGTGTGGAATCATTTGAAATACGTCAAAAAAAAGACATTGAAAAACCGTTTGACGGTCTTATTATCCCGGGCGGAGAAAGTACGGTAATCGGCAAACTTCTTCACAAGCTCGATTTATATGAGCCGATTAAAAATATGATTGAAAACGGTATGCCTGTTTTCGGTACTTGTGCCGGACTTATCGTTCTTGCGAAAAATATTGAGGGCGAACAGGCACACATAGGTACTATGGATATTACCGTAAGACGCAACGCATACGGCAAGCAAATCGACAGTTTTTCCGAAGAAGTCGTTATCCCCGAAGTATCGGATAAACCGTTTCCGCTTGTATTTATCCGTGCACCGTGGATTGACAGTGTCGGCGATAACGTAAACATTTTGTGTAAGCTGAACGGTCATATAGTTGCCGCAAGAGAAAACAATATGCTTGTAACTTCATTCCACCCCGAACTTACAAAAAATCTTGATTTTCACAAATATTTCATAAATATGATAAAATAGAAAAAATCCCGATGACATAATTCATCGGGATTTTTATAATACTAATACTGCTCCAAACTAAATTTGAGCAGAAAGGTTATGATGTTATGAAAAGGAAATATCCGAATCACGTTATTTTCCGTAACAGTAATTTTGACTTTGACGTATGCAATGCCATATCCGCAACTGACTGTACCGGGCTTATTCCGTGGGCGCCAAACAGCAAAGATCAGCTTGACGCTTATGACGAAATTGTAAACTACTCACCCGAAAGTGCAAATATCTACAACTACGACAAATAGCAGACAAACATTTTATAGTCATCTTCTCCAACCGAATACTCTTTAAAGCAATACGTTTTACCGTCATACCGGGTTGTATCGGAAAGCACCGAAAAGCTGTCCAGCGGAATTGTAAGTCCGGTACCGATTGCCTTGACAAAGCTTTCTTTCTTTGTCCACACCTCAAAAAACGCATTGTTTTTATCGGCTGAACAATTTATATATTCGGTTTCTTCCGCCGTAAAAAATCGTTTTGCCAAATTCATATCACATTCTCGCAAGTGCTGTATGTCAATGCCAACATCTTTGTTATGTACGGCACATACCGCATATTCACCGGAATGTGATAGATTTACATACAAATCCCTGTTTTGCGTTAAGTAAAGTTTTCCGCCGTTTTCTGTGTCCCACTCTACCGTTTTTTTTATATCACCGTTTACCGCATAATTGAGCAACAGCTCCGCACCTATTGACTGTGATTTTTTATTTGTCTTTTTTAACCTATTGACTTTTTCAATTCGTTTTTGCGACAAATACTTAAACCATTTTTCATCATCGGCTTTTATGCTTTTGACGTTCATATAATATACTTTCATATTTTCAGACTTCCCAAAACTTCGCCTATCGGCTCGCTTATGACAAGGTCGGCATTTTTATCGGCAGAAGTGGCGGCTTTATTGATAATAACAAGTTTACTGCCTTTGAAGTAATTTATAAACCCTGCCGCAGGATATACGTTAAGTGATGTACCTCCGATTATAAGTACATCCGCATTACTGATATACTGCACCGATTTTGTGATTGTATCGTCATTTAACATTTCTTCGTACAGCACAACATCAGGCTTGATTATACCCCCACATTCGCATTTCGGCACACCCTTGCTGTTTTCAATATAATCAATATCGTACGATTTTCCGCAATCCATACAGTAGTTTCTAAGAGTCGAACCATGAAGTTCAAGCACGTTTTTACTGCCTGCCATTTGATGAAGTCCGTCTATGTTCTGTGTTATAACCGTTTTTAGTTTTCCTTTTTCTTCAAGTTTTGCAAGTGCGATATGTGCCTTGTTCGGCTTAACACCTTTTACAATCAGTTTGTCACGATAAAATTTGTAAAATTCCTCCGTATTATTCATAAAAAACGTATGACTTAAAATTGTTTCCGGCGGATAATCGTACTTCATATTATAAAGTCCGTCAACACTTCTGAAATCCGGTATACCGCTTTCTGTTGACACACCTGCACCGCCGAAAAATACAATATTGTCACTTGCATCAATTATCTCTTGTAAAGTCATTTAAACCATCTCCTAATTTATAAGATTGTAGGCAAAACCGCTGCGGTTTTGTCTACTTTATTTGTGGGAGTTTGAGGTGCAACCTCAAGTCAAAATCATTTCTGACGACATGTGCGGCAGAAATGGCTTAAAATCTAAAGTTTCGACTTTGGAGGAACTTTATGATTTTTTTCTCTGAAAATACTCAAAAATTACATCGCAGATGTGATTTTTGGAGCTGTCGACATTTTGTCGACAGGCTCTCAGTTTATGTCGCCTATCTCATACATTGTCATTGCCAAAACCGCCTCACCGGCTGTTTCCGTGCGTAGTATTCTCTTACCGAGCGTTACTGTATCGATACCGCTTGAATGAAGTTTTTCGGTTTCACTTAAATCAAAACCGCCCTCCGGACCTATGACAAATCCCACCGACTTAACGTCACTTTTTGAAGTTAAAATCTCTTTCAGTGTTTTCTGTTCTTCACATTCGTACGGCACAAAAAACAAATCAAATTCTTTTGATTTTTCAATCACTTCATTGATAGTCATAAATTCAGAAACTATCGGAACAATACCCCTGCCCGACTGTTTTGCCGCCGATTCGGCAATCTTTTGCCAACGGTCAATCTTCTTTTTCTCGTCCTTTTTATTGTCTATTTTCACAACACATCTTGAAAGTTTCACAGGCACAATTTCAGATATGCCCAGCTCCGTTGTTTTCTGAATGATGTACTCCATTTTGGACGCTTTTGGAAGTGCCTGAAAAAGTGTAACCTTTATATTCGGCTCTGTTTCGCTCTTTTGTCTTGATACGATATTCAAAAGAATTTTCTTCGGTTCTATCGTATCGATTTGAGCGTCATAATCCGTTCCCTGTCCGTCACACACCGTAACATTATCACCTTTTTCAAGACGGAGTACCCTTGAAATATGCGTTACGTCCTCGCTGTCTATTATAATTTGATTATCTGATATTTTATCTTGTGTTACAAAAAATTTAGGCATTTTCAAAAATCCTTTCAAAATTTCTATGACTTATTTTCTCTGCTTGTTCTTCAGTATAACCCCTTGCAAGCAGTCTGTCAAATATTTTATACATATCTTCAACACCGCTTATACCTTCGGGCAGACAGTCAACGCCGTCAAAATCCGCACCGATACCGATATTATCCTCACCGCCAAGCTCCATAAAATGCTCAATATGCTTTACAATATCGTCAATACCGCATTTATCTCTGTTCGTTAAAAACGGCGGATAAAAATTCACTCCGACACAACCGCCGCTGTTTTTAATAATTTTAAATTGTTCGTCTGTCAAATTCCTTTTATGGGGACATATAAAGTCCGAGCAAGAATGTGTTGCGACAATCGGCATTTTTGTTACCTTTGCAATATCGTAAAATGACTTTCTGTTAAGGTGTGAAACGTCTATAAGCATACCGATTTTATTCATTTCCGCCACAACCGTTTTTCCGAAATCGGTCAGTCCTCTGTTTTCGTCACTTTCCAACGCACCCGAAGCAATATGATTTGAATAGTTCCATGTTAGTGCCGCGATTTTTACGCCGAGCCTGTGATAATTGCGAAGTGCCGAAAGTGAATATATCCCCTCGCCGCCCTCAATGCTTAAAACAGCTTTAACATTCTGCGGTAGATTTTGCGTGTGCGTGTGGAATGTATCTGTTAAATCCATTGTCCTCTCCGCACCGCACGTCTTATATATCGGATCTATAAAGCACGCAAAAACTTGCGTATAGCTTTTATATTCCGACATTCTTTTTAAATCAACATGACAGTCATTTTCATTAAGGCTTTTACCGTCATCACGCACGCAACACAATGTATCGCAATGTGTGTCAAATACGGAATAGTTGTTTTTAGTGTCCCTATTCATTTTAGTGTCCCCTTATTAAAAAGCATTTTCAATATGATTAACTTTAACAAGAAATAATTCTCCGTTTTTCTCCTCATAAAATACTTCTATCACATCAAATCGCATATCGGTATTTTCCACATCTGCATAAACCATTGCGGCTTTTTTCACCCGTTCCTGCTTTTTGCGGTCAACATATTCGCTCGGCTCACCGAATAAATTACTCTTTCTCGTCTTTACTTCCACAAAAACAAGTCCGCCGTCCTTTGCGGCGATAATATCAATTTCGCCGAATTTCAAACGGTAATTTCTTTCAAGGATTAAGTAATCCATTTCAACAAGATAATCCTCTGCCGCCTTTTCTCCGAAATCTCCTATTTCCTTTGTCGTCATAATCATTCTCCCAATAATTTTCTTAAAAATGTTCTTCTGTGTATCGGACACGGACCGTATTTTAAAATAGCCTCATTGTGTGCCTTTGTGCCGTACCCCTTATGCTTTTCAAAGCCGTATTCGGGATACTTTTCCGCCATTTGACATATAAATCTGTCACGGCTCACTTTTGCCAAAATAGACGCAGCCGCTATTGAAATACTCTTACTGTCACCCTTTACAACCGTTTCGTGCGGTATTTCCATTCCGCTTATTCTGTTACCGTCTATAAGCACAAAATCGGGTGCAGTGCTGAGTCCGTTTACCGCACCGTTCATTGCCTCGTACGTTGCGTTTAAAATATTTATTTCGTCAATTCGTTTTTCGTCAACACTGAATATATTATATGCGATTGCCTTTTCGGTTATTTCTTCAAACAATTCTTCTCTCTTTTTTTCGGAAAGTTTTTTTGAGTCGTTTATTCCTTTGATTATAATGTCATTCGGAAGTATAACCGCCGCCGCGTATACAGGACCGGCAAGCGGACCTCTGCCTGCCTCGTCAACTCCCGCAACAACCGTATATCCGTTATCGCGGCAATTATGTTCATACTCATACATCGCCTTTACGCGTGCAATTTCTTCTTCCTCTGTAAGTTTCTTTCTCGGCATATTTTTTCTCCTGATTTCTATTTACCTCTACCAATTTAATATTAAATGTGTTATACTGATATTAAATACACGGAGGTGATTTTTTATGTTGTATCAAAGGGAAATTAACGATCCCGTTTTAATACAATTTATTATTCTTTATACATTAAATCAAGCAAAAGATTATGTTCCGTACAATAATCTTATAAACCTTGTTCTTGATAATTGTAACATTAATTTTCAAGATTTTCAAGTCGCACTTGATAATCTCGAACATACACATCACGTTAAAACCTTTCTTGAAAGTGAACACAACGAAAAATATAAAATAACAAAAAAAGGTATGAATGCAAGTGACCTTTACACTCCAAACATACCTATTTACATAAAAGAACCTATTGATAATTCTATCAATGAGCTTTTAAATACCGAAAAAGTCCGTAATTCCGTACGCAGTAAGATTACCCGTATACGCAAAAACGAATACAGCGTCGAATGTGAGCTTTACGACGATGACGACACCAACCTTTTAAAGCTTTCACTATATGCCGGCTCGCGTGAAGAGGCAGAACGTATGGCTGTGTATTTCAAGAATGAGCCGAATATCGTTTACGAAACAATTCTTACTGCTTTTAACGAGGAATTACATCATATTAGCGAAGATTGACGCTGATATGACAGTCATAAGTCCTGCAACCGCAACCGAAAGACTGCTCATTGCGCCCTCGATTTCACCGATTTCAAGAGCCTTTGTTGTACCGATTGCGTGGGACGCAGTTCCTATCGCAAGACCTTTTGCAACAGGCTCTTTTATTCTGAAAATTTTCAAAACCGCCTCAGCGATTATATTACCGAGTACGCCTGTTATGATAATTACCGCAACGGTTATTGTCTGTATTCCGCCGAGTTCTTCACTCACGCCCATTCCTATTGCCGTTGTGATTGATTTCGGCAAAAGCGTTACATACTGTTCATGCGTAAGTCCGAACAAATACGACATCAAAAGTATACTTCCCATACTTGCCAAAACTCCCGCAAGTATGCCTATAAACACTTCCTTTGCGTGTTCTTTAAGCACGGATATTTGGCGGTATAGCGGTATTGCAAGGCAGACCGTTGCAGGTGTTAAAAGATAGCTTATATACTTTGCACCGCTGTTATACGTTTCATAATCAATGTGAAATATCTTTATAACCGCGATTACAAAGATTATTGATACAAGCAACGGATTTAAAACCGAAATTTTCTTTCTTAAAAATATTCCTATCAAATATCCCACAACGCTGATTACCGCACCGAAGAATATGCTGTCTGTCATTATATTATTCATCTTTTTTGCCCTCTTTCTTCTTGCCTGTTTTCATAACCAATTCAGTCGCTTTACCCGTAACCGCCATAACCACGATTGTCGATATGATTGTTATAACGACAACCGGCAACATCATATCTTTCAAATCGCCCCAAGCCGTCACAAGTCCGACGCCGCCGGGAATAAACATAAGCGGCATTATTTCAATAAGAAAGTCCGAAGTTCTTTCAACGTGTTCAAGCTTTACAACCTTTGTACACAAAAGTATAAGCATTATTATAAGTCCGTATATGCTCGCAGGTACGGGAATAGGTATAAAATAATGCAACAATTCTCCGACAAATGTGACAACCAATATTATAAATAATTGATAAATGTATTTCATAAAAATTCACTCCTACTGTGTTCAAATAAAAAAAGGAATACTTTATCAGCATCCCCTTTGGTTTACATCATCATACGTTATTATGTCGTTTATATCACGAATAGCCTCAAGGTATTCTCTGCACGCTTTCTTTGCACAATCAAGATTAAGTGTTTTATAGTTTCCGCACTCAATCTCACTCGCTCCGAAAACTTCGCCGTCGTGTTTAATTGTCTTTGCCAAAATGTCTTTTACCGTTTCAAGAACTTTTTCTTTCGGAACCACATCGCGTACAAGCAAGTAAAAACCTGTTTGACAGCCCATAGGACCGAAATATAACACTTCATTCTTTATATCAGAATTTCTTGCGAACGTCGCAAGCATATGCTCAATCGTGTGCATTGTCACATTGTCAAGCACCGTTCCGCTGTTCGGTTTACAAAAACGTAAATCGTATGTCACTATATCAACATCAACTCTTGATACATAAATTCCCACACCGAGTTTTCTGTGGTCAACTTGAAAGCTCTTTATTTTATTCACTGTAATTTTCCTCCGTTTATGCTGTTTAAAAGTTCAAGTATAATCTTGATTGAATTTGCCGCCGCCATTTTGGCAAATTCGGGATAATCCATATGTGAATCGTCATTTGCGCCGTCCGATATTGCGCGAAGTACGCCGAAAGGCACACCGTTCATATAACAAACGTGTCCGATACTTGCGCCCTCCATTTCAGCGGCAATAGCACCGAAATTATCTTTTATTCTATCTCTTTGTTCCTGTTTGCTGATGAATTGGTCGCCCGAAGCAATAACACCTCTTTTTGATGTTATTGTGCCTACCTTGCTTACTGCCTGCTCCATTAAATCGGCAAGCTTTTTGTCACAAGGTATATTGACAAGATTAATACCGGAAATCAAGCCGACAGGGTCACCTATCGGTGATGTGTCCATATCGTGTTCAACAACGCTGTCCGCAACGGCTATGTCGCCGATTTTAAATTCGTCCGAAAGTCCTCCGGCAACACCTACGTTTATCATAATGTCAGGCGAATACTTAAGTATCATAGTCTGTGCACAGACCGCCGCATTTACCTTGCCGACTCCCGCAACAGCAACAACCGTTTCCACGCCATTAATATTGCCTTTATAAAAATCAATGGTGCTGATTGTTTCCACCACTGCATTGTCCATAAGTCCTTTTAATGCCTGAACCTCAAGGTCCATTGCACCTATTATTCCAACAAGCATATATGTTCCTCCTAACTTTCTATCTATTATATAACTAATAAAATTGCCTGTCAATTTATGTTCTGTACAAATAATTACTCTTTTTTGCTTTATCCTTTGACATTCGGCAAAAAAAGTTGTATAATGATATGACGTTAGGAGAGATTATATGGATTTTGTAGCTATTGACTTTGAAACCGCCACATCAAATTATACAAGCGTATGCAGTCTTGGCATATGTGTGGTGGAAAACAACAAGATAACTGACAGAAAAGAAATTCTTATTAAACCCGAACCGTTTGAGTTTAATGATTATAATATAAAAATACACGGAATTACACCCGATATGGTTGTGAACAAACCTACACTTGCGGATTATTGGGATAAGTTAAAGCCGTACCTTGACCACAAAACAGTTATTGCACATAATGCAGGTTTTGATGTCGGTGCACTTTGTGCGACTTTGGAGCATTTTAATATACCGTTCCCGACTTTTGATTATTTGTGTACGGTGAAATTGTCGCAAAAAGCATATCCCGAACTTCCGAGTCATAAATTAAACAATCTTTGTGACGCACTCGGTATTCATTTTCATCATCACCGTGCTTATGATGACGCATATGCCTGTGCCGCGGTTATGGTTAGAATACTTGAAGATTACAGTCTTTTGAACCTTGATGAGGTTGAAGAATGTTTTGAAATGGAAATCGGTCACCTTACTCCGGATACTCATTTGAAGTGTAAAAAGAATAAGAAGAAACAAAAGAAAAATTCAAAGAAAGCCGTCAATGAATGACGGCTTTTTTGATGTTAAATTGTTGTTCGCCCCCTCAGTCGTTTCACGACAGCTCCCCTCAAGGGGCGTCTTAAAAGCCTCTCCTTGAGGAGAGGTGGCACGAAGTGACGGAGTGGCGGCAAAAAGGACGTTGTGGTGCCGTTCCCTACGAAGTGTATGCGATTTTCGGGCGACCGATGATCGCCCCTACGAATTGCATATTTTTTTGTATCAGCCACACTTACAATCGGCTCCCCTTGAGGGGAGCTGACGGCGGAACCGTCTGAGGGGTGGCAAGAGGGACGCCGAGGTACCGTCCCTTATGAAGTGAATGCGGTTATAATCTACCATACAAGCAACTCACTCTGTTCTCCTACTTCAATTCTTTAATTTTAAATTCACCGTTTTCGTATATCATATATGTATGCGGATTACCGCCTTTGGGAATTGAAACAGAACCGGGATTTAAGTATGTAAAATCGCCCATATCCTCATTTGCCAAGATATGTGTATGACCGTTCACAAGGTAATCGCCTTTTTTTATCGGAGGCAAATTATTCGGATTGTATTTATGACCGTGAGTCAAATACAAGGTCTTTCCGTCAACGAATATAACCGCATAATCAGCAAGGACGGGAAATTCAAGCACCATTTGGTCTACTTCCGTATCGCAGTTACCTCTTACACAAAGTATCTCGTTTTTAATGCCGTTTAAAAGTTCAATAACCTTTTTCGGTGCGTAATCTTTCGGCAAATCGTTTCTCGGTCCGTGATAGAGTATATCGCCGAGCAAAATCAACTTTTCTGCTTTTTCCTCTCTGTATGCCTCAACTGTTTTTTGGGCATAGTAGTACGAACCGTGTATATCTGACGCAAACATTAACTTCATATTCATTTCTCCTAATCATGTAATTTTATCGGATTAAATCCCAAGTAATCGCCCGAAACAAGCTTATATTCAATTCCGTTTATTGTCCCCTCAACGGCGTTTCTGTGTGCCGCCGCGTGAAGATGGCCGTAGATACACTTTGTTACAGGGTACTTTTTCATCATTTGTACAAATTCATTTTCCTTAAGTGAAACAGGCATTGGCGGATAGTGCGTGAACACATATATTTCATTACATTCCTTTACGCTGTTTAATGACAATTCAAGTCTTAAAACTTCCCTATCGAATATTTTTCTGTCCTCACCGCCGAAATTATCCCAACCGGGATTTATCCAACCGCGAGTACCGCAAATTGCAACGTCCTCATACATAAACGAATTATTCTGTAAAAATTCTATATCATAAAAATCATGCTCTGCGGTAAACTCACGCAATTTATTCATTGTCGTCCACCAATAATCGTGATTGCCTTTAAGCAAAATCTTTTTACCGTTCAATTTATGCAAATATTCAAAATCTTTAATACTCTGTTCAAGATACGTTGCCCACGAAAAATCACCCGGCAAAACAACAACGTCGTTTTCCTTTACGACCGACTGCCAATTATCCGCCAGACGTTCAACGTAATTTTCCCAGGCCTTACCGAATATATCCATCGGCTTGTCTATTCCGAGCGGAAGATGTAAATCCGCAATAGTATATAATGCCATACATTTTCTCCTTAAAATTTATGATTATTATTATACCTCAATTTTTTAAATAAATCAAGAAAAAAGGCACTCCGTAGGAGTACCTCTTTTCGTGTCGTGTTGTATTATTCTGCAACAGTTTTTACAACTGTGTGAACACCGTTTATGTTACCCGACAGCTTAATCTGCATTCCTGCCTCATAAGCCGGAATTGTCAATGCGTTATCGGCAATATCTGCCGCTGTAATCTGTGTAAAGTATAGAATATCTTCACTCTTTACATCTGTTTCGTCAGCGTCTTTCTTCAGTGCCAGAACAACAACTTTTGCACCTGTATCGAATGCAGGAATGTTTGCAACATTTACCGATGTGCCGTTCTTAGCCGCTGTCATATTTTCATCAACTGCTGTTTCTCCATCTGATGACAACTTTGTAAGAACAAATGCGTTAAACTTATCATTTACCTTATCAAATGTATCCGGTAAATCCAAAGACATTGTCACCTTATTTGCACCGATTGTAAGTTGATCGCCGTATGCTTTCTTTAATGCGATTGATGTAAGTGCACCGAGATTATTATATGTTGCCGCAACGAATGTAACTTCATCACTGTAGTTAAAGTTCTTTGTAACATCAATTCTCTTAAACTTAGTCTTATCTTCATCTTCAAAACCAAACTTATTGATTTCAAATATATCTGACGACTTAATTGTAAGTTTCTTGCTGTCATTCATACCGCCGCTTGTTGATGATACTCTTACATATACATCTTGAGCGTCTGCCATTGCGTCAACATTTATCTTACCTGACGCATCAATAGTAATCTTGTCACTGCCCAAAGGATATTTGTTTTCTGCGTCATAAATATCATACTTAATCAAGTTTGAATTTAGGTAAGGGAATTCAATACCCTTTCTTGACGCCTTTGTTGAGGCCTGTGCGCTGCCGCCTGCAAGAACTGTCTGTGCGTCAACTGACAATGTCAGCTTATCAGGAGCTATGTTAAAGCTCATTACGTTATCTACGCAAGTACCTGCACTGATGTTGATATGATTTGCAGGGCTTTCTGCAAGATTACGAAGTGCACAAGTCAAGATGTACGGTGTGCCTTCCGCACCTGTAAGAGGATTTACTCTCTTACCGTTTTCGTCATACTTATAAACTGTCATTACTGCATAAGCATTTGCGTTACCTGTTGAACACATAACCTGTACATTATACCAAGAATCCTTATCAATAGTCATTGATCCGACTGTCTTGTTACTTGCACCAAGTGCATTCAATGTTGTGCCGGAACTTGAAAGCTGCAAGCCAAGCTTACCCTTGTCGTTACTGAATACTGTCCAGCCGGCACCGTCCTTTGCAAACTTCATATCAGCCGAGTAAATAACATCTGATGATGTATTTGCAGGGAATCCTACAAAGTCATAAGCGGCTGTTACATTGTAATAACCCGAACCGTCCCATGAACCTTCTTCAAGAGTTGCACCTGAAACGTATTCTTCACACGCATTTGATGAAACGTATGTATCTGTGTACTTATCTTCATTACCTGTGTTCATATTTGCAGGAAGTATCTGTACTTTAACAGTACCTTGAACACTGCCCGACTTATTTGTACCTCTTACTGTGATTGTTTGAGGTACTGCGTCTTCTGTAACGCTTAGTACGCCGTCATTTGTGATTGTGATATTTTTGTTGTTTAATGCTCTTAGATTTGCCTCGTTGCAAATAATGTACTTCAAGTCACCGTCGCCCGGTGTTACTGTAGCACCGTCAAGTGATGCAACTGCTGTAATCTGTGTATTTTCACCGACTCTTACTGTTGCTTTATCAGCTGATAAAGTAAGTGTATCGTATGTATCTGTTGATGTGTCAACCGCGTCTACATCAATAGTCTTTGACGCATATACGCCGTTTGTCGCTGTTGCACGAACTGTAATCTTTTGCTTTGACGCATTTGCACCGATTGTAAGCAATCCGCTTTCTGAAATTGTTATGTTTTCGTCATTCAGAACTGCGTCATTTGCCTCGTTATATACTGCCCATGTTACAGCAGGTGCTGTGATGTATTGGTCAAGTCTTGTTGCACCGTAAGTGAACAACATTGTTTCACCGGCTTTAATTGTATCGCTTAAGCTGTCAAGTGAAATTGTATCTGCACCAAGATTATACAGTGCTATATTATCAACACTTGTATTTGCAAGTATATTTAGATGTGACACACCGTTTCCGTTAGATGCTGCCATATTTCTGAGAGGCATACCCGTAACCTTTTGTACAAATGTCTTTGTGCCGTCTGAATTGTATTTCCATACATACATATCAACATTTGCGTCAGCCGCACTGTAACGTCCTACAAGTGCGATATGATACCATGTATTTGTATCTGCACCAATCTTTGTATCTGTATAATCCTTGCCGCCTCTTTGCATTTGAATTGTACCGTTTCTGAATACAACCGCACCTGCAACCTTCTTATCACCATTGTCTTCAGGTGTGAATCCCGCGCCGTCTGCGTCAAATCTTACATCAAGTGAAATCATTACGTCAGCCTTTGTATTGGCCGGATATGCACATTCACTTTCAAGACAATATTCACCGTACTTATTATTGCCGTATGAACCTGTCTTAATATACTTTGTTCCGTCAGGAGCACCGTTTTCGATTGTTGCGGCTACAACTTTATCACCCGTGATTGATGTAAGTGTACTTGATTCACCGTCCATTGACGCTGCCAAAGTATCAAGATTTTGAGGTGTACCTACTGTTGAATCGTCCGCAAACAATCCCACAATACCGTCCACGATTGAATTCTTAACACTTGACAGACTCAAAAGTGCATTATCGCCGTCATCTTCTTTGCTGAACAATGCTGTTGTGTCTGCTTTTTCGCTTTTGCCGATTACAACCGGTTTGCAAATAGGTGTAGCCATATCGCTTGCCCAAAGCATAACTTTCATATCGTCTGTTGTTACAAAGCTTGATGATACAGGATAATCATTGTATGCACCGCTCTTATCAAGTGTAACTTTCTTTGTATCAATGCTCTTTAGAGTCTTATCTGCGTTATAGCTTGCGAATATCAGGTTTGCATTTTCAATAGCGTCTACAGCCGTAACTCTTGCTGTACCGTTAGCATATTCAAGAACTGCATTTGAAGCATTTTCTGCGTTGTATATTACGTTAGCAGTCTTTGTATTTTCGTTCATATTGTAACTTACACCGTCAAGATAGCCAAGTACAGCACCTATATCCGATACAAGTTCACCGTCTTTATACTCAATCTGAGCATTTAACAGGTTCTTGTCAGCACCCTTATTTACAAACAAAGTTGTTGAACCGTTTTGAATATCAATTTGTGTGTAACCGTCTTTCAAACCGCCTGTGATTGAAACAATCGGCAAGCTGCCGTCTGTGTATGACGGAACGTCACCCTCTGTTTGAATTGTGTATTCAATATTCGGATTGACTTTCTTTAAAGCCTCCAAAGTCTTGATTGCGTCACACAATACGCCTGTTGTTGTATCAGGTCTGTAAGGTGATTTTGTATATCCTGTTATTGTTGTGCCGTTAAGCTTCATTTCATACTTATCAACATCTTCGTCAGGGTCGATTGTGTATGTATTGCCGTTATCTGAGAAATCAGCAGTTGCACTACTGCCAAGCGTCTTTAGTGACGGAACTGTTTGTTGAATTACCTGTGCAACATCGCCTTGTGCGAATGCACGTTGCATTTTTGTTGTCAAACCGCCTGTCATATTAAGATCGTCTGTTGAATTGATTGTAGCCGTTACAGGCGCTTGACCTTCAAGAGATGCTGATAGAGTAATTGCACCTGCATTTCTTGTTGAACGAACAAATATTCTGTTTGTACCACATTCTGCATAGCAGTAATCAGTGTTGTTTGTTGTAATCTTATCGCCTACACCGCTGTTGTAACCGCCAAGAAGAACACCTTCACCGTTTAATGAAAGATTAATCTTGTCATATGCAAGCGGACAAGTGTTTCCGTCTTTATCTACTACTGCAACGTCAAAGTATGCAATATCACTGCCGTCTGCGATAAGTCCGTCAGGGCCTGCAACAGGAGTGATCTTCAATGTTGTTGCCTCGCCTGTTGTTGAGATATAGTCTTCTGCAACAACTTCATCTCTTGCGTCATATGCAACAGCCTTAACTGTACCCGATTCTGTTACATCAATACCTGAGAATGAATATATAAATGTGCTGTCAGGCTTTGTTGATGTACCCTTTAGCTTATCATTAACGTAAAGTTCGACCTTTGAAAGACCTGCCGAACCGATAACATAAACTGTCTTGTTCTTAGGATCACGTTTGCCGTATTCGCCTGTTTCTTCCCAATATGTACCGTTGTATGACTTTAGCGGATAGTTATATGTATCGTCGCTAAGTTGCGGATAATTCCAGTGACCTACGATATGCAATTTAGGTGTCGTTGACTGAATTGTCTGCATTGTATAGAATACGTCTTTCTTTATTCTTACAGGGTCAACCTTACCTGATGTACGGCAGTTTTCACTACCTGTGTTTCTGTTATGCATATTTGAGTCTGACCATACCATTATAGCCGCAGCCGAATAGTAGTCATTACCTGATAAACCGCCTACACGGTCTGAATAAAATTCATTGTAAGCTCTTGCGTCTACCAATGAAAAATCTTCCGATGTAAGGTCGTGTATATCGTAACCGTCCGTCTTTGACGCACCTGAACCAAGCCACTTGTTTCTGTAATCATAGTCAGGTGGTGAGAAGTCATCCCATACACGTCTCGGAGCCTCTTCACGGGCATATTCTGTTTCCATAATAGGAACATACTTCTTTATAGCCGCCATTGATGCCTTTGCATTGCTTGCATGTCTGTTAAGCATTGTGCCGACATAATCAGCCGCTTGAATTTGGTCTGTTGATGAAATTGTACGGCAACCGCAGAATCTTTCACCGTTAGGGTCAAGAGTATTCTTTAGGTCTGTCATTTCCTGTTGGTGTGCCGCTGTAACTGCGTTGTTACCTGTTTCCCAGAAAATTACCGATGGCGAGTTTCTGAAATAAATCATTGCGTCACGCATTGCCTCAACACGCTGATCCCATGCTCTTCCGTCAACGTCAGCCTCTTTATCACCTGCCGGACACGCCGATACTACACCGTACTTATCACCCGAACGAATTTGTGACGGCTTTGGTGCAACGTGCATCCAACGGATAAAGTTTGAATTTGATTCCTTTATCCATTGCATATCAAGGTCTTGCAACCAATCGTTTGCCACACCGATTACAGCCCACTCATTTGTTGAACGCTGTGCGTAACCTGTAAGCCATACAGGCTGGTCGTTAATCTTCAAACCGCCGTCGTTTATATCATATTCAACCTTGCGGAAACCTGTTGTTGTCTTTTGAACGTCAAGTACGTTTCCTTCGCTGTCCTTTAGGACCGTATATACGTCATACAAGTTCGGAGAATCAGGACTCCAGAACTTCATATCTTCACATTTTGCACTTGCGACGATTTTTGTTACGTCAACAGTTTCTGTGCTTGTTGCCGCAGGGTTATCGTCATAGGCGTCATCAGGTACTGTTGTCATAAAATGAGAATCTGCACCTGTATCTTTTGCTGTCTTAACCGATGTTGCGTCACTTTCAAATGAATATCTCAAATAAGGTTGCTTTGTATGGTCTGCGTCAACGTCTGTTGAGTCCTTGTTAGGGTCAACCATTTCAACGACATTTACTTCCAAAGTAACGTCCTTATCTGCATCTTCATTTCTTACTTCACCCTCAACTGTGATTGTTGCCGACTTTCCTCTTATATCAAAGTCTGTCGCATAAATATAATTACCTTTTGTTTTAAGGTTATTATATAGTGGTAAAGTCTGATAAGTCTTACCCTTTGCGTAAAGAATTACGTCACCTGTGATACCGCCTTGAACTTCATTAAAGTCCTTTGTGTTCCATTGATAACCGTAACCGTCTGCCGCACCCGGTGTACTGCCCGGTTTTGTTTCTTTTGTTACCTTTGTTGTGTCAGACTGACCTCTGTCAGCCGCGTTATCTGTCGCAACTGCTATAAGGTTGTCTTGACCCGGTTTAACGTAATCTGTAATATCAAAGCCTGTTGCCGCGATACCTGCCTCATAGTAACCGACTATTTCGCCGTTTACATATAGGTAAACAGAGTTTCTTACCGCCTCAAATTCAAGGAAAAGTTTCTTTCCTGCATCTGATTCAGGGATTGTTATATGCTTTCTGTAAAACATAAAACCTCTGTAAAGTCCTGCCTCACCGGCATCGTAACAAGCACCGTCAAACGAATCTTCCGCGTTTATCGGATGCGGTACACTGACCGTATCCCAATCGCTGTCATCATAATCTGCATCGTAAAAGTTCTTTCCGTCTTTTGCGACGCTTGCCGATGCCTTAGCAAGCGGATATTCACTTCCGTCTGCCGCTTTTTTGAACTTCCAGTCGACGTTCATATTATATGTAACCGCCGGACTTTCCGGTTCTTCGTATACAGCAGAAGTTAGTTCTTCGTCTGCAAAAACCGGAACTACCGCTAATGACAACATCATCTGTAATGCCAACAGCAGTGAACAAAAAATACTTATTTTTTTCTTCATTTTTCATTTCCTCCTCTTTTATATGCTTTAATTATTGATTTAATTATATCAAATTTTAAACATTAAAGAATTGCATATCTTGTTTTAAATATTGCAAAAATTGCTTTTCTTTGTGACAACTGTACAGCTTGTATATTTTAATATTGTTTTTTTGTGCATTTTTACATACAAAAAAAGCAGTAACCATAGATTACTGCTCTTAATATATCGTTATTTTGCAAAAGTTGTTTTACATTCTGTAAACTTCTTCAGGTGAAACAACCGTTACATTTTCGTCTTTAAGCACTTCAAGTGCCTTTTCGGGATTTTCAACACGAACAATCACAAGTGCACCCTTATCGCTCTTACCGATAAATGCGTACATATATTCAATAGAAATACCTGCATTTTTAAGTTTTTCAATTTCACCCGCAAGTCCGCCGGGCTTATCTGCAACCGCAAGTGCAATAACGTCAGTAACCTTTACGACAAGATTATTGCTCTTTAGAATTTCAGCCGCTTTATCCGGGTCGTTTACAATCATTCTCACAATACCGAAATCAGTAGTATCCGCAATCGACAATGCACTGATGTCGATACCGTTCTTTCCTATTACATTAAGTATATCCGAAAGTCTGCCTGATTTATTTTCCACAAAAACAGATATTTGTTTAATCAGTTTCATAGCTTTTACCTCCCTATTAATCGTGAAGTTTACGGTTATCTATAACTCTCTTTGCCTTACCCTCACTTCTTGTGATGGTTTTCGGTTCAACAAGCGTTACCTTTGCGCCAAGTCCCAACGTACTGCGTAATTTTGCAACGATATTCTTTTCAATCGCCGCAACAGACTTAACATCATCAGAAAGCATGCCCTCCGACATTTCAACTTGTACTTCAAGAGTATCTGTGTTATTTTCTCTGCCGACAATAATCTGATAGTTAGGAGTAATATCGCCGCCGATTTTCAAAAGTACTTCTTCAATCTGTGACGGGAATACGTTTACACCTCTTATAATAAGCATATCGTCGGTTCTTCCTGCAGGTTTCTTCATTCTTACAAGTGTTCTTCCACATTCGCATTTTTCATAATCAAGTACGCACAAGTCACGCGTTCTGTAACGCATCATTGGCATACCCTCTTTTGTAATCGTTGTGAAAACAAGTTCACCGAATGAACCCGGAGGAAGTACTTCTTCTGTATCAGGGTCGATAATTTCAGGAATAAACATATCTTCACAAACGTGCATACCATTTTGAGCAGAACATTCATAAGATACACCAGGGCCTGTGATTTCGGTAAGTCCGTATACGTCATACGCCTTTATACCAAGCGACTGCTCAATCTGATGACGCATATCTTCCGTCCAAGGCTCTGCACCGAATATACCTGCTTTAAGACTAAGTTGGTCTTTAACGCCCATTTCGTTTATTGTTTCGCCAAGATACATTGCGTATGACGGAGTACAGCAAATGTGAGTTGCACCGAGTTCAATCATAAGTCTGATTTGTCTTTCGGTGTTACCCGATGATGTAGGGATTGTCATAGCACCGATTCTTTCAGAGCCGCCGTGTGCACCCAAACCGCCTGTGAACAAGCCGTAACCGTATGACACTTGAACAACCGAATTTTCATCGCCGCCTGCCGCCGCAATCTGTCTTGCCATACAATCCGCCCACATATCAAGGTCGTTTCTTGTATAACCGGCTACAATCTGTCTGCCTGTTGTACCCGACGATGCGTGTATTCTTACAATATCCTTTTTGTCTGCCGCAAAAAGGTCAAACGGATAATAATCTCTCAAGTCCTGCTTTGTTGTAAAAGGCAACTTTGCAAGATCTTTAAGTTCTTTTATATCCTCAGGCTTTACACCCTTTTTATCCATTCTTTCTCTGTACATCGGAACATTTTCATAAACATTCTTTACTTGTTTTTGGAGTCTTTCAAGCTGAAGTTTTTCAAGCTCGTTTCTGTCCATTGTTTCAATTTCCGGCTGATACATTCCCATTGGGTACATCTCCTTTATTTTTTCTTTTTGTTTCTTATAAGCACTGTCGCTATAACAGCCCAAACAACAATGATTGCGACTGTCCAACCTATATAGACAGTAAATAAATCATGTAGAGTTTTAATCAATAATTGCACTTTTTACTCCTTAAAGTTCATATCCAAGTTCAAACGCTTTAATATTGACATCAAGGAATTTTTCCGGAACAGTTTCCTTTATAACGTCAATCCAAACATTTTTATCTACGTCCATACTCTTTGCCAAAAGTCCGATTAAAACTACGTTTACAGCCTTGATTGTACCTGCTTTTTCCGCAAGAGAAAGTGCGTCAACAGCCTGCAAATTAATCTTTGCACTAAGTTTTTCTTCAATATTTTCAGGATATTCCATAGCACCTGTGATTACAGGCATAGGATTCATTTTTTGAGTATTGGCAATCATCTTACCACCTTTTTTCAAATAAGGTAAAGCACGCATAGCCTCAAGCATTTCAAACGCCAAAATCAAATCCGCCTCACCGCGGTCTATAATAGGTGAATAAACCTTATCACCGTACTTTACATATGTAACAACACTACCGCCGCGTTGGCTCATACCGTGAACCTCGCTGACTTTAACGTCATAACCCTCTTTAATTGCAACCTTACCAAGTATACGGCTTGCAAGAAGTGTACCTTGTCCGCCGACACCGACTATCATTATGTTCATTCTACTTTTCCTCCTTTTCAATCGCACCAAACGGACAGACATTTGTACATAGTCCGCAGCCGTTACACTGTGTTGTGTCAATCTTAACAGTATCGCCGTCTAATGAAATTGCAGGACAGCCGAGTTTCATACACATCTTACACTTCTTACACTTGTCTGTGATGTGACAGTGACCCGAATACTTTTTACGCATATTCGGAAGAAGTGCGCAAGGTCTTTGTGCGATAATAACCGAAGGTTCTTCTCTTTCAACTTCTTCTTTTACGACCTTTTCAAAATTCTTTACGTCAAACGGGTCTGCAACGACAACGTGTTCAATACCGATTGACTTGCAAAGTGTTATCAAATTAACTTGCTTTGTTTCTTCCTTACGGATTGTGTAACCTGTTGTAGGGTTATCCTGGTGACCTGTCATACCTGTGATTGAGTTGTCAAGAATTATAACAGTATTGTTACCCTTGTTGTATACAATGTCAACAAGACCTGTAATACCGGAGTGCATAAATGTTGAATCACCGATTACAGATACAAGCTTTTTATTAAATTCAGCACCTCTTGCTTTTGCCATACCGTGTGCGGCACTGATTGAAGCACCCATACAAATTGTTGTGTCAACGCTTTGCAGAGGAGGTGTTGCACCAAGTGTATAACATCCTATATCACCCGAAACAACAAGACCGAGTTTCTTTAGTACATAGAATGTACCTCTGTGCGGACAACCTGCACACATTACAGGAGGACGAACAGGTGTAGGCTCATCTATAACGTCAAATTCAGGTGCGTCTATACCCAAAACAGCTTTCTTAATCATTGACGGTGTATATTCGCCTTGAAGTGTAAATACGTCCTTGCCTATTACATCAACTCCGACGCTCTTACAGAAATCTTCGATAACAGGGTCAAGTTCTTCGATAACGAAAACTTTATCATACTTTGACGCAAATTCTTTTATCTTCTTTTCAGGTAGCGGATAAACTATACCGATTTTCAAATAATCAGCCTTATCGCCAAGTGCTTCTTTTGCATACATATATGCGATACCGCCTGCGATAATACCGATTTTTGAGCCGTTTTCTTCAACTCTGTTAAGAGGTGATGTTTCAGCCATTTCCTTTAGTGCGTTTATTCTGTCCTCAACGACAACGTGACGCTTTATCGCATTACCCGGCATCATTACATACTTCTGCGGATTTTTCTCGTAATCCTTTAATGCAACTTCCTGCTTTTCTTCTTCCTCAACAAGACTCTGTGAATGAGAAACTCTTGTTGAAAGTCTTAAAAATACAGGTGTATCGTATTTTTCGGAAAGTTCATATGCAGTCTTTGTGAACTCCTTACATTCTCCGCTGTCAGACGGCTCTAACATAAGTATTTTAGATGCCTTTGCATAGTGACGTGAATCCTGTTCATTCTGTGATGAGTGCATACCTTGGTCATCGGCAACGCACAATACAAGACCGCCGTTTACTCCTGTATAGCTTGCAGTGAAAACAGGGTCAGCCATTACGTTAAGTCCGACGTGCTTCATACAAGACATACTTCTTGCACCGGCGATTGACGCACCGATTGCAACTTCTGCCGCAACCTTTTCATTCGGCGCCCATTCAACGTATATATCGTCATATTTAACTATATTTTCTGTAATCTCGGTACTCGGTGTGCCGGGATATGAGGAAACAACGCTTACACCGGCCTCATATGCACCGCGTGCAACCGCTTCATTTCCAAGCATTAACTTTTTCATCATGTAATCCTCCTCGTTATTTAACCATTATTATAATTTTAACAAAATTCGCCTCTATCGTCAAGTACATTGTAGAAAAAAGCAACAAAATATATTATACAACTTGATGTGCAATTATATATCCTACAACATATATTCCGAACAAAACTGCGGATATTGCCAGAGCGATAAAATCCAAACCGCGTCTTTTTCTGCAAAAGTTCGCCACTTCAAAATATATCGGGAACATACAAAGCAAAAATCGACTCAAATTAAGTGATCCGCCTAAGTTATATGCAAAATATGTAAGCATAAACACCAAATACATTAATCGTATTTTCCTTGAAGTGAGAACAATCATAACAACTGCCAAAATTGCACTCACAAGCCATATCATAAACAATGACCTGTTTTCTGTTATAGGAAACGTTTTCGAAAACATCATATGCAGTGTGCTTCCGAAAAATTGAAACTCCTCATTTTGAGAGTTCGTAAACGGATTGCCCGCCGTGATATAATTAATCAGAAAATACATAACTACACCGCCAAGCATTATGAGTGACGGCAAAAAAGATATTATTTCACGTCCTATTTCTTTAAATCTTTTTTCTTTTATCATTTCAAAAATCTTACTTGTACCAAGCCATTCAACCACTGCCGGAACAATCATCAAAATGCTAAACGAACGCATAAGAGCAGCAACAATGCCCAAAATTCCGACTGCGAGCCAATTATGCTTACGTATCGCATAAAATATTGCAACGGTTGTCAAGAAAAATCGACTTTCCGGTGCCACCGCACCAAAGACAAAATTAATAGGTGATAAAGATAACAGGATAATGCTCAACATTGCAGTTTTTCTGCTATAATCCATAAGCAGAAGTTTATACAATATCACACACCCGATACCGTAGTACAAATACGATACAATCAACTCGCTTAAAACGTAATTCAAACAAACAACATTAAAAATTCTGACTATCCAATAGTGCAAGGAAAGAAACATTAGCCACTTAGATTTACCGTCCATCATTGTCCATGCATATCCGTTTTCGGTCATATCGATATAATGCGGACCGTCCCACAAGTTCCAATTATTCAAAAATTCAAACAACGGAGTAATTTTAGTATGTTGAAGCAATCCATATACAAGCCATGAAAACAACAGTACGGCAATTCTAAATAAAAATGCTATACCGAATATTTTTATACATTGCTTAATTCCTATATTTGTTTCTCTTTCATCAGAAATACTGTATGTACAGACTTTTTTACAAAAACCGTTCTGCAACGATACTCCGCTTTCATTTATCAATCGCAAAGCAAATACTCCCACTGCTGCAAAATACAATGTACTGACAATTATACTATATATCATAATTTCAACCCCTTTTTATTATATTTTAACAAATTCTCCCTTCATCGTCAAGTATACCTCTGTTTTTTTGCACAAAAATACCCATTTGCATTAAACAAATGGGTATCAGTTCGGATTTTTCACGTTTCAAACAATCATTCAAGTTCAAATGCACCTGTGTAAAGTTGATAATACTTACCTTTTTGCGCAATAAGCTGTTCGTGATTACCGCGTTCGATAATTCTTCCGAGTTCAAGCACCATAATTACATCTGAATTTCTTACCGTTGAAAGTCTGTGTGCGATAACAAATACTGTACGTCCCGTCATAAGTGCGTCCATACCTCTTTGAACTATTGCCTCTGTTCTTGTATCAATACTTGAAGTTGCTTCGTCAAGTATCATTACAGGCGGATCTGCAACCGCCGCTCTTGCGATTGACAAAAGCTGTCTTTGACCTTGCGACAAGCTGCCTCCGTCACCAGAAATAACTGTATCATATCCGTCAGGCAACATATTTATAAATTCGTCTGCATTCGCAAGTCTTGCCGCCGCATAAACTTCTTCGTCCGTTGCGTCAAGATTACCGTATCGGATATTTTCCTTAATTGTACCTGTAAACAAGTTTGTATCCTGTAAAACGATACCGAGCGAACGTCTTAAATCTTTCTTTTTGATACGGTTAATATTAATTCCGTCATAAGTTATCGTACCGTCGGCAATATCATAGAAACGATTTATAAGATTGGTAATCGTAGTCTTACCCGCACCTGTCGCACCGACAAACGCAACCTTTTCGCCGTGGTCGGCATACAATGTTATATCGTGAAGTACGATTTTTTCGGGATTATATCCGAAATCAACATCAAAGAATTTAACTTCACCCGTAAGACGTGTATATTTAACACTGCCGTCCTTTTGAACTTCTTTCCAAGCCCACATATATGTCTTTTCTTCCGTTTCAACTATATTGTCGTTTCTGTCGTACTTAACATTGACAAGTGTAACATCGCCGTTGTCCTGTTCAACTTCTTCATCCATAAGATTGAATATTCTTTCCGCTCCGGCAAGTGCCATAACGATTGAGTTAAGCTGTTGCGATATTTGGTTTATCGGCATTGTAAATGATTTTGAAAGTTGCAAAAATGACGCTATAACGCCAAGTGTAAGTCCCGCAACACCGTTTAGTGCAAGTGCACCGCCGATAATAGCTATAAGCACATACTGCAAGTTACCCAAATTAGCCATAATCGGCATTAGGATATTTGCGTATTTATTAGCCTCGGTTGCGTTTTCACAAAGTTCTTCGTTAATCTTATCAAAATCTTCTTTTGAATGTTCTTCGTGACAGAACACCTTAACGACCTTCTGACCGTTAATCATTTCTTCGATATAACCGTTTACCTTACCGATTGACTGCTGTTGTTTTATAAAAAATCTTCCGCTCGCTCCGGCAATTTTCTTTGTTACAAACATCATACAAGTTGCAAACAACAACACAAATATTGCAAGATAAACATTTGATATAAACATTGCAACAACTACCGATATAATCGTGACTGCCGATGAAAACATCTGCGGAATACTTTGTGCCATCATCTGTCTTAGAGTATCTGTATCGTTTGTGTAGTAACTCATTATATCGCCGTGAGTATGTGTATCGAAATATTTAATTGGCAATTTCTGCATATGAGCAAACATATCGTCACGAATTTTCTTTAGCACACCCTGTGCGATTGATACCATTGTTCTGTTATAAAATAATGTAGCAAGTATTCCCGCTACATACACAATACCCATTACGCAGATTGCTTTAAGCAAGCCCGTGAATACAGGGTTTGTACTGCCCAAAAGCGGTGTTATATAGTCGTCGATAAGTGTACCGATAAACATAGAGCCGGCAACGTTTGCAACGGCACTCAGCAATATACATATCAATACAAAGATAAATCTGAATTTGTATTCCTTCATATACGAAAGAATACGTTTGATTGTCTTACCGGTATTTTGTGCACCGTGTTTATTCATCGTCACCGCCTCCTTTCACCTGTGAATTATATACTTCCCTATATATTTCGTTGTTCTTCAAAAGTTCTTCATGAGTACCTATTCCGTTTATTTCACCGTTATCCATAACAATTATCTTATCTGCGTCTTCGACAGATGAAATTCTCTGTGCAATAATAATCTTTGTCGTGTTCGGTATTTCTTCACGGAACGCACGTCTGATACTTGCATCTGTCTTTGTATCAACCGCACTTGTACTGTCGTCCAAAATAAGGATTTTCGGTTTCTTTAACAACGCTCTTGCGATACAAAGTCTTTGTTTCTGACCGCCGGATACATTTGAACCGCCCTGTTCGATATAAGTATCATACTTATCAGGGAATGTCTGAATAAATTCATCGGCTTGTGCAAGCTTACATACTCTTTCGATTTCTTCATCTGTTGCGTGGTCATTACCCCAACGCAAGTTTTCTTTGATTGTTCCGGAGAACAACACATTTTTCTGAAGTACCATTGCAACCTCGTCACGCAATGACTCAATATCGTATTCCTTTACATTTCTGTCACCGACAATCACTTCACCGTCGGTTGTATCGTAAAGTCTTGGGATAAGCTGTACAAGGCTTGACTTTGAACTTCCCGTACCGCCTATAATTCCGACAGTTTCACCCGATTTAATATCAAGATTTATACTCTTAAGACAGAGTTTTCTCTTTTTCTTTGAATATCCGAAGTTTACATTTCTGAATGAAATATCGCCGTTTTTAATTTCATATACAGGATTTTCAGGATTTGTAAGATCGCTCTTTTCGTCAAGTATTTCGACGATTCTTTCAGATGACGCTCTTGCCATTGTAATCATTACGAACACCATTGAAAGCATCATAAGGTTCATAAGAATTTGCATTGTATATGCAATAAGGCTTGTAAGCTCACCTGTTGTCATAGTTGACGCAACGATAAGCTTTGCACCGAACCACGATATGAAAAGCATACAGCCGTATGCCGCGAACTGCATAAGCGGTGCGTTAAATGCCAAAAGTTTTTCGGCTTTTACAAAGTCATCGTATATATCTTCAGAAACGTTTTTAAATTTCTTTTCTTCGAAATCTTCTCTTACAAATGATTTAACAACTCTTATACCTCTCAAATTTTCCTGTACAACGTTGTTAAGTTTATCGTATATCTTGAATACTCGTTCAAATATCGGGTGTGCGTGAGTCATTATAAAATACAATCCGCCGCCCAAAACAGGAATTGCAAGCAAGAATACAAGTGAAAGTTTATGATTTATACCAAATGCCATAATAAGCGAGAATATAATCATTATCGGACCTCTTACCGCAATTCTGACTATCATCTGATATGCATTTTGTACGTTTGTTATATCAGTTGTAAGTCTTGTTACGATACTTGATGCAGAGAATTTATCAATATTTGAAAATGAGAAGTTCTGTACATTATAGAACATATCCTTTCTCAAATTCTTCGCAAAACCTGCCGATGCACTCGCCGCAAATTTACCCGACAATGCACCAAAAACCAATGAAATTACACACGAAATTGCAAGGGCGATACCTATTTTCAATATGTAATTCATATTTCCCGCGTCAATACCCTTGTCAATAAGCATAGCCATAAGAAGCGGTATTACAACTTCCATAACGACTTCAAGAGTTACAAAAATCGGTGCAAGAATCGAATCACGTTTATACTCTCTTACACTTTTTAATAATGTCTTTATCATCTAATTCCTCCTTTAAAAATGTAGTACGCTACATATTAAGGTAAAAATATACCCTATTTTTCACACTTATCATTGTCTTGGTACATATGTTCGTAAACCTTTGTTAAAAGGTTTTTGAGTTCTTTTTCCTCCTCGTCATTTAATGCACCTGTTATCAACGAATCCATATACTTTCTGTGTTCTTTCATTTCACTGCCAAGTTCAAAAGCCTTGTCAAGTAAAATAACCTGTCTGCATCTATGGTCCTCCGGATTTACCTCAACACGCACAAAATTATTCTTCTCCATACGCTTTAAAAGTCCGATAATTGTGGAATGTCTTAACCCAAATTCCTGTTCAATCTCCTTTTGCATTACAACATTCTTGCCCTTTTCAAGCATATAAAAAAGTATATTTGCCTGCGAACAGGTTATATCGTATTTCTTCAGATGTGCATTTGCCGCCATAGACATAATCTCATCTATCCTCTTAAAATAAAAGCCTATACCTTTCTTTTTCACAAATACACCTCCTCGCAAAAAAAGTAGCGTACTACGTTTTTTTATAGTACGCTACATATTATACACATTATTAATATCAATGTCAATAAACCTTTTTCAAAGTTCATATTTTGTTCATTAATTGTTCACGTTATTCGGAAACGTAACATAAATAGTTGTACCTTTTCCGACTTTGCTCTTTACGCGTATAGTCGCATTATGGCAGGCACAAACATGCTTTACTATTGAAAGTCCCAAGCCTGTACCGCCGACTTTTTTTGAGTGGCTTTTATCAACGCGATAAAAACGTTCAAATATTCTTTCCGTATCTTCGGGTGGTATTCCTATACCCGTATCTTTTACGGACAGTTCCACACCCTTTGCCGACTCACCGACAAATACGGTTATTTTTCCGTTATCCTTATTATACTTTATCGCATTGTCAAGCAAGTTATATACAAGCTCACTCACCAATGTCACGTTACCTTTTATGAATGTCGGTATCTTCGTATAATAAATCTGAATACCGCGTTCTTTTGCGGCTTTTTCAAGAACACATATCGCCTCTTCCGTAACCAGTGAAAGGTCGATATTTTCCGGATTTTCAATACTTCTCTGTTCGTCAAGATTTGATAGATTTATTATATCATCTATAAGAGTAAGAAGTCTGTCGGACTCTTTTTCTATCTTTCTGCCAAACTCCTTGACGTCCTCGGTCTTTGCCATGCCGTTGCTTATCATTTGTGCATATCCCGAAATGGTTGTAAGCGGTGTTTTAAGCTCGTGCGAAACATTTGCGGTAAATTCACGTCTGATTTTTTCCGTCTTTTCTTTTTCCGCATTTTGATTTGCTATTCTTGCAAAAAACGGTTTTAACTCGTCATATATCTCTGCCTTGCCTATATTATTTATATCCACTTCATTAATCGGATCTAAAATATATTTCGTCAAATGCTTTGCACTCACAAACGAAACCGCAATAACGCATATTAAAATAATAATAACTATCGGCATTATGGTCAAAACCATATACATTATTACTTTTGTCGGCTGTGACATTCTTAATATACTGCCGTTATTTAATTTTACGGCATAATAATATATTTTTTCACTAATAGTTTCGGAATTACGGCTACTGCTCCCGTTTCCGTATGTAACAGCTTGTTTAACTTCCGGTCGTTCAAAATGGTTTTCCATTGTAGTTGTATCCGCCTCGTTATCATAAATAACCGTACCGTCTGATTTGATAAGCGTCACTCGAATATCGGATACATTATCATACATTTTGGTTAATATATTAATTTCACTGTTTTCGTCATAGCCGTCTAAACATTGTGCCAATATATTTGTTCTTGATTTTAAATCTGATTTTTCTTTTATCGAATACTGTGTACAATATGCCACCAAAATAAGCAGCATACTTACTATAACTGATGATATTGTAAGAATTTTCAGCGTGCCGTTTATAGCTTTTCTCATATCTTATATCCTACATTTCTTATAGTTTCGATACACTTGCCCTTTTCGCCGAGTTTATGTCTTAAACTTCCTATATGAACGTCCAGCGTTCTGCTTTCACCCTCAAAGTGATAACCCCATATCTTTTCAAGCAAAACCTCTCTCGGCACAACTGTGCCTTTGTTTTTCAGAAGATATTTAAGAAGTTCAAATTCTTTAAACGTTATCGCAATATCCTTTCCGTCAACCTTTACATTCCTGCTTTGGTTGTCCAAAATGATACCCTTGTATTCGATTATATCAAAAACGGCTTGCGGACCGCTCCTGCGAAGGACTGCTTTAATTCTTGAAATAAGTTCCATAACGCCGAAAGGCTTTGTTACATAGTCGTCCGCTCCGTATTCAAAGCCTTTGACTTTGTCACTTTCAGTACCTTTGGCTGTTATCATAATAACAGGAACATTTTTAGTCGTATCGTTGTTTCGTATATCTTTCAGTATAGCAATTCCGTCTTTATCCGGCAGCATTATATCCAAAAGCACCATTGACGGCAAACGCTCGCCAAGTCGTTTTTCAAAATCTGAGGCACTTTCAAAGCCCTCTGCCTCAAACCCTGCTGATTTCACTGCATACGTTATTAAATCTCTTATTCCCTCATCATCTTCGACGCAATAAATCAAATCCATAAAACAATCCCCCATTTATAAATTATTCAACTTCTGACGATACCGAAAACGGCAATATATACTTTTTACCGAATTCAACGCACAATTCTTTATATTCAGGATTGTTTCGTCTGTTACTCATAACGTGATGCACATCATAATTTTCGTCATTGAGTTCAATAATAGCTGCAGCAACGTTTGCACAGTGATCAGATATTTTTTCAAGTGCGGTAATGTAATCGGTAAATACAAAACCTTGATTTACACTGCATCTGCCCTCTTGCATACGCTTTATATGACGGTTTTTAAGGTCATTTCTAAGTCTGTCGATAACGTCCTCCAAAGGCTCAACTTTATTAGCAAGTTTAACATCGTCCTTTGAAAATGCACTGATTGTAAGGTCGATAATTTCACCGACGGCATTAACCATTATAGTGATTTCCTGTCTTGCCTTGTCGGAGAAATGAACGTCTTTATCACGTTTTTCTCTCGCCGTAAATACCAAATCGGCGGTATAGTCCGTCATTTTCTCAAAATCTGATATTGCGTGAAGAAGTATTGAAACTTTCTGCGAATCCGATTCATTCAAGCTCTTTGCCGAAAGCTTTACAAGATATGCACCGAGTGCGTCCTCATATTCATCGGCAAGATTTTCTGTTTCTATAATTTTCCTATCTATCGACTCTGAATACTTTGCAACACATTCCTGTGCCATGGTAAAACTCTCTTTTACCATATATGCCATATTTGTAGCAAGCGTCATACATTGTTCAACAGCGAATGACGGAGTTTGCAAAAATCTTTCGTCAAGCAAACCGAATGTGCTTTCTTCCGCACCCTCTTTAATTGTCATTCTTGCCAGTTTTTCAAGTAACTTGTTAAACGGCAACAATACAGCCGTTGCAACAACATTGAATATCGTATGAACTATTGCGATATTAAACGGTGTAACAGAATCGCTTACAAATGCAAAATTGAAGATTGCGTTTGCCACATAGAATAATACAAGGAATAAAACCGTACCTATAATATTGAAATACAAATGCACCATTGCAGCACGTTTTGCGTTTTTGCTTGCACCGATACATGATATAAGTGCAGTCACACAAGTACCTATATTTTGTCCCATAATTATAGGAATTGCCGCACCGAACGTTATTTTACCCGTAGAAGAAAGTGCCTGAAGTATACCGACAGATGCAGATGACGATTGTATAACAGCCGTTAAAACAGCACCTGCAAGCACACCTAAAATAGGATTTTGGAACATTGTAAGTATGTTTGTAAATGCCTCAACATCTTTTAAAGGCTCAACAGCCGCCGACATTGTTTCCATACCGAACATAAGTACCGCAAAACCAAGAAGTATGTTACCGATATTCTTCTTAGAGTCGCTCTTTGCAGCCATTGTAAATACAATACCGATAAGTGCTAAAACCGGAGTGAAGTTAGCCGGCTTACAGAGTTGAATCCAAAAACTGTCTCCCTGTATACCGGAAAGGCTCAATATCCATGATGTAACAGTCGTACCGATATTTGCACCCATTATAATACCGATAGCCTGTCCGAGTTTCATAATGCCTGAGTTTACAAAACCTACAACCATAACCGTAGTAGCTGAAGATGACTGTATAACCGCCGTAACGGCAGCACCCAAAACAACACCTTTTATAGGATTTGACGTAAGTTTTTCAAGTATCTGTTCAAACTTACCGCCGCCAAGCTTTTCAAGACCGCTGCCCATTACGTTCATTCCGTAAAGGAACATCGCCAGTCCTCCGAACAATGAAAATAAACCAAAAATGTTCATAATTTTATCCCCTTATTTATATTTTATAAAATCCTCTAAGCTAATTATATATAATCTATGTAAAATTGTATTCAAGCCTATCTTAAATTTATGTAAAATCTTTTAAAACTCGCCAATATTCGATTAATTTTTCAAGCGAAAACATTGCGTTTGCAGGGCTTGTAGACGGCAGTTTTACCGCATTTAAGTCAGAATTGTATTTTACAAACAATTTATACGCGGTATTTCCGTTTGTAAAGATTTTTTTAATTTCAGCCGTTTGTAAAATCCGTCTTAAATCATTCGGCGTAACATTTTTTATAGAGCTGTCGGACGAACCTTCTATGTCACAGCTTGCAATAACGTCCCAAACCGCAATATTATGTTTTATCAAAAATGCTTTTTTCTCCTCTGTCGTGCTTGGACAGACGTCATTCATAACACTTGCAAGCACCTTCCAAAACCTGTTCTGCGGATGACCGTAGAAAAAGTTTGCTTCACGTGATTTTACAGACGGGAAACTGCCGAGTATAAGTATTTTTGAATTTTTATCGTATATGGGTTCTATTGTATGAAATTCCATTTCTATCACCTCTTAAATAATACTGTATAAACCTTAAATACACCTTAATTTTATAAAAATATCAGTGAAAATCAAATTTTGTATTGACTATTATATTTTTATATTATATCATAAAAATATTCACAAATAAAGAAAGGATTATAGATTATGAAAACAGCAAACGCACCATTGTTTAAAGACCCAATTCATAACGGAGCCGCCGACCCTGTCGTTATATATAATGAAGAAACAGGCACTCATTATATGCTTTACACCGCAAGACGCGCAGACGTTGAAGAAGAAGGCGTAATGTGGGTACACGGTACTGATATAGGAATTGCGGAAAGTAAAGACAACGGTAATTCATGGGAATATATAGGTATATGTAAAGGCCTTGAATACGGCGAAGGCAAAAATACATATTGGGCACCGGAGGTTATACGTTTCGGCGAGCTTTATCATATGTATGTAAGCTATGTTCCGGGAATTCCTGCCGACTGGAATCACCCGCGATACATTCTTCACTACACCTCAAAAAATTTGATTGATTGGAATTTTGAAAGCAAGCTTAACCTTTCATCAGAAAAAATTATTGACGCTTGTGTATTCAGACTACCGAACGGTATTTTTAGAATGTGGTACAAGGACGAGCGGAACGGCTCTCATACATATTTTGCCGACAGCAAGGACTTATATAATTGGGAAGTTAAAGGCTGTGCCGCCGATGATGTTCCGCACGAGGGCGCTAATGTATTTGAATTTGGCGGTAAGTATTGGCTTATAACCGACTGTTGGAGCGGTTTGGACGTCTATTATTCGGACGACCTTACAACTTGGGCAAAGCAAAGCAGTCGTATTCTTGACGTAGGCGGTACAAGAGAAGATGACGGAGTTATCGCAAATCACGCCGATGTATATGTAACAGATAATAACGCATATATTTTCTACTTCACTCACCCCGACAGACAAAAAAATATGCTTGAAAATAATATCGGAAACGAACGCAGAACGTCAATTCAAGTTGCCGAACTTGAAGTTAAAGACGGTGTTTTGGTATGCGACAGAAATAAGGATATATCGGTTAAACTCAGATAAAATAAAAGGCAGACGAAACGTCTGCCTTTTATTTTGCCGTAACTATATTTATACTGTTTCCGTCACTTGTCATTACAATATCGCCGCTTTCATCAGTGCGATACACTTCCACACCCGCGTCACTTAGTTTACTTAAAGTTTCTTCATTAGGGTGACCGTATGAATTGCCTTTTTCTACGCTTATCACGGCATACTGCGGCATAACTTCACGCAAAAACGGATATGACGTTGATGTTCTTGAACCGTGATGACCGACTTTAAGCACCGTTGATTTCAAATCCGCACCGCTGTTTAATATTTCTTCTTCCTCGTCGCTTTCGGCGTCACCCGTAAATAAGAATGACGTATTTCCGTATGTGATTTTTAATACTATTGACGTACTGTTTAAATCCTTGCCGTTTTCGTCAACAGGTCCTAAAAATTCAACCGTACTGCTGCCAAGCTGAATTTCGTCACCGACATTCGGGTGCTTGATTTCAACATTTTGTTCTTCGGCTTTTTTCTTGAAATTTTTATATGCCTTTGTATTCGCCTCTGTTTTCGGTGCATATATGTTGTCCGCTTTTGTTACCGACAACGCACCCGACAAACCGCCGACATGGTCCTCATGAGCATGAGAACACACAACATAATTAAGTTCCGTAACATCTTCTTTCTTTAAATATGCCGCTACCACATTACTGTCCGCAACATTTCCGCCGTCTATCATCATCGTTTTGCCGTCACATTCTATAAGCGCCGAATCGGCTTGTCCTACATCTATAAAATGCACCTCAAAATTTGAATTTTCGGGTATATCCGACGGGTTTACATTACTTCCCGATATTCCTAATGACATAACAAATGCCATTAACATATTTAAAATCTTGCTCATCTTCTACTCTCCCTTCATATATAAAATTATTATAACTTATAATTGACTTAATCTGCAAGTATTTTGTTGATTATTTTGATGTTTAATGTTAAAATATCTGTATAGTATAAATTTGAAAGGATATTGTATATGTTAAATGCTGTGTTTTTTCCGTTTTCGGAAATGTATATAAATCACGTTAAATCATCGGAAAAATATGATATGAAGATACAGCACTACCATGACGCATATGAAATATATTTGCAGGCGGACGGTGAGCGATACTTGTTCCTTGACGATATTTGTTACACGTTAAAGCAAGGCGATTTGGTAATTTTAAAGCCGTTTGACATTCACTATATGGAAAGCCGCGACATTGATTTTTACGAAAGATATGTTTTGAATTTCAGCAGTGATATGCTGAGCGGAATTTTGACAAAAACAGAAACCGATATTCTTTTCGATAACATCAAGTCGTGCGTATTCCATCTTAATGATGAGCAATTTACTCTTATTCTCGATTACTTCAAAAAAATTGACGCATTTTCAAACAGAATAGGTTTGCTTTCCGAAAAACTTGCGCTGAGCAGTGTTTTTCAGCTTGTTTCTGTAATTAAAGACCTTTCAAAAAATGCCGAAATTATCACAAGTCAAAACACTCCGCCCGAAATAGTTACGGCGATAGATTACATAAACAACCACTATAAAGAGGACATAAACCTTGACATTATAACCGAAGTCGTGCATATCAGCAAATATCATTTTTCACGACTTTTCCACAAAGCAACGGGTGCAACGTTTCTGCAATATTTATACAATGTGCGTCTTGTAAATGTCCATTCCCTGCTTGCCGAAACAAATTTAAACTTAAACGAAATCGCTATTCGTACAGGCTTTTCGTCAAGTGCGCATTTATCAAGAATTTTCAAGCAAGTGTACAATGTTTCACCGCAAAAATTCAGACGTATGTTAAAAGAGAAATCAAAAAAGCAGTGATTAACACTGCTTTTTATTATTGCTGAAGTTGTTTTTGAATATTGTTCTGAAAATTAATCTTGCAAGCGGTCCTGCAAAAAATATTTGCCAGCACAATGCCATTGGGAAATTCATAGCTGTTGTTTGCAACCATACCGCAACAATTTCTTTGCCCGGATTTTTAAACAACAATGTTGCAATCATACTCATTGTCGGACACATAATACATACAATCATTGACGAAATTGCAAGCGTGATAAAGAACGGATTATCCACTCCCGGTCTTATAAATCTGAATGCAAGCTTTGTCGCAAGTTTTTCGACTGCGAAAAACTCAAGTATGAATGCGGCAGGCCACATTATAACCATTTCATGAAATGCAAGCAAGAACACCTCATTGCTCATCTGTCCCTTGTTCAGGCTGATATTATAGCATATCATTGCGTACACCATAATAAAAGCCATAATCAGTGTGAAAATAATGTTTTGAAATTTTGTCTTTGGCATAAATTTTTACCCTCTTTTCTTAAATTTACGCAAAAAAACAACACATCCGTGTTGTTCGTTATCATCGTTAAGCACAATGTGTCGTTTCCAATTATATACCAAAGCATTATTAAATTGCGAGGATTATTTTAACATAACCAGTCTGTGTTGTCAATACCTTTCTCTAAAAATAATCAAAAATCACATCGCAAGATGTGATTTTTGGAGCTGTCAACAGGCTTAATTACTTACCCATTCTCCGACCGATTCGTTTGTTACAACATTTACGTTTCCGGAGAAATCGGACGTATAAAGCTTACCGCTTTTTTTATCCACAAAGTAAATTTTATCATTTTCAACATCGAATTTTTTTACTGCTTTATCATAAATACACGTCAAGTCGCTTGCGTCAAGACTGCCTATATAAAGTCCGTTATACGAAGTTATAAGTCTGCCGTCCGCAGTCTTCACATCGTCTGCATAACAAACATAATTATTGTCACTGCCGTCAAGATTTACGCGGTAAACCTCCTCACGGAAAGGGTTTTTATAATAAATCGTATCTCCCCACTGTGCAATAAGTTCAATATTTATCCATGACGCGTCGCCCTTTACGACCAAATGTTGATCTGTTCCGTCTATGTTCATACAATAAATATCTTTTCCGTTATCTTGATTTACAAACAGAATTTTATCTGTCGGCGTTTGCTTTTTACAAATAAGCGAATTAATTTGATTTAAGGTCTTAACTTCACTTCCGTCACGGCTAATTCTCATCAAATTACCGTACCAAACACCGTTTTCGACAAACAGATAATCTCCGTAATAAAAACAGTTAAACGGATACAGCTTAACATCATTGTCACCCATGCTTAATTTCACAAGTGACATTCCGTCAAGAGTAATTCCGTACATTATATTGTCATTATCCAAGTTGAAATATATGTAATCCTTGTACTTTTTAGGGTATCTGACCGAATTGTCCGTAAGTCGTTCAACGTCGCCGCTGTCAATATTCATACGATAAAGAACGCCGCTCTTTTTTCCGCCGTCCGATTCCTGATAATATATCCACCCATCATCAACGGCAATTTTATTGACCGTTTTATTGATAAGTTCCTCTTCACCCGATATGTCATTTGCTCGGTAAAGGTGTCTGTCATTTTTAGACAAATAGTAAACATTATTGTCATACATCTCAAGTTCACAGACGCTGTTGTCAGATAATTTCTGTCTGTTTGCACTGTTTTTGTCTACTGAATATAGCTTTTGATAGTCAGAATCAGATGCATAGTATACCGTACCGCTTTCGTTTATACGGCTGTCTATAACAACTCTGTTGTTTTCACCGTCCCAACCGACAGTTGCACCTAAAGTTTCGGAAACCGCTCTTACGGGAACATATGTTCTGTCATCAATTATTTTAGCAGGTACGTCAAGCTGAATTTGGTCAACCCAAATTGCCGAACCGTCTGAATTATATACTCCCGTACTCATAATTTGATTATCAACAGGCACGCATATAAATTCGCCGTTTCTCTCTGCCCAAACCGTTCTGCCGTTATTGTCCCACGACACATTTGCACCGAAAGCCTCAAATATCGCTCTCATCGGTACAAGTACACGTTCGTCAATATTCTTCGGATTAACGTCACATTCCAATTTTTCGCCGTCAATATATACTTCTATAACGTCATTAGCAAAAGCATTTACGCACGGCAACATAATTACTCCGCTTATCAAAAGTGCAATCAGTTTTTTCAAGATAATCGCTCCTTTATTACAGCATAAATATCATCATTTATATCTTCGACACTTCTTATTTTTCCATTTTCAACACATGAAATATGTTTCCAGCCGAAACGTTTTGATACGTATACTGCATTATCATAGCTTTTTTGAAGATACGATATATCACTCTCGTGTATATCCTTTTTATCCCCACCGTTTGACTTGTTCGCCCTGTCTTTCATTAATTCTATACCGTACTTTGGCGGCATATCAAGAAATATCGTAACGTTCGGACGCGGAAGTCCGTAAACATTGTATTCAAGGTCGTCAAGCCACGTTAAAAACTTGTCTTTTTCTTCTTGATTTTCGATTTTGCTTGCCTGATGTATAAGATTTGACGACACATATCTGTCTGCCAAAATCAATGTACCGTTTTCGTAATCCTTTCCCCAATCGGTTTTATACGTCGCAAATCTGTCAGCCGCAAAAAACGTTGATGTGGCATACGCATTCACATCTGATGGCTTGTCGCCGAATTCACCGTTTAGGTACATCTTTACAAGTGTTGATGATGGGTTGTCATACGCCGGAAACGACACAGACTTTATTTTTAATTTGTTATTTTCAAGACGTTTTTTTAAAAGTTCCGTCTGTGTTTGCTTTCCGCTTGCGTCAACGCCGTCAATTGCTATAAGTATCCCCATAATTTCTCCTAAAATCAGTCTTGTTTGTATTTTTTTCCTTTTGCAATTACCGTTGCCGCAAATTTAGGCAATTCCATCATTCTTCCTATACGCCAAGGCTCTTTGCAAAGTCTGTAAAACCATTCCATGCCTGTTTTACAGAATATTTCAGGTGCGCGTTCAACTTTTCCGGCAAATACGTCAAGACTTCCGCCAATGCCCATCGCAACGCGTACTTTAAGTGCATCTCTGTTTCTTTCAATCCACTGTTCCTGCTTAGGTGCGCCCAAACATACAAAAACAATATCCGCACCGGAATTGTTGATTTCCTCAACAATTTCAGCTTCTTCTTCAGGCTTGAAATATCCGTTTCTTGTACCGACAATATTAAGGTCGGTGTATTCTTCCAAAAGCTTTTTCTTTGCCTCTTCCGCAACACCCGGCTTACCTCCAAAAAGGAACAGCTTGTGGTCTGTGTAGTTCATTTTTTGCAAAACCTGTCTTGCAATGTCATATCCTGCCGCACGTTCGCTTATAGGCTTTTTCAAAATCTTTGACGCATGCACAACGCCTATGCCGTCGGCAGTAAGCAAGTCAGCATTATTAAGAAGTTTACAAAATTTTTCGTCTTTGTATGCAAGCATAATTATTTCCGAATTAGGCGTGTATACCGCATGAAACTTATCTTCGTCCAAAAAACGCATAATGCAGTCAGTAGCCTGTGAAATGTTCACCATGTCAACGTGAACACCAAGTATGTTTACTTTATCCATGTTCTTCTCCTTGCTTTGAATATATTTTATTTGCCACCACTCCGTCACTTCGTGACACCTCTCCTCAAGGAGAGGCTTTTCGGCTCCCATTGAGGGGAGCTGTCGTTCTCGTTGACTGTGGGGCGGCTTTTTCGGGTGACCAATGATCGCCACTACGAATAACTATTATCTTTTCTCTATTCTCTCTTATCTGTTATCTATTTTTGTATACTCCTTACTGTGTACCATCGACTTATATGCCGGTCTGATAATTCTGCCGCAGCCGATAACTTCTTCAAGTCTATGTGCGCACCAGCCGACAATTCTTGAAATAGCGAAAAGCGGTGTATACATTTCGGTAGGTATGCCGAGCATTTTATAAACAAAGCCCGAATACATATCAACATTCGCACACATAACCTTATGATTATTTTTAACTTCCGCAAATACACCCGGTGTAAGACGTTCAACACTGCAATACAGTTTAAATTCCTTTTCAAATTCAGGGTGATTTGAAACAAGCTGACCTGCTTTTTCTTTAAGCAAAATACATCTTGGGTCACTGTATGTATAAATAGCGTGTCCCATACCGTATATAAGTCCCGAACCGTCAAAAGCCTCTTTACGAAGAATTTTTGCAAGGAATGCCTTAACCTCCTCATCATCTTCCCAGTGCTTAACGTTTGCCTTGATTTCTTCCATCATACCCATAACTTTTGCGTTTGCACCACCGTGCTTAGGACCTTTAAGTGAGCCGATAGCCGCCGCAATAGCAGAATATGTATCAGTATCCGATGAAGAAACAACTCTTGTTGTAAATGCCGAGTTGTTACCGCCGCCGTGTTCAGCGTGTATCATAAGCAATACATCAAGCATTTCCGCTTCTTCACGAGTATATTTATTATCGGGTCTTATCATATAAAGCAGATTCTCAGCTGTTGACAATCTTGGCTGCGGTGTGTGAAGATACAGGCTTTTTCCGTCATGATAATGGCTCTTCGCCTGATAGCCGTATGCCGCCATTACAGGAAGTCTTGCAATCAATTCTATTGACTGACGCAAGATATTACCCGTTGAAATATCATCCGGATTTGAGTCATACGAATAAGACGCAAGTACGGAACGGGCAATTTTATTCATTATATTCTTACTCGGAGCTTTCAAAATCATATCTTCCGCAAAACCTTCCGGCAATACACGAAGATTCCCGATAAGTCTTGAAAAATCGTCCAAAGTCTTTTTATCCGGAAGATGTCCGAACAACAGCAGATATGCTACTTCTTCAAAACCAAATCTCTTCTCCTTTTCACAGCTTTTAACTATATCTGTAAGGTCATAACCACGGTATCTCAAATGACCTTCCATAGGAATTTTTTCACCGTCATCAATATAGTAACCCAAAACCGCACCGACAGAAGTAAGTCCTGCCATTACACCTGTACCGTCATCGTTTCTCAAACCTCTTTTAACGCTGTACTGCTTAAAAAGTTCCTTTGAAAACGGCTGATACACATCTGATGCCTCTTCTTGAAATCTCTCTTGTAATCTCTTTTTATCCTCTTCCTTTAACATATCTCCACTTCCCTTCCGCTCCGCTATATCAGAGCTTGAAATTTATATCAGACTTATTTGATTGTCCTCTCCCCTTAAAATTCCTCCGGCTGCCGGAATATTTTTTGGTCTGTAATGCTCAATGTCCTCAACTGTGCATTGTTCTTTGTCTACAACCTTAACAACTTTTGCGTCTTTTTTACGCAACGTTATTACCTGTATACCCTGTGTACTCTTTGTCGCTTTAAGCGGAATTTTTTCCGTATTAACCAATAACACTCTGTTATTATCCGACATCAGAACAACATCTTTATCTTCATCAAGAAGTCTTATATCACATATCGGCGACTTATTTCCGTATGCACCGATAAGTTTTTTACGGTTTGTCTTAGTTTCATAATTTGAAAGCGCAACTTTCGCCATTTTACCGTTTTCAAACGTAAACAGCATTTCGCCCTTATAATCCGTTGTTACAACAGTATACACTATTTTTTCATCTTCTTCAAGTCCAAGTATTCCCGGCAGGTACTCGCCCATAGTGCTTACCTTTGCATCTGCAAGGTCATATGTTTTCATTTTATATGCAACGCACTTATTTGAGAAGAATATAAGTTCGGATTTATTTGTCGATTCCATTGACTGAACAATTTCATCTGTTTCCTTTAATTTATGCTCCGTTGTGCTTGAACGAAGTGATACGGCTGAAATCTTCTTAATATAATTATCTCTTGTTACGAAAATTGTAAGCGGATAATCGTCTATATTTTCCGTTTCGTTATACTCCGTTATTTCCTCACCGCTGATTAAAGTCGTCTTTCTTTCCTGACCGTATTTCTTTGCGATTTTCTTTAACTGGTCTGCGATAATATTCTTAACCTCGTTATCGTCACCCAAAATACGGTTCAGTTCTTCAAGTTCCTCCATAAGTTTTTCAATCTCTGCGGTTCTGTTTATGATATATTCCTTGTTCAAACTGCGAAGTTTGATTTCCGCAATGTACTCCGCTTGAACTTCGTCAATGTCAAAGCCCTCCATAAGATTAGGAACAACATCGGTATCTTTTTCCGTATGACGAATTATTGCAATCGCTTTGTCAATATCAAGCAAAATCTTTTTAAGACCTGTTAAAAGATGAAGTTTTTCGCTTTTTTTATCAATATCATATTTAATACCGTTTTTAACGCAGTTCATTCTGAACAGTATCCACTGCTGTAAAATCTGCTTAACGCCCAGAACCATAGGTCTTGCATTAATCAAGATATTGAAGTTACAGCTAAAACTGTCCTCAAGCGGTGTCAGCTTATAAAGCTTTGTCATAAGCATATCGGGATCAACGCCACGTTTTAAATCAAGTGCGATTTGAAAACCGTCAAGACCTGTTTCGTCACGTGCGTCTGAAATTTCTTTCAGTTTGTTCGCTTTTACAAGCTCCATAATCTTGCCGATTATCGCTTCAACTGTCGTTGTATAAGGAATTTCGTTGATTTCGATACAGTTATTTGCCTTGTCGTAAGTATATTTTGCACGAAGTTTAAAACTTCCGCGGCCTGTTTCGTAAATCTTACGCATTTCGCTTTCAGAGTAAATAAGGTCCGCTCCCATTGAAAAGTCAGGTGCAGGCATATATTTAATCACGTCCGCATTTTCGTTTTTCATACAAGCGATAGTCGCGTCACAAACTTCTTTAAGATTGAATGAACAAATATTACTTGCCATACCTACGGCAATACCTTGATTTGGGTTTATAAGAATATTCGGAAACGCAACCGGCAAAAGCGTCGGTTCTTTCATTTCACCGTCATAACTGTCTGTAAACTCAACCGTATTCTTATTAATATCCTTAAACAGTTCCGCACATATCGGATCAAGTCTTACCTCCGTATATCTTGACGCCGCATATGCCATATCTCTCGAATACTGCTTACCGAAGTTACCCTGCGACTCAACAAGCGGGTGCAAAAGTGCCTCGTTACCACGTGTTAAACGTACCATTGTTTCATATATGGCACTGTCACCGTGAGGGTTTAATTTCATTGTCTGTCCGACTACGTTAGCCGATTTTGTAAGTTTTCCTCCCAAAAGTCCCATTGTATACATTGTGTACAAAAGTTTTCTGTGAGCAGGCTTAAGTCCGTCTATTTCGGGAATTGCTCTCGATACGATAACACTCATCGCATAGGGCATATAGTTCTGCTCAAGTGTTTCGGTAATGGGCTGCTCGTCTATCGGAGCATATATAATCTCTTTTTCTTCTACTTTCTTTTTCTTCCTTGCCATAAAATTCTCCTATCCTTTATGATAAGTCAAGCATTTCCATATATTTTCCGCCGTTGTCGGCAATGTATTCTTTTCTGTCCGTAATATTATCGCCAAGCAATACGTCAAACATTCTCGATGTGCTTTCCGCATTTTCCGGCGTTACTCTTATAAGCCGTCTTGTTGACGGGTGCATTGTCGTAAGACTCATCATATCAGGCTCGTTTTCACCAAGACCTTTTGAACGTTTAATGTCGTATTCGTCACGTTCTTTCGACAATCCGTCCTCTGTAAATTTCTTTAATATTTCTTCCTTTTCGCCGTCTGTATACGCAAAATGTTTTTCACCCTTACGCTTTGTCTTTGTAATCGTTATTTCGTAAAGCGGTGATTCGGCAATATACACCTTGCCTTTTTCGATAAGTGTAGGCATAAGGCGGTATATCATTGTAAGAACAAGCGTTCTGATTTGGAAACCGTCAACGTCGGCATCTGTACAGATAATAACCTTGTCCCAACGCAAATTGTCAAGATTAAAACTTTCAATATTTTTATTATGAGTAGACTTAATCTCCACACCGCAGCCAAGCACTTTTACAAGGTCGGTTATAATATCGCTCTTAAAAATTCTCGGATAATCGGCTTTCAGACAATTCAGTATCTTACCTCTAATCGGCATAATCGCCTGAAACATCGGGTCACGCGCCAATTTACACGAACCTAAAGCCGAGTCGCCCTCCACTATATAAACTTCACGTTGTGAAACGTCCTTACTTCTGCAATCAACGAATTTTTCAACTCTGTTCGTTATATCCATTGTACCTGTAAGTTTCTTTTTTATATCAATTCTTGCCTTTTCGGCATTTTCACGGCTCTTTTTATTGACAAGAACTTGATTTGCGATTTTTTCGGCGTCTGTTTTGTTTTCTATAAAGTAAACTTCAAGCTGTTGACGTAAAAATTCCGTCATTGCGTCTTGAATAAATTTGTTATTTATCGCTTTTTTCGTTTGGTTTTCGTAACTTGTCTGAGTTGAGAATGAGTTTATAACAAGTGCCAAACAGTCCGCTACGTCCGCAAATGTTATTTTTGAATCGTTTTTATTATATTTGTCATTCTGTTTCAAATATCTGTCAATCGCATATACGAATGCGTTTCTTACCGCCTTATCGGGTGAACCGCCGTGTTCAAGGTAACTTGAATTGTGATAATATTCAAGCATATTGACTTTGTTTGAGAAACAGAATGCAACTTGCATTTTCATTCTGTAATCCTCTTTGTCCGCCCTGTCACGTCCCTCGCGTTCCATTTCCCACGTTTCAACAGTTGTAAAGCTATCATCGCCGACAGTTTCTTTAACATAGTCAACAATACCGTTCTCGTAATAATACTCGAACATTTCCATACCTGTTTCGGTTTCGTTGTAAAGAACGAATTTCAAGCCTGCATTAACCATAGCCTGCTTGTTTAAAACATCTTGAAAAAATTCAAGCGGTATATTTATATCGGTAAAAACTTCGGTGTCGGGTTTCCATTTTTGTACCGTTCCTGTCTGAACACTTCTTGTTTCAGCCTTTTGAAGTCCTCCGACGTTTTCGCCTTTTTCAAAATGCAATGTGTACTGCGTTTTGTCACGCACAACGGTTACATCCATATATTCACTGCTGTACTGCGTTGCACACGCGCCAAGACCGTTAAGACCCAAACTGTACTCATACATTCCGCCTTTATTGTTATCATACTTACCGCCCGCGTACAATTCACAATATACAAGCTCCCAGTTAAATCTGCCCTCGCCCTCGTTATAGTCAAGAGGTATTCCGCGGCCGTGATCCTTTACTTCTATGGATTTATCCATAAAACGCGTAACTTCTATTAAACTTCCGTAGCCCTCACGAGCTTCATCTATTGAATTTGATAATATTTCAAAAAAAGAATGTTCACAGCCTTCAAGACCGTCTGAACCGAATATTACAGCAGGACGCTTTCTTACTCTGTCCGCACCCTTTAGACTTGTTATGCTGTCATTTCCGTATTCCTGTTTCTTTTTCGGCATAAACTAACCGTCCTTTCGTGTATTTTCGCTTTCAGCTATAAAAATACTATTATATCTTATTAATTATACTACTATATAGGTTGTTTTGTCAAACGCCGTAAGGCAACATTTAGATTAAATGAATGTTACACACTTCTTTATTATTTGTTCAATATTGATAAAACAACCAAATGATTACAGAGAAAATGATACATTGCGTAAAAAAAATATTTTCCTATTGTTTTACGACATTTTTTATGCTAAAATTATACTGTATATACAATGTATATACAGTATATTAATACATTAATTTTAACGATTTGAGGTTTTAACTATGAATACCGCATATATATATCTTCAACTGTATAAACTTTTTGATGACGTAACGCCTGTTCCTGTTGACTGTGGTCAGCTTTGTGACAAGGCTTGCTGTAAAGGTGACGACAGCGGAATGTTTCTTTTTCCGGGTGAAAAAGAAGTTTTTAATCTGTTAAATCCCGATTGGGTACGAATTGAAAAGACAGACTTCACATATGATTATAACGGAAAAACATATACCACGCCTATAGCTATGTGTCAAGGTTATTGTGACAGATATCAACGTCCATTAGCCTGTCGGATTTTTCCGCTTACACCGTATCTTGACAAAAGCGGTCATATGGATATTATCGTTGACCCACGTGCAAAAGGCGTCTGTCCTATGGCTAAAGGTTTTTATCTTGAAGATTTTGACGCGGTTTTCATTAAAAATATTAAAAAGGCATTTTCTTTACTTATGAAAAACAAGCAATTTAAAGCCTTTATGGTTGAATATTCAAAATACTTAGATGAATTTAAGCGTTTTTATAAATAATTAAACAGTATTCAGAAAGGATATAATTGTAATGCAGGAAAATAACAACGAGAATAAGAAAACTCTAAACGAAAATGACGCAAACGATGTAATGCAAAATTCCGAAAATATAGAAACAAATGATACAGAAGAAACAGATGTTACTCCTGTCAGTGAAGAAAACATTTCCGAAAGCGAATTGACGGAAAATAACGAGTCTGATGTTCCCAATGCAATCAGTGAAGAAGAAATAGCCGATAATTACAGTTTTGACGATGAGGAAGACGATTTTGCAATTTCTCCCGAAGAAAATGACGAAACAGCTCCGTCTGAGCAAGACGACAATGCAGACGACGATACAGAAACAGATATTGAAAAAGAACAGAGAAAAGCTGAACTTACAAAAAAAATCAAAGCAGGATTAAAAAAAGCGGCTGTTCCCGCTTTAATCGCAGTTATCGTACTGATTTGTACTTTCATTGCATTTTTCATATATTCCCTTTCTACTATAGAAGAAGATAAGGTTATGAAAAATGTGTACATAGAGCAGTTGAACGTTGGCGGTCTTACATATGACGAAGCACTTGATTCAATAAACGCAACATATCTTTTACAGAATACTGCAATCACATTGACTTCAAACGGTCAGACATACGAAATAAACGGCTCAGACATCGGACTTACAGCAATTGCGGAAGATACCGCAAAAAAGGCTTTCGATTACTGCAAATCGGACAGCACATTAAAAAATGCATTTGCCGCTATTGAACTTATGTTCAAGCCACACATAATCGTTCCTGCCGTACAAGTCGATACCGAACAGCTTGACGCAAAGCTTAACGAATTCGGTAACATTGCACTTGGCGAAAGAAAACAGCATTACGTTGAATTTAACGACGACGGTACACTTACAATATATTCCGGTAAGACAGGTTATAATTTAGACCCATCAACCGCCGAGCAAGAAGTTATTACCGCTCTTAGCAATGAAATTTTTAATAACATCGCGGTAACATTCACTTCTGCCCCACCGGACGAAATGACTGTTGAATCACTTGACGCACTTGTATACAAAGACCCGACAGACGCAAGATACGAAGTCAACGGAAATGATGTAAACATAGTCGCAGGCGATACGGGACGTTACATAAATAAAGATGAGGCTGCAGCAATTATAGGAAATGTATACGAAGGCTGTGAACCTGTCACATTGCCGTTCTACGTTTCATATCCGACCGTTGACGAAAACACATTAAGAGAAAAATTATTTTCGGCAACATTGAGCAGTTATTCAACATCATACGGCAGTTCGACCGCAAACAGATGTGCCAATGTTGCAAGAGCGGCAAGCCTTATAAACGGCAAAGTAATTGCACCGGGTGATGTATTCTCATTCAACGACACAGTCGGTCACCGCACAATCGAAAACGGTTTCTCTACCGCAAAAGAATACGTTGACGGCAAGAGCGTTGACGGTATCGGCGGCGGTACTTGCCAAGTCAGCAGTACTCTTTATTCGGCGGTACTGTATGCCGACCTTTCGATTGTTGAACGTCTTAACCATATGATGACCGTAGGTTATATTCCGCTCGGTCAGGACGCAACCGTTTCGGACGGCGGAGTTGATTTCAAATTTAAAAACAACACCGACTATCCGATTAAAGTTTCGGCTTACACAAGCGGTGCAACAATCACTGTAAGCATTATCGGTACTGATTGGGAACCTCACAGAGAAGTTAAAATTTCAAACACTTCTTCAACTTCCGGCAAAAATACCGTTGTTCATTCAACAAGATATGTATATGCCAACGGTGAGCTTATCTCAACCGATACGCTTAATACAAGTACATATATGCCGCACGAGCCATAATGCAAATTGCATAAATGAAAATAATATAAAACTTAATATTTTTTCATTTTACCCCTTGCAAACATTTTTAAATTATGGTATTATAATATTAATCTTACAGCAAAGACGTTGTATAACAGAGCAAAAACTCTGTTATATTACGTCTTTTTTTGTATAATAAAAACATTATACAAAAATAAAATATTTAAAGAACGGAGAATTGATATGTTTAACTCAGATTTGACAAAGCACCTCGCAGAGCTTTCAAAGCTTGAATTTACAGATGAAGAGCTTGAACAAATGACGGCTGATATGACAAATATCATAGCTGTCATGGATAAAGTATGTGCATTTGATACATCAAAGCCTGCCTATGCGCTTGATGCGGTTGACTATAAAGATTTAAGGGCGGACGAACATCGAAATTCGTACCAGACCGAAGAAATTGTTAAGAATGCGAAGAATGTTAAAAATAACAGTTTCGTAGTTCCTAAAGTAGTTTAACAGTCAAGAGAAAGGATTTGATTAACGTGGCTTTAAAAAAACTGAGAGAAATGCTTGACAGTAAGGAGATCGGTGCGGTTGAACTTACCGAGCAATATCTTGACAGAATAGAAAATTCAGATAAAGAAATAAACAGTTATATAACAGTGTGCAAAGAAAACGCACTTGCGGACGCAAAGAAAGCACAGGAAGTTATCGACAGTGGCAACAGCGGTGCATTTACGGGATTGCCTATTTCGGTTAAAGATAACATATGTACACTCGGTGTCAAGACAACCTGTGCGTCACATATGCTTGATGACTTCATTCCTCCGTATAACGCAACGGTAATGGAAAAATTAAAGAAAGACAACATCGTTATGCTCGGCAAAACAAATATGGACGAATTTGCAATGGGCGGTTCATCTCAAACATCATATTTCGGCGGTGTTAAAAACCCTTACGACTTAACTCGTGTTACAGGCGGTTCTTCCGGCGGTGCCGCAGCAAGCGTAAGTGCCGACCTTTGTGCCGCCGCACTTGGTTCGGATACAGGCGGTTCTGTTCGTCAGCCTGCTTCATTCTGCGGTGTTACAGGTCTTAAACCGACATACGGCACTGTTTCAAGATGGGGACTTATCGCATTCGCATCTTCACTTGACCAAATCGGCGTTATCGCAAAGTCTGCCGAAGACACAGGCTATATGCTTGAGGGCATTTACGGCTATGATGAAAATGATGCCACATCAAGTAAAAAATCAGAGGGCAACTATAATTCACTTATCGGAAGTGATGTAAGCAAATTAAAAATCGGTGTACCGAAAGAATTTTTCGGTGACGGTCTAAATGACGAAGTTAAAACAGCTGTTTTAAATGCCGTTGAATATTACAAAAAGCTTGGCTGTGAAATAGTTGACGTTTCACTTCCGAGTCTTGAATATGCGGTTTCGGCTTACTACCTAATTTCATCAGCCGAGGCGGCAAGCAACCTTTCACGTTTTGACGGTATCAAATACGGTCTTAGAAGCGGTCTTGGTGAAGACTTTAACGACCTTATTAAAAATTCACGCCGTGAGGGATTCGGTCAAGAGGTTAAAAGAAGAATTATGCTTGGCAACTACGCACTATGTTCGGGTTACTATGATGCATATTATAAAAACGCAACGCGTATAAGAACACAAATAAGAAACGAATATGCCGATATATTCAGAAAGTGCGACGTTATGCTTACACCGACCGCGCCGACTACGGCTTATAAAATCGGTGAACAGGAAAACGATCCCGTTAAAATGTATCTTGCCGATATTTATACAGTAACGGTAAACATTGCCGGACTTCCCGCAATTTCTACAACCTGCGGTTACGATTCAAAAGGTTTGCCTATCGGTATGAGCCTTATCGGAAAAGCATTTGACGAAAAGACAATAATCGCAGTATGCGACAGATTTGAAAAAGACTTTGAAAGAAAGGAGATTGTACTATGAGATACCAACCCGTAATAGGACTTGAAATTCATGCGGAATTGTTGACAGATTCAAAAGTATTCTGTACTTGTCAAAATGAATTCGGCGGCAGCGAAAACACTCGTGTATGTCCAAGATGTTCGGGACTTCCGGGTACACTTCCCCTTTTAAATCAAGGTGCGGTAAGGCTTGCCGCAAAGGCAGGTTTTGCACTTGACTGTACCGTAAATAATTACAGTGCATTCGACAGAAAGAATTATTTTTATCCCGACTTGCCTAAAGCATATCAGATAACACAATTTGACCACCCGATCTGTACAGGCGGTTATATAACCGTCACAGGCGGTAAGGACATCAGAATTAACCACATTCACATTGAGGAGGACGCAGGTAAGCTTGTGCATGACGATTATGAGGGCATTTCAATGGCTGACTATAACCGTTGCGGTGTACCGCTTATTGAAATTGTAACAGAGCCGGACTTCCGTTCAATCGAAGAAGTTCAAGACTTTGTTGAAAAACTTGCTTTGCGTTTAAAGTATGCAGGCGTGTGTGACGCAAAAATGGAGCAAGGCTCAATGCGTGTTGATGTTAATATTTCAATTATGCCTGTCGGCTCAACCGAATTCGGTACCCGTGCCGAACTTAAAAATCTGAACTCATTAAAAGCAATCGGTCGTGCGATTGAATATGAAATAAACCGTCAAGCAGAAATTCTTGATAACGGCGGTACTGTTATTCAGGAAACAAGACGTTACAACGACAACCACGGCGATACAAAGGCATTACGTTCAAAAGAGGATGCACACGATTATCGTTACTTCCCTGAGCCGGATATTCCTCCGGTATTCCTATCGGACGAAGAAATTGAGGACATAAGAAAGTCAATGCCGGAAATGCCGCAAGACCGTTTTGTACGTTATACGGAAAAGTACGGACTTCCGACAGATGACGCTAATCTTATTATATCAAGCAAGGAATTTTCGGATTTTTACGATGAGTCTGTAAAAATAAATCCTGACTACAAACAAATTTCTAATCTGATGCTTGTTGAACTTAACAGAAACCTTAATGATTCCGAAAAGACTATTTCAGATGTAACATTCTCCCCTGCCGATTTGGCAGAGCTTGTTAAAATGTCAACAGACGGCGTTGTTTCAAAAAATGCCGCTAAGGATATTTTGAAGATTATGTTCAATAACGGCGGTAAGCCTATTGATATTGCCAAAGAAAACGGCTTTATTATGAACAATGACACATCAGGTCTTGAAGAAATTATTAATAAAATTATAGTCGAAAACGCAGACAGTGTTGAAAGCTACAAAAACGGTAATCAAAAGATTTTCGGTTTTCTTATGGGACAAGTGGTACGCACAGCGGGTAAAGGTGCAAACCCTAAACTTGCTAAGGACTTATTGACTGAAAAATTAAAATAAAGGTGGAATTAATATGCAGAAAATAGATGGTTCACAGCTTATAAGCGAAATCACTCTTGACGATTTGCAAAAAGCTGTCGGCGGTTCAATAAGCTTTTGTGCTTGCGTGCATAAGCTTAGAAAAATGAGCGGTTTCTCATTTGTAATACTTCGTACGGGAAGATATATTCTTCAATCTGTTTATTCAAAGGATAAATGTACAGGCGATTTTGACTCACTTTGTGAGGGTGCTTATATCAAAATCACAGGTGACGTAAAAGAAGAAAAACGTGCTAATCACGGCTATGAAATAACTCTTTCTTCGTTTGAAATACTTTCAAAACCCGCAGAGGAATACCCTCTTCACGTTTCAAGCAAAAAGCTTGGCTGTTCAATCGAAACTTCAATGGCACACAGAAGTGTCGCACTTCGTCACCCTGAACAGAGAGCGGTATTTAAAATTGCAGAGGGCGTTGTGTCGGCATTTCGTGAATTTATGTTAAACAATAACTTTACCGAAATACATTCACCAAAAATCGTTGCGGCAGGTGCTGAGGGCGGTGCTAATATATTCAAATTGAAATACTTTGATAAAGACGCATATCTTGCACAAAGTCCGCAGTTCTACAAACAGACTTGCGTAGCATTCTTTGACAGAGTGTTTGAAATTGCTCCTGTTTACAGAGCCGAAAAACACAACTCTACACGTCATTTGAACGAATATATCGGACTTGATTTTGAAATGGGATTTATCAACGATATGCATGATGTTATGGCTATGGAAACGGCTATGCTTAAATATGTTGTTGAGTATTTGCCGAAACATTACAGTGACGAGTTGGAGCTTTTAGGTGCAACATTGCCTGTTATCAATGAAATCCCTTCGGTAACATTCTTTGAGGCACTTGATATTCTCGGCAAGTCACATAATCAATTTGACCTTGATCCTACAGATGAAGTTAAATTGTGCGAATACGCAAAAAAGAATTATGACAGTGAATTTATATTCGTTGAAAAGTTCCCGGGATTAAAACGTCCGTTCTATGCAATGGATTCGGCAGACGACCCTAAACTTGCCGAAAGTTTTGACTTGCTTTTCAGAGGTCTTGAAATCACAACAGGCGGTCAGAGAATACACGATTATAACGAACTTCTTGAAAAAATGAAACGTTATCATATGGAGGAGGGCGACCTCGGTGCATATACCGATATATTTAAGTACGGTATGCCACCGCACGGCGGACTTGGTATCGGTCTTGAACGTGTCGTTATGAAAATGCTTGGTCTTGCAAATATCCGTGAGGCAAGCTTGTTCCCAAGAGATATTCACCACCTCGATCCGTGATGATATGATTATTTAATGTACTTTCGTAGGGGCGACCATTGGTCGCCCTTTTATTTTGCTCATTTGCCACACCTCTGTCGTTTCACGACTGCTCCCCTCAATGGTCATACAGCAGTGGCAATATTACACATTAATTTTTAAAACTCCAAAATTTTTGTTTTTTTTATCAATTATGGATAAATCAAAAAAACAATGCAAATAATATTTAACACAAATATAAATTTATTTTGGAGGAAAAGCGATGAAAGCAACAGGAATTGTAAGAAGAATAGATGATCTCGGAAGAGTTGTTATTCCAAAGGAAATACGACGCACTATGCGAATCAGAGAGGGCGATCCTCTTGAAATTTATACAGAAAAAGACGGTGAGGTTATTTTCAAAAAATACTCCCCAATCGGCGAGCTTGGTGACTTTGCCGCAAATTATGTTGAAACACTTGCCAAAGCAAGCGGACACGGTGCTTGTATAACCGACCGTGACAATGTCATTGCAGTATCGGGATTACCGAAGAAAGAGCTTATTGAAAAGCCTGTAAGCAGTGAGCTTGAAAATGTAATGAACGAAAAAATCATTGTAAGCTACAAAGACGGCAAACCTGTTTCAGTCGCTGACGGTGTTGAAAAATACAACGCGGGCGTTGTTGTTCCGATAGTATCGGAGGGTGACACGATCGGCTCTGTTTTGTTCATTTTAAAAGAGGGTGAAACTGCGTCTGAAGTCGAAGAAAAATTAGCAGAATCCGCCGCCGGTTTTTTAGGCAAGCATATGGAAGGCTGAAAAGGTTGCCTGCAACGTAAAAGGTGACTGCAAAAATGCAGTCACCTTTTATTTATCTTCTTCGTTTATCAAATTTACGTCGTTTTTTAAACTTTTCACGTTCTTCATAACGTCTGTGTTGTTCTGTCCTTCTATGCTGTTTTGCCTTATATATTTCGTTCTTCTTTTTCTTTTTCGGTGCAAGATACTTAAATATACCTTTACCCTCAAATTTCTTTGTTTTACCGAGATACAATACAACCGCTATTGCCGCCAAGCAAAGTACCGCTACTATGCTTACAATCGCAACTGCCGCTCCTCCGCTCTTTCTGTCGTGATGTCCCTTTTCCTGCGGAAGTGCTTCATTCGGTTCAAATGACGGCATTGGTCCAGGCATCTCAACCGGTCCTACAAGTGCCGGCTTTTTTGTCGGTCTTGGTGTCGCGGACGGCTTTGGTGATGATGATTCCATAGGTGAAGCCGTTTTTGTCGGTTTCATTGTTCCCGTCACCTTAGTCGTTGTCTTTGGTTTTGTTGTCGTTTTAGGCTTTGTTGTTGTTTTCGGTTTCGTTGTTGTCTTTGTTGTCTTATTTGATTTTGATGTACTTGATGATGTCTTATTTGACGTATTGCCTGAAGATTGTGCTTTTGTCGGTGCAGGTGTTTCAAACACAACCGAATCATTCACGTCAAAATTAAAGAATGTCGCTTTATTCTGCAACTTTCTCAAATGGCTTGTAAGTGCACACACTGCCAAAGACGTTGCCTCACTGTTACTCTTTCCCTTACCGGTTGAAAATCCACCGTCTTTTTGCTGATACTGCATTAAGCCGTCTACCGCACTGCCGTTTTTAGCAACAAATCTGCCGTCACTGTCAGCATTAACCCCCAACGTATCAAGTGCGATAACAGTCATTGCCGTTGATTCAAGGTCACCCCAATCACCGTCCTTGTCCTGTTCTGTCGACAAATAATTAAGTGCGTCTTCAACCGCATCTTTAGGGCTTAAATCAAGCACATAACCCGTCTGATTTTGCGTTATCGTATACGCACCGCTTGTTTCGCAATAAGGTGCAAGCGCCGTAATTGCAATTGCGGTACTGTACACGCTGTCATCAAAACTGCCGTTCGTATTTTGATGTGACAATATCCCGGCAAGTATATCGTTTCTGTTTGACAATGCCCATTCAGGAGTTTCAAAACTCTTTGAATCAAGAGCAATAAGTCCCCACGAATATCCGTTTACACCCTCTTTTCCGAGTGGTGAAACATTATCTCTGTAATAAATACCGTCCGCAACCAAGTCACGTCCGCCGACGTTTCTCGGATCACCGCCTGACGCTATCGTTGCAAGCACTGTTCTTTGCATAGACGAGGCATTATGTTCTTCGCCGTAACCTGCCGCAACTCCGTCAAGGCCCGCCAAATATCTGCTGTAATCATAGTTTTTACCCATTCGGTTCAAAGCCATAATATAAAAATCAGAACTATATGATCCGATTCCGTAAAACGGACTGTCCTTATCAGCTTTCCATTCTATTGCTTTTTCTATAGCACTTTTTATGTCGCTTTCACTTGTTTCCGCATTGACGCACACTGTCGGAAACAGCATTGAAGTACATAAAACAACCGCCATGATTTTTTTCTTCATATTAAAAATCCCTTCTGACTTTAAATACTCTATATCAGTTTATCATTATACCATACATTACTAACAGTTTTCAACCATTATTCTTTACAAAATTCATTATATTTTCGTTACAAATTTTATCGTCATATTAAACTAAATTCACTGTTATTTAATTATCAATTTTAACCAATTTATGATATGATAAAATTTGAGGGAGAATTGGAGGTATTTTTATGAAAAAACTTTTATGCACGGTACTTTCGACAGTGCTTGCTATGTCATCGGCAGCGGCTTTAAATATGTCTGCTTATGCTGACAGTGCAAACACGCAGCAGGTAAGCTACAACTATTGGTATAATTCTTCTACAGGATATACCGATGAAAATGTGCACACACGTCAAATGGAAAAACTTGACCGCGGTCTTATCGCAATAAAAACAGACGGCGGTGTATATTTAAGTTGGCGATTATTTGACAATGAGGACAACATTTTCGGCAGTGCCGATAAAAATGTGTCATTTAATGTATATCGTGACGGCAAAAAAATAAGCGAAGTCGCAACCAAAACAAATTATGTTGATTCAACCGTTGGTACAAATTACAGTGTTGCACCTGTTATAAACGGTGTTGAAGGAGAAAAATGCAATCCGGTAACGGCATACAATAACAGTTATTTTGATATACCGCTTTTAAAACCTGATGACGAAACAATTTATGACCCATCAAACAATAAGCTTGCTACATATTCATTCTTCCCTGCCGACTGTTCAACGGGTGACGTTGACGGCGACGGAGAGTACGAAATAATTGTGAAGTGGACATCTCACGAGCGTGACGTAGGAACACCTGCATATTCCGGTACGGTACATCTTGCCGCATACAAATTAGACGGCACAAAACTTTGGAAGAACGATATTGAACTCGGTAAAAACGTATATTCAAGTGCACACACACTTCAGTTCCTTGTATACGACTTTGACGGTGACGGCAAATCGGAAGTAATATGTCAAACTTCACTCGGTTCAAAGGACGGACAGGGCAAATATGTTTCAAATGCCGCACAAACCGATGAAGAAATTAAAGCAATAACAGATAAAGAAAATTCAACTGCCGATTACAGAAGTAGTTCCGGTGTAATTACCAAAGGTGAAGAATTTTTAACTGTATTCAACGGCGAAACAGGTGCGGCAATGGACACTATTAGTCTTCCGACAACTCGCGGAAGTGAAAACGGTGTAGATTACGGTGACGATTTCGGTAACCGTTCAAATCGTTTTGTATCCGACATTGCTTATCTTGACGGCGAAAAGCCGTATGCAATATATTTAAGGGGCTACTATTTCGGCAGAAACGGCAAACAGCGTACAAGCATTGCCGGTATAAGCTGGGACGGTACAGCTTTATCCCCTACTTATCGTTTTGATACGCAAAAAGGTCAAGAGGGATATTACGACGGTGCTTATCAATATGTCGGAAACGGCAACCACAACTGTACCGTTGCCGATGTGGATAATGACGGCAAAGACGAATTTATCACAGGCGCATTGTGTATGGAAGTCAATGACGACAACGAATTCCGTCCTAAATGGTGTACATATTTACAGCACGGTGACGCACTTCATATAGGAAACTACGACCCTACACATACCGGTTTTGAATTTTTCACAGTTCACGAGGACAGCGGAACAAACAGCCTTAGCGGTAATGACATAACTCTGGATTTCGGTATGTCTGTTATTGACGCCGAAACAGGCAATATTATGTTCCACGAAGGTGCGTCCGATGACACAGGTCGCGGTGTTATGGCGAATGTCGGTGCCGGCGGATACTATCAAATTTGGAGTGCAAAAAACTCTGCAAGACAGTCAAACGGCGGCACTGATTTCACAACTGCCAATTCACTTACAGGCAGAAATACACCTTCAATGAATTTCCGTATTTTCTGGGACGGAGATTTATACGACAACTTGCTTAACGGTGCAAATATCACCGATTGGAACGGCCGTAATATGAGCAATATATTCAGTGCCGGAAATTATGATTGTGTTTCAATCAACGACACAAAAGCAAATCCGTCACTTCAAGCCGACCTTTTCGGTGACTGGAGAGAAGAAGTTGTCTACCCTACCAGTGACGGAACGGCTCTTAGAGTATTCTCAACAACCGATACGACAGATTATAAAATCAAAACACTTATGCAAGACCCTGTATACCGCAGCGGTGTTGCGGCAGAACAAACTGCGTACAACCAACCTCCGCACGTCGGTTTCTATATGGGTAAAGAAGTGTTTGAAACAAGAAAAATTACAAGCATAACCATAACAACACAACCTACAAGGACATCATACATTCCGGGTGAATCGTTCGACAAAACAGGTATGGTTGTAAATGCTAATTATTCGGACGGCACTTCAGAGGAAATTAGTGCTTACACAGTTTCCGAAATCGATAAAGATAAAATCGGCGAACAGACGCTTACTGTTTCATATTTGGGTAAAACCGATACAATCACAATATATGTTGTTGAACCGGGTATTACTTCTCTTAACAATATATATAATACAAACAGCACATCATCAAAACTGTTTACTGCACCAATCGGCAGTTATGCGGGTGACTTCACGCTCGAACATACAGTGAAAATCAACTCAATCCCCGCAAACGGTAACACAGACAAAAACAATGCGGCAGGATTTTTCGTAAGATTTATGGCTGACAAGCAAACAGGAGGCGGTTGGTATCTTACAAAAAAATCTGATACTGAATTGAATGTTGCATGGAAAAACACAAGAGCGTCTTCCGTAGGCACAATCAAGCTTGGCGAAACATATACTTTCCGCTACAACTTTACAAATGTCGGCAACGGAAACGGTGCGACTGTTACGCTAACTATCCTTGATTCATCGGGTAACACAGTTATATCAGCAAGTGGACTTAATCTAAGAAATTTCTCTGATACGGATTCCGGTAAAAAATCGCCTATCACATACGTTCAGATTTATAATCAAGCCAACGCAAACTCAACATCAAGTGTTGAATTTGCAAATGCAAGATATTACACTACAAGCGAAATAACCGTAAATGGTCAGAATGTTGCTTTAAACATCGGTTGCCTGACAGATATGAAAGGATATGCCGCAAAATATTCAAACGGTATTTTGACAGATTTAGCCGATATTACGCCTGAAAAAGCAGGTCAATCAAGTGTTTTACTTCAATTTGAACCTGATAAAGTGTTTATTTGGAACGATATGACTCCTGTTGATTTTTGGCAAAAAACAGAATAATTAAATCAAAAGGTGTTGCAATATGCAACACCTTTTTGATTTATAAATACATATTAATTATCAATAACTTCCTTAGCCATATTAATAAGTCCATGCTTATCAAGCGGTGAATCTATTGCCGTAATATTGTAATAAATTCCGTCCTGTTCCCACTCAACGCCTTGCACTTGTGAAATTTCAACCTTCTCCGCGCCGTAGCTGAATACATATTTACCGCTTTCCTCGTCTTTCATATCCTGTTCAGTCTGCTGATAATCAGCCGGAACAACCTTATTTACATACGATATATATGCTATTGCTATGCCGTTATAATCGCTTACTTCGCTGTTTCCTTGGTCTTTATGGCTGTCCGCGTAAGTGTCGGCACTTAACATAACTTTGTCACCGTCTTTTTCATAATCAGCCATAAACGATTTATACTTTTCTTCTGTTCCGTTTTCTTCGTCAACATACTTATTTTTTCCGTTATGTCCGCCTTTAAATGTATAGCCGTTTGAAAATTGTTCGACAATCTTCGGTGAAAAGCCCACATTTTTATTAAGCGTTTCCGTAGCGGGAATGTTTGTATAATCCGGCTTTGACGATGTACTTCCCACAACATAACTAACCGCACCTCTTGACGCAAATGCCGCCGTGCCGATAGCCAATACTGCCGCCGCAATAATGATACTCTTTTTAAAAGATACTTTTTTCATTTTTACATTCTCCTTTTCAAAACTATCCAACGTCATACAAAGTTTATTATGAAAATTTTCACTTGGTTTCGGAAAGGCATTTTTCCAATCATATTTATTCATCTTCAAGTTCCTCCTTTAAATTTTTACGACCGATATGCAAACGGCTTTTAACCGTTCCGACAGGAATTTTTAATATATTCCCTACTTCTTCGACAGAATAACCTTCTATATAGTGTAGCATTATTACTATTCTGATTTTGGGTTTCAGCTTTTTAACCGCATTATAAAGCTCGGTGTAGTTTGAATTGTCCTTATATTCAAAACTGTTGTTACAGTCCTCTATCGAAACAACTCTTTTATATTCACGCAACTTTTTATAACATTCGTTTATTAAAATTCTTATAAGCCACGTTTTGAAATACTTTTCTTCTTTAAGAGTATGAATTTTCGTATATGCCTTTAAAACAGCCTCCGAAACAACATCTTCACAGTCACTTTCACTTTTAAGCATGCCCTTTGCAATATGGTACATTGTATTTTCAGATTTCAGAACTTCTTGTGTAAATTTTTCTCTGTCCATTAGATTTTACCTTTCTGTATAAACATCAGCGCTTTTTGTTTGTACATCAGTTAGATAATATTGGGCGACATTTGGTTCATTTTTATATAAAAAAACCGACGAAAAATTTTCGTCGGTTTAAAAAACGTATTTAAGCTGTCATCACGGTTGTTTACCGATGTAAGCAAGGATACCGCCGTCAACATATAGAATGTGACCGTTTACAGCATTTGATGCGTCTGAAGCAAGGAATACAGCAGGACCTGTAAGTTCTTCAGCTTGTAGCCATCTGCCTGCAGGAGTTCTGCCGCAGATAAACTGGTCGAACGGATGTCTTGATCCGTCAGCTTGCTTTTCTCTTAGCGGAGCTGTTTGAGGTGTAGCTATGTAACCAGGGCCGATACCGTTACATTGAATGTTGTTAGCACCGTATTCTGAACAGATGTTTCTTGTAAGCATCTTTAGACCACCCTTAGCAGCAGCATAAGCTGATACAGTTTCACGGCCAAGCTCTGACATCATTGAACAGATGTTTATAATCTTACCGTGACCCTTCTTAATCATTGAAGGAATAACTGCCTTTGATACGATAAACGGAGCGTTAAGGTCAACGTCAATAACCTGTCTGAACTCGTCAGCAGTCATATCGCACATAGGAATTCTCTTAATGATACCTGCATTGTTTACAAGAATATCGATAACGCCTACTTCAGCCTCGATTTTCTTAACCATTTCCTGTACCATTTCTTCGTTAGTTACGTCGCAAACATAACCCTTAGCATCGATACCGTCAGCTGTATATGCAGCCATACCCTTATCAACAAATTCCTGCTTAATATCGCAGAAAACAATCTTAGCACCTGACTTTGCATATGCTGACGCAATAGCATAGCCGATACCGTATGATGCACCTGTTACAAGTGCAACTTTACCTTCAAGACTAAAGTTTAAATACTCACTCATCTTAAATTTTTCCTCCTTGTATTTTTATATTTAATATAAATATTAACTGATTTAATAATTCTTAAAAAGAATTACATTAACGGTTCGGGACGATAGATAAGGTGTGAGAAATTGCCTTCAATATCTCTGTACCAATATGTCTTTAATCCCTTTGCATTTTCAGATACATCATGTACTTCTTCAACTCTTTCATCAGCCTTTAGCTTTGCAACGATTTCGTCAAAAGCCGCCGGAGTTACAGAAAAAGCAAGGTGTCTGATACCTGCCTGTTTTTCAACGTCAGCGGTTTTATCGTCTGTTGCCGTAACAAACTCAATCATACTGCCGTCGGCAAACTGAAGAAAATATGTACCCTTACCGTTGTCATAAACAACTCTGCCGCCGTACATTTCCATATACCAATCTTTAAGTGCGGCTGTGTTCTTTGAAACAACAGCAACGTGTTCAATACCGTTTACCATTATAACCACTCCTATTTAACATTAATAACTATATCTATTATAGCATATTTTCTGTATTATTTCAACTGATTTATATAATATTTTTACAAAATCTCTTTATCTCCGATTGTCATTGAATTTCTGTGCACATTCATAAAACCGCCTTTGAAATTATCGCAATATTTTTCCATTGCGTCAATAACACTCTGCGGTTTAAGATTATACACACTGCCTACAGAAATACACATTTTAAGCACAAGTATGCCGTTATCTTCGCTTATTTTTTCAATGCGATATATATACGGACGTATATCCGACTCTTTTACACCGCTCTTTGATTTTTTCATTACTTTGAGTTCGTTTTGTGCAAGAAGTTTTTCAATATCCGCACTGCCCTCATATTCAAGTTCAACCGTATACACCGCTCTGTCAAGTTTTGTAAGGTCAATTTCCTTGCCCTCAACTTTTTTTGCGGCAAGAATTTTATATCCCGGTGGAAAAGCATTATTGATTGTATCGACAAGTTCTTGTTCACTGTAATCTCCGTCAAAGCCTACTTTCATATACTCGCAGTCAGAAGTCACACCTACCGACAACGGCTGTGCAACCATCATAATCGGGTGAGGATTAAATCCGTTTGAAAACATAAAATTCATACCTGTACGACGTACTGTTCTGTGGAACAGACGCACAAAGTCAAGGTGAGAAATATATTTTACTCTTTCATCTCGCGAATATTTCAATATATAATTACTCATAACAGACCCCCGTACCGAATGATTTAACACCGCAGCCTGCACATTTTTGACGGCAGTTCGGTGTTGTTACCGATTGTTTTGCTTTTTCATTTTCACGCATCAAGAAATTCTTTGTAACGCCTATGTCGATATGGTCCCAAGGAAGAACTTCTTCATAACTGCGTTCACGCGCCGTATAGAAATTAGGGTCAATTCCAAGTTCGTCAAAAGTCTGCATCCATACGTCAAACTTAAAATGCTCTCCCCAACCGTCAAACTTACAGCCATTTTCAACAGCCTTAATTATAACCTCGCTAAGACGTCTGTCGCCTCTTGCAAAAACTCCCTCAAGATAACTTGTCTTATTATCGTGCCAATTATAACGTATTCTTTTTGACTTGATAGCCGATTTTAATGTATTCTGCTTTTCGATAAGCATATCACGTGTATCCTGTTTTGCCCATTGGAATGCAGTAAAAGGCTTTGGCACAAAACTCGACGTACTTACGGTTATATTTATCTGCTTTGCTCTTTCCTCTTTCGGGATTGCAAAGTAAACTTCAAGCACCTTTTGCGCAAGGTCGGCTATACCGCAAACATCGTCCATAGTTTCGGTAGGAAGTCCAATCATAAAGTACAATTTTACGTTTGTCCAACCGCCTCTGAAAAGCATATTTGTTGAATTTATAATATCTTCTTCATTTATATTTTTATTGATAACATCACGAAGTCTTTGAGTTCCTGCCTCCGGTGCAAAAGTAATGCCGGTTTTTCTGACTTTCTGCACTTTCTCCATAAGTTCAAGCGAGAAATTATCAATTCTAAGTGACGGAAGCGACAAACCGATTTTCTTTTCTTCGGTTATTTTAAGCAGTCCGTCCGTAAGGTCACGAAGTCCGCTGAAATCACTTGTTGAAAGCGATGACAGTGATATTTCGTCATATCCGCTGCACGCAAGCAAGTTTTCCGCAATACCCAAAAGTCTTTCCGGCTTTCTTTCTCTTAACGGTCTGTATATATAGCCTGCCTGGCAGAAACGGCAGCCTCTCAAGCAACCGCGCATAACTTCAAGCATAACTCTGTCGTGTACAACCTCACCGAACGGTACAATAATCGTTTCCGGTGCGTATGTAGCATTAAAATCTTTCATTATACGCTTTCTTACTTTCGGTTTAGCATGAGGATTGTTCGGTGTAACACTCTTTACCGTATTATCGTCATTGTATTCCACATCATAGAATGACGGCACATAAATACCCTCAATTTCGGCTATTGCTTCAAGATAATCACGTTTATTTTTCTTACCGCTCTTTTTCCACTTAACATACTCTTCAACAACCTCATGTATCGAATCTTCACCCTCGCCGAGCATAAAGAAATCAAATATATCCGCCACAGGTTCTGCGTTATACGCACAAGGACCGCCGCCGCAAACAATAGGATAGCTCTCATCTCTGTCCTTTGCTCTTACCGGAATATCCGCAAGCATAAGCATATTCACTATATTTGAATAGCTGAGTTCATACTGCAAAGTAAATCCGAGCATATCAAAATGAGTTATTTCGTCACCTGTTTCAAGTGCAAACAACTTCATTCCGTGCTTTTTCATTTCTTCTTCCATATCCGTCCAAGGTGCAAAAACACGCTCACAATATGTGTCCTCACGGTCGTTTAAAGTATGGTAAAGAATTTTAAGCCCCAAGTGCGACATTGCGATTTCGTAAGTATCGGCAAAACAAAAACCGAACCTCACGTCAACATCGGCAGGATTTTTTATGACGGAGTTAAGCTCTCCGCCCGTATATCTTGTCGGTTTCATTACTGCCGACAGTATCTTATCTCTTGTTGTTATCATTTTATTCTCCCTGATTAATTATTTCGTCTGCACATTCATTTTCTTCAGCTTTTTTCTGTGCTTTTCTTTCGCGTCTTTCCGCAAAAAATCCGTTCACCTTGTCCACAACTTCGGGTACAAGGTCGATTAGTTTGTCAACAGGCGAAGAACCGCCCTCCATAGGAATCAAACGCACGTTACCGTTATTTATAACAAGAAACGCCATTGCGTCAACCGACGCACCGCCGCCCATACCGCCGCCGAAGTTTTTATCGTCAAGGCTTTGAGTATCGTTTTTCTTTCTGTCAAATTCACAGCCGCCGCCGCCGAAACCAAACGACACCTTTGATATAGGCACAATCATCGTTCCGTCATTGACTATTATCGGCTCACCTACGACCGAATTTGCATCAATCATACCTTTGAAATTATTTGTTAATCCCTCAAACATTTCACTAACTTTATTAGCCATTTTCTTTTATCCTCCTATGATTTTCTGTATTTTCAAAACAACTTTTACCGTTTTAAATCCTATTGTCAAAACATATAAACAGTTTGTCCTAAGTTTGCAATATATGTCCATATCCAAGCACGCATTATTAAAATCAGCGTCAAGCGACACATCCCATTTTTCAAGTTTCATTCGTCTGTCAATCCAACCTACTATATTATACACTCCCGCATTGACCGCACCCGTCGCAATTCCCGTATACATTGGGTTTCCCATACCGAATTTTGACGATACATTCAGTTCCTTTATCTTAATTGCGTGACAAATTATATAGTCAAGTAAATTTAATATATCTTTTTTTAACTGTTTATATACTTCTTTTATGAGCGTTATTATCCCTAAAATATCCGATTTTTCTTGCTTTTCTTCTTTGTCGGTCGTTTCTTCTTCGTTTTCAACTTCTTCTTCAACCTTGTCATTCGGAAAAATCTTAAATTTCAAAAACGCATACTTTATAATTACAGATCCGTTATTTTCCTTATTATTATACGAAAACTCAAGAATACAGTCTGCCGGTATAAGCAAAAGTAACATTATAACAGCCACGACGGCTAATATTATATATAAAGCTGTCATATGCTGTCCTCCTTTTGTTATTGTTCAGTGTTTTCTTCGTTTTCCGCAACAATATTTTCACCGTTCTCATCGATTTCAAGCTGCAGTCCCTGTGATGTTTCAAGGTTAAGACTTCTCAAATCAAGCGGCGGTAAATCGGTAGGCTTTGTAAGTCCGAAACACCTTAAAAACGTGTCTGTCGTCACATATAAAATCGGTCTGCCCGGTGCGTCCAGTCTGCCCTTTTCTTCAATCAGTCCGCGTTCATAAAGTCTGTTTACGCAGCCGTCCGAATTTACTCCTCTTATATGTTCAATCTGACCTTTCGTTATAGGCTGTTTGTAGGCAATTATCGCAAGTGCCTCCATTGCCGCATTTGAAAGCGGCTGCCTTCTCTGTTCTCCTAATATTTCCTGTATATAGGTATAATATTCAGGTCTTGAACAAATTTGATAACCCTCAAGAATATCAATTATATTAAATCCTCTGTGATTTTCGCTGTATTCTTTTTTCAGTTCATCGACCGCCTTATTGACTTCGTCAACGCTCGTATCAAGCACAACAGCCAATTTTGTCGCCTTAACAGGCTCACCTGCCGCAAAAAGTATTCCCTCTATTGCATATTTAATATTATCCATTCTTTTTCTCCGTTGTAAGAATAAAGTCATCTGACTTTTCGTCATAGTCCGCATACAGCTTGTTCAGCTTTATCATTTCAAGTACTGCCAAAAACGTTGCAATCATTTCAGGCCGTGAATCGTCCGCTTTAAAAAGTGATTCAAACTGTACACGTTTATTATGCTTTAACACTTTACATATCTTTTCAACCATATCGTCAACCGAAACTTTTTCTCTGCCGACAATTTTTGAAAACGCACGTTTTTCGGGTTTTGCCTTGCGAAGTCTGCGTTGAAATATGTTGTTAAACGCATCAATCAGTTCTTTTGTATCGTGCTTTATATCGTATTCGGGCATAGGAAATTTAATTTTTTCAGGCTCACGAAACACCATTTCTTTTGTTGTAAACTCACTCTTCCTAAGCTCCTTTGACGCCTCTTTAAACTGCTGATATTCAGCCAACCTACGCGCAAGTTCTTCTCTCGGATCTTCCTCGTCCTCTTCTTCCTCATTTTTAGGAAGTAACATTTTCGATTTTATATACAAAAGATTGGACGCCATAACAAGAAATTCGCTTGTATTATCAAGATTAGCCTCTTCAATTCCGTCAATCGCCTCAAGATACTGCGCCGTTATCTCAACAATCGGTATGTCGTATATACTGACCTTGTTTTTCTGTATAAGCGTCAAAAGCAAATCAAGCGGACCTTCAAACGTATCAAGCTTATATAATATCTTATCCATTTTTCACCCTATAATATCAAGTTAATCGCACTGTTTAACAGGTTGATAATTCCGTTAAAGAAGAAATTCACACCTGTTCCGATTATGCCGTTCAGAACGCCGGTAAGCGAAAGCACCATAATTAAAAGCATAGAATATCTTTCGTATCTCAGCATAGTGTAATATGCTTTGTTCGGAAGAAACATTCCAAGTACTTTTGCACCGTCAAGCGGTGGTATCGGAATTATGTTAAACACCATAAAGCATAGATTTCTTATCGCAAAAAGCTGTGCAAAAGTTGCAACACCGTTTAGAACGCTTGTACCGAAACCGAGCTTTATACATAAAACGTGAAGTATCGCATATATAAGCAATGCCGCAAATGCCATAATCAAATTGGCAAGCGGTCCTGCAATCGCGGTAAGTGCCATACCCTTTTTTGTATCTTTATAATATGACGGATTTACTCCGACAGGCTTTGCCCAACCGAAACCTGTCAAAATCATCAACAACGTACCGACAGGGTCAAGATGCGCAAGCGGATTTAAAGTCAATCTCCCCTCACGTTCAGGTGTCGGATCACCAAGTTTTGTCGATACCCAACCGTGTGCAAATTCGTGTCCCGTCAACGCTATAAGCGTTATAGGCACATTGATTATTATGTTTATTAAATTAAAACCAACCATATATTTTTTCTCCTTAAATACAGATAATTATATTATATAATTATTTTCAGAAAAAGTAAAGTAAAATCGCACAAAAAATAACCTCTGAACAAGTATGATTTGTCAGAGGTTATTTTATTTATTCTTCTCGTCTTTTTAAATTTTTAGTTTTGTAATACAAACGCTTGTTTTCGTACATCATTGCGTCGGCACGTTCCATTGTCATAGAGAAGTTTCTGTCTTTTTCCGCATCGAACTTGGCATAACCGATTGACATAGAAGTCTTAATTCCTCCTCGATTAATACTGTCTGCCATTCTTGCGATTCTGTCCGCAAAATTCTTAATCATATCAATATCGCAGTCTTTTAATACAACAGAAAATTCATCGCCGCCGACTCTGTAACCGATAAAATCAGTACCTTCCATCGCTTTTCGTATCGCGTCGGCACCGTTTTGAATATAAATATCACCCATTTGATGTCCGCGGCTGTCGTTTATATTCTTTAATTCGTTTAAGTCTACCGTAACAATAGCATACCGCGATTGGTTTCCGCTTTCTATGTTGTGCATATCAACCGTAAATGAGTTCTTGTTTTTCAAACCTGTAAGCGTATCCGTATTAGACATATCCTGATACAGCGGATTTGAAATTCTCTTGAATATCGCCATTGAAAAACGTACTGAAATCACGCAACACAAAAGTATAAGTATTATTACTATAACGCGAAGTATAATCTTGAAAATATATACCCTATTAGCGTCAATCCCTATACAAGCAACGCCCTTCACTGTTCCGCCGTCCATTATCGGATAAAAATTCAAATATCTAAAGCCGTCCAACGATGCATAAAAAGCGCCTGCATCGGCATAATGTGTTGTATACAAGTCGTTTATTTCTTTTTCAATCTTTCCTGTTATCTTTTCGTCATTTATAACAGTGTTTATCTTGTCATTTTTCGTATTGAGTATATATTGGAAATCGCCGTTTTTATCTTTTCTCACAACAAATATTTCTGAAATCGCCATATTGTCCTTTACCGCGGATAAATAGCTCAGTGCCGCACCGTATACGCCGTCAGGCACATCTTCAGTAAAAAGTCTGCTGTCAAAATGAGATTCTATGGTTGTAAAAGTAAGATTTGCACGTTCATTGTATGCGTCGGCAAGCATCGAAATCATAACGCCCGATGTAACGAGATATATAACCAGGCAAGAAAATATGATAAGTCCGCAAGTCAGCATTGAAACTTGCACGTTAACTTTTTCTATTTTGTTCATAATAAACTTTTTTAATTTTCCCATAATTATCGCGCCATCTCCTTTTATACATATTTTACATTTTTATTATACCTATTTTTTTATAATTTATCAATATTTTCGTCGAAAAAAATCGGATTTTTGTTGATTGTTCACTATTTTAATAGTATAATGTTAATAAAATCGTAATACAGAATGGAGATTAATAATGCAAACAGCGATACTTATTCTTTTAATTATACTTATTATATGTGTACTTATAACTCTGATTTTTACATTAAAAAACAGTTCAAAGCCGTCTGATTCGGGACTTGAACAACGTATAAACGGTTCTGTCAAAATGTTTTCCGACATAATATCGGAAAATCAACAGGTAATCGGCAATATGCAGACAAACCGTTTTGCACAAATGGACAACGAAATCAAAAGTATGCGTCAAAGTATGGAAAAACACCTTGCCGATATGTACAAAGGTTTCGCCGATATATCCGCACTTTCATCAGGTGTAAGTGATTTAAAAAAAGTCCTTTCAAATGTTAAAACACGCGGTATACTCGGTGAAATACAACTCGGTGCAATCCTAGACGAAATACTTGCACCGGAGCAATTCGACACCAATGTTGCAACCATACCGAACAGTTCCGCAGTTGTTGAATTTGCGGTTAAACTTCCGCACGACGACGAAGGATTTATATATCTTCCGATTGATTCAAAATTCCCGCTTGACGCCTACAACGACTTACTGAGCGCATACGATATCGGTGACAGCGAAATTATAAACCGTTCTTCAAAAGCACTCGTTCAGCGAATAAAGCAATTCGCAAAAGATATTCACACAAAATACGTTGAACCGCCGTACACAACCGATTTTGCAATAATGTTCCTCCCAACAGAAGGACTTTATGCCGAGGCAGTTAATCTCGGTCTTGTCGAAGTTTTGCAACGTGAATATAAAATAAATATAGCAGGTCCAAGCACAATGGCGGCTATGCTTAATTCTTTGCAAATGGGTTTCCGTACACTTGCACTTGAAAAACGTTCAAGCGAAGTTTGGCAAGTCTTAGGCGAAGTCAAGGGTGAATTTGAAAAATTCTATTCAGTTCTTGAAACGGCACAAAAAAGAATTACCCAAACAGGTGACGAACTTGATAAACTTATCGGTGTCAGAATGCGTGCAATGGAGCGAAAACTCCGCAGTGTTGAAAAATCCGAAAACAACAGTTTTGACGATATGTTATAATATATTTGATAAAAACATTATTTATTCTTTAAGCACAAAAAAAAGCCACGAGCAAACTCGCGGCTTCAGACTGTCGACAAATTGTCCGGAACGTGCAATATATTATTTTTATATTTTAAAGTTTAATTTATAGCTATAAAAAGCAACAGGCAAGCCTATCTTCGATATACGGCTTGCCTGTGCACTTTTTGCGAAAATAAACTCTAACGTACAAACGTACGCCGACGAGTTCATTTTCGCAAAATCCGAACTGATTTCTCGACCTCTGCCAGCGTGTAGACACTTTTGTCTACACGCTGAAGCCACGAGTACACTCGCGGCTTTTATATTACTTAATTTTTAAATTATCTGCCTGGTTTAAAGAAGTCGGGAACATCTATACTACCCATTCCCGGCTTTAACTTTCTCTTGAAAATTGCATTATCATCATAATCAGAAACTGATGATGAATAAGACGGAGTCTTTCTGTCGCTTGATGTTGAAGAACCTGTAAACTTAGGTGTAATATTCTTTACATCATTAGCCTTATCCTTACCGCGTCTTAATGAACCGTCAAGACCTGTTGCAATAAGAGTAACCTTAATTTCATCTTTAAGATTATCGTCCATAGCAGTACCGACAATAATATTTGCCTCTTCACTTACAAGGTCACGAACAATGCTTGATACTTCGCCCATATCAACAAGTGAGAATTCACTTCCGCCTGTGATATTAAGAAGTACGTTTTCAGCACCCTCAATACTTGTTTCAAGAAGCGGACTTTCAATAGCCGCACGAACTGCGTCCTGAGCGGCATTTTCACCCTTGCCGACACCGATACCCATATGTGCGACACCGCTGTCTTTCATAATTGTTCTTACATCGGCAAAGTCACAGTTCATAATACCTCTTTGAGTAATTACTTCAATGATACCTTGAACACCTTGACGAAGAACATCATCTGCAAGTTTGAATGAATCTTTAATTGTAACCTTTTTGTCTGCAATCTTCAATAGAAGATCGTTTGGTATAGTAACAATAGCGTCAACCTTTTCTGCAAGGTTCTTAATACCTTCTTCAGCGTTTCTCATTCTTTGAGGTCCTTCAAAGAAGAAAGGCTTTGTTACTACCGCAACTGTAAGTACACCAAGAGATTTCGCAGCCTCTGCGATAATAGGTGCGGCACCTGTACCTGTTCCGCCGCCCATACCTGCTGTTACGAATACCATTTCTGTATCTTTTACAAGATTCTTGATTTCATCTTTTGATTCTTCAGCCGCTTGTCTGCCGATTTCAGGCTTTGCACCTGCTCCCAAACCGCTTGTAAGCTTTCTGCCGATATTAAGTACAGTCGGTGCTTTTACATTTGCAAGCTGCTGTGCATCTGTATTGACGCAAATAAATTCTGCCTTTGTAACGCCGGCCTCGATCATACGGTCCACAGCATTGTTACCGCCGCCGCCGACACCTATAACCTTTATTCTTGCGCCGTCTATTGTAGTGTTTTCTTCCAAACCGATAGGCATATCACTCATCTAAATATCCTCCTTCGTAGTTTATCCCCAACAAATCCAACAGGGAAATCTCCGCATATATATTATTTTACTATGTTTTTTCAACTTATTCAATAGTTTTTTCCCACAAATTTTCAAAACGCCGAAAATTTTTACACAATATTATAGTCATTTTGTTTTTAATTTTTGTGCAATTTTATTTTTACGGTGTATATATCGCCTTTCCGGACTCGCTTAAATCCATTGTTCCGCGAGCATTTTCAGTCAAACTGTTACTCATAACGGTTTCTCTGAACAGTCTTATTTTACGTTCAAGATCCAACTGCGTACCGCATTGTACGGTTATTCGGTTATCGTAGTTCATTGTTATGTCAGTCACATCGGTAACATTTATTTCGATAACCTTATCAAGAATACCCGTTGCCTCAAGCGTTGACAGCGAAATTTTTGTAATATCGAATTTTTCGTTTTCGTCGGTTTTTAAAATTTCACCCAATTTATAGTCCGTAACCGTCAATCCAGTGACTGTCGGTAATGTTTCACCGTTGTTGCCGGTATCGGTTAAAACTCTCAATTCAGAATTTACAAGCAATGTCTTACCGTCAATTTTTATATACGCAGACGGTGTATATTCCGTCACCGTAACTTTTACTGACGGCGGGAATAACCTTTTCTGCACATCAACGGTATCTATATATGGTATTGTTTTTAACGTATTTCTTATTTTTCGTCTGCCGCTGCGGAAAAGATTTTGACCGACAAGCGGTTTTAGCTTTTCTTGGAACTGTTCGGCTGTTACGAGAACATTTCCCTCAACCGATACGGAACGAATGTTAAATATCGGTGTCATAAATAAGAGCACGCTTACAAGAACCACCGCCAAAACAAATCCCAACAATGCACGTCTACGCTGTATTTTAAGACGCTGTTGCTTTTGTTTTTTTTGGTAGCGAATTTTTCGTTCAAGCTGTGTAGGTTCACGCCGAACACTTCTTTCGGGAACATCTTTATGTTCTTTCAAGGTTCTTTTCTCTAACCTGCTCCAATCATATTCAGTTGTAGTTTTTGTAACCTTACGACCGCCTGTTTTGACGACTCGTATATTACGATTATTTTCATCCATACTATCACCCTGAATTATTCTCGTCTGATTTTCGCTCCGCATTCAAGCAGATACTTTTCTATATTTTCATAACCTCTGTCTATAAATTCTGTGCCGCTAATCGTCGTTGTACCGTTTGCAACAAGCGCCGCAACAACAAGTGCAGCACCTCCACGCAGTTCTCTTGCAACAACATTTGCGCCCTGCAAACCGTTTACCCCTCGTACAACGGCACTTCTGCCTTCTACTTTTATGTCAGCACCCATTCGTGTAAGTTCATCAACATGCTGAAATCTGTTTTCAAATATATTTTCTATAAATACACTTGTTCCTCTTGCAACAGTTGCAAGCGCCATAAACGGCGATTGTATATCCGTCGGAAAACCCGGATACGGCATTGTTCTTACTATATGTATACTTTCAAGTTTCTTGGGAGCTTTCTGAATAATTTTATCTTTTTCTATTCTGAGCTGTACTCCCATATCCAAAAGCACATGGAGCATTGCTCCCATATCGCGTGGATTGACATTTTTAAGACATATCTCTCCGCCCGTAATCGCAGATGCGGCCAGATATGTTGCGGCAACAATACGGTCGGGCATTATCGTATACTCCGCACCGTGAAGCTTGCTCACTCCCTCTATTTTTATTACACTGCCGCCCATACCGCGGACTTTTGCACCCATACAATTCAGGAAGTTACCCAAATCAACAATCTCCGGTTCACGCGCCGCATTTGTAATAGTTGTAAAGCCATCCGCACAAACTGCGGCAAGCATAGCATTTTCGGTTGCTCCGACGCTTGGAAAATCAAGATGTATGTTTCCGCCGACAATCTTATCAGTACTGCATTTTATATAGCCGTGTTCTTCCTGAATATCGACACCGAGTTCACGCAAAGCCTTTAAATGCAAATCAATCGGCCTTAAACCAATCGGGCAACCGCCGGGCATACTTACAACCGCTTTTTTGCACCTTGAAATTATCGCTCCCAAAAATATGATTGAAGAACGCATCTCACGCATTAAATCTTCACATATTTTACAGTCACACATACCTCTTGTATCAACCGTTACGGTATTGCCTGCCCTATGTACTCTGCAGCCCAATCTTTCAAGCACCAAATCTGTTTTATCTACATCACGAAGATATGGACAGTTTTTCAAAGTACATACTCCGTCAGCCATAACCGTGGCTGCAAGTATCGGCAGTACGGCATTTTTCGCACCTTGTACACCGATTTCACCGCTTATCTTATTTCCGCCGTCTATAACAAGTTTGCCCACTTTAAACACCTCGCATTATAATATAATTCTCATATGATTATAATACGAAATATCTATAATTCTGTTACAGTCTTATTATTATAGCACATTTCAAAAAATTTTTAAAGGGTTAATTTATAAAAATAATATACCTTTAATATCAATGTAACAATGCAAAATTTGTCGGTTAAAAATTTCATACTATATGATAGATAAATCAAATTTTTTTCTTTTTTTACAAAAAAGTTCTTGACAATACCCACACCTTTATGGTAATATATTATGCGTAGCTTAAACAGATATGCGTCCGTAGCTCAGTTGGATAGAGTGAACGGCTACGAACCGTTAGGTCGTGGGTTCGAATCCCTCCGGGCGGGCCAAATATGTGTGGTGACCCACACGGGATGCATCCTTCTTTCGCCGGGTTCCGGCGGCCTGAATCTGAAAGGGTTCAGGCGAAGGGAGCTGCATCGTTGGATCAATCAGCAGATGGAAGTGCCCCGTGCAAGGGCTTTTTCCAGGGGGTTCTCTGGTTCCGTCAATTTTGTGGCTGCTGGGCAGGCGAATGGCCGTTGCCAGCAACGAAGGAGGACTTGGCTTTGTATCCCATACTGGAGAATGGAATGGAAGCCGGCGCTTGTGATCCGTACAACAAAATAGCATATGTTGCGTCAAACGGCCGTTAGAGCCGTGATGGATACCCTTTTCCTTTTTTGGGAAAAGGTTTTTTTGTTGTATAGAAGCAGAAAAAAGGAAGGCGCTCCAGCGCAAATGATGTCATACAATGCGTTTTTATGAACCTGCCTTCGAGATCGAACCGGGAAAAACGCGTATGAGCAGCGCCTCTGGCTTCAGGCCGGGGCGTAATAAAGATCCTTTTAGAAACCAGGTGGCATGGGGCGGTATGGGCTTTGCCCTTCCCAAGCACCGGAGAAAATCAAATTGAATTGCCGGGAGGAGATTCTGGGTGAACGTTTTAGTGATTGGATGCGGCCGTCTGGGCAGACGCTTGGCGGAGCTGTTGGACCATCATGGCCACGATGTTGCAATCGTGGATTCTGACACCGATGCATTCCGGATGTTGGAAGATGATTTTAATGGGATGACTGTTACAGGCTTTCCCATGGACACCCATGTGCTGAAAAATGCGGGGATCGAAAGCTGTGATGCAGTGGCGGTCTGTACGCCGGACGATAATCTGAATATCACGATTTCACAGATTGCAAAAGAGTTTTTCGGGGTCCAGAATGTGGTCGCGCGCATTTCAGATCCGGCGCGCGAAAAGGTTTTTAAACGGTTCGGCCTAAAAACCGTCTGCCACACAAAGCTCGCCGGGGACGCGATGTTTGCCGCCCTGACGCAGCCCTGGGATTCCAAAGAGGTGACCTTTGGGACGGCAACTGCGGGGTTCTATACCAAGGAAGCGGACCGCGCTTGGTATGGGCTTTCCCTGGACCGGTTCCCGATGAAGGAAGGGCAGATCCTCTTTGGCGTTGTACATGCGGATGGGACAATGGTGCTTAACACCGGGCGGAAGGATCAGTTGATTATGGAAAATGACCGCCTAGTGTTTGCCAAGATTATCGATTGAGTTTTCCGGGAGATTGCCTTCGCTCCGCCCTTTGTTGCAATACAGCGGGCGTCAAGCAGGGCTGGGGAGCCTCCCGGCCAGGTTGCACCTGCCTTTTGCAAAGCGGGGAAAGGCTATATTCGGAAATTTAAGACAATAATGAAACAGATTGTATTTTTAAAACATAAAAATACAGATAGTATTATCTGGGAGGAAAGACGATGCGTATTGTAATCGTTGGAGGCGGAAAATTAGGCTATCATTTGGCCACGATTATGCTGGACCGCAAGCATGATGTGCGTTTGATTGAAAAGAATAAGCTTCGCTGCATGCGGCTGGCGAATGAGCTGGATGTCGAGGTAATCTGCGGCGATGGAACAGAGATTGAGACGTTGGAAGATGCAGGGACACAGAATGCGGACTGCTTCATCGCGGTGACTGGCCAGGACCAGGACAACCTGGTGGCTTCCCAGCTCGCGAAGCGCCAATTTAAGGCGATTAAAGTAATTGCACGGGCGAACGATCCACGGAACATGGATGCATTGCGCATCTTGGGAGCGGATATTGTTGTTAGCAGCACGGAAATCATTACGAATTTGATTGAACAGGAAGTCGATATCGCGGAAATGCATCTCTTGGCAACGCTCAATAAGGGCCGCGCTGGCATTTGTACAATGACTTTGCCGCCGGATACCGCTTTGGAGGGCGTTACGCTGAAAGATGTCGACCTCCCAGAGAGTTCGCTGGTGATTTCGATTGTCCGCGGGGATGCAATGATGATCCCAAATGGTAATACGGTGATCCATGCGAATGATGAAATTGTCGCTGTGTGCGAGGGCAAGAGCCAGAAACAGCTTTTGCGTGTCTTGCGGGAACGCAAGTGATCGGGCAATAGAATAGAAAACCGAAAAAGCACGTGTGTATAAAAATACACACGTGCTTTTATGCATTTTGCTGGATAAAAGTCACACAAACAAGATGCAGTTTTTTAAAGCGCAATTTTTCCAGATGTTATTTGCTTTTATCGTATAATATATACAAATTGTTTGAAGGATTGACATGTAACCTAAAGAATGGTAAAATCATCCTGTATTATACAATGTATAAATAAAAGAAAGAACGCATTTAAATTCTATTAATTCAATACTACTGCGAAAGGGCACGCTTTTGCCGTGGAATTTTGCTGTAGATAGATTAATCATTTATAACGAGGAGGATTCGGCATGAAAAAAAGGAGAGTATTGCTATCAGGCGTATCCATCCTGCTGGTGCTTTGCCTGCTGATAGGCGGGACCATGGCATGGTTTACGGATACGGAGAAGATGGATGCGGACTTTACCGCCGGCGTTTTGGACATCACTGTAGAGCCGGGCGAAGGGGCTACCGCACCCCTGACCTTTGTGAACCTGCGCCCAATGCAGTATCAAAATTTCTTGGAAGAGATCAACGATGCGGGCAACGGCAATGCAAATGTGGATGGCTATGACCCAAAACCGGTCTATTTTCAGCCGGTCGTTGTGGAAAATGCGGGGACACTCCCGGCGTATATCCAGCTTTCAGTGGAAGCTTTGGATATGGCAAGCGCGACATGCCCGGAAGGCGGCGAGAAAGCAATTGCAATTACCGAAAATGCCGACGGAACGGAGACCATTGTGCAGAGCAGTCAAAACGGTGAGGCGGTTTGCACGAACGGCTTGGCAGATGTGTTGAAACTGGTTCTCTTTGAGAAGGTCAACGGGTCGTGGACGCCCATAGCGGACAACCTTAACCCGGATTCGGAAGGCACATCCTATACACCCGGCCTGGCGTTGCCAGCGGGCAATGGTGAGCAGACCTATGTGGTCGGCGCATATCTGCCGGAGACAGCAGGCAATGAATACCAAGGCAAACACTTCCACGGCAATTTGGTCGTGAAGGCGTTCCAGACCGACGAAGGCGCAGGCGCAGCCGAAATGGCAACGGTCCAGTGGGTAAAGGACGGCGAAACCGTCGGCTCTTACCTGGTGGCCTTCCCCGAAGGGGAAACAACCATGACGCTCAAGCCTGATGCGAATAAGCTGCCCGCAGGCTATGTGCTGGCGGACCCGGATGCGACCGTTGAGGTCTCTACAACCGATAAGACCGCTTCCTTTGAAGTCGCATTCAAAGCGGACGGCGACGGCAGCTCGGAAGAGCAGGCCATCTGGATCCGTTCGGCAGAGGATTTCAGCAAGATCAACGACAATATGGACGGGTATTATGAGCTGGGATCGGATATCGACCTCTCGGGCATGATTTGGGAACCGATTGGAGGCGCTGGGAGCAAAACGGAGAAATTTACCGGCACCTTGGACGGCAACGGATACACGATCGCGGGGATGCAGATCAAAGGGGAGAAACAGATGCTCCATGTGGGCCTGTTCGGATATTGCAAAGACGCGGAACTCAAGAACCTTGTATTTGAAGCGCCGCAGGTGGAAACGAACCGGTACGGCGGGGCCTTGGCAGGCGTTGTGAGCAACACCCGCATTGAAAATTGCCAGGTCAACGGCGGCAGCATCACATGGGATTACACGAAGGGATACTGCTACGCAGGCGGTTTGGTCGGTGAGGATACTGGCAGTTCTGTCCTGAAGGATTGCTCGTCTTCTGCGGATGTGACGGCTGTGGGGACGGCAAAAAGTGAGGTCTATTTGGGCGGACTCATCGGCGGTTTGTTCTTGAATTCGACCATTGACGGCTGCACGGCTTCCGGCGATGTGACCATGACCGGCAGCACGCAGGATGACGAGACCATCGCCCTGGGCGGTTTGGTTGGATGGGTAACCGGTACAGCGGTGAATTCCAGCGCGTCGGGCAATGTCAGCAACGAGAGCGCCGGCACGGCAGGCAAAATCTATGTGGGTGGCTTTGCTGGATCGCTGAGCGAACCGGCAGAGGGCTGCACCGCCACTGGCGACGTCAGCAACACCGGCTCGGCAGCGGAAACCTATGTGGGCGAGCTGGCAGGAAACGAAGATATGCTGTATACGGACGGCGACGGCAGCTCGGAGGAGCAGGCGATCTGGATCCGCAAGGCCAGAGATTTCGAGAAGATCAACGAAAATTTGGACGGCTATTACAAGCTTGCAAGAGGGATTGACCTCTCTGACGTTGATTTCCAGCCGATCGGCGGG